>Ga0126307_10000480_pt1 | contig 25635 bp, 25 predicted proteins | sample Plot28_FD_89955 | JGI IMG/M metagenome (GOLD analysis project Ga0126307, IMG submission 89955) | Serpentine soil microbial communities from UC McLaughlin Reserve, CA, USA - Plot28 | ecosystem: Environmental > Terrestrial > Soil > Grasslands | place: USA: UC McLaughlin Reserve, Lake County... | reverse complement strand
GCCACGTCGTGGTGGCTGAAGATGAGCGTGAGATGGTCGCCGAGATCCGCGCCGGGTTCGCCGTTGCGGTCACATGGACCGCTGCGGACCACTTCATTTTGTAGGCGAGAGAAGGCGACGACACGAGCCGAAGTTCGGGTTCCCAGCGCTCCGGGGCGGGCTTCCGACAGGCCGCGCCGATCACGTTGAGATCGAGCGGTTTGGCGAGGTGCGAGACCCGTTGGTGCGTAAATCCATGCCTGATGCTGCTCGGGCGTGTTCGTAGATGAGTCCGTCGAGGCGTTTGCGCCCTGATTTGGCTCAACCACGCCGCTTTCAGCCTGATCGCGGGGTTACGCAGTCAAGCGCTCACCCGGACACGCCGCAGCCCCGCCCCACCCCCAAGACGAGCGCGCGTCGACGAACCTCACCGCACAGGCGCTCGCCGAGCTCGAACCGGAGCTCGCGGGCGGATTTGGGCATCCGCCGGCGCGCTCGCTGAGGGCAACGCGCTGATCGCGCTCCGAGCCGCAGGTCCCTCGTCAGCCCGACTGATCCTCGCGAACCATCCCCCCGTGCGCGACTACGAAGTTCCCGAGTGGCACAACTTGGACCCTTGGACGCTCTGAAATCGGATGCACCTCCCGTCGACGACCACTGTGAGCGGGCTTCGGGCCGGTGTCCCGCTGATCGTTCTCGTAGCCGCGGGTCCTCGACAGTGCACGTCAGGGGGCGGGCAGTACCCTGCCGATCACTTGAGAGGGCGCGGGTCCCTCATCGGTGTTGGGTCGGTGCAGCATTCGAGGGCGGAAACGCGGTCCCCGCCCTCGAACGAGTGCTACGGCCCGACGCGCCGGAAGAAGGTGCTGGCGGGATCGTTGCCGTGCGACTGGGAGAAGAACGTCAAGAAACTCGCCGTCGCCGCAAGCCCCTCGTAATCGCCCGTGAAGAACCCGCCGGCGTCGGGTGCGCGCCTCATGTCGAACGAGGCGCCCGACAGCTTGTTCTCCGAGCCGATCCAGTTGACGGCGCTCGCGCATGCCGTCGGCGTCGTCGGGTGGCAGTGGACGGCGAAGTAGTCGGTAGGAAGCGTGGTCGGATCTGCCGTGTTGTTCCTGAAGTCGTAGTAGGTCACGCCGATTGTCCCGTCGTCGGCGACTTCGACCGAGGCGGTGAACGCCTGCTGATTCCCGATCGGGATCGCTGTCGACGTCTGATTCACCTTGACCGGCGCGGACCAGGTCAGGCCGCCGTCGAGCGACTGCGAGAACGCAACGGCATCGGCAGCGCCCGCGTTGAAGCGGGCGTCTTGCCAGACCGCGTACAGGTTCCCGTTCGTTCGGTTGACGGCGACATCGGGGATGATGTCGCCCGTCCGCACGTCGTCTCCCGTTTCCGGATCCGTGATCCCGATCGTGCCGAGGCGGTCGACGAGATACGGACCGCTCCACGTCGTCCCCTTGTCGGTCGAGCGCAATACGCGCACGGTCCAGCCGCGAAGCTTCTTCGCGTTCTCGTTGTTGAACTCTGCGAAGAGATCGACGAGCGTCCCGTTGGGCTGGACCACGATCTGGTTGGCGATTGTCTGATCGAGGTGGCCCGGGTCCGCGATCGGTCGCGGGGCTTCCCACGCCACGCCGGCATTCGTGCTGCGCGCGAACCACGCCGGCCCCGTGTAGCTCGAGGTGCGGAACGACGCGACGACGCTCGCTCGCTCACTGCCGGGAAACACCAGACGGTCCCACACCGCATACACGTAGTTCGGATTCGTCGAGTCCGCCGTGATCGACTGTTTGTCGTTAAAGACGGTCGGGGCCGTGTCGCGGATGACGACGACCGGGTCGCCCCAGGTCAGCCCGCCGTCGAGCGACCGGCTCGCCAGCAGCGCATGATCGAAATCCGAGCTTGTGAACGGCGGTGCCACGTCGTTGAACGAGAGGCTGAGCTGGTACACAATCCCCGTCGGCCCGAACGAGACCCACGGATCCGTCGCCCGCTGATAGCCGCCGCCGTTCGCGGCGGTGCCGCCCGAGCAGACCGTGATCTTGGGGATCACGACCTGCTGCCAACTTGTGCCTCCGTTCATGCTGACGCCGGCGACGAGACCGCGCGCACCGCCATTCGACCAGCGGTCCTGCTGCCAGATGCCCACGAGGTTGTTCGCATTCGTCCGGTTGACGTCGAGCCAGGGCTCGACCTCGCTGTTGAGATACACGGTGCCGCTCTGCGAAGCGGTCGAGTCGGCGGCACAGCCGATGAACGCGCTCGTGCCCGATACCTGGACGAGCGGACCGGTGGTAAAGACCGCCGCCGGCACGCCAACAGCCACCGCCAGGGCGCCGACGACGACAGCGGCGGCCACCGCCGCCTGCTTCCTGCGCATATTCGCTCCCCCCTCTGTCGCTGGATAGGCGCACTCTCCCACCCTCGCCGTCGCGCCGCAACGTCACCAGACGCAACGCCTCGGACATCCGCGGATCTCGAGGCGCCCCCCCAGCTAGGTGTCTGATCAGCAACCGTCGTGACCTCACGCAGGCTGCAGGAGGAGATTCGCCGACCGGTACGACTTCCACACGACGAGCGGCTCGCGCTCACGGTGACGCCGTATCAGGGGCGGTCGTCAGGCCAATTGGCTCAACTCTGGCCGCGCGTGCGCACAGACGCCAGCCGCGGAAGCGCGGCGGGGCCCGCGTACGCTGCCCGCATGAGCAACCTGAACGATCCGCTCGAGATAGCGGGTGACGCCTACGAGCAGTGAGGCTCGCAGAGCGCGCGGGTGGAGAGCATGTCGGCGCCAGCCTGTACGGGCTCCAGCCCGGCGACGCGATGGTTTTCCACTACCACGTGCAGCGCGAGGAGCTGCTGGTCGTCCTCGAGGGCCGACTCAGCCTCCGCACGGCAGACGGCTGGGAGGACTTGCCCGAGGGCGAAGTTGTCGCGTTTCCGCGCGGCGAGCGCGGCGCGCATGGCTACCGCGACGACACCGATGCCTCCGTCCGCGTGTTGATGATCAGTGAGATGAACGGCCCGAACATCAGCGTCTATCCCGACACCAACCAGGTGGGCATCTTCGACGCCGGGCAGCGTGCCCAACGACGATTCGGCGCCCTGTTCAACGTCTCCGATGCCGTCGCAGACTACGACGGGAAAGCCGAGACCGTGCCGCAAGCACCTGTTCCTCGGTCCCGTCAGGCCCGGAGCTAGCGGCACGCATGAGCGAGAGCCGGGAAGCGCTCCGGCGCACCTTCGAGACCGCTGCGGATCTGTACGACGCTGGACGGCCGTCCTACCCGGACGAGCTGTTCGACGATCTCGTATCGCTCGGCGGCCTCGAGCACGGCGACCGGCTCTTGGAGATCGGGTGCGCGACCGGCAAGGCGACGCGCGCGTTGCTCGAGCGCGGCTTCTCCGTCGTCTGCGTCGAGATGGGCGCGCAGCTCGCGGAGCGCGCATACCGGAACTTGGCGGGCCTGCCGATCGAGATCCACGTCGAGCCGTTCGAGACGTGGGAGGGCGCGGCTGAAACGTTCGACCTCGTCTATGCCGCGACCGCTTGGCACTGGGTCGATCCGGCGATCCGCTATCAGAAGGCTCACCGGCTGCTGCGTCCGGGCGGCCACCTCGCGTTCTGGGGTGCACTGCACGCGTTCCCGAAAGGGTTCGATCCGTTCTTCAGCGAGATCCAGGAGGTCTACGACGCGATCGGCGAGAGCCATCCCGGCGAATGGCCGCCGCCTCCGCCGGACGAGATCGCGGACGAGCGGACCGAGATCGAAGGCAGCGGGCTCTTCGAAGGCGTGACGGTCAGACGCTATGTCTGGGAGACGTCCTACACGGCCGACGACTACATCGCGCTCCTCAACACCTTCTCCGGTCACATCGCCATGGACGCGGCGAAGCGGGAGCTCCTCTACGGCGAGATCCGACAGCGCATCGGCCGGCGCCCCGACCCACGGGTAAGACGTCACTGGCACGCGATCCTGCACGTCGCCCGCCGGATCGTCGGCGGACCGCGACTACGCTGAACGTGTGCGGGCGGCCACGGTCGCGTCGGCGAGCGGCGTCGTCAAGACGTTTGGCGAGGGGCGCGCTGCCGTGCGCGTCCTCGACGGCGCGGAGGTAGAGCTCGGGCGCGGGGAGCTGGTCGTTGTCGTCGGGCGGTCGGGTTCGGGGAAGTCGACGCTCTTGCACCTGCTCGGCGGGCTCGACCGGGCGGACGCGGGCGAGATCGTGGTCGCGGGGATTGACGTGGCTCGTGCTGACGAGGTGGGCTTGAACGAGCTTCGCCGGCGGCACGTCGGGTTCGTTTTTCAGGCGTTTCACCTGCTGCCTGAGCTGACCGGCCTCGAGAACGTCCTGTTGCCGGCGCGGTTGGCGGGTGACGGTTCGAGGAGTCGCGCTAGGGCGCGCGAGACGCTACGGCAGCTTGGCGTGGACGAGGCCGCGTCCCGGTTGCCGACGACGATGTCCGGCGGAGAGCAGCAACGAGTCGCGATCGCGCGGGCACTGGTGAACGACCCTTCGCTCGTGCTGGCCGACGAGCCGACGGGGAATCTCGACGCGGAGTCCGCCTCCGCCGTGCTGACGCTGCTGCGCGAGATCGCCGACGGCGGCCGCTGCGTCCTGCTCGCGACGCATGAAGTCGCCGCTGCCGGAATCGCTGACCGTGTCCTGCGCCTGCACGCAGGGAAGCTGCACGTGTGACGGCAGTCCTGCGGCACGCGCTCGCGCGTCTCGCGCGCCGGCGCGGGCGCAGCTTGTTGGCCGCGGGCGGGATCGCGGCCGCCGGCGCGATGCTCGGCGCCGCCGTCACCGTCGGCTACAGCCTCACGACGGGGTTCGATCGTGCCGCGGCAGCGGCCCGGCTGCCGGACGTGATCGCGCGGTTCGACGCGCGGCCGCTCGACGATGTCGATGCTCGGACGCGCGCGATCGCGAACGTCGCCGCGGTCGCGTATCGGCTCGAGGTGCCCTCGGTCGCCGTGTACACGCGCACCGACACGGAGTCCGCCACGGTGTACGGCGTCGGCGCCGGCCGGCGCGGGTACGCCGTCGTCGAGGGGCGTGACCTGCGTGCGCGCGACGAGCTCGTGGTCGAGCGCGGCCTGGCGCGTGCGTGGAAGCTCGAGCCGGGCGACGAGCTCGCTCTCAGCCGGTACAGCACCATCCGCGCTCGAGTCGTCGGCGTCGCCGTCTCGCCGGAGACGCCTGCGTACCCGCTGGTCGGGTCGCCGCGGCTATACGTCGCGCAACCGCTGGCGGCTGAGCTCGCAGGCAGGCGGGTGGACACCGTCGATACGGCACTCGTTTGGGTCGCGAATCCGCGCCTCCTCGACGTCACGCTTGCGCAAGCGCGAGCGGCGAGCTTCGGTGTCGGCGGGCTCGAGTTCGTGACGCGAGCCGGCGTCCGCGTGCTGATCGGGCGCGCGGCAGGGATCGTCGTCTCGCTGCTTGGCGCGTTTGCGCTGGTCGCGCTCGCGGCCGCGGCGACGATGCTTGCGGCGGCAGCGGCCGCGGAGGTGCAGCGCCGGCTGGAGGCGATCGGCGTCCTCCGTGCCCTCGGCGCTTCGCGTCGCGACCTCGCGGCGGGGTACGCGGTGGAGGCTGCGCTCGTCGCCGCGCCGGCCGCAGCCGTTGGCCTTTTCGTGGGTTGGGCGACCGTGAGACGCCCTACAGGATCGTTGCTCGTCGCGCTGAACCAGCTCGAGCCTGGAGCAACACTGGCGTTCGTTCTCGTGGGTTGCTGGATCGCGATCGTCGCCGTAGTCGCGGCAGCCGCGGCCGCTCCGACGTGGCGGGCGGCATCGCGCGCACCCGCGGGCGCGCTGCGCGGAGCCGATGTGATGCAGCCGCCGCGCGCGACCATCGGCCGTGGCGGGACGGTTGCGCTGGGCGTTCGGCTCGCGCTCGCGCGTCCCCTCCGCACCGCAGCAGCCGTGACCGCACTAGCCGCCACGGCTGCCGTCGTGCTTCTGATCCTGACGATGGCGAGCCTCCTGCGAGCGCTCCAGACCCAGCCGCCGGCGATCGGTAAGCGCTACCAGCTGATCGTGTCGGCGCCTGCCGCCGCCGTGGCCGAGGTTCGTCGCACGGCAGGCGTCGAAGCTGCCGGCGTGCGGACGACGGCCGAGGCCGCGGACGCGTTCGACCTGGGCGAATCGTTCGGGCTGATCGCGTACGAGGGCGACCACACTCGCTATGAAGCGCCACCGCTCGCCGACGGAAGGCGCGTTCGCGCCAACGACGAGGCCGAGGTCGGGCTCGGCCTCGCGCACGCGCTCAACCTCCACGTGGGCACGATCTTGACCACGCAGCTCGCGGGAGGGCGCGAGGCGCGTTTCCGGGTGGTGGGGATTGTGCGCGCCTTCGAACGCCAGGGCCGGGTCGCGTATGTGCAGCCGCACCGCCTGCGCCTCGGGGGCGCGTGGCGATCGACGGCGATCGCAGTCCGGCTCGCGCGCGGCGCCGACGCCGACGCGGTCCGCCGCGCTCTCAGCCGGCGTGGTCTCTATGCGGAGGGCGCAGGCGGAGTCGCCGGTGACGCGGTCGAAGGCTGGGCAAAACGGAACAGCGGCTTCGTCGACATCGTCGTCGCGCTGCTGCGCGCGGTCGCGGTGCTCGAAGGAATCGTCTGCCTGTACGCGCTCGTGCAGCTGCTCGTGCTAACCGCGGAGGAGCGACGGCAGGCGGTTGCGGTCCTGCGCGCGCTCGGCGCGAGCCGCGGCCAGATCGGGCGCGTGTTTGCGGGCGCGACACTCGTCGTCGTCGCGCTCGCGGCCCCGGTCGGCTTTCTGCTCGAGCGGCTGGTCGTCGGTCCCGCCGCCTCGCGGCTCGCGCTCTCGTACGTGTCGCTTCCGCTCAGCGCTGGAGCGGCCGAAGCGGCCATCGTCGCCGCGGGACTGGCGGTCTGCGCCGCAGCCGCCTCGACGATCGTGACGCGCCGCGCTGCGGCGCAGCCGATCACCGCCGGACTGCGCGAGGAGTAGCCAGGAACAGGCGCACGTTTCGGTCGCGGCGCGCACCCGCGAGGCCGCGCGGCCGCCCGCCCTGAAAGTCCAGGAACGCCAGCTCACGCGAGACGCGCGCGAGCGTACGATCGTCATGGTCGACGAGCCACGTCTCCAACGCCACGCCGCCGTCCGTCCGCACGAGCCGAAACGCGCGCGCCTGCTGCGGGAAATCGACGAGTGATGCTGTCGAGATCAACCAGTATCCCCCGCCGCCGCTCCGTCGCGGCTGCACCGAGTTCGCGTGTACGTGACCCGCGATCGCTGCGACAACGCGCCGACTTCCGTCCAGCGCCGCCAGCGCCGCCCCCCCGCCCTCGGACGACGCAAGCGGAGCGTGCGTGAACACGACCACCCAGCGGCCCCCGGCCTCCCGCAGACGGCGCCGCAGCCACGCCACCTGGCGCGGCCGCACGATCCCGCCCGCGCCCGCGTCCCGGCGCGTCGTATCGAGGACGATCGCGCGGACGGCTCGGCCGAGGTCGAACGTGTAATCGAGCAGCGCGCCTCCACCGCCGCCGAGGCCCGCGGCCCGCCGCAGCCGCTCGACCGCCTCGCGCGCCGAAAACTCCCGTCGACGTCGATCCGGTGTCACCTGCATCGACCTCCCGGGCAGCCCGTGCGCCAGCAGGCGCGCCGCCGCGCGCGCGTCGACGGCACCCGCGGCGGCGGCGGCGAGCGCCTGTTCGTTCAGCGTCACCAACTTCCGCGAACCGACCGCGACTCGTCGCGTCTCGGCACTCGGTGCGACGTTCCCCTGCACGAGGAGATCGTGGTTGCCGACCACCGGATACCAGGGCGCACGCACACCAGGCGCCCAAAACGGCAACTGCGCACGCTCCAGCAGCCCCGGCCGCCGCGGTGGATCGACGTCGGGCCGGTAATAAAACGGATCGGCCACCGACGCCGCCTGCACACCCTCGTACCGGCGAGCGCCACTGCCGGGGTCGATCCGCCCGCCGCCGAGGATCGCCAACGCCTCGTCGAACTCGTTCGCCTGCATATTGTCGACGAGGTCGCCGGTGACGACGACGCCGTCCAGCTCGAGACGGTTGAGCGCCGCGACGGCGGCAGCAAGCACCTGTCCCGTCAGCGCCTCCTGCGGCCGGAACGCCGACCCGAACCGACCTCCAACCCGGTCGAGCATCTCCACACGCGCCGGCGACTCCTCATCCAGCACGTGCGCGTCCGTGATCTGCGCGAACGCCGCCAGCACCCCCCGCACCCGCGCCGACGGCGCGAGCTCCGTGCGCTCCAGCAACGGCTCACCCGGGCCATGCTCGAGCACCCCGTCCCCGTCGCGATCGACCCACGTAGCCGCCGTCGTACCTCCGAGAGTCGCGCCTCCGCCGCTACGGAACATCAACGCCGCGACCGCCGACGCCCCGACCGCGAAGGCGAGGGCAGCTATCGCGATCCAGACGAACCGCGAACGCGGGCGCGCGCGCGCCACGCCATCAGCAGCGTCGCCATCGAGATAAGCCATCCGTCAACGATCTAGCGTCTCGATGCTCGACCGAAACCAATCGGACGCGGATCCGGCGCGAACTGCGGGCTAGACGGTGATGACGAGCTTTCCGCGGGCGTGCCCTTGCCCGAGATAGGCGACCGCGTCGGACGCCTCGCTGAGCCGATAGCTCCTCTCGATGACCGGGCGCACTTTCCCGGCCTCGATCAGTTCGCGCATGAGCGAGAGGTGCTCTGTAGTGATCTTCGCGACGAAGAACTTCATCTTCTGGCTGCGGAAGCGCGACTTCAGGATCGTTCCCGCGACATGGGGAAGCGGCCCGAGCCCGCGGTACGTCATCTTGCCTCCGACGAGGACGAACCTCGCGTCGGGCTCCAGAGCCCGTCTGCAGGCGAGGAATGAGCGACTTCCCGCGATGTCCACCATCAGGTCGTGCCGGATCCCGAGGTTCGTGAAGTCCTCCTTCGTGTAGTCGACGACACGGTCAGCGCCCAGCGCCCGGGCCTGCTCGACGTTTCGCGAGCTGCAGACGGCGGTCACGTCTGCTCCGAAGGCCTTTGCGACCTGGACTGCGAATGTGCCGACGCCTCCGGACGCGCCGTTGATCAGGACCTTCTGGCCAGGCTGGACCTGCCCGTGATCGCGCAGCGCCTGAAGAGCGGTGAGCCCCGCGACCGGCACGGTCGCTGCCTCTTCGAACGAGATGTTCGCCGGCTTGAGCGCGACGCGGGTCGCACGAGCCAGCGCGTACTCGGCCCACGCGCCGCTTCCGGCACCAAACACCTCGTCACCCGGTGCAAAATCCCGGACCTCGCGGCCGGTGGCTTCGACCACTCCGGCGAGGTCGGCTCCGAGTCGCGGATCCTTCGGCCTGCGGAACCCCGCCCCGAGTCGGGCGAAATACGGACCCGTCACGCCGTACCACTCGACCGGATTGACGGATGAGGCGCGTACGCGAACGAGCACCTGATCGTCCTCCGGGACGGGCACGTCGACCTGGCCCAGATCGAGCACACGGGGCTGCGGCCGGCCATACCCCGTGTGGGCGATCGCCTTCATCGTCTTCCGCTCTGTCGTCTTCTCCTGATCGATCGCCGTCACCGCCAGCCCGCTCCCCTCTGTTATCTCCGCTTCGTTCGGTGTACGCTGTACGCTTATAGCGTAAGGCTAAACGTACGGCGTAAGCGTGTCAAGCGGATCATGACTCGACAACAACGACTCCCCCTGACGAGAGAGCGAGTCGTGCGCGCTGCGATCGCGCTCGCCGACGACGGCGGGATCGACGCGCTCAGCATGCGGAAGCTCGCGAAGGACCTCGGCGTCGAAGCCATGTCGCTGTACAACCACGTGAACAACAAGAACGACCTCGTCGACGCGATGGTCGACCTCGTCGTGCGCCAGATCGAGCTCCCGTCTGAGCCGGATTGGGAGAAGGCGGTCCGGCAGTGCGCGATCTCGGCTTACGACACGTTCCTGCGCCATCCCTGGGCTTGCAGCCTGGTCATGGCGCCGGGAGGTCTGCGCCTGGAGGAGAACCCGCGGCTTCACTACATGGAGTGGCTCCTCGGCCGGCTGGACGAGGCCGGCTTCTCACCCGAGCTCACCTACCGGGGATACCACGCGCTCGACAGCCACATCCTCGGCTACACGATGTGGCACCTCGGGCATTCCGCGGGCGGAGACGACATGACCGGCGGACTCGACCCGGAAGACTTCGTCGCCCAGCTCATTCCGCGGTTGAGGGCGAGCGGCTACCCGCATCTCGCCGAGCACGCGGAGCAGCACGTGTCGGCGCCGTGGGGAGAGACCCTGCGCGAGTTCGAGTTCGGCCTCGATCTGATCCTGGACGGGCTCAAGAAGGCGCTCTAGCCGCGGAGTGGCTCGACGCCAGTGAGTCAGGCGTCGCGACCACGTGGCGGACGGTGGGCACGACGCCGTGGACGAGCCCGCCGCCGACGAGAGCAGCACGGCGAAGTGGATCTCGATCATCGCCGGCGCGGCGATGATCGTCATGAGCGCCGTCACGAACTACGAGGACGGCTTTCTCAGCCACGCGATCTGGACGGCGGCTCAACGCCTGGCTGCCGTTCTGGCGATCGGGCTCGGCGAGCTGGCGACCGCCGCGATGACCGATCCGGTCCCCGGCGAGCGGACGGCCCGTGCGCGGGAGACGCGGCGCACGATGTAGCAACACCGTGTCGCCGCGCGAGTGGAAGCTCGCGCGGCGACATCGGTGCGGACGACGCGCGCGCTAGACGTACTTGCCCATGCCGCCGGCGACGTCGATGGACGCGCCGGTGATGTAGCTCGCGCGGTCGCTGAGGAGGAACGCGACGATGCCGGAGACCTCCGTGGGCGTCCCGAACCGACCCAGCGGCACCTCGCGTTCCGCGAGCTGCGCGAGGAACTCGTCCCGCGGCAGGTCCGGAGCCCTTCGGCGGTGGATGTTGTCCCACTGGGGCGTGACGACGTACCCGATGTTGACGCCGTTGACGAGGATGCCGTCCCCGGCGAGCTCGAGAGCCAGCGTCTTCGTGAAAGAATTCCCTGCGGCGCGGTTGACCGACGTGCCGAAGAAGACCGGATCCGGATAGCGGCCGTAGACGGCACCGATGTTGACGATGCGACCGCCGCCGGCCGCGCGCAGGTGCGGCAACACCTCTCGCGAGCAGCGGATCAGGGAGAAGAGCTTGACATCGAGGTCGGCGATCCAGTCCTCGTCGCTCAGCGTTTCGAAGGTGCCGGGATGCGCGCGGCCCGCGTTGTTGACGAGGCCGTCGATTCCGCCGAACGCCTCCGCCGCGCGGGCGACGAAGTCGCGCACTTGCTCGGGGTCGGTGACGTCGGCGGCCTGCGCATGCGCGACCCCTAGCTCTCGTCCGGCGGCCAGCGCCTCGTCCTCATCGCGCGAACAGATCGCCACGATCGCGCCCTCGCCGACGAGCTCAGCCGAGATTGCAAAACCAAGGCCCTTCGACCCGCCCGTGACCAGGACACGGCGCCCGCGGAGGCCGAGCTCCACTAGTCTGGCTCGGCCAGCCCCATCGCCTCGAGAACGCCCTTCCGGGGCGGGTAGAACACGTCGAACTCGAGGCAGATGCCGTCGTACGTGCGCGCGGCGTGCGGGACGTTCGGCGGGATCACGAGCGCCTCGCCGGGCCGCAAGACGCGCTTCTCGTCCCCGACCTCGAACTCGAGCTCGCCTTCGAGCACGACCGAGATCTGCTCCTCGTCGTGCCAGTGGCGCGGCGCCTCAGTGTGCGGCTCGAAGCGTACGAAGTTCACCATGATGTTCTCGCCGAGCACGGGCCGGAACTCGAGCCCGGGAACCATCTCGATCGGCTCGAGCTGGTCCCACGCCACGAACCTCCCGCTGCCCGTGCTCTGTCCGGACTCCTCCGCGGCGAAGTAGCGGCCGGCGTCGGTCACACGAGCTCCGCAAGACGTGCCACGCCCTCGTCGATCGCCGATTCGTCGACGAGGCTGAAGGACAGGCGTACGTTGTCGGCGCCCCGGCCGTCGGGGAAGAACAGCGAGCCCGGCACGATGCCAACGCCCTGCTCGACCGAGCGCTTTGCGAGGAGTGCGGCGTCGCCGCCCTCCGGCAGCGTCAGCCACGAGAAGAAGCCGCCGTCAGGCGTCGTCCAGCGGGCGCCGCCCGGCATCGTCCGCTCGAGCGCCGCGAGCATGCGCGCGCACTTGCTCCGGTAGAGAGCGCGCGACGCGGCCAGCTGCTCGTCGATCCAGCCCCGGCGCACGTACTCCTCGTAGAGCCGCTGGCCGAGCGCACCGGCGCATTGGTCGGTGTTCTGCTTCGCCGAGACGAGCTGCGCCGAGATCGGCGCCGGCGCGGCGGCCCACCCGAGCCGCACGCCGGGGAAGAAGGTCTTCGACGTGGTGCCGGCCTGGACGACCGCGTCAGGCCCGAGCGACCACAAGGTCGGCAGGCTCTCGTCACCGAAGCGGAGCTCGCGATATGCGACGTCCTCGAAGACGAGGAAGCCGTAGCGGCGCGCGAGCTCGACGAGGCCTTCGCGACGGTCCGCCGAGAGGGTGACGCCGGCGGGGTTCTGGTGGTCGGGGATGCTGTACAGCAGCTTCGGCCGCAGCCCGCCCACGAGGCGGCGCTCCAGCTCGTCCACTTGCAGCCCCTCGTCGTCGATCGGCACCACGGCGAGCTCGGCGCCGAAGCCGCGGAACGCCATCAGCGCGCCGAGGTACGTCGGTCCCTCGACGACGACCAGGTCGCCGCGATCGAGAAACGCCTTGCCGACGAGCTCGAGCGCCTCGATCGCGCCGCTCGTGATCAGCAGCTCGTCGTCGGCCGGCCGCCGGCCCTCGAGCGCCTCGAGCCGCCCGGCGATCGCGTCGAGCGGGCCGGCGAGCCCGCGCGTCGGCGCGTACTGGAAAGCGTTCGTCTCGCCCGCCTCGGCGAACTCCGCGAGAAGCGCGGCCGCCCGCTCCCGCGGAAACGTCCGCGGGTCGGGAAATCCGCCCGCGAACGAGATCAGGCCCGGCACCGCGAGCAGAGCGAGGATCTCGGCGATCCCCTCGCCGACGCCTCCACGCGTCCTCACCGCGAAGAACTCGTCCCAGGGACGCGTCGCGGGCGTGACCGCCATGGGCGAACATTAGTGCGTGGACATGCGTAGCGCCCGGCGTCTCAGTACGCCCGCGCTGCGGCCGCAACCCTGCGGCGCCGCGGGGTGGACGACCCGCGTCAGCCGACGGTCAGGAAGATCGGGTTCCCCGACGGATCGGCAACGCCCAGACCGTCGTCGCTCGTCTGCGGCGAGTGACCGTGCTCTTCGAGCCGGTCGCGGACGCAGTCGAGCTTGCCGGCGTCACCGAGGACGACCGTCGCCCGGCGGAGAGCGGCCTTCCCCGGAGGCGGAGGCTTGGCGCCGGCGCTCTCCCACGTGTTCGCGCCGAGATGGTGGTGATAGCCGCCGGCGCTCAGGAAGGCGGCCTGCCCGCCGAGCTGCGCCATCAGCGCGAAGCCGAGCACGTCGCGGTAGAAGGCGACCGTCTCGTCGATCGCTGCCACCTTCAGGTGGACGTGGCCCATCGTCGTTCCTGAAGGCAGTCTGCGAAACGGCTCGGTCGCCGGATCGTCCAGCTCGCCGAGCAGCGAGTCGACGTCGAGCGGCAGCGTCGTCATCCGCGCGCCGACCTGGCCTTCCCAGAGCCGGCGCGGCCGGTCGCAGTAGATCTCGATCCCGTGCCCGTCCGGGTCGGCGAGGTAGATCGCCTCGCTCACGAAATGGTCCGAGAGACCCGCCAGCGGGATGCGTTCGCGTGCCGCATGGGCGAGCCAGCGCGCGAGGTCGCGACGCTCCGGCACGAGCAGCGCAAAGTGGTAGAGGCCGGTGTAGCCGGACGACCGCTCCGCTCCCGGCTCCGCCACGAGGACGAGCAGCTCGCGCCCGTCTGCGCCGAGCGAGACGCGGCGGTCGCCGCGCTCGAGTGGCTCCAGGCCGAGCGCACTCCGATAGAAGTCGATTGACCGGTCGAGCGAGGCGACCGTCAGGTGCACCGACCCCAGCGTCGTCGCGACCGACAGCTCGGCCGGCCGCTGCCCGGCACCCGCCTGGAGCTCCTCGGGGTCGTGCGGAGTCTCGCCGGCCAGCTCGATCTCCCGCGGATTCACGTCTCCACCTGCCCTAGGCGCCGCCGTCGAAGCGCGCCTGCTCCTCCGCCGTGCGCTCGGCCGTCGGGACGAGCTCGAGTCGCTCGTCCGGGATCAGCTCACCGCTCTCGATCGACAGGCCGTAGGTGCCGTCGGCAAGCCTCTGCTCGGCACGCTCGACGGCAGCCAGCTCGGCGCGAAGATCGTCCGCGCGGCCCTCGTCCAGCTCGGCTTCGAACAAGTCCGAAGCCTGATCGGCCAGGTGCTGATCGCTCGTCGTCAGCTCGTCGCTCCCCTCCGGGCTGGACCCGCGGAGCCGTCGCTCGATCCTGTCGCGCTCACGGGCGAGCAGCTCTCGTGCACGCTCGGGATCCACGGCGCGGAGCGTACCTCGCCGGTTCGCTCGAAATCGGTCCGGCAGCCCCGGGCGTGCCGCCGATCCAGAGAAGTGCTTGGGCGCAGACGCTGAGCGCACCGTCGAGTCAGCCACTGTACGTCGCGCGAGCGCGAACCTCGGTGGGATAGCGTCACGCGCGATGGGCGCGTTCGCGGACGTCTGTGCCGCCGTCGAGACGGCGATGGCGGAGACCGAGACGCCCGGCGTTGCCATCGGCGTTCTCGAGGACGGCGAGGAGTACACGCGTGGCTTCGGCGTCACGTCGGTCGAGAACTCGCTCGAGGTGACGCCCGACACCTTGTTCCAGATCGGCTCGATCACCAAGACGTTCACCGGCACCGTCGCGATGGTTCTCGTCGAGCGAGGCGAGCTCGATCTCGACGTGCCCGTCCGCACGTACCTGCCCGAACTCCGACTGGTCGACGAGGATGCCGCCGCGCGGGCGACGATGCGCCACCTGCTCACGCACACGGGCGGCTGGGTCGGCGACTACTTCGAGGATCACGGCGCCGGAGACGACGCCCTCGCCAGGATGGTCGCGGCGCTGTCCGAGCTGCCCCAGCTGACGCCGCTCGGCGAGGTGTGGTCGTACAACAACGCCGGCTTCTATATCGCCGGCCGGGTGATCGAGGTGATCGCGGGCAAGCCGTACGAGGAGGTCGTCAACGAGGTGCTCCTCGAGCCGCTCGGGCTCGGCAGCACCTTCTTCTTCGCCGAGGACGTGATGACGCGTCGCTTCGCCGTCGGTCACCTCAGGAGCGAGGACGGACCTCCAAGTGTCGCGCGCCCCTGGCCAATCGGGCGGGCACATCACGCCGCGGGCGGCCTCGCGTCGACGGTGCGTGACCTGATGCGCTACGCGCGCTTCCAGATGTCGGACGGCGACGGGATCGTCTCGCGCGCCTCGCTCGACGAGATGCAGCGCGTTCAGCGCGACGTTGGCTCGATCTTCGACGCCATCGGGCTGACTTGGGCGCTCGCAACGCGGAACGGACGCAGGGTCGCATCGCACGGCGGCGGCACCGCTGGGCAGATCTCGCTGCTCGCCTTGCTGCCGGACGAAGCCTCGGCGCTCGCAGTCGTGACGAACCATCAACGCGGCGGCGAGATCAACGTCGCCGCCGCCGACGCGTTCGGCATCGGCGTGGAAGAACGCACGGCCATGGAGCTCGACGCGGACGCGTACCTCGGCACGTACGGGTCGGCGCTGCAGGACGTGGAGTTGCGGCGCGAGAACGGACGGCTCCTTCTCTTGATCACACCCAAAGGTGGATTCCCGAAGAAGGACTCGCCGCCGATGCCGGCGCCGCCGCCGCTCCCTGTCGCGTTCCACGCGCGCGACCGCCTCTTCGTCAGCGAGGGACCGGGGAAGGCGGGTGAGGCGGAGTTTCTCCGCGCGCCCGACGGCGAGATCTCGTGGTTCCGCGTCGGCGGGCGCGTGATGCGGCGGCTGCCCTAGAAGTAGGTGCCGTACAGCCTCCAGCTTGCGTTGGTCGCAGCTTGGTGCTTCGTCGTCGCGCTCGCAGGCGGCGCGGTCGGATTGGTGCTGGGCAACATCCGCCTCCCTGCACTCCTGCTCGTCGCGTCGTCACCCGCCGCGGGCGCCGGAGCGAACATCGGCATCTCCGGCGTCGCGGCGGCGACTGCCGGTCTCGTGCACGTTCGGGCGAAGCGCGTCGACTGGCGCCTGTTCGCGTGGCTGACGCCGCCGTCGATCGTGGGAGCCGTCGTCGGTGGCTACGTGTCGGGCGCGCTTCCGAAGGATGCGCTGCTGGGCGTGATCGGCATCGTCCTCGTTCTCATGGCCGTAGACCTCGCACGGCCGCGGCGCTCCGAGGTGCCCGGACGTCTGCGCCCCGCGCAGCTGATCGCGCTCGGCGGCGTGATCGGAGTGCTCGGCGGCATCGTCGGCCTCATTCTCGGCTCCCTCCGCTTGCCGACCCTGCTTCGCTTCGGCGAGCCGCTGCCGCTCGCGGTCGGCACCAACATGGCGGTCGGGTTCTTCGTCGGCGCGGCGGGCGTCCTCGGACACGTGTCCGGCGGGGTCGACTGGGCGCTCCTCACGGTCGGCGCCGGGGCTTCGATTCCGGGCGCGCTCGCCGGCGCACGACTCACAGGGCAACTTCCGGAGCGGCGGTTGAAGCACGCCGTCGCGGCGGTGCTGTTTGTCGCGGGCAGCGTCGCGATCGCCGAGGCAGTTGCTTGAGCGGTTGTCGTTCCTGCGCGATGGAGACGATCCAGGAGCATTGACCGACGCGCCCCTGCCGGCCGACCGGACCCGCGTGCAGGTCGTCGCGCTGCTGTACGCGATCAGCATCCTGCTTCTCGGCCTCTTCGGCTTCGTCCCCGGGATCACGACGAACTACGGCGACCTCGAGCTCGCCGGCGACGAGTCGACAGCGCAGGTGCTGGGCGCGTTCCAGACAAGCGCGCTCCACAACGTCGTTCACGCGGGCGCCGGGATCGTCGGGATCTTTATGGCACGGACGTGGCCCGGCGCCCGCACGTTCTTGCTCGGAGCCGGGATCCTCTTTGTCGCATTGTGGTTGCTCGGAATCGCCGGCGCGGCCGACTGGATCCCGACGGACTCTGCGGGCAACTGGCTCCATCTCGGGATCGGCGGATCGATGATCGCCCTCGCACTTTTGTTCGGACGCGATCGCGGCGCCGTCGGCGCGATGCCCGACCGGGACTAGACGCCGAGCGACAGACCGTCCTACACTTGCGGCGCGCCTGTGCCGATAGAGAGCTCATGGTTCCGGCAGCGCTTCGCGAAGTCCACAGGTGAGGTCCCCGCCGCATGCAACGCCTCACGTTCGTCGTTCTTTGCGCTTTGGTCATCGCGCCCGCCGCTTCGGGAGCGGTCGTCCCGTACCCGTCTTCGCAGACGATCTTTCCTACGGGGCCGCTGCCTCCGACAACGGCATCGTCCGTGCGCCTCAACGTCGCCCGCGGCGAGACGGAGCACGCGCAGATCGTCGTCACCGGTGCCGCAAGCGTCTCCGCGCGACTCGTCGCGGGTGCACTCGAGCCGCTCGCCGCGCGGCTTTTGTGGGCGCATTACGTCAGCGTCGGCGCGCGGCGGGTCCCTGACGCGCTCGTGCCGTGGAGCGGCGAGCAACGCGCGACGGAGGAACGCAACCAACCGCTTTGGATCGAAGTCGCCGTTCCACCGGAGACGTCGCCCGGCACGTACGAGGCCGCGGTCGTGGTCTCGGCCGGCGGCCGTTCGACACAGGTTCCATTTCGCATTCGCGTCTTCGACGTTCAGCTACCGTCGTTTCGCGCGCGTTCCGGAGCTCTGAAGGCGTCCTTCTTCGTCAGCGCGCAGTCGTACGTGAACAAGGTCTCGCAGCTCTACGGAGACCCGAGCGCCAACCGGTCGATCGCCGCCAACGATTCGTTCTACCGCTTCCTGGCCGAGCACCGCATCTCACCTGCGTCGTACGGCTTCGGCGAGCCGACGTCGACGAGCGGGTACGTGACGAGCACACGGTGGTGGCTCGACTCCACGCGGCGGATGGAGGGACTGATCGCCGCCGCCGGAGGCGCGTTCCCGACGATGCGCATCCCGATCTCGAGCAATCGCGCCGTGCGGGCGCAGTACGTCGGCGACCTGAACCCGTATCGCCCCGAGACGTGGTGTCGCTACCTCGGCTCGGTGCACGCGTTTTGGCGGAGTCACGGCTGGATGGCGGCGACGACGCCGTACCTCTTTGCCTACGACGAGCCCGGTCTGACGAGGCAGCGGCTGGTCGGGCGCCAGGCGACGGCGGCTCATCGCTGCTTCCCCGGCGCGCAGCCGGCGCTGACGACCAACCCGCTTCCGGGGAACAGGCGGCTCTGGGACGGGCGCGGCGACGACGACGTCGACGTCTGGGTTCCCCTCGCGCGTCGCTGGTACGGCACGTTCACGGGACACGCGGCGCGGACAAACGAGCGTCGGCTCTTTCGCGCCATCTCCGCGGCGCGCGCCCGCGGCAAGACGATCTGGACGTACACGTACACGGCCGTTCCAGGGTCGCCGGGCTTCGCCGCGACAGAGCCCCTGTCGAACTCGCGCATGTTCCTGCTCTGGACGGCTCTGGAAGGGACGCCCGGTGTCTTCTACACCGACGGCGTCACCTCGTACGTCGGCGGCAACCCGCTGCAGTCGCTCGCGCAGAACGGCCAGCACGTGCTCGTCTATCCCGGCGCGGCCGGTCCGGTCGCGAGCGCGCGGCTCGAGCAGATCCGCGACGGGATCGAGGACTGGTCGCTATTCGATCTCGTGCGCAGACGCCTCGGCGCCGGACGCGTTCGCTCGATCCTCGGCGCGAACGGTCTGTTCAGCGCGAATGCAGCACGAGTCAGGCTCGCGTGCGTCGTCGGCTGCGAGCTCGGCGGCACGACCAAATACGCGTGGCCGCGCTGGTCGCACGACACGACGACGCCTCGACGAATCGAACAAGCAAAGCTCGACGCCCTCCAGCTCGTCGCGAAGTAGCGCCGACACGCGGCGGCGCCGTGCGACAGTGCGGACGTGCCGACCGGCAACGATCTTCGGTCGCTGATGCGGCTCTACCCGTCGGGCGTCTCCGTCGTGACCGCGAACGTCGACGGTAACCGGATCGGCGTCACCGTGGGCTCGCTCCTCTCGCTGTCGCTCGAGCCGCCGCTCGTCGGGATCTCCATCGGACGCGAGCTCGCCCTCCACGAGCTTCTCCGGGCGGCCGGATCGTTCGGCGTCTCGATCCTGCGGGGCGATCAGGCAGATGTCGCCGCGCATTTCGCGCGGGGTGTGCCGCCCATCGCGCTGTGGGCTCGGGTGGACGTACGCCTCGGATCGACCGGCGTCCCATTGCTCGAACGCGCGCTCGCGTGGCTCGAGTGCCGGATCGTGGCGGAGCATGCCGTCGGCGATCACACCTTCTTCGTCGGTCAAGTCGTCGCAGCCGAGGAGGGGGAGCCAGGGCCGGCGCTCGTCTACCGCGAGCACTCGTACCTTCCGGCCGGGCCGATGTAGATGTACATCGGCGTCGGAAGCCCGCGTCAGACGCGTCTGATCAGCAACATGCCGTCCCGAACGGTCAACAGCACGCACTCGACACGAGCGTCGTCGCGCACACGGTCGTTGAGCCGGCGGATGGCGGCAGTCGATTCCTCGTTGTCCCGCGCGTCGGCGACCCGCCCTGACCAGAGCGTGTTGTCGACGATCATCAGGCCGTTCGCGGTCAGCTTCGGGAGCAGCGCCTCGTAGTAGTTGACGTAGTTCGCCTTGTCCGCGTCGATGAAGATCAGGTCGAACGGCCCTGCGAGCGAGTCGAGCGCGTCGAGCGCGGGGCCGAGGCGATACTCGATGCGAGCCGCCACCCCCGCCTCGGCGGCGTAGCGACGTGCGATCGCGGTCGTGTCCGGATTGACGTCGCACGAGATCACGCGCCCGGTCCCGGTGAGCCCGCGCGCCATCGAGATCGACGAGTAGCCCGTGAACGTGCCCAGCTCGAGCACGAGCTCGGCGGCCGTCGACCGCACGAGGAACTCGAGGAACTTGCCCTCGATCCTGCCGACCATCATCTGCGGGATCTCCGTCTTCGTCCGCGTCTCGGCGGCGAGACGGTCGAAGATGTCGCCGCCCGGGGTCGTATGCTCCTCCGCATACCGCTCGACGTTCGGCTCGACGATCACGTTTCGTCCACGCGCCCGAGCAGCACGCAGCCGTTGTGCCCGCCGAGACCCATCGCATTCGACAGCGCGACGTCGACCTGGGCGCGTCGCGCCTCGTTCGGCACGTAGTCGAGATCGCACTCGGGATCCGGATGGACGTAGTTGATCGTCGGCGGGATGACGCCCTCCTTGAGCGCGAGGACGCACATCATCGCCTCGATCGCGCCGGCCGCACCGAAGCAGTGACCCATCATCGACTTCGTCGACGAGACGGCCAACCGGTAGGCGTGATCGCCGAAGACCTGCTTGAGCGCGCGCGTCTCCGCCGCGTCACCTAACGGCGTCGACGTGCCATGCGCGTTCACGTAGCCGACGCGGTCGGGCTCGACGCCCGTACGCCTGAGCGCCGCCTGCATCATCTCGGCCACCCCGACCGACTCCGGATCCGGCTGCGCCATGTGGTGCGCATCGTTGGACGCGCCGTATCCCAGAACTTCCGCGTAGACATCCGCTCCGCGCGAGCGTGCGCCGTCGAGATCCTCGAGCAGCATCACGCAGGCACCCTCGCCCATCACAAAGCCGGCGCGGGTGGCGTCGAACGGACGGGATGCGCGTGGCGGGTGCTCGTCCTCCGGAGCGAGGCCGCGCATCGCACAGAAGCCCGCGAGGATCAACGGATGCATGCACGCCTCCGTGCCGCCGGCGAGGACGGCATCCGCGTCGCCGCGCCGGATCAGCTCGGCGGCTTCGCCGATTGCGTGCGAGCCCGTCGCGCAGGCGGAGACGACGGCGTAGTTGGGGCCGCGGATCCCGAGCGAGATCGCGATCTGGCCGCTTGCCGAGTCGACGAGGACGTTCGGCAGGAAATGCGGCGAGACGCGCGTCGCGCCTCGCTCGCGCAGCACCTCGGCCTGCTCCATCACGCCGAGAAAGCCGCCGATCGCGGATCCGAGCACGATCCCGACCCGCGTCGGGTCGAACCCGTTGAGCCCGGCGTCGGTGAACGCTTCGGTGGCGGCGGCCAGCGCGAGCAACACGTTCCGGTCCAGACGCCTCGCCTCCTTCGGGGATGCGACCGAAGTCGGGTCGAACTCCTTCACCTCGGCCGCGACGCGCACTGGGAACTCGCTCGCGTCGAAGGAGCGGATCCAGTCGATGCCGCTCTCGCCCTCGACGGCGGCCGCCCACGTGTCCGCGGCGGTGTTGCCCAACGGCGTGACGGCGCCGAGGCCGGTGACAGCGACGCGCCTCACGATGCGGCGCAGCTTAGACGCCCTGATGAATCATCAGGTTTCTCCAGGAACAGTTTTGGGAACCCACTGAATGGTCGGCGGGAAATGGCGAGCTACTCCCTCAACTCGGCGCGGAAGGAGGTCACGTGTGACGTCCGTTGCTTCGGTCGTGGGTCGTCCCGAGGCGATCTCGGCGAAACCCAGGTTAGTTTTCTTCCACTCGGCGCAGTCGGGCTCGTGTCGACGCGCGGAGGGTTTTCTGGCGCAGGTTCTGCAACGTCGCCGCAACCACGGAACGTTCAAGCTCTATCGCGTTGCCCGCGAGGAGCGTCCCGACCTGCTCGAGCGATTCAAGGTCGAAACGCTCCCCACACTGGTCGTCGTCGAGGGGAAACAGGTTCGGGCCCGACTGGTCCGCCCTCGCGGCTGCCGAGATATCGAAGCGTTTCTCCAGCCCTGGCTTCATTAATCCGCTGAGGCAGCGCGGAGCCGAGTCCCCGCCCCGCAGCCTCCTCCTTCACACAGCGATTCCTTCCTCCCGTAGGGAGAGCTCCGCGAACTTGTCCCAGTTGGCGTCGATCGCCTTCGCCATTCGCTCCTCGTCGTCGCGGTTGAGCCGCGCGGCCTCGGCGGTCTCCTCGTCTCCCGCGGCCCGAGCGACCCGTTCCAGGAGCTGGTACGCCGCGATCTCCATGTGCTCGGTCGCGTAGGCGTCGCGCGCGTTCCGGCCGGCCTTCTCCGGGCGAGCGATGTCGACGACTCCCTTCATCAGCGCGCCGAGCACACCTCCGGCCTCGCGAACCATGGACGGTGACGCGCCGTGCGCCGTCAGCCGCTGCTCCATCCGATCCGCATGGGTCTCGGTCTCCGCCTTGTGCTGCCTGAGCTTCTCCTTGATCTCCTGGTCGTCCGTGGTCGAGATCATCCCGTCCAGCATCCGGAGCACGTTCTGCTCCATCGCGAGCGCCTCGTCGACGTGCTTCACGACCTGCTGCTCGAGCTCTTCCTGCTTCGCCATCTGGACTCTCCTCATCTCGAACTTGCCGAATTCCGTTCCTCTGAACGTCGCGCGGCCGCGGTAGGAGTCGCCGCTCACGTCCGGCTCGACCACGTCGACGATCCCGCTGAACGGCGCGCGATAGTGCAGCTCGTTTCCTCGAACCTCGAACGCCATCCGGAGCGGGCCAAGGATTGTCTCGCCGCGGCTGCCATGGATCCGCTTGCGCATCGTGTACAGGGGCGGGAGGGCTCCGCTCACGCGGTGAACGTCCCAGAGCCCGTCGAGCTCGCTGGCGTGTTGTTCGTTGTCCACGAGGGCTAGGGTTGCCCGAGATGCCAGGCGCAAACGTTCCGTTTCCGCCGATGGAGGCCCAGCTGGTGCGCGAGCTTCCGACGGGGGACGAGTGGCAGTACGAGCCGAAGTGGGACGGCTTCCGCGGCGTCCTCGAGAACGACGGCGACGAGCTCGCCCTCTGGTCGCGGAACGAGCGCCCTCTGCTCCGCTACTTCCCAGAGCTGCGCCCGCTGGGCGATCTGCTGCCTCCCCACTCGGCACTCGATGGCGAGATCGTTATCGCGCGGGACGGCGTGCTCGACTTCGACTCGATGCAGACGCGCCTCCACCCTGCCGAGTCGCGGATCCGCAGGCTCTCGGCGGAGATTCCGGCGCAGTTCGTGGTGTTCGACGTGCTGCTCTGGGACGGCGAGCCGGTCTGGAAGCTGCCGCTCGAAGAGCGACGCCGGCGCGTCGAAGCGCTTCCGGAGGGCTTCCGGCTCTCGCCGTGCGCCGGCGACATCGCGCAGGCCCGCGGTTGGCTCGACCGCTTCGAGGCGATCGGCCTCGACGGCGTCGTCGCCAAGCGCCGCGGCCTGCCATATCTCCCGGGCTCCCGTGACGGCGTCGTCAAGGTCAAGGAGCACAAGTCGGCCGACTGCGTCGTCGTCGGCGTCCGCTGGAAGGACGGCCGCGAGAAGATCGCGACGCTGCTGCTCGGGCTGTACCGCGACGACGGCGGTCTCGACTACGTCGGCTCGGCCGTGGTCTCCGCGAAAACGCAACGCGAAGTCGCGGAGCGGATCGCGCCGTTGCTCGAGGACGCGCCCGACCGGCGCTTCTCGGAGCCGAACCGGTGGGGGACGGGCGAGCTCGAGGAGGCGGCCGTCCGGCCCGAGCTCGTCGTCGAGGTGCGGTACGACAAGGTGCAGGGCAACCGCTTCCGCCACGGGACGAAGCTGCTGCGCTGGCGCCCCGACAAGGATCCGGAGCAGTGCACCTGGCAGGAGCTGCGCCCGCCGCGCGACCCCGACGCGCCGAGCGTCGAGGCGCTGCTCGCGTCGTGACAGTTCCGCCCGAGCGCGACGCCTATGGCGAGATGATGCTGGCGGTGCTCGAGGGCGAGGCCAACGTCTTCGAGATCGTCGAGCGCGACGACGGGCTGATCGGCGCCAGCGTCATGGGGCCGAAGCTCTACCTCGCGCCGTTCCGCCGCTGGCCGGCGCACCACCGGCAGGCGATGGGACTCGTCCGCGGGCGCACACTCGACTGCGGCGCGGGCGCGGGGCGCGTCTCCTTGTATCTCCAGGACCGCGGCAGGGAAGTCGTCGCCATCGACAACTCGCCCGGCGCGATCGAGGTCTGCCGCCGTCGCGGCGTCCGCGACGCACGGCTTGTCGATTTCGCGGACGTCGACGAGTCGCTCGGCAGCTTCGACACGATCGTGCTCCTCGGAAACAACTTCGGCCTCTTCGCGAGCCCGACGAAGGCCAGGCGCCTGCTCCGCCGCCTGAGAAAGCTGACTAGCGACGACGGACGGATCCTGGCCGAGTCGCGGGACGTCTCGACGGGGCCAGGTGCGGCCGCCCCGTGGCACGTGGAGTACCGGCAGCGGAACATCGACCGCGGCCGCTTGCCGGGACAGATCAGGCTCCGGATCCGCTTCCGCAAGATCGTCGGCCCGTGGTTCGACTACCCGATGGTCTCGCCGGCCGAGATGGTCGAGATCCTCGATGGGACTGGGTGGCGGCTCGACCGGACGATCGACTCCGACGACACGTACGTCGCAGTGATCGAGAAGACCTAGGAAGCCACAGCCTCCGGCGCCTCGAGCCCGAGCTGCTCAAAGCGGGGCACGAGCGACGGGCGGCGCCGCCACATTCCGTGCATCGGGTCGCCGACCTCGGAGATCCGCCGCCGCATCGTCTCGACCGTGAACGCAGCGGGATCGACGTCGGCGACCTCGTCCCACCGCAGCGGCGCCGATACGCGCGCGTCCGGCGTCGGCCGCACCGAGTACGCGCACGCAATCGTCCGGTCGCGCGCGTTCTGCCCGAAGTCGACGAAGACGCCGATCCGGTCCTTCACGCGCCACGTCGTCGTCGCCACCCGCTGGTCCCCCACGCGCCGCTCGACCTCCTCGGCCGCCGCCTTCGCAAAGCGGCGTGCGTCCGGAAAGCGGAGCTCCGGCTTGATCGGCGCAAGGATGTGCAGCCCGGTTGCGCCGGAGGTCTTCGGGAACGACGCAAGCCCGACCTCGTCCAGCACCTCGCGCACGACGAGCGCGATCTGACGCACGTACGGCCACTGCCCGTCGCTCGTCGGATCGAGGTCGATCAAGAGGTAGTCGGGTCGCTCGATGTCGTCGATGCGCGAGTGCCACGTGTGGAGCTCGATGCAGCCGAGGTTGACCACCCACGCAAGCGCCGCGGAATTGTCGACGACGGCGAAGACGGTCGAGTGGCCGCTCGGGAAGGTGACGTACTGCTCGCCCACGAACGCGGGGTGCGCCGGCACGCGTTTCTGATGGAAGAAGTCGCCGTCGACGCCGTTGGGGTACCGCTTCATGTGGAAGAGGCGGCGCCGCAGGTGCGGCAGCGCGCAGTGGGTGACGTCGAGGTAGTAGCGGACGAGCTGGCCCTTCGTCAGACCGCGCTCGGGGAAGAAGATCTTGTCCGAATTCGACACCGGTACCTCGTGCCGCCCGACGCGCATTCGGCGCAGTATCCCCGTGCTAGGGTCGCGCGCGTGCGCCGGGTACTCCTCGTTCCCCTCGTTGTGCTCGCTCTGCTCGCCGCAGGGTGCGGCGGTGACGACGAAGGCGATCAAGGCGCGGCTGCGACGACATCGGCGCAGAGCTGTGCGAAGGACCAGCTCGAGCTGGTCGACAGCGATCAGCTGACGGTCGGCACCGACAATCCCGCCTATCCGCCGTGGTTCGGCGGCGAGGAGAAGAAGCCCTGGAAGATCTCGAATCCCGCATCGGGAGAGGGCTACGAGAGCG
>Ga0126307_10000479_pt1 | contig 25654 bp, 25 predicted proteins | sample Plot28_FD_89955 | JGI IMG/M metagenome (GOLD analysis project Ga0126307, IMG submission 89955) | Serpentine soil microbial communities from UC McLaughlin Reserve, CA, USA - Plot28 | ecosystem: Environmental > Terrestrial > Soil > Grasslands | place: USA: UC McLaughlin Reserve, Lake County... | reverse complement strand
TCGGGGTCTCGGGGCAGGCAATCGAAGCGGGGGTCATCGTTGCCACCGTACTCGGGGTCGCGCTGGCCGCCGGTCTGTGGTGGGCGTACTTCGACCTCGTCATGCTTGCCGCAGAGCGGAGGCTTTCCAGGGCAAAGGGAGAAGAGCGGGCGAGACTGGCGCGAGACTCCTACAGCTACCTGCACCTGCCGATGGTGGGAGGGATAATCTTCGTCGCCCTGGGCGTCAAGCAGACCCTGGCCCACGTCGGTGATCCTCTGGAGATCATCCCGGCCGTGGCGCTGTGCGGCGTCGCGCTTTATCTTCTCGGGCACAACGCCTTCAGGCTGCGCGACGTCAGCAGTGTTAGTGTCCCCAGGTTGGTGGTGACGGTACTCTGCTGCGCTCTCATCCCTATGGCGGTATCGGTGCCCTCCCTCCTCACCCTCGCGATTCTGGCGGTGCTGCTGTGCGCGCTGGCCGCCTTCGAAACGATGCGGTCTCGCGAGTTCCGACGCGAGCTCCGTGCGCGCTAGGCCCGGGTGCGCACGACTTATTCACTCGAGGGCGTGGAAAAGGGGGTTCTCGGAAGTTCGCACGAGGTTTCGCCAGATGGCATCATACCTTGCGGTAGGGAAGGGTTAGGTTGCTTTGGCTAAGGCGGGAGGCGACGAGGAGGTACTCACGGGTGGCGCGTGTTCCCAGCGACGATCAGTTGCTAGAGCTCGACGACGGTAGGACCATAGGGTACGCAACCTGGGGCGATTCCGAGGGCACGCCCGTGTTCATCGGCCACGGAACGCCGGGATCGCGTCTGGACCGCTACCCGGGCCTGGACGATCCTGTGTGGGTTCACAGGCAGCGTCTGCGCTTCGTCGGCGTCGATAGGCTCGGCTACGGTTACTCCGACCCTTGGCCAGAAGCTAGCCTGCTCGACTGCGCCGGGGACATCGTGCGTGTGGCCGACCACCTTGGCCTCGAGCGCTTCTGGGCGCTCGGTGTCTCGGGGGGAGCTCCGTACGTTATCGCCCTCGGCGTGTTGGCACCCGAGCGCGTCGGGCGGGTCGCCCTCGTGAGCGGTGCCGACGTTGGGATGGACGAGGAGGAGACACAAGAGGAGTTGGTCGCGGAGCTCGGTGAGGAGGCCCGGATGCTACGCGATGCGCCCTACGAGTGGTACGCGGGATTCGTGGCCGAGGTTACAGAGGTAGACCGCCGGGTGCTGGAGCGGCCGGAGGTTCGGGCAACCGCTATCGAGATGTTCCAGGAAGCCGTACGTCAGGGCGCAGTGGGCTGGGTCGACGACGTCGTGCGCCTGGGACGACCATGGCCGTTCCGGCTCGCCGAAGTCGTGACAGACGTGAGGTTCCACCATGGAGAAGAAGACGCGAACGTGCCCCCGGAGCACGCAAAGGAGTTAGCCGAGAGGATACCGACAAGCCGACTACGCCTGTACCCTGGCGAGGGACATATCTCTATCCTCGACCGCCACATCAAGGAGATCGTGGAGAACCTTCTCGCCGCCTAGCTGGGACGCCGCCGTGTACGAAAGCAGCGTCCTACGGCATGCTAAGAACAGGTCTTCTCAGAAGTCCGCATGCAGGAGTTTGCATGGTCCCGGTCCTATGGAACACAAACGCGGAAACCTAGCCAAGAAATCCCCTACGCACGGCCGTAGCCGCTGTGGTAGTGTCCCCGAGAGCGTTTTGGGCGTGTACCGCGGTGGCCTCGGATCGGGTGGTGTGGCATGCTTTTCCTCCAGCGGAAGAATCCAGCGGCGCCGAAACGCCAGGAGGAACCGAAGGAGACGCCGCAAGGCGTGAGGACGCGAGAACCCGACCAGAGATAAGGATACTCATGCTCGACGCTACGCAACGCCCGGTTATGGTGGTGGACACCTCGAAGAGCCCGCACGTCCTGCTCAGACCCTTGCCGCTGACGGACGTCCGGGTCACCGACGGCTTGTGGGAACCGCGGCGGCGCGTCAACCGCGACGAGACGCTGCCCTCCCAGTACCGCCACCTCGAGGAGACCGGCCGCCTTGACAACTTTCGCAAGGCCTCAGGCAAGATGGAGGGGCGCTTCGAGGGCATCTACTTCAACGACTCGGACGTGTACAAGTGGCTCGAGGCCGCCTCGTGGTCGCTCGCCACGGATCCGGACGCGGAACTCACGAAGATGGTGGACGCGGCCATCACAGAGGTCGAAGACGCCCAGGAGCCCGACGGCTACCTGAACACGTACTTCACGTTCGAGCGCGCCGGCGAGCGCTGGACAAACTTCGACCTGCACGAGATGTACTGCGCCGGCCACCTGTTCCAGGCGGCCGTGGCCCACTTCCGCGCCACCAGCTCGAGGCGCCTCCTCGACGTCGCCGTCCGCTTCGCCGACCACATCTGCGACACGTTCGGTACCGAGGGTGAGGGCAAGCGGCCGGCCGTGGACGGGCACGAGGAGGTCGAGATGGCCCTCGTCGAACTGTTCCGTGCAACGGGGAACCGCCGCTACCTCGAACAGGCTGAGTTCTTCGTGGACGCCCGCGGGCACGGCCTTCTAGGCAGGCCCTACGGCCAGCACGATCCATCGTACAGCCAGGACCACAAACCCCTCCGCGAGCAGGACGAGGTCGTCGGCCACGCCGTCCGCGCCCTGTACTTCTACTCGGGGGCGGCGGACGTCTACGCCGAAACGGGAGAGAGGAGGCTGCTTGAGGCGCTCCACAGGCTCTGGGACAACATGACGACGCGCCGGATGTACGTGAGCGGCGGGCTCGGCTCGCGCTACGAGGGCGAGGCCTTCGGCGGGGACTACGAGCTGCCCAACGAGCGGGCCTACGCGGAGACGTGCGCCGCCATCGCCAGCGTCATGTGGAACTGGCGCATGCTGATGCTCGAAAGGGACGCTGGGTATGCCGACGTAATCGAGCACACCCTCTACAACGCCGTCTTGCCCGGCATCTCCCTCGACGGCCAGACGTACTTCTACCAGAACCCCCTCGCCGACGACGGGACCCACCGCCGCTTGCCCTGGTTCGGCTGCGCCTGCTGCCCGCCCAACGTGGCCCGCCTGCTCGCCTCCATCCCCGGCTACTTCTACGGCGCCTCCGAAGATGCCGTGTGGGTCCACCTCTACGCCGCGGGGAGCGCGCAAATCAACCTGAACGCGGACCGCGCCATCGGGATATCCCAACGGACGGGTTACCCGTGGGACGGGAACATCGCGCTCGACGTCGACGGCGAGAGCGAGTTTGCTCTGATGCTTCGCATACCGACCTGGTGCGAAGACGGCGCGTCCATCGAGGTGAACGGAGAAGCGTTCACGGGCCCCGTCTCGCCTGGATCCTACGCCGAGATCCGGCGCCTCTGGCGACCGGGCGACGCCGTGCGCCTCCGCTTCCCCATGACCGTCCGCCGCGTGGAGGCCCACCCGCACGTCGCGGAGGACGCCGGCCGCGTCGCGTTGATGCGGGGCCCCATCCTCTTCTGCGTCGAGGGCGCGGACAACCCGGACATCGACCCGCGCGACGTCGTGCTGACCGAGGAGACAGCGCTCTCAGAGGAGCGCCGGCCGGACCTGCTCGGCGGCGTGGTCGTGCTGACGGGGAAGGCCGAGGTGTCGCCCCCCGGCGAGGGCTGGGATGGCCGCCTCTACCGCACCGCCGCACCCCAAAAAGACGACACTACAGGCACCACGGAGTTGACTGCGGTCCCGTACCACGCGTGGGCCAACCGTGAGTCCGGCCCCATGCGAGTCTGGCTGCGTGAGTGCTGATTCATCGAACCTTCTTGCTCCCTCACCCCCGGGCTATCTCCTACGGTTGCGGCGTTATGGATCGTGAGCGCGGCTTCTCGGAAATAGGAGCCGACAAGAAACGAAGCCCGCTCCCTCTATTCGAGTGCCCGATCCTTCTATTCACCCATGGCGATGGATATGCAAGAGAGAATAAGATGCGTCACATCACCACATCAACCGCTGCGTATTCGCAGACATGTGCACCTCGTGAACGCGGGGCCTCATGACCTCCCCTGCAGAGCCCTGTTGCGAGGAGGTCTGAAAAGAGGTGCGCACCTCGTTGCATAACTCCGAATACCCACCGGATTTCTAGCCGCGACCGGTCGCGTCGCTTTCTCCTGCAGCGATCATGGTTGTGCACGGTCCAATCGTGCGCGGTAGACCTCGTACGTCTCGACGTCTGTGACCGTGCCTTCGAAGGCATCGGCGCCGAAGACCCTGAACCAGTGTGAGGCCTCGTCGGTGGCGTGCATCATTTGCTCATTCTCCCACAAGCTCACCGCGAGCATCTTGCCGCTCTCTGGGTTGGCGAGGAGCAAGCCGCCGTTGTAACCAACCTGCATCCTGAGCGCCGGCAGGAGGTGCTCCTCGATCGTCCGGTGCCCCTCTTGAAGGCTATCCGGGCGTATGGCGAGTTGGGTTACCCGCGCGAACATGACAACACCGCCTTTCCAGCTCGACGCATGGACCCTTTTATTATGTCGTACTTCTAGGATGTGTGCGGGGCAATCGCGCGGCTAGCTCCGTGGCCGCGGCCTGTTGACAGAACCTTCTCGGTTATCGGGCGCTTTCGCGCCCCGAGTCGCAAGGGCTCTCGAGGGTTCTACCGCAACACCTGCGGTGCGGCATGAAGATGCGCGGGAGTTGCCAAAGGGCCGCGGGGAGGATGGGGAGAACGCGGCCCTTCTCTGCTATTGTAAGAGCAGGCTGGTCGCTTCCCCACGTCGGATCGGCGAGGCTGGCGGAAGTTAAGCGCGCGCGGAGGTATGTGAGGATCCTGCGAGATTGCTTCTGGCATCGTTGGTCGTACAGCCATTCCGCCGCAACCCCTTCCTCAGGCGTGGCGGGACAGTGATTGCTCGTGGGTACGACGCGTAGCAACGTCTGCGCGCGTCCGTTGGATGCTTTCACCCTCGTCCCGAGAGCGGTCGGCCTGGTTGGCCTCATCTTGCTTGTGGCCCTGTTGGCCACCCTGGTAGCCTGCTCCCCAGGGGCGGAGCGAGAGACGCAGCGTTCGGGTGAAGATGCCGCTCAGAGGACGGCGCAACAGGGGACCGTGACCTCGAGCAAACGTGTCGAGACCGTGCCTGGCGGCGAAGGAGAAACCACGACGACATACTCGTCCCTCAGGTGGGACTACGTGGCCCTCGGCGACTCCCTGGCCGAGGGGGTTGGTGCTCGCCGGGGCTACGTGGACCGCTACGCGGAGCACCTGCAGAGCGACACGGGCGCCCGTCTCAGGGTCATCAACCTGGGCCGAAGTGGCCTGACGAGCTCCCAGCTGCTTCACTCTCTCCGAAACGACCCCCCGATGCGAAAGGCGCTGGGCAGGGCCGAGGTCGTCACGCTCAACATCGGCCTCAACGACCTGGGGCTGGCGAGGAATGCCTACGAGAGCGGCACCTGCGGAGGGCCGCAGAACCAGGCGTGTCTGCGCGAGGCCGTGAAGAAGGTCGAAAGGAACTGGGCCGCCATAATCGAGGAGCTCTCGGGCTTGCGTTCCACAGACGAGTCCATCATCCGCACGGCAGGCCTGGGATACACCCCGAGGGCCAGGGGGTTCTCAGGCCATATGTGGACCAAGTAACACACGACATTGCTTCAGCTGCAGCCGAGGGTGGTATACCTTACGTCGAGGTCCGCCTCGGTGACGAGGGCATGAGCGTGGACGGGTTGCATCCCAACGACAGAGGCTACAGGGTGATCGCCGCCCGGCTGAGAGGGCTCGGGTACGAACCCCTGCCTCTCCGCTGAAGGAGAGCCATGACACGGAAGAACAGGCGTTTTCAGCAAGGGGCCATCCCGTGCAAACCCTAAGGCCTGAGACCTTTAGCCTGTAACCTGCCTTAAAGTAGTTCAGTTCTTCCGCGAGCTGCCTTCGTTCATGTACCCGATGTGGATGTGGTCTTTGTGAAGCTTGAGTTGGTCGGGGGCCAGCACCCAGCCTCTCTTGGGCCCGTACCCCAGAGGCTTGGCCCACCTGGGCGGTCCTATTATCTGATCCGGCCTCCTCTCAGCCGGAATGCCGGCGAGGATCTTGCCCACCTCCAGGATGCCTGGGTCCGTGGCGTTGCCTTCGACGGGCTTACCGTCCACCCACCACACGTCGGCGGCCCTGCCGTAGTAGTGGGTGTTGGGCAGACCACCGGCCTTGCCGTAGCCCTCGGGTATGCGTGGGCCGTCAGGGACGCCGGGCATGAAATAGTGGCCCGCCTTGAACGCCTGTACGCAGATCCGGTGTTTCCGACTCAGAATTCTAAGCGCGGCTACGAGGCGCTGGTCGACAACCCCACGCTCGAGGTCTCCCACCGCTTGTGGAGTCGCCCCGAAGTCGGGGCTCTTCAGAAGCTTGCGCACCTCGGTGCTACCCAGACTGGCGTCCTCGCCTCTCGAAGCACCTGGATCCCACATCCCCCCGCCGACGCCAGGCGGGCAAGCAGGGGTGAGATCCACGTCATCCAGGCTCCCACAACTCGTGAGCAGTGCGGTGCCAAGAAGCAAGGCCGCGCCTACGACCGCCCGCCGGAACCACAGAACGATGGGGCCCTGTTTCACCCCACCATGTTATGACGTGCGAGGGCGAGAAGCCGTGACGCGTCTACGAAGCACCGCGCGAAGTATCAGCAGCACCTCCCGCAAAGACCACCTGCAGGCGAGCCCGAGTAGGAGTCGGTCCCCGTAGACAAGGGTTGAACCATCGGAATGCCACGCTTCGCCCGTTCCGGTCCCAATCGCTGTTCTCAGAGAACTTCTGAAGCCTGTAGCCTTTCCTCGGGGAGCGCTCTAGTAGCCTAGCGTTGTCTCGGCCGAAGGTCCGATGCTCGTCGTAAGGTAGACGTAAGAACCGCGTTCCAGCGTACTTCCGGCCTGCGGATCTTGCCCCGCGATCACGCCCGCAGGCACGGTCTCGCTAGAGACTTCCTGGACACCACCCAACTGGAGACCTATCTGCTCCAACTCACCCTCCGCCTCTGAGTAGGTGAGGCCGACCAGGTTGGGCACTTTCGCCAACCGTGGCCCTTCACCGATCGTAAGGACGATCTCCGATCCCTCCCTCGCCTCCTCTCCGCCTGCCACCGACTGCTCGATTACTTTGCCAGCGTCTTTCTCGGGGCTCTCTCGAGACCTGACCTCGGCCCGGAAACCGGCTTCGTCAAGGCGCCTTCGTGCCTCTCGCTCGCCGAGGCCTTTTATCGAGGGGACTTCGACTTCCTCGTGGTCCGATCGCGCTCGTTCGGCCGTGTGTGGTGGTTTGTCGACCTTGCTTTCCAGAACACCGGGGACACCATCCCGCAGCAAGCTCCAGCCGCCGATCCCGAGCGCGGCGACCAGTACGGCGAAGGCCGCAAGGAGCCAGACCGCCCTCCCCCGGCGCGCGCCGGGGGAGCTACCGGCGGCAGCACCGGACCCAGGCAGTATGAGGGTCTGTGCCGCCGCGTCCGTCAAAGCGGTGGCGGTAGGTTCGTTCTCGAAGGGGGCTACGGGGAGCAGCCCGGCCCTCACCCGCCCGAAGTCTTCTATGAGCTCGCCCGCACTCCCGTAACGATCTTCCGGGTCCGTGGCCAGGAGCTTCATTACGGTGGCGTCCAGGCCTTTCGAAACCTCGGGGTTTAGCTCCCTCGGATGAGTCGGCGGCCCTCCTGCGTGCTCCGCAGCTACCTCCGCCGGAGTAGTGGCGTCGAAGGGCACCCTACCTGTAAGCATCTCGTAGAGAACCACACCTAGCGAGTAGAGATCGCTATAGGGCCCCACCTGCTCGCCAGCCGCCTGTTCGGGGGACATGTACTTCACGCTGCCGAGGATGTCGCCGGGGTGGGAGATCGTGGTCGCCTCGACGGCCCACGCTATGCCAAAGTCTGCGACCTTCACGTGCCCCGAGCCATCGATGAGGATGTTGCGCGGCTTGACGTCCCTGTGGATGATGCCGCGTTTGTGCGCAGCCTGCAAAGCCTCAGCGACCTGCAACCCCACAGCTGCCGCCGTCCGGGGCGAGAGTCTCCTCTGGCCCTTGATCCGGTCCCAGAGATCGCCCTCGGGCACGTACTCCATCACTATGTAATAGGCGCCGTCCTTGGCCTCTCCCCAATCGAAGATAGGGACGATGTGCCGGTTGACGAGGGCTGCGGCGCTCTTGGCCTCGCGCCTGAAGCGCTCGACGAACTCCTCGTCCCGGGCGTAGCGATCCTTGAGCAGCTTGATCGCAACGTGCCGACCGAGAACCTGGTCGTATGCCAGGTAAACGTCGGCCATGCCTCCGCTGCCAGCCAGGGCTTGTAGCTCGTACCGACTGTCGATAACGGTTCTTCCCACACTACGGATTGTATCCGTGAGGGCTAGCGTTGTAACGTCCTGGCCCTGACCCTCTTGCTCACGAGTCTGCCGCCGCTCCTGTGCGACAGAGCAACGCGTGCCTACCCGTCACGACCGCAGACCCGGAGGGCGCACACCACGCCGGTCTGGTACGGTTACGAGCCCGGCAGAAGCATCACGTCCTTCACAGGGACGCACCTAAGACGGGTCGGTCGGCGAGGTACCACCCAGGCTCGTTCATAGCCTGCATCGCCAAACCGGACCAGATGCGTCGGGGCCAGGAGAATGGCAACATTCCCTTTGTGTGGGAGACGCTATCCGAACCGTGGCGAGGGTGCGTGGAGCTGGCGTGGGCGGCCTACCGCGCCGGGTCCTTGCCCATCGGCGCGGTCGTCGCCGATGCCGAGGGGCGCGTCGTGTCCGCCGGGCGCAACCGTATCCACGAAAGCACCGGGCCGCCCGGTATCGTCTTCGGCCGCAAGCTCGCCCACGCCAGCTCCACGCCCTGCTCTCCCTCGAAGGCGAAGAAGATCCGCGCGGCTGCGTCCTTTACACCACTACGGAGCCGTGCCCGTTGTGCGTCGGTGCGGCGCGCATGGCTGACGTCGGGGGGCTCAAGTTCGCCTCACGGGAGCCGTGGGCCGGATCCGCCGCCATTGTCGAAACAGTACCGTACCTGCGGCCCGGTAACCTGCGTTTGGAGGGGCCCAAGGACCCACGGTTGGAGGCCATGCTGATAGCGCTTCTGGTGGAGCGCTACCTGCGCCTGGAGCCAATAGTATTGCCCTCCTTTCTCGAACTCTACGAGAAGGTCATGCCGAAAGCGACGAGCGCAGCGAGAAATGCCTACGCTTCCGGCTTACTGCGGACGATGGGCGCGGATGGCGCTTCGCCCCGCGAGATGGTGCGCGCACTTTCCAAAGAAATCCTGAATCCTGAAACCTGATGCTGAAGTCGCGGTTTTGGAAGGCTGGCCTTCCAAAACAAGCTCTATCGGAACCTCCTGTGGATCACGAGGACGTCCACGGCGAGCATGATCAACCACGTCCAGATCGCCACGCCCACGCTGAAGAACGAGACAGCGATGGAGAGCAAGAAGATGGCCGGTATCATGAGTCCTCATATAAGGAAGAAGCGAACCGTGGCGGGGTCCTGTGGCTCGTCAAGCATCCTATCGTTCCTCGTCGAGTACCAGTGGATGGCAGTTAACAGCAGCCTGCCAACGGCAAGGGTGGCGGCGTAGATGGCCACAGGCAGTTGGTGGTCGCCATACTCGCCGAGGAGCGAGGTGGGGAAGGGCACGAACGCCACGACCATAAGGAACAGGAAGTTGATGTAGAGGAGGGTACGGTCGTAGGCCCTTATGGGCCGGAAGATGCTGTGGTGGATCAATCAGAACGCGCTGATCCCGACGAAGCTCAAGACGTAGCCCAGGTAGCGGGGCCACAGCGAGAGCAGTGCGCCGGGTAATTGGCTGGAGACCATATTCTCCGGTATATCGGGCACCCTTATGTCGAGGACCAGGAGCGTTATGGCGATGGCGAAGACGCCGTCGCTCAGGTTGACGATGCGATCCCGGTGCCCTTCGGTCTCGCCCTCTCGGGGTCTGAGCATCGGCTTACCTCCATCCGAGGGTGTTCGATCCGCCTCGAGCAGTGTAGTTCAAGGGGATAGGGGCTTCTCGGAGACCTTTCGTACTTACTCGCCACCGATGTGCAGTACGGATGGGCCGTGGAGGGTCCAGAAATAGTACCCTGCCATCCTGAACCCGATGATCACGACCACCGCGCGCAGGGCGGCCCGGTTTATCCTGCCGGTGAGCACCTCGCAATAATCCTGAGCAAAGCCTTCCTGCTAGCACAAGACACCAATACAAGAGACCCTGCGATCCTCGATCAGATCCACCCCTGATAAGCTAACAACCTGAAATACTGAAAGCGGAAGCCGAAGGCTGGAGCGTGCTGAGATGCCGACTAGCTGAAATGCCGAAAGAACCCGTCGAAAAACTACGTTTCGGAATATTGGGCTGCGGTCTCATCGGTCCCCACCACGCGCGCGCCATCGCCGGCCTCGAGAGCGCGGAGCTCGTGGCCGTCGCTGATGTCGTCCCCGAGTTGGCAGAGGATCTGGGCGGCGAGCACGAATGCCACGCATACTCTAGCCTAGAGGAGATGCTCTCGGGCGTAGATCTCGACGTCGTGTGCGTCTGCACCCCGAGCGGCATGCACGCCGAGAATGCCATCACGGTGCTAGAGGCGTGCAAGGACGTCTTTATCGAGAAGCCCGTCGACGTCACGCTGGAGGCGGCGGATCGCCTGCTCGAGGTGCAGCGTGCCACGGGCAGGAAGGTCGCCGTCGTAAGCCAGCACCGCTTCGATGCTGCTACGCGGGCCGTCCACGAGGCGGTCACAAATGGAGAGTTCGGTCGCAAGATCTCAGGAACGGCCGAGGTCAGGTGGTGGAGGTCGCAGTCTTACTACGACTCGGGCGGCTGGCGTGGGACCTGGGAGCTCGACGGAGGGGGAGTTCTGATCAACCAGGCCATCCATAGCCTCGACCTCTTGCAGTGGTTGATGGGCCCCATCATCGAGGTCACCGCCTACACGGGCCTCCTCGCCCACGAGAGGATCGAAGTCGAGGATACCGCGGTAGCCATCTTGAAGTTCGCAGGAGGCGCCCTCGGCACCATCATGGCGACGACGGCCGCCTTTCCTGGGCTTACGGCCACCATATCCGTGCACGGGGATAGGGGCTCGGCCATAATCGACAACGATAAGCTGAGGTACTTCCACGTCGTAGGCGAGAATCGGGCCGAACAGGTCATGGAGCGGTACGGTGAGGTGGAGTCTGGACCCGGTGCGGGTGCGGACCCGGGCAGCCTCTCCATGGTCCACCGCGACCAGATCCAGGACCTCGTCGAGGCAATAAGAGAGGACCGTGAGCCATCGGTAAACCTCGAAGAAGGAAGGAAGCCCCTCGCGATAATCCAGGGAATCTACGAGTCGGCCCGTAGCGGCGGGCCCGTACGTATCTAGAAACAGGACCGCCTCTTAAAAAAGGGACGCGACACGTGTGGACCTTGACGGGTTTCGCCGATGAGATCTCTCCCGAGCTGAGCGAGCAACTGGATACGCTCGCACGGGAGTCCATAAGCTACATGGAGCTGCGCAGCGTCTGGAACACCAACGTGCTCGACCTGACGGACGAGGAACTGATGAGGGTCAAAACAGCCGCCGCGGACTGCGGCATAGGAATCTCGTCCATAGGCTCGCCGATAGGAAAAGTGCCAATAACAGACCCGTTCGGGCCGCACCTGGAACGCTTCCGCCGGGCGCTGCACGCCGCCGAAGTCATGGAGGCGCCTTACGTTCGAGTCTTCTCCTTCTTCATTACGGAGAGGCAGGAGCCTGGCCGCTATCGGGAAGAAGTAATCGACCGTATGGGCATCCTGGCCGCTGAGGCTGGGGATTCGAGTGTCACGCTCCTGCACGAGAACGAGAAACACATCTACGGCGACGTTCCGGAGCGTTGCGCGGACATCCTCGCCGGGGTGGGCTCGCCTGTGCTGCGAGCGGCGTGGGACGCGGCTAACTTCGTGCAGTGCGGGGTCAGCCATCCGTATAAGGATGGCTACGAGGCGTTGCGGCCTTACATCGAGTACGTGCACGTAAAGGACGCGCTCTCAGGCTCGGGCATGGTGGTTCCCGCGGGCGAGGGAGACGGGGAGATCAGCAAGACCCTCTCCGCTCTTCACGACTCGGGGTTCGACGGCTTCTTCTCGCTGGAACCGCACCTCGCCTCCTCGGGAACGTACTCCGGTTTCAGCGGCCCCGTGTTGTTCCGCAGGGCCTCCAGAGCCTTCAAGGATCTGCTCCGCAAGCAGGAGATCGAATGGGCCTGACCCAATGGTCCCCGAGAGGGTGCGCAGGCAAGGCGCAAGACGGAATCCGCATGATCACTTCCGAGATGTACGACCTGCACGAGCGCTGGCCCTGCCGTTCCCCCAGCAAGAGAGCCATTCCCGCCTCTTCTCTCGTCATTCTGCTGGACGAGGACGGCAGGCCCTCCCAGAGGGGACAGACGATAATCGGGCACACGCCGGCGGGCCGTGCAGTCCCGCCGCCGCCTTCGTAAACGCCGTCGACGGGCACGACGACGGCGGCTTTTCCGCCTACAGCGGGGTGTAGATCAGCATCTCAGCACGCCTGTTTCGCAGGCCTGTCAGCGCTTCAGTACTTCAGCTACCAGCAGCGATTCCTCGTGAGCGGACCGGCGAGCTAGAAAGGTACTACAGCAGTTTTCATAGCGAGTGAGCGCGGAGGAGTCAGGGCGTTATCTCGCGTAGCAGTAGGATTCTCGGGGCTGTTCCTGAAACCTGTTGGCTGTAGCCGCGGTTTGCACAGAGGGCGCAGTCCTTCTGCAAACCGCTCTTCTGAAGTGCTGACAAGTGAAGGCGTCAGCCTGAGCGTGCTGACTTGCTGACAGGCTGAAATGTTGCATTGCTTGCAACCGCGGATTAGACTCCCTGTGGATGAGGGACTTCCAGGCTTACACCAGGGAACGAAAGAGTGCGCGACGCATCCGCTGGTGGATGTGGTCGTTACCCGTCATGCTGGTCGCTGTGATCCTGGGCCTCGAGGTCGTCGCAGGTCCCTTCTCGATCGAGTCGCTTACCCGCGCGGCGCAGCCGGACCCGGGCGGGGTCGACACTTCCGCGGGCGACTGGGTCCAGAGGATGTTCGGGGACGACGAGCTCACAAGTGGTCCTCTCAACGTGCTCGTGCTCGGCGTCGACACGAGGCCAGACAGCGAGGAGATGGGGAGCCGTACGGACACCATCATGCTCGTGCAGGTCGTGCCCAGAACAGGAGACGTCAAACTGCTTTCCGTACCCCGGGATCTCCTCGTCGAAGTGGAGCCGGGAGAGGAGGACAGGATAAACGCCGCCTACAACTACGGAGGCGTCGATGAGACCATCGCCACGCTCGAGAACTACACGGGCGTGCCCGTAGACCACTACGCCACGATAGATTTCGAGGGCTTCGAGAAGGTCATCGACGCGATGGGCGGGATCAGGGTCGATGTCGGAGAGGGCCAGTTCCCCGAGAAGTGGCGCATGGGCGAAGGCGTGCAGAGACTAAACGGCCACAAAGCCCTGATCTACGCCCGTTACAGAGGCACCCCCGGAGCCGACCTCGATCGCATGCAGCGCCAGCGGGAGCTCGTGGCCGCCCTCCGCAGCGAAGCGCTAAGGTGGCACACCGTCAAGACGCTGCCCCAGATCATGGAAGTCATGAACGAGAATGTTAAGACCGACCTGGATCTCGACGGAGCGATCACCCTCGGCCAGATCCTCATCCGCAGGGGAAGGCACGCCGAGATGACCTCCCAGCAACTCAAAGGCACCCCTAAGAGGCTCCCCAACGGAGACGAAGTCCTCATACCAGACGAAGAAGCCAACGAGCAGATCCTGGACGAGTTCCGCCATTAGAGCTATCAAGCCGTCAGCGATCAGCTTTCAGCTGATCGCTTGCGCCTATAGCGTAAAGCGTTAGGAGGCACGCGGGCGGCGATCGGGCGGCTGGTATAATCCGGCGCAGGTCTTACGGCGAGCGAGAGTGGTGGAATGGTAGACACGCTAGATTTAGGATCTAGTGCCTCACGGCGTGCGGGTTCAAATCCCGCCTCTCGCACATCGCCGCCCGCTTCGGGCCGGCCAAGAGTAACTGGAGGGCATGACGGCTAACGTAACGAGACTCGATGAGAACAAGGTCAGGCTCGACATCGAGGTGACCCCCGAGACGGTCAGACAGGGTGTCGAGGCCAAGATCAAGGAACTCGGCCGGCAGGTCAGGGTTCCTGGTTTTCGTCCGGGCAAGGCGCCGCGGCGGGTGATCGAGAACCGCCTCGGGCGCGACTATATCTACATGGAGGCCCTCCAGGAGCAACTTCCCGGCTGGTACTCGCGGGCCGTCATCGAGACCGACGTGCGCCCCATAGACCAGCCGGAGATCCACTTCGACGACCCGCTGAACGAGGAAGAGGGCTTTAAGTTCTCGGCTACCGTCGAGGTGCGGCCGGAAGCCAGCCTCGGCGACTACAAGGGCGTCGAGGTCCCGAGGCGTGAGATCGAGATCACCGATGAAGACGTCGAAGACCGGATCGAGGAGCTGCGAAGCCAGTTCGCCACCCTGGCCGCCGTCGAGGGAAGGCCGGCCCAGGAGGGGGACTTCGTGATTCTCGACTTTTCGGGCGAGAGGCTGGCCGGAGGGCCGCTGGAGGGCGCCGAGGCCGAGGACTACATGCTCGAGATCGGACGCGGCGAGCTCCTGCCCGACTTCGAGGAGAACATCGTCGGGATGAACGCCGGTGAACGCAAGCAGTTCGGTGTCACCTTCCCGATGGACTACTCCGAGGAGGCCTTGAGGGGCGAGTCGGTGCTCTTCAACGTGCACGTCAAGGAGATCAAAGAGCGCGACCTGCCGCCCCTCGACGACGAGTTCGTCATGGAGGCTAGCGAGTTCGAGACCTTGGAGGAGCTGCGCGTCGCCGTAAGGGAGGAGCTCGAGGCCGCCGCGGAGCAGCGCGTCCAAGGAGAGTTTCGCGGTCGTGTGCTCGACGTCGTCGCCGAAGGCGGCGAGGTGGAGATCCCGGAGGTTATGGTGCACGAGAAGGCCCACGAGATGGTCGAGAGCTTCGAGCGCTCCATAAGGTCGCAGGGAATGGACCCAGAGCAGTACTACCAGCTTGCTGGCACGGACCACGCCGAGTTCGAGAAGCGCGTCTCCCCCGATGCCGAGGACACCGTAAGGAAGGAGCTCGTGCTCGACGCCGTCGCCACGGCCGAAGGCATAGAGGCCGAAGAAGACGAGGTCATGCACGAGATCTCCCACCTCGCAGAAGAGTCCGAAAGGAGCCCGGAGGAGATCGCCAGAACCCTTCGGGCCAACGGGACGTACGCCATGCTGGAAGAGGAGATCTCACGCCAGAAGGCTCTGGATTTCCTGGTCGAGAACGCGGTACCCGTCTCCATGCCGGAAGAAGAGATAGAAGAAGAAACCGCTGAGGACGAAGAACCGGTGGAGGCGAGGACCGGTGCGACGGAGAGCGAAGAACGAGAGGAACAGGTATGAGCTACGAGATAAACAACGTCATCCCTTACGTAATAGAACAGAGCCCGCGTGGGGAGCGGGCCATGGACATCTACTCGCGGCTCCTGAAGGACCGCATCATCTTCCTTGGGACCCCCGTCGATGATCAGGTGGCCAACGCCATAATGGCGCAGCTGTTGCACCTCGAGAGCGAGGACCCCGAGCAGGACATAAACCTGTACATAAACTCCCCCGGCGGGAGCGTCACGGCGGGGCTGGCGATCTACGACACCATGCAGTTCGTTAAGCCCGACATCTCAACGACCGCCCTCGGCATGGCCGCCTCCATGGGCGCCTTCCTGCTCGCCGCTGGTGCCAAGGACAAGAGGAACGCGCTGCCGAACACGCGTATCCTCCTGCACCAGCCGAGCGTCGGCGGTCTCGCCGGCCAGGCCTCCGACGTGGAGATCCACGCCAAAGAGCTCATCATGACCAAGCGCCGCCTCAACGAGATCCTCGCCGAGAACACGGGCCAGGATTACGAGCGGATCGAGCGCGACACCGACCGCGACTACATAATGGGCCCCGAAGAGGGGATCGAGTACGGCGTCATCGATAACATCGTCAGAAACCACTAACGATGTCGGGGAGGATGTAGAGGATGAGGGATCCCTCGGATCAGTTGCAGTGCTCTTTCTGCGGTAAGAGCCAGCGTCAGGTCAGGAAGCTCATCGCGGGCCCGGGCGTCTACATCTGCGACGAGTGCATCGAGCTGTGCAACGAGATCATCGACGAAGAGTTCTCGGGTCCCGAGGTCCTAAAGGACGACGATCTCCCCAAGCCGAGGGAGATCAACCGCATCCTCAACGAGTACGTGATCGGCCAGGAGGACGCCAAAAGGGTCCTGGCCGTCGCCGTCTACAACCACTACAAGCGCATCCAGATGGGCGCCGAGGCCACGGACGGCACCGAGCTCCAGAAGTCCAACATATTGCTCGTCGGCCCGACCGGCTCGGGCAAGACGCTCCTCGCCCAGACGCTGGCCAGGATCCTCAACGTTCCCTTCGCCATAGCCGACGCGACGGCCCTTACCGAGGCCGGCTACGTGGGCGAGGACGTCGAGAACATTCTCCTCAAGCTCATCCAGGCCGCAGACTTCGACGTCAAGAAGGCCGAGACGGGCATCATCTACATCGATGAGATCGACAAGGTAGCTCGCAAGGCGGATAACCCTTCGATCACGCGCGACGTCTCGGGTGAGGGCGTGCAGCAGGCCCTCCTCAAGATCCTCGAGGGCACGGTCGCGAGCGTGCCACCGCAGGGCGGACGCAAGCACCCGCACCAGGACTTCCTCCAGATCGACACCAAGAACGTCCTGTTCATCTGCGGCGGCGCCTTCGGGGGGCTCGAAGAGATCATCCGCCAGCGCATCGGCAAGAAGAGCATCGGCTTCGGCAGCGACATAGACTCGCGCCTCAAGCAAGAGGACGACTCGATTTTGCAGTTCGCCTTGCCCGAGGATCTCTTGAAATACGGCCTGATCCCCGAGTTCGTGGGACGCCTGCCCGTCATCTCCACCCTGCGCAGCCTGGAGGAGGCCGACCTCGTGCGCATCCTTACCGAGCCCAAGAACGCGCTCGTGAGGCAGTACAGGCAGTTCTTCCGCTACGACAAGGTGGACCTGTCCTTCACGGACGAGGCCTTGGGCGCCATAGCCGAACTCGCGCTCGAGCGTGGAACCGGAGCCCGCGGCCTCAGGAGCATCCTCGAGACGGCCCTCCTGCCGACGATGTACGAGCTGCCGAGTCGCTCGGACGTGAACAAGTGCGTCGTCGACGTTGATACGGTCAAGGACGGTGTTCAGCCGTCACTGGTAACCGGCTCCCAGAAATACTCCTACGACGAAGAAGAGACCGCCTAGACATTCCTTGAGTAGCGCACGGATACCGAAAACCTACGACCACCGCGCCGTCGAGGGCCGCTGGTACGCAGAGTGGGAGCGCCGCGGCGCTTTCGAAGCCGACCCGAACCCCGACAAGGAGCCCTATTGCATTGTCATACCCCCTTCGAACGTCACGGGGGCCTTGCACATGGGCCACGCGCTGAACGGCTCCATACAGGACGCCCTGATCCGGCGCGCCAGGATGAAAGGCTACGAGACCCTGTGGCTTCCAGGCGTCGACCACGCCTCGATAGCGGTCCAGAACGTCGTCGAGCGCAAGGTCATGCGCGAAGAGGGCAAGTCGCGGTGGGACCTCGGACGCGAGGCTTTCGTCGAACGCTGCCGCAAGTTCGCCCTGATAACAAGGGAGCAGATTCTCGGCCAGTACAGGCGGCTCGGCGCCTCACTCGACTGGCGCCGGCTCCGCTACACCATGGACGACGAATACGTCGACGCGGTCCTCACGTCCTTCATCCGGTTGTACAACGAGGGTTTGATCTACCGCGGCAACCGTATCACCAACTGGTGCCCGCACGACCGCTCGGCCATCTCCGACCTCGAGGTCAACTACGAGGACGTCGACGGCAAGCTCTACAGCATCCGCTACCCCTTCGTGGATGGCAAAGGCCCCGGCCCCGACAAAGAAGACTACGCGGAGGTCTTCTCCACGCGCCCCGAGACCATGCTCGGCGACGTGGCGCTCGTCGTCAACCCGGAAGATGAGCGCTACACGGATCTCGTCGGGCGCAAGGTCACGGTGCCTTTCGTCGAGCGGGAGATAGAGGTCTTCGCCGACGAGTACGTGGACCCCGAGTTCGGCACCGGCGTCCTCAAGGTCACCCCGGCGCACGACCCCAACGACTTCGAGATAGGCCGCCGGCTCGGCCTGGATCCCGTCAACGTAATGAACCCTGACGGTAGCATCAACGCCGCTGGTGGTCCTTTCGAGGGGATGAGCCGCGAGGAGGCCCGCGAGGCGGTCGTGAAGGAGCTGGACGAATCAGATCTCCTCGGCGGCGTTCGCCCTTACGCTTTGAGGGTCGGGCATTGCGACAGGTGCGGGGCGGTCATCGAGCCGTGGCTTTCGGAGCAGTGGTGGTGCTCGATGAAGCCGCTCGCCGAGCCAGCCATCGAGGCGCTAAAGAGGGGTGAGATCACGGTCTACCCCGACTCCTGGCGGCGGGAGACCGTTCGGTGGCTTGAGAACATCCGCGACTGGAACGTCTCCAGGCAGCTCTGGTGGGGGCAGCGCATACCGGTCTGGTACGGTCCCGACGGGGAGACGGTGGCGTCCAAGGAGTCGCCGGGTGCTGGTTTCGAGCAGGACCCCGACGTGTTCGACACCTGGTTCTCGAGCGGCCTCTGGCCGATCGCGACGCTCGGATGGCCCGACGAGGGCGCAGAAGATTTGCGCTACTTCTACCCGAGCGCCCTCCTCTCGACGGCCCGCGAGATCATGTACCTCTGGGTGGCGCGTATGATCATGATGGGCCTCCATTTCGAGGGCAGGATCCCCTTCCATAAGGTAAACGTTCACTCCATAGTGCTGGCCGAGGACGGCACGAAGATGAGCCGCTCCAAGGGGAACACGATAGACCCCCTGGAACTTCTCGACGAGTACGGCACCGACGCCGTGCGCTTCGGACTGCTCTACCAGTCCTCCACCCAGGACTTCCCTTACTCCCGCGAGCGGGCGGAGATGGGCCGGGCCTTCGTCACCAAGCTCTGGAACGCCATGCGCTTCGTGCTCGCCTATCCCGAGCAAAAGGAAGACGGAGACCTCGCGCCTTCTGACCGTTGGATCCTCTCCGAGTTCAGCCGTACCGTGAGGGAGTACGACGCACTTCTCGAGGAGTGCGAGTTCTCCGAGGCGATGCGCCGGATCTACTCTTTCGCCTGGAACCAGTTCGCCGACTGGTACATCGAGATAGCAAAAGCAGCCCCCTCGCCGGCGACCCCGCGCGTCCTGCGCGAGGTCTTCCACGGTATCCTGAAGCTCCTGCACCCAGTCATGCCCTTCGCCACGGAGGAGATGGCACACGTGATGGGGGAAGAAGAGCTCCTTGCGACGCAGCGATTTCCCGAGCCCGCGCGCGAAGACGAGGAGGCGGACAGGCTGCTCGACCGTACAAAGAGGGCAGTCTCGGCGGTCCGCTCGTTCAGGGCCGAATCGAAGCTCGACGGCGAACTCGAGGGGCTCGTGCCGCAGGGCATCGACGAGGGCGTCTTCATCGCGCTGGCCGGGGTGAGGCCCGCGGAGCCCGGAGATGGCGCCAGGCGGGCTTCGTTGCCGGCCGGGGACGTGGTCGTGGAGATACTGCTCTCCGACGAGATGCGCCACGGCGAGATAGAACGCCTGAGGCGTGAGATCTCTCGTGCCGAACAGGAAGTGGCGCGGGCCCAGAGCAAGCTCTCCAACGAGAAATTCGTGGACAACGCGCCGGAGAGGGTCGTCGCTGGCGAGCGCGAGAAGCTGGAGGTCAACTCCAGGATGCTCGAGACGCTCTCTCGCCTTCTCGACGAGTACATCTAGGAGCCAAACATTCCTACCAGGACCTCATTCGCACAGGTTTGTGCCGAGTTGGACCGGCGCCGTCACATCACCCTGGGGTTCGAGCGGATAGAAGCCCTCCTCAGGGCCATGGGCCATCCCGAGCGCGACGTGCCTGGCTTCGTGCAGGTAGTCGGCACCAACGGCAAGGGAACCACGGCCCTGGCCCTCGCGACGGCCCTCCAGGAGATGGGCTGTCCATCAGGCGCTTACCTCTCGCCGCACGTGCTCTCATATACCGAGCGCGTGGTGATAAACGGCTGCCAGGTCTCAGAAGAACACTTCGGTGCCGCCATGGGGGAGACTATAGAGCTCGCAGACAGGCACGGCATCCCCGTCTCGCAGTTCGAACTCCTTACCGCTGGCGCGCTCGGGATGTTCGCCGCGGCAGGTCTGTCGTGGGCCGTCCTGGAAGCCGGCCTCGGCGCGCGCTACGACGCCACCACCGTCGTCAGACCCGACGCCGTAGTGCTAACCAACGTCTCCATCGACCATACCGAGTACCTGGGCGAGACGGTCGAAGAGATAGCCGAGGAGAAGCTCGCCAGCCTGACGCCGGGCGCAACCCTGTTCCTCGGTACGCGCGAAGCGCGAATCGTCGACCTGGCTCGCAGCGCGTGCCGGCGGCTCGGGGCGAGGTTGGTCCTGGCCGGCGACAGAAGCAAAGATGCCCTCTGTGGAAGCCTCGCACCGTACGCGGCGGGCGATGTGCGGCTGGGACTCGCGGTAGCCGAGTCATTGCTGGAGGGGGAGCTCCCCCCCGAGATAGTGCAGAAGGTCGCGTTGGATGTCGGAGGGGCCCTCCCTGGAAGGTTCGAGGTACACGAGGTCGAGGGCGTCCCCGTGGTGGTCGATGGGGGGCACAATGCCGCTGGACTCTCGGCGGCGCTGGCAGGGATGCGAGCCAGGTATCGAGGACGTCCTCTGGGCGTCGTCTTCGGCGTCTTGCGAGAGAAGGATGCCGCAAGTATGCTTGCTGCATTGAACAGAGAAGCCAACGTCGTCGTGATGACACGTCCGGAAAGCGAGAGAGCCGCCGACCCCGTCCGTGTCGCCCTCGAGCACAGGCCCCTAGACTGCAGAGGCAGGAGGGCCAAGATAGTACAGGACCCCGTAAGAGCCCTCAGCGCGGCCGTGGGAGCGGTCAGAGAAGCGGCGGGAGTGGTGCTCGTCACGGGGTCCCTGGCCACGGCGGCCCCCGTATTGAGGTGGTTGCGTGAGGCATAAAGGCGCCTGGCAGCTCGTTGTAGTTCTCGTGGTGGTCGCCACGCTCTCCTTTGTAGCGGGCTATTTCGTGATGATAAGGTTTATCCTATGAGCGCATCTCTCGCACTCCAGCAGGACCCGGATCCGTTCCAGATCATCTCCAACTTCCTGGAGAGCCCGATCCTGAGGATCTCAGGCCAGCTCGTGCTCCTCCTTTTCGTCGTGCTCTGGGTCTCGCTCGTCTACTGGACCTACGCCGACGCCCGCCGACGCGGGGCCATCAGCGTTCTCTGGGCCTTTGTAGCCTTCATCTTCCCCTACGTCGGCACCCTGGTCTACCTCATCGTCCGTCCCCCTGAGTACCTCGAAGAATCCCGCGAACGCGAGCTGGAGCTGGCCGTGCTTGAGCGCGAGCTCAGAAACAGCGTCCTTCTGTGTCCCAACTGCCGCAACATGGTCGAGAGGGACTACCTGATCTGCCCTTCTTGCGCCTGGGAACTCAAGAAATCTTGCATAAAGTGCGACAAGCCGCTCAACATGGAGTGGGGGATGTGTCCCTACTGCGGCACGGATCAGCCCAGCGGCAAGACCGTCACTAGATAAGGAGAAGAGAATGGAACAGACGCTCGTACTAATCAAGGGTGACGGCGTGCGCCGCAAGCTCGTCGGGGAGATTATCCGCCGCATAGAAGCCAGGGGCCTCGACATCGCCGATATGAAGCTGATGGAGGTGGGCAAGGAACTCGCCGAGGAACACTACGCCGAGCACCGCGAGAAGCCTTTCTTCGAGGAGCTGGTCGAGTTCATCACCGCAACTGCCGTGGTCGCCATGAGGATAAGGGGCGAAGGCGCGATACAGGCCATGAGGACCCTTATGGGGTCCACCAATCCCGCCGACGCAGCACCAGGTACGATCCGGGGCGACCTGGCCCTGAGCATGCCGGATAACCTCGTCCATGGCTCCGACTCACCCGAGAGCGCAGAGAGGGAACTGGGCCTCTTCTTCGGCCCTTGAAAGGACCGCGCTTCTTACTCGCCTCAGAATCGGCCAGGCGAATCGACCTGCTCCATACCGCAGGCTACGAGTTCGAGCCCCAGAAAAGCGGCTTCCCCGAGGTCGTTCTCGAAGACCCCACAAAGACCGTCAGGGCCAACGCAGAGGGCAAAGCCCTAGCCGTCACGAAAGACCCCGACACCATCGTCCTCGCCGCCGATACGATCGTCTACCTGCCCGATCTTCCAGCGGACTCCCGCATCCTCGGCCAGGCCAAGACCACAGAAGACGTGAAGAGGTTCGTAGATCTCTTGCAAGGACGCACGCACGAAGTCCACACAGGAGTCGCCGTTGCGAGGGACGAGGATCTCACCCTGCGACAAGCCGTGACTAGAGTACGCATGCGGCCCCTCGACCGCGGCGAAGTCGAGTCCTACGCCCGCTACGGCGATGGCGTCGGCAAGGCCGGAGGATATGCCGTGCAGGGACGAGCGGCCTCCTTCGTAGAGTGGATCTGGGGCGACTACACTAACGTCGTCGGCCTACCACTCGCCCTTACGGGCAGAATGCTAGCCAACGCAGGCATCCCTCGCCCATGACACAATAGTGGAGATCCTCACCACAAATCCTGAAACCCGATGCTTGTATAATATAAAATACGAACGTGGAACCTCGCAGATACACGATCAAAGAGCTCCCTCCTGAGCTAAGGCCGCGGGAGCGGCTGTTGGCTGAGGGTCCAGAGGCGCTCTCCAGCGCTGAGTTGCTCGGCATTCTGTTTGGCACGGGGAGCAAGGAGAACACGGCGGTCGAGCTTGCGGGGCAGGTGATCTCCGAGAGCGGCGACCTCTTCGGTCTGCACGGGGTTTCGATACAAGTCCGAAAACACAAAATGGTCAGAGCTGTGTTTCAGCGCGGTGCTCGGGTGTGGTGCTGCGGAGGTACGCTTCGAGCAAACAACTCTGAGCTAGCCCTCCAGTGGACAATGGCCTGTTGGAAGCAGAAGTGGATCTGCTCGTGTATCGCTAGTTGCGCAGACGGTTAATTCTGCGAACTTCGCGTAGCCTCGGTCCAACACACCGTGCCACCATTGGCGTTACCTTTGGGTGGAGCAGCCGGGTTGCGGGGCGAAGAACGGTCGGTCAGGTCGTCGAGGATCTCGTACAATCTGCGACACGCAAGCGTGAGAGCAACGGGAGAATTCGGACTGAGTATCGAACGGTTGCCTAGCGTCGCCCTCCACGCAGAGCGCCCGCTAGGGCGCAGATTCGCCGCCCTGGGACTCAGCGAGTACCGCGAAGCCGCCCGCCACGTACGCAACCTGCCCTACGGCAGGAACTCCGACCGCTCGGAGTGGCGGCTGGTCTTGGAGGAGAGACGTGGCACCTGCTCCACTAAGCACGCCTTGCTCGCCGACCTCGCCCGCGAGAACGGTTTGCCCGTCGCGCTTATGCTTGGTGTCTACGAGATGGACGGAGCGAACACCCCAGGGGTAGGAGCTGTCCTGAGGGAGCACGGCCTCTGGTGCGTCCCCGAGGCCCACTGCTACCTGGCACACGAAGGCGCGCGCGTGGACTTGACCCGGGAGCGCGGAGTAGCGGAGCAAATAGAGGGTTTCCTCCACGAGGAGGAGATCGAGCCTCACCAGATCGGCGAGTACAAGGTCCAAGCGCACCGGGAGTTCGTCCGCCGGTGGGCGGGATGTCGCGGCCTAGATCCCGCGCAGGTGTGGCATGTCAGGGAGGAGTGCATAGCAGCACTGGCGGATTAAGCAGCTTCGCGTCGGTAGAGGGCCTCCAGGTAGGGGAGAACAGCACCTCCTCCGGTTCCAGGATCTTCACCGCTAGTGTGAGCGCGACCCTCCCTATTCACCCAAGTGCCTAGAAGGTAAGGTCTGCGAAGTTGGGCGATGTCCTCGCCCGTAGAGGACGCTATGCTTGGGCCGGGTTTCGGGTACGTTTCCGTACGGCTTAGAAAGGAGCTGTGGGCAAGCGATGATAAGGGCTTCGTGTCATTGCGGTTCCGTCCACCTGGAAATCGACGCTCCGCCGTCGGAGGTCACGGAGTGCAACTGCTCGATATGCCGGCGTTACGGGGTCTTATGGGCCTACTACACGCCTGAGCAAGTGCGCCTGCTGCCCCTCGATCCGCCCACCGACGTCTACGTGTGGAACGGTAGAACCACCGAGTTCCACCACTGCCGGACTTGCGGCTGTGTCTCTCACTGGAGCGCCGCGGATCGCAAGCGCGACCGGATGGGCGTCAACGCTCGCCTTATGGAGCCGCAAATCCTAGCCTCAGCCCGCGTACGCCACCTCGATGGAGCCGACACCGATGAGTATATCGACTGACGGCGATTCCGCCTACAACCGAGTATCGCATCTCCGAAGGGCGAGCAAGCAGTCTCTAGTAGCGCCCTATTCACCGGAGTGCCTAGAAGGCGATTTCTGCGAACTTCGTGTTGACGGAGTTCCAGGAAGCCCGTCCGTCTCGGTTGTCCTGGGGCTCCTCCTCCGATCGAGCGGCCGGAGTACAATCAGCTCGATGACCATGACCGAGCTACCCTCACGACTGACTCTCGTGTTCGACGGCACCTGAGGGTTCTGCACGCGGTCGGTGCGCCTACTTAAGGCGCTCGATCGCGACCGTCGCGTGACGGCGGTGCCCTTCCAGAAGAGCGGCGTGTGCGCTTCGGCGGGCCTCACGGTCGAAGAGTGCCGGGAGAGCGCGTGGGCGATCTTGCCCGATGACGGACGCTACCGCGGCGCCGAGGCGATGAACGTGGCGATGGCCGTTGCCCTCGGAACGACGGGCCCGATGCTCGTGTACTCGCTGCCGGGTATCAAGCAGTTCGAGGACCTCGTCTATTCACTCGTCGCCTCCAACCGCGATCGGCTACCCGGGGACCGACCCTACTGCGCCCAACGACCCGCGGAGTGTCGATAACGCCTCGCCGAAGCGTGGCTCGATCTCCCATGGTGCCATCCTATCCCCCTATTCGGCCAACCTCGTAGGAGGTTGTTCTACCAACTTCGCCCTAACGGAGTTATAGGAAGTTCGGGATACTCTAGGCCGCCTGTTCTTTTTCCGGACGGACCACCAACACTGGGCAGTGGGCATGCCTAACAACCGAATCAGAGACGCTGCCCATCAGCACTCGTCTCAATCCGCCGAGTCCCCTACTGCCCATCACGATCATGTCCGCTCCGAGCTCCTCAGCCAAGGCCACGATCTCCAGGTCCACCGCCCCCATCCTGAGGTGAGTCCCCACCACGGTGCCACCGGCGGCCTTCACCCGCCAGGACTGTTTCCGGAGCAGCTCCCTAGACTTCTCTTCTATCTGCTCGTAGAGCTTGCGGTCGTAGCCGAGCGTCCCAGGATAGCTATTCACGAAAATGGGCACCAATCCGACGTGCACCACGTGCAGCTCGGAGTCGGTCGCATCGGCCAAGTTTACGGCCCTCAGGGCGGCCAGTTCGGCTTCTTCGGAGCCGTCGGTAGCGAGCAGGATCCTCGTCGGGAAGATGCTCATCGCGATACTCTCCTTTCCCGTCGGCACCCCAGCGAGG
>Ga0126307_10000477_pt1 | contig 25707 bp, 23 predicted proteins | sample Plot28_FD_89955 | JGI IMG/M metagenome (GOLD analysis project Ga0126307, IMG submission 89955) | Serpentine soil microbial communities from UC McLaughlin Reserve, CA, USA - Plot28 | ecosystem: Environmental > Terrestrial > Soil > Grasslands | place: USA: UC McLaughlin Reserve, Lake County... | reverse complement strand
TGACAGCCATTCTGCACTGCTCGAGAGCATCGAGCTCGCCCCCGCCGAGTCGACCGCTCTCCGTCTGCGCCTGACCACCGCCTGTGCCGGCGTCGAGCACCTGCTCGGCCGCTATCAAGAGGCGCACGCCCGATTACTGAGGGCTCTGGAGAACCTCGAGGATCGGGGGTCGCCCGAGGCAGTCGCGCTCATGATCGAGCTTGCGGTAGACGGTTTTTACCGAATGGAGTTCGACGGGATGCGCGAATGGGCCGAACGAGCACTGGCCGCCGCACGGCCGCTCGACGATCGGCCCCTGACCGCGGCCGCACTCGCCACCCTGGCCTATGCCGCCGCTCTGAGCGGTGCTATGACCGATGCGGATGCGAACCGGCTGGAGGCCGCAACGCTGGTCGATGCTCTCTCCGACGAGGAACTTGCCCTCCGGCTGGACGCCGCCGTGAATCTCGCCGCCGCGGAGCTCGACCTCGAACGCTTCGCGGATGCGGGTACCCACGCGGAGCGCGCGATGTCGGTCGGACGGGCGACCGCGCAGAACGACATCGTCCCGATCCTCGTGTATTGCCTAGCCTGGGTCAGACGTCGGCGGGGGGAGCTGGCCGAAAGCGGCAAATTGCTCGATGACGCGGTCGAGGGCGCGCGGTTGTCCGGCAACGTCCAGAGCCTTGCCGGAAACCTGCTCAACCAGTCTCTCACCGCGCTCGCAACGGGCGATCTCGAGCTCGCATTGAGCACGGCTGAGGAGAGCTTCGATCTGACGTCCCAGCTGGACCACGGTCTCGTCTCCGCCTCGGCAGGTCAAGCACTGGCTGCCGTCCTTCTGGAGTGCGGCAACCCCGCGCGCGCTGTTGACGCCTTGGTCGGGACCGCCGGTGACGCCGAACTCCCGCTCATCCCGAGCGCTTGGAGGACGCATTTTCTCGAACTGCTGACACGTTGCTGGCTGGCACTCGATCGACCTGACGATGCGAGGCGAGCCGCGGCTGCGGCCGAAACATGCGCCGCGAGATTCGGGCTGCGCCTTGCAGCGGCGCTGGCGGATCGCGCTTTGGCGGCCGTCGCCCTCGCGGCTCACGATCTCCCTACTGCCACCCGTCGCGCGCTCGCCTCTGCAGCGGCGGCGGACGAAGTCGGAGTCCCGGTCGAGGCGGGGTTGTCACGAATGGTCGCAGGCCGGGCACTCACACTGGGCGGCCACCCCAAGCAGGCTGCGGCCGAGTTGGCTCGTGCTGCCAAGGTGTTCCACGCCTGTGGTGCGCTTGGCTATCGCGACCAGGCGGAGCAGGAGCTACGACAGCTCGGACACCGCATCCACCGACGCACCCGCCCGGGAAAGGCCAACGGCGTCGGAGTCGAGTTGCTCACCGAACGCGAACTTCAGATCGCACGGCTGGTCGTCGACCGCCAAACCAACCCCGAGATCGCCGCAGGCCTGTTTCTCAGCAAGAAAACGATCGAGAGTCATATGCACAACATGTTCCACAAACTCGGCGTGGGATCGCGCGTCGAGCTCGCACGTGCGATCGAACAGGCCGATCGCTCGAAGCAAGCTCTTTCCCAGTAGCCGCGAGAGATCCAGGCAGTCGTCGTCCTCGATTCCCTTGGAATACCGGACTCACGTCGACGATCGTAGTGCGCTCGGGCTCACCTCGGGCGGGGAAGAGTGGACTCGCGGGAAGATGGCCCTCGCCGCCATCCTGTAGTCAGACGGCACTTCATCATCTGAAGCTACTCTGTATGTCATATCGAATAGAAAGGTGATGAAGATCTTGAGCACGTTCCTCCTTGTCCCCCTCGACGACACCGTCGTCTTTCCGAACATGAACGTCACGATCTCCGCCGACGTGGGCGATGAGAAGCGGGTGCTGCTCGTGCCACGGCACGACGGGGAGTACGCAAAGGTCGGCACGGTCGCCGAGGTCGCCGAACGCGTTCGCTTGCCCGGTGGCATCGGAGCCGTCAGCCTCGTCGGTTTGCACCGCGGAATCGCCGGGGCCGCCCACACCGATCCCCAGGGCCGACTTCGCGTCGAAGTGCAGGAGCAGCCGGACGAAAATCCGCCCGGCATGAAGACCCGCGAGCTCGAGCGCGAGTATCGCGCCGTGGTCGAGGAGATCCTGGAGCTGCGCGGCGACGACGGCCGAATCTCCGCCTTCGTACGCTCGATCGGTGAGGTTGGCACACTCGCCGACACAGCCGCCTACGCGCCGGAGATCAGCTTCGAGCAGCGCATCGAGCTGCTCGAGGCGATGGACGTGGTCGAGCGGCTCCGGCTGGCTCTGCGGCTTCAGCGCGAGCGCCTGGCCGAGCTGCAGATCCGGCAGCGGATCCGCGAGGACGTCGAAGAAGGTGCTCAGCGCCAGCAGCGCGAGTACATCCTGCGCCGTCAGCTGGAGTCGATCCGCAAGGAGTTGGGCGAAGACGAGGCCTCCGTCTCGGACGACTATCGCAGCCGGATCGCCGAGGCAGATCTCCCCGAGGAGGTTCGCGAGCAGGCCGAGCGCGAGGCCGGGCGGCTGGAGCGAATGGGCGAGCAGAGCGGCGAGTCCTCGATGATCCGTACGTACCTCGACTGGCTGCTCGCTGTCCCGTGGGGCAAGCGCTCCGAGGAGCGGCTCGACCCGCTCCACGCGCGCGAGGTCCTGGACGAGGATCACGCCGGGCTCGAGGACGTCAAGGAGCGAATCGTCGAGTACCTGGCCGTGCGCAAGCTGCGGCAGGAGCGCGGCATCTCGGAGGACAAGCGCTCAGGCGCGATCCTGACACTGATCGGGCCGCCGGGAACCGGGAAGACCTCGGTCGGCGAATCGATCGCCCGGGCGCTCAATCGCGAGTTCGTTCGCATGTCGCTTGGCGGGGTGCGCGACGAAGCAGAGATCCGCGGCCACCGCCGCACCTACATCGGCGCGCTGCCGGGCCGGCTCGTACGGGCTCTTCGCGACGCCGGGACGATGAATCCTGTGATCCTGCTGGACGAGGTCGACAAGGTCGGCGCCGATTGGCGCGGCGACCCCTCCGCCGCGCTGCTCGAGGTGCTCGACCCGGCCCAGAACCACTCGTTCCGCGACCATTACCTCGACGTCGAGCTCGATCTCTCCGAGGTCGTTTTCATCGCCACGGCGAATATCGCGGAGACGATCCCCGGCCCTCTGCTCGACCGAATGGAGGTGATCCGCTTCGACGGCTATACGGTCGACGAGAAGGTCGCGATCGCGCGCGGGTATCTGTGGCCGCGCCAGCAGGAGCGGGCAGGCCTGCGCGAGGACGAGGTGTCGATCGACGACACGGCGCTCGAGCAGATCGTCAGCCAGTACACCCGCGAGGCGGGCGTTCGCCAGCTCGAGCGCGAGCTGGGCAAGTTGCTGCGAAAGACCGCGACGACAGTGGCGTCCGGTACGGCCCAGCCCCCGATCTGGATCGACGAAGCCGCAATCCGCAGGGCCCTCGGGCGACAGCGCTTCTATCAGGAGTCGGCCGAGCGCACGGCGGTGCCCGGCGTCGCGACCGGTCTCGCGGTGACGGGGACAGGCGGTGATGTGCTGTTCGTCGAGGCGACCAAGATGTCGGGCAAGGACGGGCTCGTCCTGACCGGCCAGCTCGGAGACGTGATGAAGGAGTCCGGACGAATCGCGCTCTCCTACGTTCGCTCGCACGCGGAGGAGCTCGGCCTCAACCAGAAGGTCTTCGAGGACGCGAGCTTCCACCTGCACGTCCCCGCCGGCGCGATTCCGAAGGACGGGCCGAGCGCCGGGATCACGATGACGACGGCGCTGGCCTCATTGCTGACAGGCCGGCCAGTGAAGCACACGGTCGGGATGACCGGCGAGGTCACGCTGCAGGGTCGCGTGCTACCGATCGGCGGCCTCAAGCAGAAAGTGCTCGCGGCTCACGCCGCCGGGCTGACTGATGTGATCATCCCCGAGCGAAACCGGGCAGACCTCGACGACGTCCCCGAGGACGTCCGCAGCGAGATCAGCTTCCATCCGGTAATGACCCTGGACGAGGTGCTCGAACTCTCCCTCGAGTCGCGCTCGGCGCATGCGTTGTCGTAGCTGTGCCCCGCTCCCGGAGCAGGTCCGCCGAGCGGCGGACCTGCTCGAGCGGCGCTGGACCGTTTCGATCCTCTACGTCTCCCATGAGGGCGCAGTTCGCTTCAACGAGTTCCTGCACGCGCTCGGCAGCATTTCGCCGGCCACGCTGGCGCAGCGGTTGGCCGACCTCGAAGAGGCGGGCGTGCTCGAGCGGAAGGTGATCGACGCCCGTCCGCCCCTGGTCGAGTACCGCCTCACGGACCGGGGCCGCCAGTTGCGCTCGCTCATGAACGCGCTCGCCCGTTTCGCCGAGACGGGCTGATGAAGGGACGACACCTGATCCCGCGGGTCGCCCAACTCTTTCGAGCGTACCGCTGGCAGGTCGCCGCGGTGCTGGCGATGATCCTCGTCACCGCCGGACTGGGATCGCTCCCTCCCTGCTGACCAAGGTCGTCTTCGACCGCGCGCTCTTCCCGGCAAGCGGTCAACGCGATCTGCATCTCCTCTACATCCTCGTCGGCGTGATGGTGGCAATCCCGCTCGTCTCGGCAGTCATCTCCGTCGCCCAGACCTACTTGACCACCGTCGTGGGGCAACGGGTCTACGGGATCGAGCTCCGACTCGCGTCTGTGCGTTCACAAGCTCGAGAGCTTCTTGCCCGCCGCGGCCTCGCGGGACGTGTTCGAATGGAACGAACGCTCGACGCAGCACTGACCTGATGGCCTAGGCAAGGAGGAACAATGGGCGAAGCAATAGGACAGTCGCTTTCGCTGGCAGTGGGCGTCGCGCTCAGCCCAGTGCCGATCATCGCCGTCATCCTCATGCTCGTGACACGGCGAGCTCGGACAAACGGACCGTTGTTCGTGATCGGCTGGCTGATCGGGCTCGCTGTGGTCGGGTCGATCGTGCTCCTCATCGCGGAGCCGACTGACGCCAACGCCAACGGCCAGCCGGCAACCTGGGTCGACATCTTGAAGCTCGTCCTCGGGCTGATGCTCGTGCTCGTCGCGCTCAAGCAGTGGCGCGGACGTCCGCGCGAGGGTGTGGAGGCGCCGGCGCCCAAGTGGATGGGCGCGATCGACGGTTTCACCCCGGCGAAGTCCCTCGGTGCGGGCGTCGGGCTGTCGGCTGTCAACCCGAAGAACCTGCTGCTTGCCGTGGGAGCCGCCGCCGGGATCGCGCAGACTGGGATCTCGGGCGGCGACCAGGCGGTCGCCTATGCGGTCTTTGCGGTCATCGGCACGGTCGGAGTTGCCGCGCCGGTCGCCATCTACTTCGCGCTCGGCGACCGTTCGGGAAAGATCCTCGACGCACTAAAGCGCTGGATGTCTCACAACAACGCCGTGATCATGGCTGTTCTCTGCGTCGTGATCGGCGCCAAGCTCGTCGGCGACGCGATCGCCGGCTTCAGCGCCTAGCCGAAAGGGAACCCGGCCAGCCTCAATCCAGCGTATGGAGCGTGAACGCGACGGCGAATCCGAGAGTCGTCACGACCCCGACGAGCTTGCCTCCGTGCTCGTACGCCTCAGGCATCATCGTGTCTGCGAGCATCGTGAGGATCGCGCCGGCGGCGAAGGCGAGAACGAACGCGACGGTGTCCGGTGACGAGTCCTGGAAGAGCCCGTAGCCAGCAAGCGAGGCAAGTCCGGAGATCAGCGCGATTGCGACCCACAGCCAGAGGATCCGGGCCTTCTTCCAGCCGCCCGTGGCGAGGCCGGCTGTCGAGGAGATCGCTTCGGGAAGATTGGAGATGAAGACCGCGGCCAGATAGGCGGCGCCCACCGCTCCGCCCTCGAAGATCGTGAGGCCGATGACCATCGACTCGGGGATCCCGTCGAGCACCGTTCCGAGCACGATGGCCGGCGCCGAGCCGCTCCCCTGGGCGCCCGTCGCGTTCTTGCGCTTCTCTCCACCGGAGCGGTCGATGAGCCAGTCCCCCGCGAAGAACACGCCGCAGCCGACGAAGAGGCCGGCAATGACGGCTCCGTGGCCGGACGCCTTGCCCGCCGCCTCCTCGACGAGGTCGAACGCGACCGCGCTGATCAGCACACCCGCGCCGAACCCCATGATCAGCCCGATTGCGGGCAGTTTGATACGAAAGAGGAGCGCTGTGACAGCCCCGATGACGAGTGAGGAAGCCGCCAGGATTCCCCAGCCGAAGGCTGCTGCCATCAGAGGCTCGCCGCTCGGCGCCTGGAACACACGCCTAGCCCGTCGCGGCTCGAATCACAGTCGCAACCCCGTAGTTCGCGGACCGTCGATGTGCGTTTCGTGCCGGTGCGCAGCCCCTCAAGCTCATTGCCCTCCGGTTCGGCTGAAATCGTCGCGATGTCAGTATCCACGGGCCCTAAGCCGAACGACATCACCCGGTACGGGTGATCGCACCGCCTCTACGGTACGAATGTCGAGCCTGGGCGGACAAGGATCGCCCTGAAGACCGCCCCGTAGCGCGCTTGAGAGGGAATGGTCACGCATACGCCGAAATCGTGGTCGTGACGGTCCAGGTCGACAAGGCGCGCGACGCGACACGACGCACCCAACTGGCGAATGAACGGACCTATCTCGCGTGGTGGCGGACAGGCTTGACGTCTTTCGCGGTGAGCTTCGGCGCAGGAAGGCTCGTGCCCGAGCTCGCCGGCGGGCCAAGTTGGCCGTTTGAGATCATCGGGATCGCATTCGCAATCGTCGGCATCACCTTCATGACGTACGGCTACTTCAGACATAGGAGTGTCGATGCTGCGCTCTCGCGGGGCGACTACACAAGCCTTCCGGATCGCGCCGCGGTCTTCTTTGCCGGCCTAGGAGGGCTGCTGGGATTCGCAACGATCCTGCTCGTCGTCCTTCATCCCAAGTAATGCAAACGCTGGTGAGGCGGCGACTCCCGGCCATACGCGGGAGGAAAAAGGCATCACCGAACGCCGGCGAGATGCGCCCTGATGCACTCAATGTCGAGTGGCAGCACGCATAGCTCGGGCGGCGGGCGGCGCGCGAAGCCGTAGAGGAGCAGCATGTCCTCGGCCTGCTCGGGACTTAGGGCTTCCCCGGCGCGCTCGCGGGTGGTGCGACATAGCGCCAGCCGCGCCTCGAGCTCGGTTCCTGCGCCCGCTCTCGGCGGTATCGAGTGAACACCAGATACTTCGCCGCCAGTGATCAGCACCTGGGCCGTCGCCTCGGCATCGGGAAGGGCGCGGTGACAGGGGCTGGTCGGCACGCCGAAGAACTCGGCGAGCGACGCCAGGCCGGCGCGGCGGCGGCGGCCCGCGAGTAAGTGACGGGCGAGCGCGGCAGTGCAGAGGGGCGGCTCGGATAGGCGTCGACCCTGCAGGAGGAGCAGCTGCCGCTCGAGGAAGCGCTGGTCAAAGCGAGCGTTGTGCGCAACCAGGAGCGCCTCACCTGCGAAGCTGAGGAAGCGGCCGACGACCTTCGAGACGGAAGGTGCCCGCCGCAGCTCGTGCTCGCGCAGCCCCGTTAGGCGGGCCACGGGCAGCGGGAGCGCAACTCGCGGGTTGACCAGCGACTGAAAGGAGTCGACGGGCTCGAGTCCCCGCACGCGAACGGCTCCGAGCGCACAGATGTGGTCGTGTGCGGCGGAGAGCCCGGTGGTCTCGAGATCGAACACAACGAACTCGGCTTCCTCAAGCAATGGGTCCGTACCGCTTCCGTCAGTAAGACGGTCGAGCCGCCGCAGACAAGGCGGCTGTCGCCGGCAGTGACGTCTGCCAGGAGGGAGCAGGCCAGCCCCTCGGATATAGAGGATGTGGCAAAGAGCGAGCGGGCCGCCTCTTGAGCGGACAGCGATCCGCGCTCCTCGAGCGTATCTACGAGCCGGTCAAGTGCATCGAGTGCAAGTTGGATCCTGTCAGATGAAAGCGACCATATGTTCGCATTTCGATCTCTTGCTGCAATTCCACGCACGCCGATCGAGTCGTCCACGGCCGTGCGCGAGCCGCTTGCGCCGACCAGAAAGCCGGCACGTGCTGACCATGCTTGCCGGCGAACGACCGCGCAGTGAGGATCTCGTCGGCAAAGCTGACGAGAAGGATTCCGGGTACACCTCGTTGTCGGGGTTCGTGTCTTCGCTCAACCTCGGCTAATGCAGCGGAAGCCGATGTGTGAAGTCGATGTGTCGACAGCCTCGCCCTGCCGGGCGGCGGGGCGATACCGCAGGCAGTAGTTCGGCGCGCACAAATGAGAGCCGCCCTTGATCACCTTACGCGGGAAGCGCTCGCCGTCCCGCACCGGAGGTGCGCAGCACGGCTTGTCTTCCAGGGTCGCGGCGAACCAGTCGCGAGTCCACTCCCAGACGTTGCCGCACACGTCGTAGAGTCCAAAGCCGTTCGGCGAAAAGCTGCCGACAGGCGAGGTGCCTTCGAACCCGTCCGTATTCAGGTTCTGCCACGGGAATTCGCCCTGCCAGGTGTTTGCCATCGGCTTTCCGACCGGGAAGTGCTCGTCTCCCCAGGCAAAGGCGGCTCCGTCGAGCCCGCCGCGAGCGGCGAATTCCCATTCCGCCTCCGTCGGAAGCTCCTTGCCCGCCCAGGAAGCGTAGGCCTCGGCATCCTCGTAGGCGACCTGAACGACAGGGTGCCGGTCGCGCCCGTTGATCGTAGTGCCCGGGCCACCCGGCTTCTTCCAGAACGTGCTCGGCACGTACTCCCACCAGCTGCGCACGTCGTTCAACGGGACGGGGCCTGCGGTCTTGCGAAAGACGAGCGACCCTGGCACGAGCAAGTGAGGTTCGGCATCGGGGTAGTCGTTCGGGTCGAGCGGGCGCTCTGCCAATGTGACGTAGCCGGTCTCCCGGACGAAGCGCCTGAACTCGCCTGCCGTGACCGGGTGCTGGTCCATCCAGAAGCCGTCGACCTCGACGCGGCGCACGGGGCTCTCCTCGGGGTAGAAGTCGTCCGAGCCCATCAGGAACGCTCCCCCGGAGATCCAGCTCATGTTGTCCTGCGAAGGGGTCGACGACATCGTCTGGGTGTTGTTCGTTGAAGACTCTGTAGCCACTGACCGCCCGGATTATTCGCCTCCCCAGCCAATTCACGCATCACCCGCTCCGGATGAACAAGGGATCGCAGATCTCGCCCTGATTTCATCCCATCGGCCTGATCGAGAGCGGTGGGCTCATGAGATAAGGGCTGCGGATGCACTGGGCACTAGTAGTCGTGACGCTGACGCTGCTCGGGTTCGCGGCGATCTCCGGCCGGATCGCGGGTACGCCGATCACAGGAGCGATGGTCTTCACCACCGTCGGACTGATCTTTGGATCGGAGGCGCTGGGGCTCATCGAGATCCCGGCGGCCGGAGAGACGGTCAAGCTGCTCGCCGAAGCGACGCTTGCTCTGGTCTTGTTCGCGGACGCCTCGCGGATCGACGTGCGCGCGCTACGAGGCGAGCTCTCGGTGCCCCTGCGTCTGCTCGGAATCGGCCTACCCCTGACGCTCGTGGCGGGATTCGTCGTCGCCCTCGTCGTATTCCCCGCGCTCTCGTGGTCAGAGGCCCTGCTCCTCGCGGTGATCCTCGCCCCGACAGACGCGGCGCTCGGTCAAGCGGTCGTGACGCTGATGAGGCTCCCGAGCCGCGTACGACAGGGCCTGAACGTCGAGAGCGGTCTCAACGACGGGATCTGCGTCCCGTTGTTCTGGATCGTGCTCGCAATCGCGCAGGCCGAGTCGGGCGCGATCGGTGACGGGGCTGCGGTTCGACTCGTGCTCGAGCAGATTGGCTACGGCATCCTGGCCGGAGTGCTTGCGGGAATCGCCTCCGCGTTCGTCGTCGTTGTCGGCGGCCGGCGCGGGAACGTCGGTGGCTCCTGGCTCCAGGTCGTGCCTCTCGCCGGCGCCGGCCTCGCCTTTGGAATCGCCGATCCGATCGGCGGCTCAGGCTTCATCGCGGCGTTCGTGGGAGGATTCGTGTTCGGCGCCATCCGCCGCCGGACCGGCGGCGAGGTGGGGCATCTCATCGAGGAGTTGGGAGAGGTCTTCAACGCCGTGACGTTCATCGTCTTCGGCGCCGTTCTTCTCGGGCCAGTGCTCGGAGACGTGACCTGGAAGGCCGTCCTCTACGCCGTCCTCAGCCTGACGGTTGTCCGCCTGATCCCCGTCGCGGGCTCCATGATCGGGACGGGCGCGCGCAGGCCGACGCTGGCCTTTCTCGGCTGGTTCGGGCCGCGAGGGCTTGCGTCGATCGTCTTCGCGGTACTGGTGCTCGAGGAGGGCGGCCTGCCGCACGATGGTCTCATCCTCACCACGACGTACGTGACGATCGGCCTGTCGGTCTTAGCTCACGGCCTGACGGCGGCGCCCCTCGCCAACCGCTACGCGGCCTGGTACGAGTCTCATCCTCGGGACGCGCGGCCCGGCTTCGAGGGCTCGGAAGTGCGAGACGTTGGCTGGCGCCGTGGGTTGGGCCACTCCCGGGTCCCTGACCCCGGCGGCGGCTGAGCGAGTGGGTTCACGGGCTATCAACTTAGGCGGGGTCACGACCCTGCGGAGCAGGGGCGCTCGTTCGCCACGTCATGACGCTCACAGCCTGTGTGGGCGGCATCCACGCACTGCTCTTTCTATTGACGTACTGGCTCGTCTCCGACCTGCCCGGTGTAAATGCCTCGGATGCCCAGATCATCGAGTTCTACGGTCGCGCGACAGCAACCCCCCGACCGTGAGCCGCATCGGTAGCCCATGGCAAATGACCTGATCGGATCAAGAACAACGCTTCCTCGATCTGGAACGCTGCGTACATGAATTCGAATACCGCCGACCTGGCCTACGCGGTAGCCACGGATCTCCGTCGCTTTCGCCTCGAGCACGCTCTGCAGTCGCTCGAAAACACACTGATTCTGTTGGATGCCCGCCCGGCAGAGGCGATCGAGATGGCGGCCCTGGAACGGGTTCGAGACGACCTAGCCGTCCTGCTCAGGGCCGCGGTGGCAGCGAGCGAGCCGGAGCCCCACGCGCAAGCCCGTAATGGACAAGCTCGGCGCTGGTAGAGAGCCTGAGCCTCGCACGGTCGTTGCGGACTCCGACGAAGAGATTCTCCGCGATCTCCTGATCCGTATGACCGAGCCCGAGAGCCTCACGCAGGCCTTGCGGCTCGCCCTGCACCGATAGGCCGCCGCTACTGCCTCGCCATCGCGACTCGGAGGCGTTCGTCCGGGTCGATCTCGTGGTCGGGTCGGAGGCGGCCTTGCCAACGTCGATCTCCTACGACCTCAGCATCGAACGGGCGGGCTACGTCTCCAGCAACCTTCTCCCACGCGCGTAGCCGACGAGGTCGGCGCGGGTCGAGAGCCTGAGCTTCTGCATGATGTGAGCGCGGTGCGACTCGGCCGTGCGGACCGAGATGTGGAGCTTCTCTGCGATCTCCTGGTTCGTGTGGCCCAGCGCCAGCAGGCGTAGCACCTGGCGCTCGCGATCTGAGAGCGGATCATCGTCGACGTCGCGCTGCTCCGCCGTCTCGGCCACGATGAACCGGGCGCCGAGGCCCGGAGGCACGTAGCGCCGACCGGCGGCCACCTCTCGGATCGCCGGGACGAGCTCGGTCTCGAGTGTCTGCTTCAAGACGTAGCCGCTCGCACCAAGCTCGAGCGCCTCCCGGACGTCCTGCGGCTCTTCCTGCACCGACAGAACAATCACCTTCCCGGTGGGATGCTCCTGAGGGAGCGCCTGGAGAAGGTCGGCTTCGCCCTGCTTGCACAGTCCCGCGTCAAGCAGGATGACGTCGGGTCGGAGGGCGCGGGCCTCCGCGACGGCGTCGTCTGCGGAGCCGGCCTCCCCGACGGCTTTCAGGTCATCTTCCGCGTTCACGAGCAGCGCAAGCCCTGCCCTGGCGGACGGCCGGTGGTCGACGATCAGGAGGCGCACGCTCATGAAAGAAGGGGCTAAATACCGGTTTCAGCCTACCAATGACCTGCTCTAGCAAAGCACCAGGGTGGTCACGGATCGCCCTCTTTGGGCGATGCGCGGACGGATCCATCTGGGAAACTCGAAATGGATGTCCCAGCTCCGAGCGATCGACGCCGACGTCGAGCGGGCGCTCGAGCAGATCAACGTGCCCGCCTACGTGATCGACAAGCACGGGATCATCCGATGGGTCAATCCTGCCGCCCGACGGGTCGTCGGTGACGTCAGCGGGCGACAGTTCACCTCCGTGTGCGCACCCGAGGAGACCCGCCGCGCGCGCGAGGTGTTCGCCCAGAAGATCGCCGGTACGGCCGAGGCCACCGACGCTGAGGTCGTGCTCGTCCAGGAGGACGGCGACCGGGTCAATGTCGAGGTCAGCTCGGTCCCGCTCTATTCCGGTGACCAGATCATTGGCGTCTTCGGCCAGCTCATCCACGTCGATGAGGAGGCCGAGCGCCCACCACATCCTCACCTCACCCCGCGGCAGGCCGAAGTGCTCCGCCTGCTCGAGCGGGGCCACTCGACAGGCCAGATCGCCGGCGAGCTTCACCTGAGCGTCGAGACGGTTCGAAACCACATCCGCCACCTGCTTCAGGCGCTCGGCGCCCACTCCCGCATCGAGGCCGTTGCCCTGGCGCGGCACGGCGAGATCGCAGCAACCTGACGTCAGCCGCAGCGCGGCGCAGATGCCCACGCTAGCGGCGTCGCTTAGCTGGCGGAGGCCGTCGAGGCCGGGATCGCCACGACGATGCGGGTCCCAGCGCCGCGGCGGCTCACCAGCTCCATTCTGCCCCCGATCGCCTCGGCGCGGTCTCGCAGGCCCTCGAGGCCGGAGCCTGGGCTCTCGACCGCGCCGCCGACGCCGTCGTCGAGGATCTCGATTCGGAGGCTCTCCCCGGAGGCCGTGGCGCGCACCTGGATGAACGAAGCGCGCGAGTACTTCTGCGCGTTGGCGATCGCCTCGGCGACGACGTAGTACCCCACTGTCTCACCGGCTTCGTCCAGCCGTCCTTCGGGCACCTCGAGCAGCCTGACCGGAATGCTCGAGCGCAGCGCGAGGCTCTTGATCGCCTCGGCGAGACCGAGGTCGACCAGCACGGCCGGATGGATCCCGTGCGCGAGCTCCCGGAGCTCGTCGATCGCGAGCTGCACCTCGCTCTCCGCCTGCTCCAGAAGCCCCGACACGCGCTCCGGCTCGCGCTGTGCGATTCCGGCGGTCTCGCGGAGGTGAAGCGCTAACCACGTCAAGCGGAGCTGAGCGCCGTCGTGGAGATCGTGCTCCAGGCGACGGCGGGCGTTGTCCGACGCCGAGACGAGCCGCGAGCGCGACGCGCCCAGCCGTGTCGCAAACAGCTCGCGCTCAGTGACGACCGCGGCCAGACAGAGAGTCGATAGGGCTGAGACGGCGATGAAGAGCTGGGTGCTGAGCACGCTTCGTGTGATCGACTCGAAATGGAACGGGCCGGCGTAGTGGGTCGTGTTCCAGACGGTGACGATCGCGGTGATGGCCACGGCGAGGGCCGCGCCGCGCTGGCCGAAGCGGAGCGCCGCCCAGATCAGCACTGGGAAGACGAGGTACAACAGGGGGTCCGAGTTCCTAGAGGCGAAGACTCCCAACGCGACGATGGCACCCAGAATGATGGCGGCCTCGACCCACCGCCGGAGCCGCCAGCCAGCAGGCAGCGGTCCGTACCACGCAAGCGCGACTGGAACGAAGATCAGCGCGCCGGAGGAGTCGCCTAGCCACCAGGTGCGCCAGACGGTGGGCACGGCACCCCAGTCGATCACTTCGCCTGAGAGAAGAGAGGTTGAGCCGATCGTGGCGCTGACGGCCGCCCCCGCCGTGATCGCCACGACGATCGCACCGACGCCGCGAACGCTGCCGAGCGGTGAGCCATCCCGTACGAGGCGGCGCAACAGCACCGTCGCGAGGACCACTTCAAGCATGTTCCCGCAGGTCTGCCCGAGGGCAGAGCCGACCGGGAGCGCCGCGTAGTCGTTCGCGAGGAGATCGCCGGCGAGGACGCCGGGCCAGTAACGAAGGCCACCGAGGTACAGGAAGGCGATGCCCACGCCCACCGGCAGCCAGACAATTGCGGCCACCGGGCCGGCGAACTCCAGCAGATATCCGGTCTTGGCCGCCGCGTAGTACAGGCCGGCCAGGGCCGCCACTCCGACGGGGTAGCCGACCGGGGCGTGCCTGAGCCAGGCGACCCACTGCCGGATCCGGGAGTCGCGCTCGAAGATCGCCTCGGACATCGGCCGTCAGCGTCCGTCGCCGGTCAGGTAGAGCAACGCTGCTTTGACGCGCCGGTTCACATCGGAAGCCTCACCCAGGTCGAGCTTGAGGAAGATCCCGTTGATGTGCCGCTCGACGCCGCGCTTCGTGATCTCCAGCGACTCCGCGATCGACGCGTTGCTGCGCCCCTCGGCGATCAGCGAAAGGATCTCGCGCTCGCGTGGAGTCAGCTTCTCGACCCCGGGATCGTTGTTCAGGCGGGCTGAGACGAGCTTGTCGACGATCCGTGAATCAACGAGCGAACGCCCAGCGACCACCTCTCGTAACGCCCGCGCCAATTCATCCTCGTCCTTGACACGTTCCTTCAGGAGGTAGGCACGCTGGCTCGAGCCGTCCTCGAAGAGGCTCATTGCGTACGCCGGCTCCGCATGCTGGCTGAGAACCACGACCCCGACCTCCGGATGCGAAGCCCGAAGCTCGCCTGCAAAGCGGATGCCCTCGTCCGTGTTCGTCGGCGGCATCCGGATGTCGGTTACCACGACATCCGGCTTGACGCGCTCGACAGCCGATCGAAGCTCCTCGAGGTCACCGCAGGCAGCGACGAGATCAACATCCTCGATCGCGTCCAGCACGCTAGCGATGCCTTCGCGTGCGAGAAAGCTGTCATCACCGAGAACGACCCGAATCATGGTGCGACCGAGCCTAGGGCGCGGCCGCCGCCGAACGGGTAACAACGTGGTGTCAAAGCCGCTGTCATGACGGCTACCTCCTCGAAGGAACACGGCGGACTTGGGGCCCTCTGAGGATCGCGCAACGCTTCAGCGCTTGATCGAGAGCGGCAGTCGGAACCGAAAACCTTGTGCCGCCCATATTCGGCGTGGGGCGGCGTGTGCATTTTCCCTCGTGGGAGTATCGCAGCAGCAGTGTGCGCGGGCAAGACCGGTCGGTGCAGGCCACCGCAAAATTGTGGTGTCTGCACGGTATTTGCATCAAGGGCCAGATAAGTGGATTCCCGAATGACGGGTCCCTACCGGCAGCTCATACTTGCCGGTGAGACGGTTTCCAGCCGTCCCACGCGGGAGGCCATCATCGCATGCCGAGACAACCGCACCTGCCTGTTCACTGGAGGGAGTCGTTTGTGCGCGACCTGAACTGCGTGCCAGGTTCGGCGGATCCCCGCAATCTCGAGTTGCGCCGGGCCGGGGCTAAGGTTGTCCTCGCAGGACCCTCGGCGCCGCCTACGCTGCCCTTCGAGGTCGTGGAGTCGAAGATCCGCGTACCTCCGCTTCTGGCCGGAACCGTCTCCCGGACAGCGCTGGTGAACCGTTTTCGCGCCGCGGGCGCGTTCCCCCTCATGCTGGTGGTGGGGCCCGCCGGTTATGGCAAGACGACGCTGCTCTCACAGTGGGCCAGTCGCGACGTACGGCCGTTTGCCTGGGTGTCGATCGACAAGTGTGACGTTGACCCAGTCGGGTTTCTAAGACACGTTGCGGCGGCACTCGACCGGGTCGAGGCGCTCCCGGCATCCGCGCTCGAGCCCCTCCGACTCGACGACGAGTCGGCGTCGACCCGGGCGCTCCCACGCCTTGCCGAGGCGATCACGTCGCGTCGGTCGCCTTTCGTCGTCGTTCTCGACGGCGCCGACTTGCTCACGCGCGACTCGATCTCGGCCGTCGGCGAGCTCGCGAAGCACATCCCGGTGGGGTCGATGATCGTGCTCTCTGGCCGCGTCCTCCCAAAACTGCCGGTTGCTGCGCTACGCGCGAGCGGCCCGCTGCTCGAGATCGGTCCATACGAGCTTGCGCTGAGCCGGCGCGAAGCCGAGATGCTTCTGCGTGCCGCCCGGGTGGAGTTGGCCGACGAGGAGATCACCGATCTCGTGGAGCGCACGGAGGGTTGGGCGGCCGGCGTCTACCTTGCCGCCCTCGCCTTCCGCGACGTGAGCGACGCCGAGACCGGTAAGCCGCAGGAAGTCTTCTCGATTGCTGGAGACGATCGCTATCTCGCCGACTACTTCCGCTCCGAGTACCTGTCACAGCTCGCACCGGAGCGATTGGCGTTCCTTCGTCGCACATCGGTGCTCGAGACGATGTCCGGCCCGCTCTGCGATGCCGTCGTAGAGCAGAAAGAGTCGGCCCTCGAGCTGGCGGCGCTCGAGAAGGCAAACCTCTTCGTCGTCCCACTCGACCGCCACCGAGGCTCGTTTCGCTATCACCACCTCTTCCGCGACCTGCTCCAGCGCGAACTTTCCGAGCGCGAGCCCGAACTCGTTCCCGTGCTCAACCAGCGAGCCGCCGACTGGTTCGAGGCTCAGGGCGACGCCGAATCGACGCTCGACTACTCGCACGCGGCGGGAAACGAAGACAGTGCCGCACGAATCCTCAGCTCGATCGCGATGACCGTTTCCTCGGCCGGCCGAGTGGCGGCGGTGGAGTCCTGGATGGACCAGTTCGACAACGAAGCTCAGTTGAGCCGGTATCCCGCCGTGGCCGTCGAGGGATCCCGAGTACATGCCTTCCGCGGGCGGCCGGACCAGGCCGAGGCTTGGCTGGCAGCCGCGGAGCGTGCCGTCCTGATCAACGGCGAAAACGGCGCCACCCGGGCCTGCATCGACGTGCTCCGCGCCGCCATGTGCGCCGACGGGCCGGAGAGAATGCTGGCGAATACGGAGTCAGCGCTCGCGGAGCTCGGGCCCGACCATCCCTGGAATCCCTGGGCGCTGGTCGTCAACGGAACCGCGCACCTCCTCCTGGGCGAGGACGACCACGCCGACCGCGTCCTCGCAACGGCTGCCGAGGCGTCCGATCGCCTCGGGCGAACCGAGAGTCGCGCGCTTGCCCTCAGCGAGCGTTCAATCTTGGCGGCCGGGCGGGACGACGAGGAAGCAGAATCGCTGGCCCTCGAGGCGCGCCGCCTGATCGAGGATGGCGACTTGGACGCCTACGCGACGAGCGCGCTCGACCTCGCAGCCTCGGCCCGGATGCTCCTCCGCCATGGCCAATGGGACGAGGCGCGCAGGCAGCTGATCATCACCCAGCGCATAGCGCCCAGCCTGACCTACGCGATCCCCTGGCTGTCCGTGCAGGTGCGACTCGAGCTCGCCAATGCCTACGTCACGTTGCGGGACCGCACGGGAGCGACGGAAATGCTGGCAGAAGCTCGCCAGATCCTGAGGTTGCGACCGTTGCTGGGAGTGCTGGGGGAGCAGGTTGCACGGCTCGAAGCCGAGATCAAGGCAATGCCGCAAGCAGCGGCGCGAGGGGGCTCAAGGCTGACGCGGGCAGAGCTGCGGCTCCTCCCCCTCCTCTCGACTCACCTCTCGTTCCGCGAGATCGGCGAGCAGCTGTTCGTCTCGCGCAACACGATCAAGACGCAGGCGATCTCCGTCTACCGCAAGCTCGGGGTCTCGAGCCGCAGCGCCGCAATCACGAGAGCGGGCGAGCTGGGGCTGGTTGCAGGCGCGTCGGAAGGAGCCTCCGATCCGATTGCGGGCGACCAGCAGTCCGTCACTTCCTGACTACACCTCCGCGTCCTGGTACTTCTTCACCTGCCTGCGGTCGTAGAAATAGCCGTACAAGCAGGCAACGAGGAAGAAGAACAGCAGCGCTCCCAGCCCGCCCCACCTGGCCCACGCAGCTCCCACGAACAGGAAGAGAAGCGCGGCACCGACGCCGCACGCCAGTACCAATCCCATGATCTTGAACCAGAAACTTGCACCGAGTTCGTCGTTCACGTTCCACTCCTTTAAGTAGATCTGCACAAGAGTCGCACCAGGCAGGCGGTGCGACATCGTCCCAACCGGGTGATGCCCGTCGTCAGGCGGGCACCGTGGGCGCCTCAGCGGCCAACGCCGCTTCCTCCTGCCGCGCCGCAGCGAGCCGCGCCTTCGCCAGGTCGCGATTGATGTGGACAGCCGCCGAGGCGAGTGGAGCCGCGAGGACCAGCCCGAGCATCCCGAAGACGCAGCCCGCCCCGATCGTGAGCACTAGCACGGCGAGTGGGTGGAGATCGAGCGCTGAGCCCATTGCGAACGGCTGGACGACGTTCTGCAGCAGCCCGTTCGCCAGGATCACGATCAGGAGCATGATCAAGGCGATCGTCGTCCCCTTGGCGCCGAGCGCGATCACGACCGCGAAGGCACCGGCGACGAAGGCTCCCACGAACGGGACGTAGGCGGTCACGAAGGTGACGACTCCGATCGTGCCCGCCAGGGGCACGTCGAGCGCGAAGGCGGCGAGGCCGACAACCACGCCGTTGAACGCCGCCACCAGCGTGACGCCGCGGAAGTAGCCTCGCAGCGACCGGATGACCCCGCCGGTGATCAGCTGCGCCGCCGGCGGCGGCACGCCGAGGTGACGGTCGACCCATCGCCGCATCGAGGGGCCGTCCTTCAGCAGGAAGAAGAGGCTGAGCAACGTGAACGAGAGGGCGAAGGCGAGCGACGTCAGCCCTTGGATGCCGTTGATCACACCCTTGGTCAGAGCCGCGGCAATCTTCGGAACGTCATGCTCGACGTCAGCCTTGGCACTCGACGACCCGGACTCGTCCACGCCGAGGTCCTTCAGCCACCCCTCGGCCTTGTCCGCGGCCGCCGTCGCATGCTCCGAAATCGAGGAGCGCTGCGCGGTGATCCCGCCGATCACCATCACGAGCACGAACACGCCAATCGCCGCGAGGCCGAGGAGGACGAGCGCGGCGGCCGCCGCTCGGGGCATGTGTCGGCTGAACACGCCGACGACCGGCATCGCCACGGTCGCAACAATCGTCCCGGCAACCACCGGCCCGACGATCGTGGACGTCGTCCCGAGCAGCCAGATGAGGCCCGCCATCAGCGCGAAGAAGCCGACGAGAAGCCACGAGGTCCGGCCCAGGTCTCGCAACCAGCGGGGGGCTGCGAACGTGGACGCGAGCTCCCCCGCCTCAGCGGCCGCGAGCTCGAACGGCACCGGCTCGACGGCGGGCGCCGCGTCCTTCCTGCGCAGGTGCTTCAGGACGTCCACAGCTCGATGAGTTCGACGCCGAGCAGAGTCCTCTTGCGCATGGCCATTGATCGTTCTCCGGAGCCGGGGCGCGAGCATCATCCGGACAGGGTGATGTCCTTCCAGCGCCGGAGGTGATCATTTCACCCGGTCGGCATGACGGAAGACCAATCGCAGCACGAGACACTTCCTCTGGAGGTGAAGACAATCCCCGACCCACAGGTCGAGCGGATCGACGCGCTGTTCGTGCAGAGCGCGACGGCCCTCTCCAGCGGGCCCGGAACCATCACGCTCCACGGCCTGGCCGACTCGACCGTCTACTTCGCCGACCGGCCCCGCCGGGAGATCGGCCACATCCCGTCCCGGCGGTTCATCGAGCTCTGGGAGACCGGAGCGAACAGCTTCGCTGTTGACCCCCCGAATGCCGTGCTGTCGTTTCTCGACCAGAACGGAACCGAACCGGAAGACGCCGTGGTCGTCCTGCGTGAGCCCCGGCTCGAAGGCGACGTGCTCACCTACAGCGTCGAGGTCATGGAAGGAAGCCTTCCGCCGCGCTCGGGGCCCTGCGCGCTCTTCATCGATGTTTTCGGGCGCCCCCTCGCTCCGGTCGGGAGCTCGGGGATACGCCGCCGAAAGCGCGCGAAGGGCAGCTAGCCGGCAGGAACCACGCTCAACCTGGCCCGGCGATGCGAACCGGTCGGTGTCGGCGCCAGGTCGCCGCGGCCGCCCCTCCCAGCACGAGGGTCGGAACGATGGTGAGGAAGCGGTACACCAGCACGGCGGCAACGACGCCGGCGTCGTTGCCGCCGAAGCCCGCGAGCGCCGTGGTCAGTCCGAGCTCGACGATCCCGAGCCCGCCTGGCGTGATCGGGATGAAGCCGAGCAATCGGGCCAGCGACCAGCCTGCAAACGCTTCGATCACGCTCACCTCGCCGACATCGACACCGAGCGCCCGCAAGCTGGCGAGGAGAACGAGAAAGACGGACAGGTGCCCCGCCAGCGTTGCAAGCGTGAGGATGTGCCAGCGCCTGCGCAGCAGCCCGATCGCCGCGCTCCGGAAGCGGACGAGACTCTTTCCACTCCAGCCGACCGCGCCGCGGCGGACGATCCGCAACAAGCGGTTCGTGACGCGCGTCGCGAGATCGCCGACGCGAAGTGCCATCCTCGAGCTCGAGAGCGCCATCGCGAACGCGGCGGCGACGACGACGAACCCGGCGAGGCCGATGGCGGCAATCGTCTGGAGGGCGGCTTGGTCACCGCCAGTCAGCGTGAGTAGCGCGAAGGCGAGCGTCGGGAAGCCGAGGATCGCGAGCTGGTTCCAAATCCCCGTTAGGGTCACGGCGAGCGCGACCTGATCGGCGTGGAAGCCCCAGGCCATCAGCATCACCGCCGAGAGCCCGACGCCGACGGCAGGGCCGCCGGGCGCGAGGTACGTTCCGGCGGTCGAGGCCTGAGTGACCGTCAGCGCCGGCAGGAAGCGAAGACCGGGCAGCGCCGTCATCCAGGGCGGAGCGAACGTGACGACGTTCAGCACCACAGTCGCGAGGAGGATGCCAATCCACTCCCAGGAGAGCATTCGAACCTGCCCCCACACCTCGCCGTAGTTGGCGAATTGCGGGAGCACGAAGACGTACGTCCCGACGATGACCGCCACGGCGAGGCCCCCGGCGAGGCCGCGCTTCAGCCAGCGCTTCCCGTCTCGCCCTGCCGACTGCTCGATCTCGTCGTTCACCGGGCAGCCTCGAGCCCCAAAGTCTCCCCGATTCGCAGTATCCGGACGTCGACGTCCGAGGCGGCCTCTGCCGCCGCGCGGACGAACTCCCTCGCCGGCCGGTCATCGGGGCGCGATCCGAAGGGCGTCCTGAACGTTCCCCAGTGGACGGGCACCGCGATCCTCGGCCGCAGGAGTCGCAAGGCCTCGGCGGCGCGCATCGCGTCGAGGTGACCGGCCGGAAGCCGCGAGCCCCAGCCGGAGACGGGCAGAACCGCGACGTCCACGGGGCCGAGCTCGGCCATGCCGGCGAAGAGATCCGTGTCGCCGGCGAAGTAGACGCTCGTCGACCCCTCGGCGACGTAGCCGATCGACGCCGAGTGCGGAGTCAGCGGCCACCGGCTCGACTCGTGCTCGGCATGGGTCACGCGGAGTCGGACCCCGCCGGCCTCCAGCTCGTCACCGGCGGCCACCTCGTCCACGCGCGCGAACCCCCATCGCCGCAGGAGCTTCCCCATCCCCTTCGGGACCACGACCGGCAAGGATTGGTCCAGGCAACGGAGCGAGGCGTGGTCGAGGTGATCGAAATGGGCGTGCGAGACGAGAATCGCGTCGAGCGCGCCCAGCACTCGGACGTCGACCGCGGCGTCCCGGCGGAGATGCCACACTCGGCGCCGGAGCACGGGGTCGGTGACGAGCCGCGTGCCGTCGATGTCGATCACGACGGTGCTGTGCCCCAGCCATGTGAGCTCGTTCAAAGGCACGCCCACCGGCATCGAATACCGAGACGCGGCCACGTTCATCATCCCCTTCGGATGAGGCCAGGCGTAGGATCTCGCGCGAGAATCGCCGTCGAGCACTCGACTATGACTACCACCGAACAGGCCTACAAAGCGCCGGGCTGGAGCCCGAGTCGACCCAGGATCAGGCCGCTCCATCTCGTCGTCGCCTGGCTCGTTTCCGCCTTCGCACTGCTCGTCGCAGCCTGGATACTGCCCGGTGCGGCGGTAAACGACTTCCGCGGAGCGCTGGCCGCCGCAGCCGCGATCGCCGTCCTCAACGCCATCGTGCCGCCGATCCTCGCGGCTCTACGACTACCGCTGATGCTTCTCACCGGCCTCGTGCTCATTCTCGTCGCGGACGCGCTGATGCTGCTCGCGGCCGACAGCATCACTGGCCACGACCTCGCAATCGACTCGTTCTGGTCGGCGCTCGGGGTTGCCTTCGTCGCCTCGGCGGTCACAGTCGTCCTCGACATCATTCTGGGGACGAACGACGACGACGCGTACACGCTCAGAGTGGTCCAGCGAATCGCCCGCCGATCCGGAGAGCGCACGGTCACTGATGCCCCGGGAATCGTCTTCCTCGAGATCGACGGGCTTGCGCTGCCCGTGCTGCAGCGCGCGATGCGCGACGGCAACGCACCGACGATGGCGCGCTGGGTCGCGCAGGGGAATCACCGGTTGGCCGAGTGGGAGACCGACCTCTCGTCCCAGACCGGCGCCAGCCAGGCAGGCATCCTGCTCGGCTCGAACGACGACATCCCCGCGTTTCGCTGGGTCGAGAAGGAGAAGGCCAAGCTTGTTGCGTGCTCCGGACCGCAGGACTGCGCGGAGATCGAGCGGCAGCACTCCTCGGGCCAGGGGCTGCTTGCAGACGGTGGCGCGAGCCGCGGTAACCTGCTCTCGGGCGAGGCCGACCACGTGATCCTGACGGTGAGCCGGATGGACGCCGAAAAGCGCGCGAACCCGGGCTACCGGGCCTTCTTCGCGAACGGGTTCAACGTCGTGACCGTGCTCGTCCTGTTCTTCTGGGAGGTCGTGCTCGAGTGGTCGGCTGCCGCAAGGGCCAAGCGCCGGGACGTGCTTCCGCGTGGGCACCGGGGAGGCCTCTACCCGTTCATGCGGGGCGCGCTCTGCGTCGTCGTCCGCGACCTGATCGTGTACGGCGTGCTCTCCGACATGATGAGAGGCAGGCCCGCGATCTACGCCACGTTTTCGAGCTACGACGAGGTCGCCCACCACTCGGGCCTCGAGCGAGCTGACACCCTCGAGGCTCTGCGGAAGCTCGACCAGCACTTCGGGCGCATCGAACGGGCGAGGGAGTACGCGGCCCGCCCCTACGAGATCGTTGTGCTCTCAGACCACGGGCAAACCCAGGGGGCGACGTTCAAGCAACGGAACGGCTACGGGCTCGACGACCTCGTCCAACGTTCGCTCGAGACGGGCACGGTCGCGACCGTCGCCGGCGGAGACGAGAACCACAGCAACGTCGGCAACGCGGTCACCGAGGCAACCGGGAGCACGCTGAAGAAGAAGCGCCCGAAGAACGACGTCTCCGACCAGGAGGTGGTCGTGCTCGGCTCAGGCAACCTCGGCCTCGTCTACCTGATGACCGAGCGGCGCCGCCTCACACGCGAGGAGATCGATCGGAAGCACCCGCGCCTCTTGCCGGCACTGCGGGAGCATCCCCACGTCGGCTGGCTGCTCGTCCGCTCCGAGCGCGACGGGCCACTGGCCCTCGGCCCGCACGGGACGCACTACCTGGCGGAGGGCCGGGTCGACGGAGAAGACCCGCTGGCGCACTTCTCGCCGAAGGCCCCTGCGCACCTGCTGCGAACGGACGGCTTCGAGCACGTCGCGGACATCATGGTCGGAAGCTTCTACGAGCCCGACCTGGACGAGGGCTGTGCATTCGAGGAGCTGATCTCCTTCCACGGAGGGATCGGCGGGCCTCAGACGCGTCCGTTCCTGCTCGCGCCCGCGCATCTCGCGCTTCCGGACGAGCCAATAGTGGGGGCCGCCGCCGTCCACGGGATCTTGTCCCAATGGCGCCGCGAGCTGAACGGCGCGGACGTCGGCGCGGAGCCGCGCGACCAGCGTCGGCTCGCTACGACGTCGGGCTGACAGCCGATGTCGCCGACGGCAAGCGCGTGGCATCCGGGTGCCGGACGTGGCGCCCGCATCAGGGCGAGCCACAGCTACGGGCTCGTGCTCGCGCTGATCGTCGTCGTGTTCGTCTTCACGTCGGTCGCGCCGAACAGCGACTGGGCCGACAGCACGCTTGTCCTGCTCCAGGCAGGGACCCTCGTAACTGCGCTCTATACGTCCGGGTTGGCAGAGGCAGATTCGAGGTTTAGCCTCGCCCTGGTCGCGCTGTCTGCCGCCTCGGCAGTCGCGCTCCTGGTTTTCGGCGGGAACGGATTTGCCGGTCTCGTGGGAATCCTCTCAGGCGTTTTGACCGTGGCGACGATCGCCACGGTGGCACTGGGAGTCGTGGACCAGGGCGAGGCCAACGTCCAGGCCGTGACGGGAGCGGTCTGCGTGTACGTGCTGATCGGGCTGCTCTTCGTCTTTCTCTACGGCGTGCTGGCTACGCTGGGCTCAGACGACTTCTTCGCCCAGGGAACCGACGGGACGCGTTCCCTGCGCCTCTACTTCAGCTTCGTGACGCTCGGAACTCTCGGGTACGGCGACTACACAGCGGCCGGCGAGCTCGGGCGCACCCTGGCGGTCGTCGAGGCGCTTGTGGGCCAGCTGTACCTCGTGACCGTCGTCGCCGTACTCGTCTCACGGATGCGCCGTGGCGGCGCCTAGGAGTTCGAGCTTGTCAGCTTCTTGCAGTCGGACGAGTCGCGGAATGCCTGCCTGAGCTCGCCGTCGGGGTCCGCGGCGTCGAGTTTCGAAGCGGCCGAGCCGATCTGGGTACCCATCTTCGAGAGCGTCGTCGCGACGCTCGTGGCGGCCGCAAGCGCTCCCTGCGCGCCGGAGACCTCGTCGACCGCGCTCTGCATGTCCTGCACGTCCTGCTCGACCTCGCTCGAGAGCTGGTCGATGGCGTCCCTCGCCTCCTGGCCCGCCTTCGTGTCGGGCTTGCCGAGGTCTTTCAGGTCATCGACGAGGGTGTCGCTCGCGCGCTTGATGTCGCCGGCAGCGCTCTTCAAGCCGTCTTCGGACACGTTGCCCTGAAGCGAAGTCCCCGCCGACTTGACCGAGTCGGTCCACGACGTTAGCGCTGAGCAGAACCCGCTCGCCCACTCCTCGGCCGACGACTCGTTGCTGGAGCTGCCGCCACCGCACCCTGCGGCGATAAAAACGGCGCCCAGGACGACAAGAGCGGGGGTCGCGCGAAGCATTGGCGCCAGCCTCTCCTTGATGGACAACGCCCGCATCACCCTCACGGGGCGAAGTTAGGCCGTGAGCCCGGCAATGCCGTTGCGGAGTAGCGAAGCGGCGAGCAGGACCACGATCACCGCGGCGACCGTCAGGGCGTTTTGCTCGAGCCAGCCGCGCACGAAGCCGAGCCGGCGCTGAGTCCAGCCGGGCGCGACGAGCAGCAGCACGAGGGCTATCGCCAGCGGCAGCAGCGAGGCGACCGAGAAGAAGACCCAGTTGACGATGTATTCAGCGGCGCTGGGATCGAGCTCCGAGATGTTCTTCAACGCGATCGGGATAAACGCGCCCGGGTTGGCGAGCGCGGCGCCGGCCCCGAGGATCGCGACTGCGGGCGATCCTGACACCTTGGCCATCTTCTCGATCATGCTCGCCGCCCGTGCCGGGTCGGGGGGCCGACGGACGACGCGCGCGACCAGAACGAGCAGGAGCACGGCGGCGACCACGTCCACGACCGCCACCCACGTCTTTGGAGTGTTCGGCGTCTCCGATGCGGCAACGTTCCCGAGCACGAACGCGGCCACGACCCCGATCCCGAGGGTCGCGCTCAATGCGCCGAGGTAGAACCAGAGCCCGGTGCGGAGCGGGCGCTCGCCGAGGACGAGCACGAGTACCGAGAACGACAGCGTCGTCGGGGAGAACATCGCCGCCAGCGCGGTCAACGCCAGCTCCGC
>Ga0126307_10000476_pt1 | contig 25726 bp, 27 predicted proteins | sample Plot28_FD_89955 | JGI IMG/M metagenome (GOLD analysis project Ga0126307, IMG submission 89955) | Serpentine soil microbial communities from UC McLaughlin Reserve, CA, USA - Plot28 | ecosystem: Environmental > Terrestrial > Soil > Grasslands | place: USA: UC McLaughlin Reserve, Lake County... | reverse complement strand
CGCGCGGGGTGTGGAACCGCCTCGTCTACCTCGACGATGACGACCGCCGCAGGTTCCTCGGCCTGCTGGCCGTCGCGGTCAAGCGCCACCTCTGGGACTGCCACGCCTTCTGCCTCATGGGCACGCACTACCACCTGGTCGTCGAGACCACGATCAAGCAGCTCTCCGCCGGCATGCAATACCTCAACGGCGAGTACGCGCAGCGCTTCAACCGAAGGCACCACCGCGACGGCCACGTCTTCGGAGCCCGCTTCGCGACGTGGGTGGTCCGCGACGAGGAGCACTATGGACGCACGCTCGAGTACGTACTGACGAACCCGGTGCGGGCCGGCCTGGTCGAGGACTGGACCGACTGGCCCTGGAGCGCCGCGAGAGGCGCCAGGAACCTCTAGCGCGAACGTACGTTCGCTAGCTACACTGGGCCTCGATGTCCGCAGACGCCCTCGTCGTCCACGGCGCGCGCGAGCACAACCTCAAAGACGTCACCGTCTCGCTGCCGCGGAACGCACTCGTCACCATCACCGGCCTTTCCGGCTCCGGCAAGTCGAGCTTGGCCTTCGACACGATCTACGCGGAGGGCCAGCGGCGCTACGTCGAGAGCCTCTCGGCCTACGCGCGCCAGTTCCTCCAGATGATGGAGAAGCCGGACGTGGACTCGATCGACGGCCTCAGCCCGGCGATCTCGATCGACCAGAAGACGACGAGCCGGAACCCGCGGTCGACGGTCGGCACGGTCACGGAGATCTACGACTACCTGCGTCTGCTTTACGCGCGGGTCGGCCGCCCGCACTGCCCGGTCTGCGGCCGACCGATCGCCGGCCAGTCGATCGAGGCGATCGTCGACCAGGTGCTGCGCCTTCCCGAGGGCACGAAGTTCACGGTCAATGCGCCGGTCGTCAGAGACCGCAAGGGCGAGTACCGCGACGTTTTCGAGGAGCTCAGGCGCGACGGCTTCACGCGCGTGAAGGTCGACGGCGGGCAGCGCCTGCTCGAGGACGAGATCGTCCTCGACAAGAAGTTCAAGCACACGATCGAGGTGGTCGTCGACCGGCTGATCATGAAGCCCGACCTGCGGACGAGGCTCGCGCAGTCGATCGAGACCGCGGTCGCGCTCGCCGACGGGCTGGTCGTGATCGACCGCCTCGACGAAGAGGAGCCCCTCACGTTCAGCGAGCGGTTCGCGTGCCCGGAGCACGGCGTCTCGCTGCCGGAGCTGCAGCCGCGCATCTTCTCGTTCAACTCGCCGCACGGGGCGTGTCCGCGCTGCACGGGACTCGGCGCGCAGCAGGAAATCGACCCGGACCTCCTGGTGCCGGACCCGACGCTCTCGATCGGCGAGGGCGCCCTCGTGCCGTGGTCGGTCGGCAGCTCGAGCTTCTACGAATCGGTGATCCAGGCGATCGCCGACCGCTACGAGATCGACCTCGACGCGCCGTGGCAGGAGCTGACGCGCGACCAGCAGGACTCGTTCCTCTACGGGACAGGCGGCGACCGCGTCTACGTGACGTACCGCAACCGGATGGGCCGGAAGCGGTCGTACATGCTCGCCTTCGAGGGCATCGTCGAGAGCCTCTCGCGCCGGTACAAGGACACCGACTCATCACAGGTGCGCGAGCGGATCGAGGAGTACATGAGCTTTCGGCCGTGCCCGGAGTGCGGCGGCGCCCGGCTCAAGCCCGAGGTGCTGGCCGTGACGGTCGGCGAGAAGAACATCCACGAGTTCACGCAGATGTCCGTCTCGCGCGCGCTCGAGTTCCTCGACCAGCTCGACCTGACGACGACGGAGCATCTGATCGGCGACCGGATCGTGAAGGAGATCCGCGAGCGCCTGACCTTCCTGGACAACGTCGGCGTCGGGTACCTACAGCTCGACCGGGCGGCGGCGACGCTCTCCGGCGGCGAGGCGCAGCGGCTCCGCCTCGCCACGCAGATCGGCTCGCAGCTCGTCGGCGTGCTGTACATCCTCGACGAGCCGTCGATCGGCCTCCACCAACGCGACAACGACAAGCTGATCGGCACGCTCGAGCGGCTGCGCGACCTCGGCAACACGGTGCTGGTCGTCGAGCACGACGAGCAGATGATGCGCGCCGCCGACTGGCTCGTCGACATGGGCCCCGGCGCCGGCGAGCACGGCGGCCACGTCGTCGCGGAAGGGACGGCCGACCAGGTCGCGCGTACGAAGGGCTCGGTCACCGGACACTTTCTCAGCGGCAAGCGGCAGATCGCGATCCCCGAGCGGCGCGAGCACGACAACGGCGTCTTCACCGTCCACGGCGCCCGCATGCACAACCTCAAGGACATCGACGTCGACTTCCCGGTCGGCAAGTTCGTGGCCGTGACGGGCGTGTCCGGCTCGGGCAAGTCCACGCTGGTCAACGAGATCGTCTACAAGGCGCTCGCGAACCGGCTCCACCGGATGCGCGTGAAGCCGGGCGACCACGACGGGGTCGACGGGATCGAGTGCTTCGACAAGGTGATCGACATCGACCAGTCGCCGATCGGGCGGACGCCGCGGTCCAACCCGGCCACGTACACGAAGCTGTTCGACCACATTCGCGACCTCTACTCGCTCACGCCGGAGGCCAAGGTGCGCGGCTACAAGCCGGGACGCTTCTCGTTCAACGTGCGCGGGGGCCGCTGTGAGACGTGCAAGGGCGACGGCCAGATCAAGATCGAGATGCATTTCCTCCCCGATGTCTACGTGCCGTGCGAGACCTGCCACGGGCGGCGCTACAACCGCGAGACGCTCGAGGTTCGCTTCAAGGGCAAGTCGATCTCGGACGTGCTCGAGATGTCGGTGGAGGAGGCGCTGAAGTTCTTCGCCAAGATCCCGAAGCTTCGCCGGCGGCTGCAGGCCCTGCACGACGTGGGGCTCGACTACATCAAGCTCGGCCAGCCCGCGACGACGCTTTCCGGCGGCGAGGCGCAGCGCGTCAAGCTCGCGGCCGAGCTGAGCAAGATCGCGACGGGCCGGACGCTGTACATCCTCGACGAGCCGACGACGGGCCTGCACTTCGCGGACATCGAGAAGCTGCTCGAGATGCTCCAGCGCCTCGTCGACGCCGGGAACACCGTGCTCGTGATCGAGCACAACCTCGACGTGATCAAGCAGGCGGACTGGATCGTCGACCTCGGGCCCGAGGGCGGCGAGGCCGGCGGCGAGGTGATCGCGACGGGGACGCCGGAGCAGGTCGCCGACGTCGACGGGAGCTTCACCGGGGAGTTTCTGCGGGCCGCCCTTCCGGCGAAGGCCGCGGCCGCAGCCTAGGGGACGGCGAGCTCCAGCATCAGCCCGTCCCAGTACGGGTCGGGGTTCGCGTCGCCCGCGTAGCCGATGCGCGTGACCAGGCCGTTGACGGCCGCCTGCGTCCACGGCGCCGCGGCCGGAGTCACGAGGGCGCTCGCGTACGTGAGCGTCGTCTCGCTCATGTCGCCGGAGAAGACGACCGACTCGGTCCCGCCGGCGAAGACGCTCGTCTTGCCGGTGTTGGCCGTGGTCGTCGCCGAGCGGTAGGCCACGACGGCGGAGACTTCACGGATGCACGTCTCGGCCGTGTTTCCGAAGGAGAACTCGAGGTAGCTCGTCGCGCTGTTGTTGAGCTGGAGGACGTAGTCCGTCGTTCCGGTCATCGGCACGTCGTCGATGCGCTGCCACGACGCGGCATCCACGGCCGTGTTGTCGTCGTCGCGGAAGTCGCCGGGCGTGTTGTGCGTTCCGACGCCGTCCGGGATCAGGCGGACGACCTTGCCGTTCCCGATCGGGTACGCCTTCGCCTGATTCGCGACGATCAGGTCGTCGAAGTTCGCGGTGTAGATGCTCGGGTTCGTCGTCGCGCCCAGCCCGAAGCCGTTGGCCGTTGACGCGGCCGCCGCGCGGGTCACCTGGGTCTGGGCGACGCCGTCGACGCGCCAGTCTCCGAGGTTGGGGTTCGCGCGGAGGTCGTAACGCAGGTCGATGACGTACCAGCTACCTGCGCTGACGGTGCTCGCCGACGTCGCGGTTGAGGCTCCCAGCGTCAGCGAGAACTTCTGCGACGGCTGGTCGTAGCCGAACACCAGGTCCGTGGCCGAGTCGACGTAGACGAGGCTCGAGCTCACGCTCGGAAGAGCGCTCAGCCGGATCGCGAACCGCGCTACGACCACGTTCGTGGCGGTGAAGGTCTTCAGCGCGCCGACCGTCGATCCGGCCGCCGCGTCGGCGATCCGCAGCGAGTAGCCGCCGTTCCTGAACGTCGCGGCGTCCGCGGTCGGTGCGCCGGTCAGCGTCGTGAAGAGGCCGCCGCCTGCGCTGGAGACGGCGCCCGATTCGAAGCCGGTCAGCCAGACGGCGGACGTGCGCGTGCAGAACGTCGAGGCCGCCGAGAAGCTGCTCGACGGGTTCGACGTCGTCGAGCTGAAGGCGGAGTATGTGATGCCCGCCGCGGTCGCGACGAGAGCGGCGGCTGCGAGAAGCAGCCCGACACGAGCGCGGCGACTCATGGACGGACCGATTCGTCGCACTGCCAGGCGCTCCTACCGCAGCGCGAACCCGGCCGCGACGACGACCAGGCCGAGCAGCGTGAACGCGGCGGCGACGAGGAGCGGTCCGAGGCTAGGCGGAGGCATCGCCGACGGGTTCGGACGGCTGTGGTCGCCAGATCCGCCGGAGCTCGAAGCCGGCCAGGAGCAGAGCGGGGACGACGATCAGCGCGACGCTCGCGAGGGCGCCGTGCAGCCAGAAGATGAGGAAGCCGAGGAGCGGCACGCGGTACTCGACGCGGCCGAGCGAGTCAGCGGCCGGGATGTCCCAGCGCTCGACGGCGTTCGTGTTGTCGCCCTTCGTCACCACGTGGGCGGTCCCGTCGACGATCCGCACCCGGCGCACGCGATGGGTGATGAGCTTGCCCGTTCCCTCGGGGTCGGAGAACGTGACGATGTCGCCGACGCGGACGTCGGCCGGGCGGACGCGACTGTTGATCACGACGTCGCCGACGCCGAGCGCGGGCTCCATCGACCCCGACATCACCGTCAGCGAGCGACCGCCGAAGAGTGTCGGCGCCACGACGACGCCGAAACCGCCGAGGGCGACGCCGAGCGCGACCGAGACGGCAGCGATCCGAACGAGGCGCAGCGAGCTGCTCACTGGTTCCGCGCCTCCCAGGTGAATGATGCCGTCGAGGTCAGGCCCTGGGCGCCGTTGTCGTCGGCGAGGCTCACCGCGAAACGATAGGTGTGCGTCTCGCCGGTCGTCCACGTCTCGGGCGACGCGGCGAGCGGGTCGACGAGGCCGGCCGCGTAGGTGGACGGCAAGGCCGAGAGCGCGCCCTGGTAGACGACACCGGGCCCGGACCCGATGTAGTCGGTGGAGTCCGCGACGAACCCGTTGCAGTCGTCGAACACGGGCGTCGGGTCGTTGCCGCGGGTCACCGTGAGCGTCAGGTAGGGCGCCAGCGTGCCCGTGAGCGTGGCGTAGAGCCGGACCGTCGACGAGAGGGACCCCGAGTACGTGACGAGGATGCAGCTCGTGTCCGTGGCGCCCGGCTGTGCGTTCGCCAGCGAGAGCATTGCGCCGCCGAGGTCGTTGTCGGTCAGCTGGACGGTTCCCGCCGCGAACGAGTTCGCCGCGTTCGTGGTCTCGCTCGAGAACGCCGAGAACGTGGCCGCCCCGCTGACCGCGCCGAACGCCCCGAGGACGAGCAGCGTCAGGAGGACTTTTCTAGCCACGCGTTCCCTCGACGCTGCTCGAGAGCTCGAGCCCGATCGTCTCGATCCGTCCTGCGTAGCCGCCCCGCAGGCCGGCGGGCAGCGAGACTCGCACCCGCAGCTTGCGGGCTCGGCCCGACTCGATCCGGAAGGGGCGGGTCCTTGCGCGCAGGCCGCCCAGGCGGCCCGAATAGATGGGACGCGTAGCGTGATCGGCAATTACGTCGACGACCAGCAGCCGATCGAGATCTCTGCTGTCGGGCAAGGCTCGTAGGCGCACGGCGAGGCGCTTACCGGTCTGGTTCGCGACGGCGAATCGGCCCTCGAACGCGCGCCCAGGGCGCAGCCCTGTGGCGCTCATGAAGGGGCCGGGACTAGACACGCCGAGCTCGCCCGTCGGCGAGGCCGCGAAGATCACGTCGGCGCCGAGCGTGCCGGTGCCGTCGGGCACCCGGAACGCCAGCACGACGCCCGCGACCAGCGCGATTCCCGCCGCGACGCCTGCTCGGCGCACGTACGACTCGATGCGATTTCCGCTCTCCATCGGAGCTTCCCGCTCCTCGTCGGAAACGCCTCGAGGGCGGCCCGGACGGGGCCGCCCTCGCGGTATCACCGAAGAAGCCGGGTAGGCACTACTGGTTCCGTGCCTCCCACGTGAAGGCGTGGGAACCAGTCGAGAGCGGCGTCGCGCCGCCGTTTGCGTTGTTGTCGTCCTGCAGCGTCAGCTGGAACCGGTAGACGAGCGTGTCGTTCTGGTTCCACTGGGTCTGGGCGCCCGGGAAGGCCGGGATCCCGTTGGTGTACGAGTTCTTCGCCGCGACGAAGTCGTCGAGCTCGCCCGCGTAGAGCGCACCGCCCTGCGCCGTGAAGTCGCCCGGGGCGCCGCAGCCCGGGAAGGCCGGGTTGCCCGCGAGAGTGCCCTTCTCGACGGTCAGATTGACGTAGTCCGCGACCGTGCCGACGGAGGCCGTCGGCGTGTACAGCCGGACGTCAGCTGCACGGGTACCGCCGTAGGTCAGCTTGATGCAGCGCTCGACCGTCGTGCCGGGGGCCTGGTTGCTGACCGTGTACATCGCGGAGCCGGCGTCGTTGTCGTCAACGAAGACCGTGCCGGCCGCGAACGAGTTGCCGCTGTTCGTAGTCGTGCTGCTGAACGCCGAGAACGTGCCGAACCCGGCGAGGGCGCTCGTCGCTCCGATCAGGAGAAGCGTGAGCAGAAGCTTCCTGTGTCTCGCAGTCATTGCAGTGGACTCCTTAGGCCGCAGTCGAACGGATGGCGATACCGCCACAGACAAACCTTCGGCCGGGACCGGAACGCCGATGTCCCCCGATCGGACGTAACCCGTTCACCCGAACGGGGGATTACCTGGAGTAACCTCGCGAGCGTGGGCGAGCGCGAGTGGTGGCTGCGCGCGGCACTCGTGCTGTGGGATCCGCGGGGCGTCTTCGAGGCGATGCGGCGCGACGGAGCCGACGAGCGGCAGGAGCCGGCGGCCGCCCTCGCCGGCCTCGCCGGGCTGTTCGCGGTCCTTTCGACGCCGCGCTTCGCCGGGCTGTTGGACGAGCCCGAGGTGGACGGGTGGTCCCTCGCCGTCTTCGCGTTCATCGGCGCCGGGGCGTACGGCTTCGTCGGTTACTTCGTGGCCGGCGCGGCGCTCAAGCTGGCGTCGGGCGCCCCGTACCGCCTGGCCCGGCACGTCGTCGCCTATGCCGCCGCGCCGCTCGTTCTCGGCGTGCTCTTCCTGTGGCCGGTCCGCCTGGCCGCACACGGCAGCGATCTTTTCCGTGCCGGAGGCGCCGACGCGGGCGCCGACGGGACGTTCTTCGCGCTCGCCGAGCTCGGCCTCGCGCTCTGGTCGGCCGGCCTGGTCGTCGCCGGGGCGCGGTACGCCTTCCGCCTCTCGTGGGCGAGGGCGGCGGCCGTTTCGGTGCTGCCGCTGACGCTAGCCGGGCTGGCCGTGTGGCTCGACCGGTTCCAGTAGCCCGCTATTGAACGCTTCTAGCTCGTCGTCCGGCATCGAGTAGCCGTGCTGCTCCTCGGGGAAGCGGCCCGCGCGGACGTCTTCCGCGTACTTCTCGAGCGCCGCGCGGATCTCGTCGGCGAGGGCGGCATAGCGCTTGACGAAGCGGGGCGCGCGGGCCTCGTACAGACCGAGCAGGTCGTGGTAGACGAGCACCTGGCCGTCGCAGCCGGCGCCGGCGCCGATCCCGATGGTCGGGATGGTGAGCGTCCGGGTGATGCGGGTCGCGACCGGCGATGGGACCGCCTCGAGCACGAGCGCGAAGCAGCCGGCCCCCTCGAGGGCGATCGCGTCCTCGACCAGCTTCCGGGCCTTCTCGGCGGTGCGGCCCTGAGCCTTGAAGCCGCCGAGCATCGTCGCGGACTGCGGCGTCAGCCCGATGTGGCCCATGACCGGGATGCCCGCGCCCACGAGGGCGCGCACGCGAGGGAGCATCGGGCCGGCGCCTTCCAGCTTGACGGCGTCGGCGCCGGCCTCCTTGACGAACCGGATCGCGTTCCGGAGCGCCTCCTCGTCGGAGACCTGGAAGGAGCCGAAGGGCATGTCGGCGACGATGAGCGGCCGTCGCGCGCCGCGCGTGACCGCGCGCGTCAGCACCAGCATCTCGTCGATCGTGGCCGGCACCGTCGAGTCGTGGCCGAGCACGACCATCGCGGCCGAGTCGCCGACGAGGACGACGTCGATCCCGGCTCCGTCGGCGAAGCGTGCGCCGGGGGCGTCGTACGCCGTGACCATCACGATCCGGTCGCCGCGCCGTTTCATCTCGGCGAGCTCGGTCAGCGGTAGCTTGCCGGTGGTGTCGGGGCGTGTGGTCATGCGGAGTCTCCTTCCAGGACGACGTTGTCGATGAGGCGGGTCTTGCCGACGCGAACCGCGGCCGCGAGGACGCGCGGCTCGAACTCGGCGACCTCGAGGTAGTCGACGTCGAGGCCGTCGAGGACGGCGCGGGCCCGCTCGCGGTCGCGGGTGGCGAGGGCGCGGGGGAGGGTGAGCGCCTGCGCCCGTTCTTCGGGCGAGAGGTAGGCGTTGCGGGACGAGAGCGCGAGCCCGTCGGGGTCGCGCACGGTGGGGAGGGCGCGGAGCTCGACGTCGAGGTTGAGATCGCGGGCCATCCTGCGGACGACCGCGACCTGCTGGGCATCCTTCTGCCCGAAGTAGGCGCGTTCCGGGCGGACGATGTTGAAGAGCTTGCAGCAGACCGTCGCGACTCCCCGGAAATGGCCGGGGCGGTGGGCGCCCTCGAGCATCGCGCCGAGCTCCGCGACGTCGACCCAGGTCTGGTAGCCCGGCGGGTAGAGCTCGTCCGCCGAGGGCGCGAAGACGACGTCGACCCCCGCCTCCTCTGCGAGCGCCGTATCGCAAGCCTCGTCTCTCGGGTAGCGCTCGAAGTCCTCGCCCTCGGCGAACTGCGCGGGGTTGACGAAGACGCTCACGACGACCGTCTCGCACTCGTCCCGCGCTGCGCGGATGAGACTGAGGTGTCCCTCGTGGAAGGCGCCCATCGTCGGCACGAGGCCGATGGCCGTTTTTGGTGCCAGCTCGGCCTGGACCTCGGCGATCGTCCGGAGCGTCTTCACGGCGCGGTCGCCTCGGCCAGCGTGCGGTAGATGGGCTCGACCTCGGGCCGCGCTTGTCTGATCGCCTCGATGTGGGCGTCGACGGTCCTCCAGTCGCCGCGGGCGATCGGACCGGTCAGCTCGAAGCCGTTCTCGATCGTCCGCTCCATCAGCGGGACGAGCGCCGCCGGTGGGGCGCCGGCCTCCTCGAAGAGCCGCGATGCGATGCGATACAGGGTGACCAGGTAGTTCGACGCGACGGCGGCCCCGGCGTGGTAGAGCGCGCGACGATCGTCGGCGAGCTCGAACGGCTCGAGGCCGAGCAATTGCGCGAGCTCGCGTGCGACGGCGATCGCCTCTTTGCTTTCGCCGCTGACGGCTGCGAACGCGCCGTCCAGCTGCTCGGGCCCACGTGCCCGCGTGAACGTCTGCAGCGGATGCAGCGAGAAGCGGCGGGTGTGCGGGTCGAGCGCCGACAGCGGCGTGGCCCCGCTGACGTGTCCGATCCAGCACGGTCCGGGGATCAGACCCCCGGCCACCTCTGCAATCGCCGAGTCCGGAACGCACAGGAGCACGACGTCGGCGTCTCCGTCGTCGCGTACGTCGACTCCGCGCTCGCCGAGCCGGCCCGCCATGGCGGCGCCGACGCGTCCCCGTCCGATGACTGTGACTGTCTCGATCACTGGGAAGCTCCAGTTCCCAGGCGGGATACCGGGCTGCGAACAGTGTATCCCGAGGGAGTGATCGCCCTGAGCGCGCGCGGCGCCGATAACGGTGGGCACGGGAGCCGACGGGCCTCTCGGCGTACGCGGCCGTCCCGGCCGTCGTGGAGGTTCCGCAAAGCCTCCCCCCGCCACGCGAGGTCGAGCTGAGCGGCGGGCGGACGCGCCCGCCGCTCGCCTATAGTTCGACGCGATGCCGATCTACGAGTACGTCTGCATGCAGTGCGAGTCGCACTTCGAGGAGCTCGTCCGCGGTGGCGTCGATCCCGACTGCCCCGACTGCGGCGCCGCGAACGTGCGCAAGCAGTTCTCGGTCTTCGCCACGCACGGCGGCGGGGACCAGCCGAGCTTCGGGCAGACGGCCGCCGGCGGCGGCTGCTGCGGGGGCTCGTGCGGCTGCGGGCACTAGCCATCGCCGTCTGAGGTTCGCTCGACGAACGCGCCGACGATCCGCTCGGCGTACTCGAGCGCGAGCCGTTCCATCCGCTGGTCGTTGGTCGCGCAGGCGTCGGCCAGGATTGTGACCTTGAAGCCCTCTTCCTTCGCGTCGATGGCGGTTTGGACGACGCACATCTCGGTCGCCGTGCCGGCGAGCAGTACGCGCTCGACCTCGAGCTCCCGCAGGACGAGCTCGAGCGGAGTGTGGTCGAACGCCGAGTAGCGCGGCTTGACGACGAAGCGGTCGCCATCGCGCGGCGCGACGGCCTCGACCAGCTCCGGTGCTCGACCCTTCCCGACGGCGTGGGCGACGAGGCTCCCGGCGTCGCCGTCCCAGACGCCATGGTTGTCGTTCGCGTAGACGATCGGGATTTCGTCGCGGCGCGCGCGCTCGATCGCGCCGACGAGCGCGGGCTGGCGCTCGCGGAACGACTCGAGCAGCCGCTCGGCGCCCTCGTGGCGGAAATCCTGGATGACGTCGACAAGGAGAAGCGCGTCCTTCACGGAGGTGGACGATAAGGGCGCGTCCGTCGACCGGGCGGCCATGTCCAGGGGTCTCGCACCTGGACATGGCCCTTCGGTCACCCGCCGAACGGCTCAACCACGCCGGTTGGAGCACCGTTGGACAGGGCCGCCGAGGCCATGGCTCACGGACATGTTCCGGGCCATGCCCGCGGCGCTTGTGGACACCGGCGTTCGTCCGCCGACAGGCCTACACTCACCCCGATGCCCGACGCAGCCGCGCTCGCAGCGTTCGCCGAACAGGTCTCGGCGTGCACGCGCTGCCGCCTCGCGGAGGGCCGGACGCAGGTCGTGTTCGGCGTCGGCAACCCGCACGCCGACCTGATGTTCGTCGGGGAGGCGCCGGGCTTCCATGAGGACAAGCAGGGCTACCCGTTCGTCGGCCAGGCGGGCAAGCTCCTCGAGAAGCTCCTGGCCGGCATCGGCCTCCAGCGCTCCGAGGTCTACATCGCCAACGTGCTCAAGTGCCGCCCGCCCGGCAACCGCGACCCGCAGCCCGACGAGATCGAGGCGTGCGAGTCGCACCTCTTCCGCCAGATCGAGCTGATCGAGCCGACGGTCGTGGCGACGCTCGGCAACTTCGCGACGAAGCTCCTGTCCGCGAAGCCGACCGGCATCACGCGCGTGCACGGCGTCGAGCAGGAGACGACGCTCGGCGGCAATCAGGTCACGCTGTATCCGCTCTACCACCCGGCGGCCGCCCTCTACACGCCCGCGATGCTGAACGTGCTCGAGGAGGACTTCGCGCGCCTTCCGGCGATCCTCGGTCGCCCGGTCGCGCAGCCGCAGCCGGAACCTGAACTCGCGGCGGCGACATTCGCCGCCGAGCCGGCCGTTCAGCTGGGTCTCTTCTAGCCTCCTCGGCCATGGAGCTGGAGACGGCCTCGCCGGAGGAGACCGAGGCGATCGGCGCCGCGCTCGCGCAGGACCTCGAGCCGGGCGACGTCGTCACCGTCTCGGGCGAGCTCGGCTCCGGTAAGACGACGCTCGTCCGCGGTGCGTGCCGGGCGCTCGGCGTCGAGACGCCGGTCACGAGCCCGACGTACACGATTGGCAACCGCTACCCCGGCCGCGTGCCGGTCTCGCATCTCGATCTCTACCGGTTCCAAAGTTTCTCGTCGGCGGAGTGGGGCGACCTGGAGCCGTATTTCGACGGTGCCGTCGCCTTCGTCGAGTGGCCCGAAGCGGCGGCGGGCGATCTGCCGCCGGCCAGCTTCGAGCTCACGCTCCGGCATTCGGCGGAGGGCCGCCGCCGCGTCTCGCTCGCGGCAGCCGAACCGGCCCTGCTAGAACGCGTGCGACGGCGTGTTGATCCTGGCTTTCGATACCGCGACGACGACGGCGACGGCAGCGCTCGTTCGTGACGGCGAGGTGCTCGGCGAGTCCGCGGTCCCGCCGCGCGACGTCTATGCCGCGATCGACGGGCTGCTCGACGATCCTAAGCGGCTGGACGCGATCGTCGTCGGCGCCGGCCCGGGCAGCTTCACCGGAGTGCGGATGGGCATCGCCGCCGCCCGCGCCATTGCGCTCGCGCTGGACGTGCCTCTCGCAGGCGTCTCGACGCTGGACGCCCTCGCAGCCGGCGCGCCAGGCGCGACCCCGGTCGTCGACGCGCGCCGCCGCGAAGTCTTCGCGCTGATCGACGGTGAGCTGCGCTGCCTCGCGCCGGACGAGCTTCCGCCTAGGACGCTCGTCGGCGACGGAGCTGTCCGCTACCGCACCCGGCTCGAAGCTGCCGGAGCGGAGATCCCGCCCGACGATGATCCCCGCCACCTTCCGAGTGCGCGCTTCCACGCTGCCCTCGCGCGCGACTTCGGTCCGCCGGACGCCGTCGAGCCGATGTACGTGCGCGTCCCCGACGCCGAGAAGGCGCTCGCCCGGTGATCGAGCTCCGCAACCTCAGGCTCCGCGACCTCGCCGCGATCGAGCGAATCGAACGCCGGTCGTACCCGACGCCGTGGTCGCGCTCGATGTTCGCGGGGGAGCTGACGAAGTCGTCGTCGGTCTGCCTCGGCGCGTACGACCGCGAGACCGACGCGCTCGTGGGCTATCTGATCATCTCCCGCTACGTCGACGCCTGGCACGTGATGAACATCGCGGTTGGGCCCGAGTACCGCGGCCGCGGGATCGCGACCAGGCTGCTCGAGCACCTCTTCGAGCTCACCGCGGGCGACGGCCGGCGCGGCTACACGCTCGAGGTACGGGTCTCCAACAGCTCGGCGATCCGCCTGTACGAGAAGCTCGGGTTCAAGGCGCGCGGAGTCCGGCGCGGCTACTACACCGACAACCGCGAGGACGCGCTGATCATGTGGAAGGACCCCGTTCGCGAGGCGGCGAGCGCGTAACGGTTACTCGAGACCCTCGAGCGCGCGCAGGAACAACACGGCCAGGAACACGAGCGCGCCGGCAGCGACCGCGACGGCGGCCCACACCGGGCGCAGGATTAGCCGGAAGGCCCCGAACGCCGTGACGAGCGCGGCCGCGGCACACGACCACGCGATGAACGACCACCCGCCCTCGCCGCGCGCCCGGTAGCCGTCGCCCGCCAGCAGCTCGAAGCCGGGCTCGGCCGCCTCCGGGCGCCGGCCGATGTGTTCCTGAAGGTCGCGTACTGCGGGCGCGAGGATGGGCACACAGTCCTCGAGGCGCGGCTTCTCGCACGAGTAGACGCCGCCGTCCGGCCAGTTCAGCTCGTCCGTGACGCGCACGACCTGGACGACGACCGCGAACGACACCGCCGCGGCGGCCACGACGAGAACAGGCGTCGACCCGCGCGCGAGCGCGATCACCGCGAGGAGCACGAGCCCGGCGGCACCGGCGACGAACAGCATGGCGCCGGGCTCGAGGTACGTCGCGAAACGCACCGAGCGGTCGTAGTCGAAGCCGCGCTGGGTGTCCCCGGCGCCGATGATCGCGTCGTGGCCGATCTCGACCGTCGGCAGCGCGCACCCGATCAGCACGAGCACGCCGGCCACGAGGCAGGCGAGCCAGAGCCACCGGTCGCGTCGAGCGCCAGGCATCATCGAGGAGGTGATTCTGGCGCTCGAGACGTCGTGTGACGAGACGGCAGCCGCGCTCGTCAGCCAGGACGGCGAGATCAGGGCGAACGTCGTCGCCTCCCAGGCCGACCTGCACGCGCGCTACGGCGGCGTCGTTCCCGAGGTCGCTTCACGACGGCATCTCGAGCTGGTCCTGCCGGTCCTCCGAGAGGTACAGGCCGAGGCGAACGCGAGTCTCGACGACGTCGACCGCGTCGCGGTGACGGCCGGCCCCGGCCTGATCGGCGCGCTGCTCGTCGGGCTCTCGGCGGCGAAGGCGCTCGCCTGGGCTCGCCGCCTGCCGCTCGTTCCCGTCGACCATCTCCACGGCCACGTCGCCTCGCTCTACCTGCAGCCGCACGCCGTCGAACCGCCATTCCTGTGCCTGCTAGCGAGCGGTGGACACACGCTGCTGCTCGACGTCCGCGAGCACGCCGGCTACCGGCGGGTCGGCACCACGCTCGACGACGCGGCGGGGGAGGCGTTCGACAAGGGCGCGCGCCTGCTGGGCCTGGGTTATCCGGGCGGCGCCGAGCTCGGTCGTCTCGCCCGCGAGGGCGATCCGGAGGCGTACTCGTTCCCGGTCGCCCGCGTCCCCGGATTCGACTTCTCGTTCTCGGGCCTCAAGACGGCCCTCCTCTATGCCGTTCGCGGCCTGCCTGCCGGCGAGCTCGAGCGGCGTCGAGCCGACCTCGCCGCCTCGTACCAGCGGGCGATCGTCCGGGCGCTCGTGGAACGGACCGAGGCGGCGGCCGACCACCTCGGCGCCGACCGCATCGCGGTGGTCGGGGGCGTGGCCGCGAACTCCGAGCTGCGGGCTGCGCTTCCGGACGCCGCTAAGGCGCCGCTCGCGCTCTGCACCGACAACGCCGCGATGATCGCGTCCGCCGCGCGGTACACCGAGCCCGTCCCGTATCCCGGGTACCTTGCGGTCGATGCCTATGCATCTGCGGGATAGGCGCGCCTCGCGGCTGCTTCTGCTCGCGGTCCTCGCGCTCGCCGCGACGGCGGCCGCCGTTGCGAGCGCCGCCTCGGAGGACGCCGACCTCCGAAGCGAGGGCGCGCCGCCGACGTCGGCGTGGCGGGGCCTCGTCGGCGGGCCGCGGCCCGAGGTAACCGTCGGCCAGCGGACGATCGTCCTTCTCCGGACACCTTCGCTGGCAGAGCGGCTCGCGCTCTCGGGCGGGCGCGCGACCGAGGTGAGGCTCAAACGCTGGCAGACGATCGCGCTCGCCGCCCAGGAGCAGTTGATCGCGGGCCTCGCCGCGAAGGGCGTCCGCATCCGTCCCGAGTACCGCTACACGCGCGTGCTTTCAGGCTTCTCCGCCGCGCTCGACCCGCGTGGGATCGCACTGCTGGAGCGCTCTAAAGGCGTGCGCGCCGTGTATCCCGTGCGGACGGCTTACCCGACGACCGTTTCCGGAGATCTGCTCGAACGCGAAGCGGCCGCTCCCGGCTCTGTCTTTCGCGCCGACGCCCGGCTTCCCGGCTTCGACGGCCGTGGTGTCACCGTTGCGGTGCTCGACACAGGTGTCGACCTGAGCCACAGGTACCTCGGGACACGCGTCGTCGACGGCGTCGACGTCGTGGACGGCGACGACTCGGCCGCAGCGAAGGCCCAGCCCGAGACGGGCGAGCTCGAGCGCCACGCGACGCAGCTGGCCGGCCTAGTCGCGGGAGCGGGCGGCCCGGTCGGCCTCACCGGCATCGCGCCGCGCGCGACGATCCTGCCCATCCGCGTGGCCGGATGGCAGCGCGACTCGCGTGGGACGTTCTCCGTGTACGCGCGGACGGACCAGCTGATCGCCGGCCTCGAGCGCGCGGTCGACCCGAACGACGACGGCGACACGCACGACGCCGCCCGGATCGCGCTGGTCGGCGTCGCCGAGCCCTTCGGCGCGTTCGACGACAGCCCGGCCGCGCAGGCGGTCGCCGGCGCGCTGCGCCACGACACGCTCGTCGTCACGCCTGCCGGCAACGACGGTCCTGCGGGCGTCCACTTCGGAAGCATCTCGGGTCCAGGCGGTTCGCGTGCGGCCCTCACCGTCGGTGCCGCCGACCTCCGCCCGGGCCTCGAGAACGTCCGTGTCGTTCTGCGCAACGGTCTCCGCACGGTGCTCGACCGCGAGCTGGCGCTCGCCGGGGCTGTCGTTCCGGACGGCCGGGTGAAGCTACCGCTCGCACAGCCGGCTGTCCCCGACACGCCGCCGGGCCTCGAGCCGGACGCGCTCGACCTGGACGCGTTCTTCGATCGCGGCGGCTTCAGTCGCGTAGCCGGTCGCGCCGCGCTCGTTCCGGCCGGCGCCTCGCCGCGGGACTCCGCGGCTGTCGCGGCCCGCGCCGGCGCGGCCGCCGTCGTCCTCTACGGGAGCGAGTTGCCGTCCGGCGCCGTCGGCCTGAGCGAGGACGTCGACGTCCCGGTCGTCGCGGTGTCGGAGCCCGTCGGGCACGATCTCGCCGCCGACCTGCGCACGGGAGGAGCGGCGAGCGTGACGCTTGGCGCGCCGACGGGGAGAACCGCGGGCGGCGGGGTTGCCCCCTTCTCCTCGCGCGGGCTCGCCTTCGACGGGCGGCTCAAGCCGGATCTCACGGCGCCCGGCGTGGCGGTCCTGACGTCCGAGCCTGGCCGGAACCCCGACGCGTCCGCCCGCTTCGGCACCGCCAGCGGCTCGAGCGCCGCCGCGGCCGTGGTCGCAGGCGCGGCGGCGCTGCTCGTGCAGGCGCGCCCGTCGCTCGATGCCGTCGCGCTCAAGGGCCTGCTGATCGGCACCGCGAAGCCGCTCGCCCGCGAGAGCATCACCGCGCAGGGCGCCGGCCTCCTCGACGTCGGCGCCGCTGCGGCGGCGGAGGCGGCGGCTGCGCCCGCCACGCTCACGTTCCCGCCTGCTACCGGCGAGCGCTGGCGCGGGGCGCGGGTCCTGACGCTGCGGAACCTCTCGACGCGGTCGCTCGCCCTTGCGATCGGGACGCCGAGAGCCGGAGCCGTCGTCGTGGCCGCCTCGCCGCGACGGCTCACGCTCGGCCCGGGCGGGCGAGCCCACGTCTTCGTGACCGCCCGGCTGGCCTTCACACCGCGCGGCCGCGGCCCCGTAGAGGGCGCGCTTCGCGTGACCACGATCGGCGGCGGGGTCTTCCGGGTTCCCTGGGTCGTGATCCCGGCCCGGCCTCGACAGCCGCTCCTCGCGGACGTCAAGATGTCGTCGACGACGTTCAAGCCATCCGACTCCGCCCCGGCCGTGCTCTCGCTCACGGCGGGCCGGGTCACGGCAGCCGAGCTCCGACCGGTCGCCCGCCTCGACCTGGAGCTCTGGCGCGGCGGACGGGACCTCGGCGTGCTCGTTCGGCTTCGCGACCTCCTTCCCGGCCGGTATGCATTCGGCCTGACCGGCCGCAACGCGACGGGCGAGGAGCTCCAGCCCGGGAGGTATCGCCTGCTCCTGAAGGCATTTCCGACCGACGACCCGCGGCCGGCCACGCGCTCGCTGGAGTTTCGGATCCGTTAGCCTCGTTTTGCACGTGCGAGCGACAAGGAGCGAACTGTGACCACCGTCGAAGCTCCGGCCACGCATCTACGCGAGAACCCGTACGAGCTGGCTCAGCAGCAGCTCCAGCGAGTGGCCGACATCTTCAAGATCGACCAGAACCTGATCAACGTCCTCAAAGAGTGCAAGAAGGCCGTTGCCGTCTCGGTCCCGACCTCGATGGACAACGACTCCATCGCCGTCTACCAGGGCTATCGGGTGACGCACAACATCGCGCGCGGGCCGTCGAAGGGCGGGATCCGCTACCACCCGGACGTCACGCTCGACGAGGTCAAATCGCTCGCGATGTGGATGACGTGGAAGTGCGCGCTGATGAACATCCCGTTCGGCGGCGCCAAGGGCGGCGTCATCGTGGATCCGAAGAAGCTCTCGCTCCGCGAGCTGGAGCGGATGACGCGCCGCTACACGAGCGAGATCATCAACGAGATCGGCCCCGAGAAGGACATCCCCGCGCCGGACGTGGGCACCAACCCGCGTGTGATGGCGTGGATATTCGACACCTACTCGATGAACAAGGGCCATTCTGTCCTCGGCGTTGTCACCGGCAAGCCGCTCAACGTGGGCGGCTCGCTCGGGAGGCTGGAGGCGACCGCGCACGGCGCGCTGTACGTGCTCCGTGAGGCGATGCGGAAGCGCGGGCTCGCCTTCGCGGACGCCCGCGTCGCCGTTCAGGGCTTCGGCAACGTCGGCAGCTACCTCGGCCTGTTCCTTCAGGAGCAGGGGGCGAAGGTGATCGCGCTCTCCGACTCGGCCGGAGGCATTCACAATGCGGACGGGATCGACCTCAAGGCCGCGCAGGCGCACAAGCAGGAGACGGGGTCGCTCGCCGGGCTGCGCGGGACGCAGCCGATCTCGAACGACGAGCTGCTGCTGCTCGACTGCGACGTGCTCGCGCCGTGCGCGCTCGAGCAGGTGATCACCGAGGTGAACGCCGACAAGGTCAAGGCGCAGATCATCGTCGAGGGCGCGAACGGGCCGGTCACCCCTACCGCGGACGAGATCCTCGAGGATCGCGACGTGCTCGTGCTTCCCGACGTGCTCGCGAACGCGGGCGGCGTCGTCGTCTCCTACTTCGAGTGGGTCCAGGGCCTCCAGGAGTACTTCTGGAAGGAGACCGAGGTGAACGCGCGGCTGAACGACATCACGACGCGTGCGTTCAACGAGACCTGGAAGGTGCACGAGCAGAGCGGCGTCTCGATGCGGATGGCGGCGTACGGGCTCGCTGTGCAGCGCGTGGCCGAGGCGACGACGACGCGGGGCCTTTACCCGTAGCCGTCCGGGTCACGTTCTTCTCCGCGGCCGGCTGTCACCTCTGCGAGCGAGCGCGCGAGGTGCTCGAGGCCGTGCGCGCACGGCATGACTTCGATCTCGACGAGATCGACATCTCCGGCGATCCGGAGCTCGAGGCCCGCTACCGCGAGTGGCTGCCGGTGGTGGAGGTCGACGGGGAGCGCGTCTTCACCTACCACGTCCATCCCGACGCGCTGATCCGCCGTCTGGAGGCCGCACAAGCACAGGCAGAGAGCGGGAGTTCGTGACAGCTTCCACGGTTGGCTGAGCGGCTGGCACAATGGCCTTGTGTCGTTACAAGCTCCGCCGCAACCCAGCGCGAACGACCGGCTGACGGTCGGCGTCGCCGCCCGGCTCTCGCGGTACCTGCAGGTGCTCACGCAGGCCCGGAAAATGGGGAAGGAGCGCATCTCCTCGCAGGAGATCTCGGACTACACGAACATCAACGCGACGCAGATTCGGCGCGACCTGTCGGCCTTCGGGAAGTTCGGCAAGCGCGGCGTCGGCTACAACATCGACGCGCTTCTGGCGGAGATCCGCAAGATCCTCCGCACCCAGGGTCAGCACAACATCGCGCTGATCGGCGCCGGCCGCCTCGGCCAGGCGATCGCGAGCTCGCCGATCTTCGCCGAGCACGGGATCAACATCGCGGCCGTCCTCGACAACGATCCCGACAAGGTCGGCCGCGCGATCGGCAACGTCGAGGTGAGCGACTACGGGCGGATGCAGGACGTCGTGCGCGACAAGAACATCATCGTCGGCGTCCTTGCTGTGCCGGCCGACGGAGCCCAGCAGGCCGCGGACGATCTCGTCGACGCGGGCGTGAAGATCGTCTTCAACTACTCGGAGGCGCTGCTCGACGTGCCTCCCGACGTCCAGGTACACACGTCCAACCCGGCCGTCGAGCTGCTCTACGCCCTCTACTTCCACCTGACCTAAACGGCCATGTCGAGGGGTCAGACCCCTGGACAAGGGTCGACGGGACAAGAGGCGGCTCGTTCACGGCGTTTGCGCGATGAACGGCCATGGCGGAATCGCCGGAACCGGGTCGTGTCTCAAAACGACTGCATCGCCCCCCACCCGAACGGATGAGGATCGTTGTCTGGCATGGCTACCTGCTCTCGGGCACAGGCTCGAACATCTATACGCGCGCGCTCGTCCGCGAGTGGAGCCGCGCGGGCCACGAGGTGGTCGTCATCTGTCAGGAGCGGCATCCCGAGGCGCACGAGCTCGGCGGCGCCCGCGTCGTCCGTCCCGAGCTTCCTGACGGCCTGCTGCCCGTGTTCGTGCTCGACCGTTACGAGGGCCTGACCTCGAAGCTGCTCCACGACTGGACGGAGGAGGAGAAGCGGCGCTACGTCGAGGCGAACGCCGAAGCCGTCCGCGCCGAGCTCCCGGCAGACCTGGTCTTCGCAAACCACGTCCTCCTCGGTGCGCCTGTCGGAGCGGCCACGGGAGCCCGCTTCGCCGTCAAGGCGCACGGCTCCGAGCTCGAGTACGCGATGCGTGGCAACGAGGAGCTGGAGCGGTGGGGGCGCGAGACGCTGGCCGAAGCCGAGGCCGTGTTCGTCGGCTCGGAGCACATCAGGACCGTGCTCGAGGAGGTCGTGGGCGACGTCGACCGTGTGTACGAGGTCCCGCCGGGCGTCGACGTCGAGGAGTTCACGCCGCAGGGCCGCGCCGAGGCCCTCCGGGACCTGATCGAAGAGGCCGAGGCCGACCCGCCGAATCCGGGCAACGCGAACGAACGCCTGCCCGACGAGGGCAACGCCGAGCGGCTTGCGGCCTTCTTCGAAGGCGAGCGCCCGACGATCCTCTACTTCGGCAAGCTCCTCCTGAACAAGGGCGTTCACGTCCTCCTCGAGGCGATCGGGGGCATCGACGCGCGCGTCTTGATCGTCGGCTTCGGCGACTACCGCGAGCAGCTCGAGCGCCTCGCCGGCGACCGCGCCACCTTCACGGGCCCGCTGGAGCACAGGCACCTCGTGCACCTGATCCCGCTGGCGGACGTCACGGTCGTGCCGTCGATCTTCCCCGAGGCGTTCGGCATGGTCGCCGCCGAGGCCGCCGCGGGCGGCTCGCTCCCGCTCGTCGCGCGCCACTCCGGCCTGGCCGAGATCGCCGCCGGGCTCGAGCAGGAATACCCGCCGGAGCACCGCGACCTCGCTGCGTTCGCGACGGCGGATCCCAAAGACCTCCAGGGGAAGCTCGAGGCGCTCCTCGGGCTTCCCCAGACGGAACGCGAGCGCCTTAAAGCGGCGGCCCGCAAGGCGGTCGTCGACCGCTGGAGCTGGGCCAGCGTCGGCGTACGCCTCCTGCAGCCGTTCGCGTAGCCTTCCGCCACCGTGGGCGACGAGCAGAAGCTTCCGACCGACGAGCTGATCCGCACCGCGCGGGAGGCCTTCGAGACCACGCAGGACCTGACCCTCGCCGTCGAGGAGGAGTTCGCGATCCTCGACCCGGAGACCCTGTCGCTGACGAACCGCTTCGAGGACCTCCAGGCGGCCGCGCGCGGCACCGAGCTCGAGGAGCACCTCGTGGGCGAGCTGATCGCCTCAGAGGTCGAGGTCCGCACGGGCCGCTGCAAGACGTTCGCCGAGGTCGCAGCACGGATTCCCGAGCGACGGCAACACCTCGCCGCGCTCGCCGATTCGCAGGGAGTCGCGCTAGCCGCGACCGGTACCCACCCGTGGAGCCCGTGGCAGGAGCAGCGGATCATCGACACGCCGCATTACCGCCGCAACGACGAGATCCTGCGCTACGTCGTCTGGCGCAACAACAGCTTCGGCCAGCATCTCCACGTCGCCATCCACGGCGCCGACCGCGCCGTCAAGGTCAGTGACGGCCTCCGTCCCTTTCTCCCCGAGCTGCTCGCCTACTCCGCCAGCTCGCCGTTCGTCGAGGATGTGGACACCGGGCTGCACACGGCCCGAACCGAGATCTTCACGCGGATGTTCCCGCGCTGCGGCGTCCCCGACCCGTATCGCGACTGGGCCACGTTCGAGGACTACGTGCGGACGCTCTATGCGACCGGCTCGATCACGGAGCACACGCAGATGTGGTGGAGCGTGCGGCCGCATCTCGGCTTCCCGACCGTCGAGATCCGCATCTGCGACGGACAGCCCGAGACCGGCGAGGCGATCGGCCTCGCCGCGCTGATGTACGCGCTCACGGTGCGGATCGCGCGCGCGATCGACGAGGGAGAGCCGCTTCCCGAGCCGCCGCCGAGGATGATCGAGGAGAACCTTTGGCGTGCGATTCGCTACGGGCTCTCGGGTAGCTTCATCGACCTCCGCACGTACGAGGTGCGGCCGACGCGGGCAGCGATCGAGGAGCTGATCGACTGGGCCACGCCGGTCGCCGACGAGCTGGGCGTCACGCCGTACCTGACCGTGCCGGCGGCGAACGCCGCGGAGCGGCAGATCGCCAGGCGCGCCGAGGGCGCTTCGTTCGCAGAGATCTACGCCGAGGAGGTCGTGCGCACCACGGAGCGGGTCGGTGGCTGAGGAACAGAGCCCCGAGCCCGGCGCCGACGAGGAGCTCGTGCGCAAGGTCGAGGAGCAGCTGCGCGACCTCAACGTCTCGGACGTCCTCCTCCAGACGCTCTACACGATCTCCTCGCTGGGCTGGCACAAGCTCTCGTCGCCCGATCGCGACCTTAAAGAGGCCAAGTTGGCGATCGAGGCGCTGAAAGCGCTGCTGCCCGTGCTCGCCGACACGATGCCGGCCGAGGTGAAGCGCGACCTCGAGCAGATGGTCGCCAACATGCAGCTCGCCTACGCGAGCGCCGCCGGCGAGGCCGCAAAGCCGGAAGCCCCGGAGGGCGATGGCGACAGCTGAGGTCGGGGTCTTCGGCGGCTCCGGCTTCTACTCGTTCCTCGACGACGTCGAGCAGGTCGAGCTCGACACGCCGTACGGCAAGCCCTCGGCGCCGTTCACGATCGGCGAGGTCGGGGGCAAGCGGGTCGCCTTCCTGCCCCGCCACGGGCGCAACCACGAGCTTCCCCCTGGGCAGATCCCCTACCGCGCCAACGTCTGGGCCATGAGGGAGCTCGGCGTGCGGCGGATCATCGGGCCGAACGCGTCCGGCGCCCTCACCCGCGACCTGGAGCTGGGCGAGTTCGTCGTGTGCGACCAGTTCGTCGACCGCACCAGCGGACGCGCGGACACGTTCTACGAGGGCCCCGAGACGACCCACGTGTCGGCGGCCGACCCGTACTGCCCGGACCTGCGCCGCCTGCTGCTCGACAAGGCCCGCGAGCTCGGGATCAAGGCCCGCGACGGCGGCACGGTCGTGACGATCCAGGGCCCGCGCTTCTCGACCCGCGCTGAGTCGAAGTGGTTCCAGTCGCTGGGCTGGGAGGTGATCAATATGACCGCGTACCCCGAAGGCTGGCTTGCCCGGGAGCTGGAGCTCTGCTATGCCAATATCTCGATGGTCACCGACCACGACGTAAGCGTGGAGGACGAGGAACCGGTCTCGCACGAGACCGTCGTGACCGTCTTCAACCAGAACAACAGCAAGCTTCGGGAGCTGCTGTTCGCGGTCATCCCGGACATTCCGCCACAGCCCGAGGAGCATCTCTGCGCCACCGCCCTGCGCGGCGCGCGTTTCTAGCTCGAAAGGGCTAAAGCCAAGCCGTGAGACGCCGACAAGCGGAGTGGGTGCCCAGGCTCCTTTCAACGGCGGTCCTCGCGACGCTTGCCCTCGTGCTCGTAGCCCCGGCTGCAGCACAGGACTTCGTTCCCGGCGAGCTGATCGTCCGTTTTGAGGTCTCGGCCGACGCGGCCGACCGCACGGAGGCGCTCGCCCACCGCCGCGCGGCGCTGCGCGCGAATCTGGCTCTTCCGGACGTCGCGCTCGTGCGCCTTCAGCCGGGCGACTCGGTGGGAGCTGCAGCCGCCGCGCTCGAGCGCGACGCCGACGTTGCGTGGGCCGCTCCGAACTACCGCTACCGCACGCTCCTGACGCCGAACGATCCGCTGTTCGACGAGGCCTGGCACCTCCCCAAGATCTCGGCGCCCGCCGCCTGGGACACGACGGCCGGGAGCGCGGCGGTGACCGTCGCGGTCGTCGATACGGGCTTTCAGCAGAACCATGGCGACATCGCGCCCAACCTCTGGTCGAATCCCGGGGAGGTCGCGAACGGCGTCGACGACGACGGCAACGGCAAGATCGACGACCTGCACGGGTGGAACTTCGTCAGCAGCACCGCGAGCCCGGACGACGACAACGGCCACGGCACGCACGTCGGCGCGACGGCCGGCGCACGCGGCGACGACGGCTTCGGGGTGCCCGGCGTCGCCTGGAACGCGAAGCTGATGCCGCTCAAGGCCGGGAACAGCGCGGGCCTTTTCACCGCGAGCACGATCATCAACGCCTTCACCTACGCGTGCGGCGAAGGCGCGCGGATCATCAACGGCAGCTTCGGCGGGTCAACCTTCGACTCCGGCATCAAGGCCGCGATCGACGGCTGCCCCGGGGCGGTCTTCGTCGTCGCGGCCGGGAACAGCGGCACCAACAACGACCTGGCGCCGAAGTATCCGTGCTCGTATGACTCACCGAATCTCATCTGCGTCGCGGCGACCGACCAGGCCGACCAGCTCGCCTCGTTCTCCAACTACGGCCCCGCCAGCGTCGACCTCGCGGCGCCCGGCGTCGACATCGTGAGCGCGTTTCCGACGAACGGCTGGGTAGCCGGTTCCGGCACCTCGGCTTCCGCGCCGCAAGTTTCTGGCGCAGCCGCGCTGCTCGCGACGCACCGATCCGCGCTCACGGCTGTCGAGCTCCGCGCGGCGCTCATGAACGGCGTCGACAAGGTCGCCGGCCTCCACGGGCTCGTCGGCGTCGGCGGGCGCCTGAACGTCCAGAGCGCGCTCACCGCCCCGACGACGCCGCCGGTCGTCTACATCCCACCGCCGGCCCCGTCGCCTGCCCCCGTCGACAACATCGCCCCGACCGACCCGGCGATCTCGAGCACGAGCCACGTCGTCGGCGTGCGCTCGATCGACGCGACCGTGGACGTGACCTGGAGCGGCGCTCACGACTTCGGCAGCGGCGTCGACGGCTACTCGTTCACGTGGGACGGCTCGGGCACCTCGGTTCCGGACACGACCAAGGACGTCGAGGAGACGACGCAGCAGCTGACGAGCGCGCGCCTCGCCCCGGGGACGTACTGGTTCCACATCCGCACGCGCGACAACGCCGGCAATTGGAGCGCCGGCACGCACGCCGGCCCGTTCGTGATCGCCGCAGCCGCCACTTCCCAGCCGGCGCGCTGCAAGGTACCGCGCGTCAAGGGAAAGACCGTCGCGGCCGCCAAGACGGCGCTCAAGCGCGCGGGCTGCAAGCTCGGCCCCGTCAAGCGCGTCCGCTCGCGTGTCCCCAAGGGACGGATCGTCGCGCAGCGGCCGGCCGCCGGACGCCGCGTGGGCAAGGGAACGCCCGTCGCCGTCACCGTCTCGCGCGGCCGACGCTAAGAGCCCGACGACCCAGGAGAACGAGACGACAGGTCCCAATGACCCTTTCGAGGGGTCCTATGCCGAAGCGCTGACAATCCCCTTGTCGGGGGACGCCCCCTCCGTTATCTCTTGACCCAGGGGTTCGCGAGAGGGAGGGAGAGAGGTGGGGGGTCGGCTGGGCCGCGCTGCGCTGCTGCTCGGAGGAGCTTTGCTGCTCGCGCTCGGGGCGGGACCGCTCGACGCTGCACCGAGGAAGCCGCTCAGAGCCGAGCAGGCTCCGCGGATCGCGTTGGCCTTGCCGAAGCGCCCGCGTCTGGCCTCGAGCCTCGCGCGTGAACATGGGACGCATAGCGTTCGGGTCGAGATCGACGCGCGCGACCCGGCCGCCGCGGCGGCGGCAGTCCGTGCCGCCGGCGGCGAGGTCGAAGCCTCGTTCGGGCGCCTGCTCGAGGT
>Ga0126307_10000475_pt1 | contig 25737 bp, 24 predicted proteins | sample Plot28_FD_89955 | JGI IMG/M metagenome (GOLD analysis project Ga0126307, IMG submission 89955) | Serpentine soil microbial communities from UC McLaughlin Reserve, CA, USA - Plot28 | ecosystem: Environmental > Terrestrial > Soil > Grasslands | place: USA: UC McLaughlin Reserve, Lake County... | reverse complement strand
TGCTGCGCAAGGCGGTCAAGGGGATGCTCCCGCGCAATCGCCTCGCGCGGGCCCAGATCACCAAGCTGAAGATCTACGCCGGCCCGGAACACCCGCATGAGGCCCAGGCTCCCGCGCAGCTCGAGGTGAGGGGCTGATGGCCGAGCGCGCCCAGTACCAGGGGACCGGCAAGCGGAAGACCTCGGTCGCCCGAGTGATCCTGCGTCCCGGCGACGGGACGACCTGGTTCAACGGCCGGACGATCGAGGCGTACTTCCCGCGGGCCACGCACCGCGAGCTCGCGCTTGCGCCGCTGAAGGTCGCGGGTGTCGAGGGGACCTTCGACGTCCGTGTTCGGGTACACGGCGGGGGGCCGAGCGGCCAGGCGGGCGCCGTCCGCCATGGCATCGCCCGGGCGCTCGTCGAGGCCGATCCGGAGCTGCGCTTGCCGCTCAAGCGCGCCGGGTTTCTCACGCGCGACGCACGCATCGTCGAGCGCAAGAAGGCCGGCCTGCACAAGGCGCGCAAGGCGCCGCAGTTCTCCAAGCGCTAGTTGCGCCGCTACTTCGGTACTGACGGGATCCGGGGGATCGTCGGGGAAGACCTGACGCCCGAGCTCGTCGAGCAGCTGGGCCGCGCGGCGACGCTCTGGTCGCAGCGAGGACGCGTCTTCGTGGGCCGAGACACCCGGGCTTCAGGCCCCGAGCTGGAGGAAGCCTTCGCCCGGGGGGTCGTTTCCGCGGGCGGGAACGCGGTGCTCGCAGGCGTCCTGCCGACGCCGGCGGTCGCGCTGCTCGCGCTCGACCTCGGCGCCGTCATCTCGGCCTCCCACAACCCGCCCGAGTACAACGGCGTCAAGCTGTTCGACCGCGAGGGCCAGAAGCTGACCGACGCGGCCGAAGAGGAGATCGAGGCCCTGTTCGACGCATCGTTCGGCGGCCCGGCGGGGGAGATCGACGAGGTTGGCGTCGCAACAGACAGCTACCTCGAGCACATCGTCGAGCGCTTCGGCTCGGACCTCACCGGCCTGAAGATCGTCGTCGACTGCGCCAACGGGGCGTACTCCGGGATCGCGCCGCCGGCCTTCGAGCGCCTCGGTGCGGAGGTGACGACGATCGGCGCGGACCCTGACGGCACGAACATCAACGTCGGCTGTGGCGCCACCGACCTCCGGGCACTGCAACAGGCCGTCACGGGCTTCGGGGCGGATCTCGGTGTCGCCTTCGACGGCGACGGCGACCGCATGCTGGCCGTGGACGCGCGCGGCAACGCCGTGGACGGAGACCAGATTCTGGCGATCCTGATGCTCGACCTGGAGGTCGAGCTGATCGCCGTCACGGTGATGGCGAACCTCGGGCTCCACCGGCTGGCCGAGGAGCGTGGGGTTCGCGTCGTCACGACCGACGTCGGCGACCGCTACGTGCTCGAAGCTCTCCGCCGCGAGGGCGGTCTTCTCGGCGGTGAGCAGTCGGGGCACATCATCTACCTGCGCGATCACGTCACCGGCGACGGGCTCGCCGCGGCGCTCCTCCTGTGCGGCGCGCTGCGCGGGCGCGCGCTCGAGGAAGCCGCGGCCGTCATGCCGCGCTATCCACAGGCCACCGCGAACATCCGCGTCGCGCGCAACCAACTTTCCCCGGCCGTTGCCGCAGAGGTAGAACGATTGAATCGGCGGCTCGAGGGCCAGGGCCGCGTGCTGGTGCGGCCTTCCGGCACGGAGCCCGTGATTCGAGTGCTCGCGGAAGCAGAAACGGCTGCTCAAGCCGAAGAAACGTGTGGTACGATCAGCGCTCTCGTTACTCGAGAGCTCGGCTGATCCGACCCGACGCGGGGTCGGGAGAGCGGCCGGGCCTTTCGCGTTCTTAAGGGGGTTTCGGCGTGTGCGGGATCATCGGATACGTCGGGCAAAGAGCCTGTAAGGACCTGTTGCTCCAGGGCCTCGAGCGCCTGGAGTACCGCGGCTACGACTCGGCCGGTCTCGCGCTCCGGGAGAACGGCGAGATCGACTACGAGCGCGCCGTCGGCAACCTTCAGGTCCTGAAGAAGCAGGCCGGGTCGAACTGCTCCGAGGCGACGACGGGCCTCGGCCACACGCGCTGGGCCACCCATGGCGCGGTGAACATGCAGAACGCCCACCCGCTCACCGGCTGCGACGAGGGCAAGCTCGCGATCGTCCTGAACGGAATCGTGGAGAACTACCGCGAGTTGAAACAGTCGCTCGAGTCCGAGGGCCACACCTTCAACACGGAGACCGACGCCGAGGTGGTCGTGCATTTGATCGAGCGCCACTATCAGGGCGACTTGCTCGAGGCGGTTCGCGAGGCCTACCGCGAGCTCGAGGGCCACTTCGCCTTCGTCGTCGTCCACCACGACCACCCCGAGGAGCTCGTCGGCGCGCGGCTCCAGTGCCCGCTGCTCGTCGGCGTCGGCGAGGGCGAGATGTTCTTCGCCTCGATGGCCGCGGCGTTCATCGGCGAGACCCGTTCGATCCAGCTGATCGAGGACGGTGAGGTCGTCTCGATCACGCCCGACGGCGCTCGCTTCGTCTGCGTGGAGGACGGCGAGCTCGAGCGCGAGGTGATCGAGGTCGACTGGGACATGGAGGCCGCCGAGAAGAGCGGCTACGAGACCTTCATGCTCAAGGAGATCTACGAGCAGCCGGAGGCCGTCGCGGAGACCCTGGGCGACCGGGTGCGCCACGGGACGCTCGTGCTCGAGAGCCTCGGCATGACCGAGGAGCAGCTGCGCAACCTGCGCCGGATCGTGATCGTGGCCGCCGGCACCTCGTACCACGCGGGGGTCGTCGGCCGCTACATGATCGAGGAATGGGCGAGGCTCCCGGTGGAGCCCGACATTGCGAGCGAATGGATCTATCGCAACCCCGTACTCTCGAAGGACACGCTCGTAATCGGGATCTCCCAGTCGGGCGAGTCCCGGGACACGGTGAACGCGATCAAGCTCGCCCGCGATCTTGGCGCCCGGACGCTTGCGATCACGAACCTGATGGGCTCGCAGATCACGCGCGAGGCCGAGTCGGTGCTCTACACGCGCTGCGGCCTGGAGATCGGCGTCGCAGCCTCGAAGACCTTTACGGCGCAGGTCGCGCTGCTCGCGTTGATCGGCCTCAAGCTCGCCCAGGTGCGCAAGACGTTGCCGCCCGAGGAGGTCACGATCATCCTCGACCAGCTATACGAGTTGCCGCAGAAGATCAGGCAGTTCCTGGACGGCGACCACCCGATCGAGGAGATCGCCCAGCGGCTGTACGACAAGCAGTTCTTCCTCTACCTGGGCCGCCACATCGGGCTGCCGGTCGCGCTCGAGGGCGCGCTCAAGCTGAAGGAGATCTCCTACATCCCCACGGATGCCTACTCGGCCGGCGAGATGAAGCACGGGCCGATCGCGCTGCTCGAGGAAGGCACGCCGGTCGTCTGTGTGGCGACCGACCAGAAGGTGATCTACGAGAAGGTCGTCTCCAACATCCAGGAGACCAGGGCCCGTGGGGCCCATGTGATCGCGATCGCAACCGACGGCAACGAGGACATCCAGCACCACGCGGACGACGTCGTCTACGTGCCGCGCTCACCTGCGTTCCTGCAGTCGGTGCTCGCGGTGGTGCCGCTGCAGCTGCTGGCATATCGGATCGCGCGACTGCGTGGGCTGAACGTCGACCAGCCGCGCAATCTGGCGAAGACCGTCACCGTCGAGTAGTAGTGGGCGCGAGCCAGGGAGCAGCGTTTCTCGGCGTCTCACTCCTCGTCATCGTCACTCCCGGTCAAGACACGGCGCTGACGATTCGGAACACACTCGCCGGCGGCCGGCGCACTGGAGTCTTCACAGCGCTCGGGGTGGTCGGCGGGCAGCTCGTGTGGGCTCTCGGGGCGAGCGCCGGCCTCGCGGCCGTTCTCCTCGCCTCACGCCCAGTGTTCACGGCGTTGCGTCTCGCGGGTGCCGCCTACCTCGTGTTCCTCGGAGCGCAGGCGCTCGTCACGGCACTGCGTAGCCACGAGCCCGGCAGCGTGACCCTCGCCGCACGAAGCAGGCCCCGGACCGCGTTCAGGCAGGGAATGCTCAGCAATCTCGGCAATGCGAAGATGGCAGTCTTCTTCACCAGCCTCCTTCCCCAGTTCGGCACGAGCTTCTGGACGATGCTCCCGCTGGGTTTCTGCTTCGCGACACTGACCCTCGTTTGGCTGAGCGGCTACGCCTTCGCTGTCGCCCGAGCGGTGCGGATCCTGAGCCGTCCCGCCCTGCGCCGAACGATCGACGCAGTGACGGGATTCGTGCTCATCGCGTTCGGCCTTCGCCTGGCCGGCGAGCGCTAGACCCTCGCTATCGTCGCGGCGTGAACTCGCTCGACCAGATCGGCCAGGGCCTGTGGAACGCCTTTCAGATGGGCTGGGAGGTGTGGTGGGCGCTCGTGCTCGGCTTCCTGCTGTCGGGCGTCGTGCAGGCGTGGGTGCCACGCTCGCGGATCGAGCACGCACTCGGCGGCCGCGGCCCGAAGACCGTCGTCGTGTCGACGGGGCTCGGTGCGGCCTCCTCCTCGTGCAGCTACGCCGCGGTGGCGATCGCGAAGTCGACGTTCCAGAAGGGCGCGAGCCTCGTCTCCGCGATGGTCTTCCAGTTCGCCTCGACGAACCTCGTCTTCGAGATCGGGATCGTGATGTGGATCTTCCTCGGCTGGCGGTTCACGCTGGCCGAGTTCGTCGGCGGCGGGATCCTGATCGTGCTGATGTGGATCGGCATCCGGCTGCTCGTCTCGCGGCCGCTGGAGGAGGAAGGTCGCGAGCACACGCAGTCCGCCGACACCGGTCACGTGCACCCCTCGGCGGGCGGCGGCTCGCGGCTGCTCTCCCTCGACGCCTGGTCGGACGTGGCGCACAACTTCCGCGGCGACTGGGAGATGCTCTGGAAGGAGATCACCGCCGGCTTCCTGATCGCCGGGTTCATCGCGCTTCTCCCGATGGGCGTCTTCAACGACCTCTTCCTGACCGATCAGGGAGGTGCACTCCAGCTGATCGAAAACTCGCTCGTCGGGCCGCTCGTGGCCGTGCTCTCGTTCGTCTGCTCGGTCGGTAACGTGCCCCTCGCGGCGGTGCTCTGGGGCGGCGGTATCTCGTTCTCCGGGGTGATCGCCTTCATCTACGCCGACCTGATCATCATCCCGATCGTGCTCATCTACGGCCGCTACTACGGGTGGCGGCTGACGGCCCTGCTCGTCGGAATCATGTTCGTTGCGATGGTGGCCGCGGCGCTGCTCGTGGACGGGATCTTCAGCGGCCTGGGGCTCGTCCCGGAGAAGCGTCCCTCGATCGACTCGATCACCGAGCGCGGGATCTCGTGGAACTACACGACGGCGCTGAACATCGTCTTCACGCTGGTGGCGGCCGGGTTGATCGGGCTGACCATGCGCGGCGGCGCGCGCGACCCGGTCTGCGGGATGAGAGTCGACCGCCGGAAGGCCGAGACGAGCGAGCATCGCGGCAAGGACTACTTCTTCTGCGGGCCGGGGTGTCGGGCGAAGTTCGAGGCCGACCCTGAGCGCTACGCGGCTAGGAAGGCTCCGGTAGGCCCGCAGCCGGCGGAGCAGTAGGCAGCTCCGAGAGCTTGACGGGCGGTACCTGGCCCGCGCTAGTGGAGGAGGGCGAGGCGGCTCGCCTGGCCGCGTTTCTCGCCGCTCCCGGTCTGCGTCCACGCCCCGCTCGACCGGCCGCTCGCGCTCTGCCCAAGGCTAGTAGCGGCGGTCCCGGACCTTGCGCTGAGCCTTCGCGGCCCGGTCGAGCGTCTCCAACTCGTCCAGGCTGCGGCCGGCGCCTTCAGCGACGCAGGTCAGCGGCGACTCGACCAGCTGCACCGGGAGGCCGACCTCGCTGCGCAGCCGCTCGTCGATCCCGCGCAGGAGCGAGCCGCCGCCGGCCATCACGATCCCTCGCACGCCGAGGTCGGCCGCCAGCTCCGGCGGCGTTCGTTCCAACGTGTCCTTGACCGCGCTGACGATTCGCGCGACCGGCGCCTCGAGCGCACGCCGCACGTCGCCGCCTGTGAGCGTTACCCGCCGCAGAAGGCCGGTCACCAGGTCGCGCCCGGCGACGGTCGTCTCAGGCGAATCGTCCGCCGACCAGGCCGAGCCGACCTCGATCTTCGCCACCTCGGCGGTCTCCTGACCGATCAGCAGCTTGTGGACGTTCTTGACGTAGTCGACGATCGCGTCGTCCATCTCGTAGCCGCCGACGCGGATCGACTCCCAGACCACCATCCCGCCGAGTGAGATGACGGCGACCTCCGTCGTGCCGCCCCCGATGTCGATCATCATGCTCGCGACCGCATCGCCGACGGGCAGGTTTGCCCCGATCGCGGCCGCCATCGGCTCCTCGATCAGGTAGACGGAGCGGGCACCCGCTGCGCGCGTCGCCTCGTCCACGGCGCGTCGTTCGACGTCGGTGATCCCGCTCGGCACGCAGAGAACGACTCGCGAGTAGGCGAACCTGCTCCCGCCCGCTTTCGAGATGAAGTGGCGCAGCATCTCCTCGGTGATCTCGAAGTCGGCGATCACGCCGTGCCGGAGCGGCCGGATCGCGCGGATCGAAGCGGGCGTCCGGCCGATCATGCGTTTGGCCTCGGCCCCGACCGCGTGCACGCGGCCCGTCTCCTCCGAGATAGCGACCACGGACGGCTCGAACAGCACGATCCCGCGCCCACGAATGAACACGAGCGTGTTCGCCGTGCCGAGATCGACCGCCATGTCGCGGCCGCTGCCGATTGACCCCCAGAGACGCATGCCCCGCTGGAGCCTAGTCACGCCGCGGTATAAACGTGGCCGTGGCGGTAACCGAAGGCCGGATTCCCTTCCACGGTGCCGAAACCTGGTACCGCTCGGTCGAACCGGAACGGGGCGCCGGCGAGATCCCGTTGCTCTGCCTGCACGGCGGCCCGGGCGCCAACTGGCTCCACCTCAAGCCCTACGAGGCGCTGGCCGACGAGCGCCGCGTGGTCTTCTACGACCAGCTGGGCTCCGGCAATTCGGCGCTGTCGGGACCGCACGACTCGGAGATGTGGGTGACGGAGCTGTTCGTCGAAGAGGTGGACGTCGTGCGGGAAGCGCTCGGCCTCGATCGCGTTCACATCCTCGGCCATTCTTGGGGCGGGATGCTCGGCATGCAGTACGCGAGCGGCAGGCCCGAGGGTTTGGTCTCACTGATCGTCGAAAGCTCGCCCGCCAGCATTCCCGCCTGGATGCCCGAGCTGCAGCGGCTGCGGTCCGAGCTGCCACCCGAGGTCGAGGCGACTCTCCGCCGGCACGAGGACGCGGAGACCACGGACGACCCGGCGTACGAGGAGGCGATGATGGTCTTCTACCGGCGCCACCTCTGCCGCATCGATCCGTGGCCGGACTGGCTCGTCGAGTCCTTTGCGATCCTCGACGCCAACCCGGAGGTCTACCACTCGATGAACGGACCGAGCGAGTTCCACGTGATCGGCAAGCTCAAGGACTGGGACATCACCGACCGCCTCGGTCGGATCGAGGTGCCGACGCTCGTCTTCTCCGGACGCTACGACGAGGTGACCCCAGCTACTACGGAGGCGGTTCACCTGGGGATCCCGGGCTCGGAGTACGTCGTGCTCGAGGAGAGCTCGCACATGGCGCAGGCGGAGGAGCCCGAGCGCACGCTGGAGCTGGTGCACGATTTCCTTGCGCGCGCCGAGCGTCGATTCCAAAGCTAGGTCAACCGATACACGGCAGGCCGCAAGAGATAATCCGCCGAGGCGTCAAGTTCTCCGAGAACGTCGAAAGGGGGAGACATGCGAAGGATCTCTGCGGCGGTTGCTGTGGCGGCATTGGGCGCAGCTGCCATTCTCGTCGGCTTGGCGCCGGCCTCCACGTCGGGGCCCGATTACCTCAGCGTCGTCTCGTCGAGCGCGAAAGCGAAGCAAAAGAACCAGGCACGGCTCGCGGTGACCACGAAGACGTCGATTCCGCGCCATCCGGATGCATTCATCAAGTCCAATCCGGTCGTCGGCTTCGCCTGGGTCGACGTCACCACGAGCAAAGGATTCGTTGTGACGATCCATCCGGTGATCGGGCGCGACTCCCATCAGAATCCGAGGGCGTGGCACGCGCACACGGTGACGCTGAGCGGCGGAGCCACTGCTCCGAACGACTTCTGCCTTGCTTCGATCAACTCGAGCCCGACGGCGGGAATCTCGATCCACGGCAAGACGATGAGGGTGAACGTGCGCACCTCGAAGCTGCCGGTGGCACCCTCCGCCTTCGACGTCACGACCGGCTTCACGGTTCAGCAGGACGCGGCCTGTACATCCGGTCTCGGAGTGCGAGCCAGCACCTAACAGACGCCGGAACGATGGGCGGCCGCAATGCATGGCCGCCCATCGTCAATCCGCGTTCCGGCGCAGCCGCTTGACCTGGGCTCGGCGCCGTTTCGCTTCCAGGCGCCGCTCGACCGAGGCCTTGCTCGGCTTGGTGGGCTTGCGCTTCCGCGGAACCCGGAGCGCCGCCCGGAGCGTCTCCACGAGCCGCTCGGTCGCCAGCTCCCGGTTGCGCCACTGGCTGCGCTCGTCCTGGGCGACTGCGCGCAGCACCGGGCCGGCCCGTGCGATCACCCGTCGCTTCTGGGCCTCCGAGAGCGCGACCGAGGCCTCGACGTCGAAGGTCGCCTCGACGCGCGTGTCGCTCTTCTGCGCGTGCTGGCCGCCCGGCCCGCTCGAGCGCGAGAAGCGGAGCTCGATCTCGAAGCGCGGGATGGTGACCGACCGGCTCACCTGAATAGACTCGCCGCTCATGGCCACGCTACGCGACCGGTTTCGTAATCGAAGCGCTCATATGGGCGAGGCGAAGGTTATGCACGCGCGACGGCGGCTTTGCCGGTGAGTGCGATTCTTCTAGACGTGGACGGGGTCTTTCACGTCTCCGGTCAGCCGATCGACGGTGGTGGGGACGCCGTCTCCCGCCTGCGCGAGGCCGGGCACCGGCTCAGGTTCGTCACCAACAACACCACCCACTCGCGTCGGCAGCTCGCCGAGCAGATCCGTGGGCTGGGCGTGGAGCTGGAGGACGCGGAGCTCCAGACGACGCCGCTCGCGGCCGCGCATGCGCTCAAGGGCAAGCGGGTCCTTGCGCTGACGTTGCCCGACATCATCGAGGATCTCGATGGAATCGAGCTCGTCGGCGAGGGTGCGGACGCCGTGCTTCTCGGCGGGGCCGAGGAGAGCCCCGAGATGAACAATCAGGTGTTCAGCTACATGAACCTCGCGCGGGCCTTCGCGGAGCTCAACGAGGGCGCCGAGCTCTACTGCTTGCACAAGAACCGCTGGTGGCAGACCGAGCGCGGGCCCCTGCTCGACACAGGCGCTTTTGTCGCCGGGCTCGAATACGCGGCCGACCTGCAGGCGACGGTGCTGGGAAAGCCGAGCGCCGCCTACTTCAACGCGGCTCTCGACGCGCTCGACACCGACGCCAAGCTGACCTGGATGGTGGGCGACGACGTCGAGGCCGACGTCGGCGGCGCCGCGGCATGCGGGCTGCGTACCGTGCTCGTCCGTACCGGCAAGTTCCGGCCCGACGCGGTCGAGGCCGCCCGGGTCAAGCCGGAAGGGATCATCAGCTCGATCGCTGCGCTGCCGGAATGGATCGAGTCCGCCCCGTAGTCTTTCCGCCGTGCGCGTCGGCGTCGACCTGATCGAGATCCCGCGGATCGCCCGCGCCCTCGAGCGCTATCCGGGCTTCCGCGAGCGCTGCTTCACCGAGGCCGAGAGGGCCTACTGCGACTCGAAGCCGAACCCGCCGCAGCACTACGCGGCGCGCTTCGCAGGCAAGGAGGCGGTCGGCAAGGCGCTCGGTTCCGGCGTGCGCTTCACCTGGCGGGAAATCGAGATCGCGGGCCGCCCGAAGCCGATGGTGACCCTGACCGGCAAGACCAAGGCATGGGCCGAGCGCCTCGGCGCCGGGGCGATCGAGCTCTCGATGACACACTCGCGCGAGTTCGCCCAGGCGGTGTGTGTCGTCTCCGATGCCGAGCGACTCCTTTCAGATTGAAGCCTTGTGGTGCCTCAGCGCGCATCCATCGCGCACCGGCGACGAAGCTCGAGCCTGAAATGAGCCTCGATCCCCTTTATACGGCAGACGAGATGAAGGCCGCCGAGGCCGGGCATGACGTCAAAGAGCTGATGGCGCGCGCCGGCCGGGCTGTCGCCGAGGAGGCGATGCGTCGCTTCCCGGATGCCCGGCGCTTCGTCGCGGTCTGCGGCCAGGGGGCCAACGGCGGCGACGGCCGGATCGCGGTGGAGGTGCTGGAGGCTGCGGGCAAGGCGGCCAGGCCCGCGGAGGACGCGCCGCTCGAAGACGCGGACGTGATCATCGACGCGCTCTTCGGCACCGGCTTCGTCGGCGAGCCGCGCGAAGATGCCGGGCGCACGATCGAGGCGATCAACGCGGCCCGAGCCCCGGTCGTCTCGGTCGACCTGCCCTCGGGTGTGGACGCCTCGACCGGTGAGGTGGCGGGCGCCTGCGTCGAGGCCGCCGTGACCGTGACCTTCCACGGTCCCAAGGTCGGGCTCGAGCTCGCGCCGGGCCGCTTCCGCTCGGGCGAGGTGGTCGTCGCCGATATCGGCCTCGAGCCGCTCGAGACGGAGCACAAGCTCGTGACGCCGGGGATCCTGGGCGAGATTCCACGCCGCCAAGCCGACCAGAACAAGTACACCGCCGGGACCGTGCTCGTCGTCGGCGGTTCGCGAGGGCTGACCGGCGCTCCGTCGCTGGCGGCCGAGGCGGCGTTCCGCGCCGACGCCGGCTACGTCGCGGTGGCCGTGCCGGAATCGACGCTCGCCGTCTTCGAGCAGCGGTTGCTCGAGGCGGTCAAACTGCCTTGCCCGGAGTCGGACGGCCGCATCTCGCCGCAAGCGGTCGCGCCGATCGTCGAGTTCGCGGCCAAGGCCGGGTCGCTCGCGCTTGGCCCGGGACTCGGACGCGGCAAGGGCCCCAGCGAGGTCGTGCGGCTGCTGCTGGAGCAGCTCGATCGGCCGATCGTGGTCGACGCCGACGGTCTCTACGAGCTGGAGCCGGTCGAGCGCTCGGCGCCGACGGTGCTGACTCCGCACGAGGGTGAGCTGGCACGGTTGCTCGGCGAGGAGTCCGACTGGGTCGCAGCGCACCGGCTCGAGGCCGTGCGCCGTGGCGCCGAGCGCTTCAACTGCGTCTGTCTCCTGAAGGGCGCCGACACGCTGATCGCGACGCCGGGTCGCGGTGTGCTCGTCTCGTCGCTCGGAAGCCCGGCGCTCGCGACGGCGGGCACCGGCGACGTCCTGACCGGGATCGTCGCAGCGTTCCTCGCCAAGGGTGTGGAGCCGCGTCGGGCGGCCGCGGCCGCAGCGGCGGCGCAGCAGCTCGCCTCGACGCTGATCCCGCAATCCGGCGCGATCGCGAGCGACATCGTCGGCGCCCTGCCGCTGGTGCTCGATGCACCGGTCTGAGCTGACCATCGACCTCGGCGCCGTTCGCCGCAACGCGCGGACGCTGCTGCGTACGCTCGAGGGTTCGCAGCTCTGGGGGGTCGTGAAGGCGAACGCGTACGGCCACGGGGCGGTGGACGTCGCGGGAGCCCTGCTCGACGAGGGTGCCGGCGCGCTCTGCGTCGCGACGGTGCCGGAGGCGCTCGAGCTGCGCGCCGAGTTCCCGCTCGCGCGGATCCTCGTCATGGGCCCGACCTCGTCGAGCCGCGAGATCGCGGAGGCGCGGCAGGCGAAGCTCGAGCTCGCGATCTGGGACGACGAGATCCCGGAAGGCATGCGAGTCCACCTCAAGCTCGACACGGGCATGGGGCGCTGGGGTCTCGCTGAGCTGCCGAGGCCGCCGGCCGAGGTGGTCGGCCTGATGTCGCACCTGGCCACCGCCGATACCGATCCGGACTTCGCCGTGCATCAGGTCGAGAGCTTCCGCCGAGCGACGGAGCCCTACGCCGACCTGATGCGGCACGTGGCCAACAGCGCGGCCGCCTTACGCCTGCCCGCAGCGCGCTTCGACGCAGCGCGCTGCGGGGTCGCGCTCTACGGCCTCTCGCCCTTCGGCGAAGATCCGCGTGCCGACGGGCTCGAGCCCGCACTATCGTGGCGCAGCTATCTCGCGCAGGTGAAGCGCCTCGAGCCGGGAGAGAGCACGGGCTACGGCCGGCGGTTCGTGGCCGAGCAGCCGACCTGGATCGGGATCGTTCCGGTCGGCTATGCGGATGGCTTCCGGCGCGGGCTGATCGGAACCGAGGTGCGGGTGGGCGGCGAGCTGCGACGCGTGGTCGGCACGGTCTCGATGGACGCCTTCGCGGTCGTGCTCGACGGCGAGGAGCCCACGGGCGTGCCCGTGACGATCCTCGGCCACGGCGTGCTGGCGGAAGATCACGCCCGGGTAGCCGAAACGATCAACTACGAGCTCGTCTGCGGCACGAACTCCGATCCGCGGCGCGCGCGCCGGACGGTGGTCGATGCTTGAGATGGCGCAGAAGGTGCTCGCCGGCGAGGAGGCCTGGGTCGTCGGCGGCGCGGTGCGCGACGAGCTGCTGGGGCGCGAGCTGGTCGATCTCGACATCGCCACCCGGGAGCCCAAGCGTGCCGCGCGCGCGTACGCCAAGCGCTCCGGCGGCGCGCCCTTTCCGCTCTCGGAGCGGCACGGGGCCTGGCGGGTCGCGCTCGAGAACGAGCGCACCGTGGACTTCACGCCCCTGCCCGGCTCGATCGACGCCGACCTCGCGACCCGCGACTTCACGATCAACGCGATTGCGCGTCCGCTGGCGGGCGGAGGCGCCGTCGACCCGTTCGGCGGGCAGGCCGACCTCGAGGGGCGGCGGCTGCGCGCCGTGGGAGAGAGCATCTTCAGGGACGATCCGCTTCGCCTGCTGCGCGCGGTGCGGCTGGAGGACGAGCTCGACCTGCGTCTCGACGAGGGAACCGAACGGCTGGTGCGCGAGCATGCCTCGCTGGTCGGCTCGCCAGCCGGCGAGCGGATCCTGGCCGAGCTGCGGCGCCTCTTGCCCTCGGGCTACCGTCGGCTCGACGGGCTCGGGCTGCTGCAGCCGTTGGGCGGGCGAATCGAGGACCGCCTCGACCGCTGGGACTCGCCTGACTACCGGCTGGTCGCGGTCTTCGCCGACGAGCTGCGCCGGTTCCCGATCTCGAACGAGCTCCGGCGCCACGCGAGGGCGTTGGTGGGGGCCAAGCGCTCGGACGACGATCCTCGCTCCATTCACCGCTTCCGCCGCGCCACCGAGCCGTGGGCTCTCGAGGCGCTCGCCTTCGTCGGCGCTTGCGAGCTGGCGCCCGCGGTCGAGCAGGCCCGGAGCAGCGAGCCCGCCGAGCCTCTGTTGCGCGGCGACGAGCTCGAGCTGCCGCCGGGGCCGGAGATCGGACGTCTGCTCGCGGAGATCGAGGAGGAGCGGGCCGCCGGTACGATCGCCACGAAGGAGGAGGCGCTCGACTATGCAAGACGCCACTCGGGAGCGGTTCGGGAAGACGGCTGACCGCATCGCGGCGCTCCAAGACGCGCGCGCCGGGGAGCTCGAGGCGAAGGTCGTGCGGTTCGTGGCCCCGAGCGGGGAGGAGCGGGCACTCGACTCCGGCAGCGGCGCCGGCGCCCTCGCACTCGCGCTGGCCCCACACGTTCGGGAGGTCGTCGCCGTCGATCTCGTCCCGGAGCTGCTCGAGCAAGGGCGCAGGCGCGGCGAACGGCTCCCCAACGTGAGCTTTCTCGAAGGCGATGCGACCAAGCTGCCGCTGGAGGCCGGCTCGTTCGACCTGGCCGGCTCACTGCGCACGCTGCACCACATCGCGCGCCCCGAGCTCGCGGTCGCGGAGCTGGCGCGCGTCACCCGGCCGGGCGGTCGAGTGCTGGTGATCGACCAGATCGCGTCGGTCGACCCACTCGCTGCGGCGGAGCTGAACGCCTTCGAGCGGGCACGGGACCCCTCCCACGCGCGGGCCCTCGCCGACATCGACCTGCGGCACCTCTTCGAGGCGAACGAGCTCGCGCTCCTGCGGGCCGAGTACGAACGGGAGCCGCGCGACCTAGGCCCGTACCTCGATCTCGCCGGGTGCGAAGGCGAGGCGCGCGAGCGCGCGGAGTCGCTCGCTCCTTCGAACTACACGGCCGAGCTCGGCTGGTATCTCGTCGAGAAGCGCTAGCGTCCCCGCTAGCATCGGTTCCGTGCGGGTCGAAATCTTCTATTGCCCGACCTGAAGCGGGTACGACACACGGGCGGCGAGTCTCGCTGCCGAGTTGACCGGCGAAGGCTTCGAGGCCGAGGCGACACCAGGCGGCACGGGCCAGTTCGACATCCTCGTCGACGGGCGGCTGATCTTCTCGAAAGCCGAGACGGGACGGTTCCCCGAGGACGGCGAGGCCTTGGCGCTGCTCGGCGTCTGAGCTCACACGGCCTCGACAACGGGCTGGACGTCGGTTCCCTTCCCCGGAAGCGCCGAGAAACACGCGACCGCGGCCAGCGCGACCAGGGGCGCCGCGCCCAGCAGCCAGCCGAAATCGCCCCGACCGACGAGGAAGAGCCCGAGCGCGACAGCCGGCATCGACGCCGCCCCGTAGCCGCAGTCGAGTACGGCCTGGTAGGAGCCGCGCAGATGCTCCGGCGCGAGCTCGCCGGCGAGCGCGCTCGAGACCGGCGCCTCCAGGATCTCGCCCGCGGTCAGCAGCACGATCGAGACCACGACGATCGCGATTCCAGCGAAGGGCAAGAGCAGGAAGACCGCAAGTCCGCTCAGGAGGGCTCCGAACGAGAGCACCAAGCGAGGAGAGCGGCCGCTCGCCCACCGTGCGACCGGGTACTGCGTCAACACGACGAGAACGGGGTTGATCGTGAACAGGAGGCCCCACGTCGAAATCGCGAGGCCCCGCTCTTGGTGCAGGAAGACGCCGAAGACCTCGTCGTAGACGGCGAACAGGAACCAGGCGAGCGCGGTTCCGAGCGCCAGCACCAAGAGCCGCCGGTCGTGGAGCGCTTCGGTCAGCCGAGGCGGCTCCTCGGTGGCCGCCGCCGCAGGCCGGCTCTCCGGTAGCCAAGCCAGCGCGATCGCGAGGAAGCAGAGCTCCGTCACGCCCGTCACGAGGAACGTGTCCCTCAGCGATGCGAGCGTGATCACGAGCGCACCGAGCGGAGGCCCCAGCGCGAAGGACGCGTTCGCGACGAGCCGGTCGATCCCGAAGGCCTCGACGCGCAACTCCGGGTCGACGACATCTACGACGTAGGCACGCATCGCCGGACGCATCATCGAGAAGCACAGGCCCCAGAGCGGCACGAGCGCCAGCAGCACCCAGACGCTGGAGGCGAGGAAGAACGCGAAAGCACAGAAGGCCGAGCCCGCCAGGCCGCCGAGGATCAGCGGCCGCCGGCCGAGGCGGTCCGAGAGGAGTCCGCCGAACGGCGCGGTCAGGAGACCGACGAGGCCCCAGGCGGCGAGCACGAGCCCTGTCGCGGTGTTCGAGGCGCCGATCGGTCCGGTCAGGTAGAGCGCCACGTACGGCGCGAAGACCCCGTAACCGAGGTGGGCGACCCCGTCTCCTCCGAGCAGCACCCAGAAGTCGCGAGGAAACCGCCTCAAGACGCGCATTCAATTGCCCTAGGGGCGAATCCGCCGCGAGCCGAGCCGCGCCACGAGACCCGGGGCCAGTGCCTGCGCAACCGGCGCGGCGCGGTACCAGCGCGGCACGAAGAGCTCCTTCCGGTTGCGCCCGACCGCCCGCAGGATCCGCTCGGCGACGAGCTCGGGCTCCACGATCAGCGCCCGGATGAAGCGGTTCCGGAAATGGTTTCGCTGCGGGAAGCCCTCGGTCTCGACGAAACCGGGCAGCACGGTGTGCACCCGGATCCCGCGCGGGCTCAGCTCGTTACGAACCGAGCGAGAGAACGCGAGCTGCGCATGCTTCGAAGCTGCGTAGGGCCCGCTCAAGCCGACCGCGACCGTGCCTGCGACCGAAACCACGTTGACGACGTCGGATGGCGCCGCCGCCTCCAGCGCCGGCAGGAACGCCCGCAGGCACCAAACGCTGCCGAGGTAATTCGTCCGGGTGATCGTCTCGATTCGCTCCGGCGGCAGGCCGAGGAAGCCCGCCCGGCCCGGAACACCGGCGTTGTTCACGAGCAGGGCGATCTCGCGGTGGCGCGCGAGGATCGTCGCGGCCAAGTGGTTCACGGCCTCGCGGTCGCCGACGTCGCAGGTTTCCCACTCCGCGCCGAGCTCCTCGGCCAGCGGCCGCAGGCGTTCCTCGCCGCGCGCGACCAACACGCACCGCCAGCCGCGCCCGGCGAGCGAGCGGGCCACCGCGGCCCCGATTCCGCTGGAGCCGCCGGTGACGACCGCTACCGGCGGCACACGCGCACGACGCGCTTCGCCGACGCGGTTGTGCCGCGCCGGTCGGTCACGACGGCGCGCAGGACGTGCTTGCCGCGCGGGGCCTTGGCGGTCCGCCACGGCGTGAGGTAGAGGCCCTCGATGCCCCGCTTCTTCGTGGCGATCCGGCGCCGGCCGTCGAAGAAGGTCACGGAGTGCACGCCGCGCGAGGAGCCTGCGGTGACGAACAGGCTCGCCGCCTTGCCCGCACACGACCGGGCTTTCGGCAGCAGCCAGGTGACCGTCGGCCCGGCGACGGCGCGCAGGCGCAGGAAGCGAAAGGCCGTGTTCGGAAGCACGTTCGCCCCGGCCTGATCGACGTTCTTCGACTCCTGGTAGTCGGAGGCGATCGCGAGCAGCGGCGTCCGGCCGACGCCGATCTTCGGCGCGCCGCTGAGCGGCCAGAGGACGAGCCCGGAGGCCGGGTCGTAGAGCGCCGCGAGGAGCAGGTATTGCTTGTAGCCGATCACGAGCGAGAGCGGGTCGACGCCGGCGCCGCGGTCGCTCGCGATCGCCGCGAGCATCGGCCGCCCGGCGCTCACCACCTTCGTCAGGAAGCGGAAGCGCGGCGGGGTGACGTCGTCCTGCCAGTAGTGCAGGAGGTACGGCCCGCGAAGCGGCTGGTCGGTGTACGGGTCGGCTCGCGAGTCCACCGAGACGAAGTAGCGCCCTTCGCGCGGGAAGTCCAGGGCGGCGACACCGTTGTCGAACTGGTACTCGAAGGTGAGCGCGTTCACGTTGACTGGCGTGCCCGGGTAGCCCTGGACGTCGTCCTCGTTCAGCGAGCCTAAAAACCACGGCTCGACGAGCGCGTTCTGCCCTGCGGCGACGACGGCCACCCCGGCGTTGGCGACATGCGAGTTGACGCGCACGGTGTAGACGTGCTCGGCGCCGTCCTCGTTGAAGGTCTTGCCGGTGTAGCTCGGCGGAGGCCCGAACGGCTCCGTGGGAAAGCGGTAGTTGCTCACGAACGACGTCCCTTTGCTCGTGTCGCCGAGCTGGTCGCGCTTGATCGTCACGCGCGGTGCGCGGCCGATCTGCGGGTACTGAGCGGAGAAGTAGTACGGGACGCGTACCTGAGCGGTGCCGCGCTTGAGGACCAAGAAGCCGTAGTTGTCGCCGGTCGGCGCGCCGAAGCTCGCCGTTGCCACGATCGGCACGTCCACGGAGCCACCCGGCGGAATCGTCACGGAGGAGGTGGCAGGCGAGATCGCCGTCCCGGGGGTCGCCGCCTGTGGCCGGATCTCGATCGTCCAGGCGCCGCCGCCCGTGCCCGCGTCGCTCAGCGAGAGCAGCAGCGCCTTGCGGGCTGCAGTCGTTGTCGTCTCGAGGTAGCCGTAGGAGAGCGAGGACGGCTCGGCGAAGAGCTTCGGGTCGTTGGCCGCTGCGACGTTGACGAGGCCGCCGCCCTCGAGCAGCACCGAGGCCTCGCTCGTGCGGGCAGTGTCGCCCCACGCCGGGCCGGCCGAGGACATCAGCGCCGACTTCAGCTGCCCCGGTGTCCAGGCCGGATGCTGCTGGAGAAGCAGTGCCGCCGCGCCGGCGACGTGCGGCGCGGCCATGCTCGTGCCGTCGAAGACCGCGAACGGAGCGCCCGCGAACTCCTGCAGCGTCGAAGAGAGGATCTGCCCGCCCGGAGCCGCCAGGTCCGGCTTGAGCCGGTGGTCGAAGTTCGTCGGCCCAGCCGAAGAGAAGCTCGTGATCACGCCGCTGCGGCCGGTCTGGATCTCCCGCGGGTCGAGTTCGCCGGAGACGCGGAACGTCGTGCGCCCGCCGTGCGCAGCCATGAAGGCGCGCAGGTTCGCGCCGTCGAGATCCGAGATCATCCCGGCGGTCAGTCCGAGGCGGATCGGGATGAAGTTCGGCTCGCCGAAGCGGTTGTCCACGAGGACGATGCCGTTGCCACCGGCCGCGCGCACGCGCTCGACCTTCGAGTCGAAGGTGCAGCTTCCGCGCGAGACGAGTGCGATCGAGCCGCTGAGCGATCGGGCCGGCAGCGTCGAGAAGCGCGGGTCGTTGGGATCGAACCCGGTGGGCGCGCAGAGGTGGCGCTCGACGGGCTTGCCGTCGGTGCCGGCGATCGTCCCGATGTCGACGAGCGACTGATCCGTGTCTTCCCAGGGCGTCGGGACGTGGAAGTTGAAGGCGAAGGGGACGTGCTTGAGGCTCGCAGGAGCATCCGGCGCGGTCGCGGTCAACTCGGCGCCGAAGACGTGCACGTTCGAGGCGGCCGCGACCGAGATCGCCGAGGGGGCGTTGCTGGGCGAGCCGACCGAGCCGTAGCCGAAGTCGTCGCGGTCGTTGCCGGCGGAGATGACGGGGACGACGCCGGCCGCGACCACGTTCTCGAGCGCCTGGATCAGGGCATCGCTCGCAGGGTCGGCTTCGGGCCCGCCGCCGGAGAAGTTGATCACGTCCATTCCGTCGTTCACGGCCGCCTCGAAGGCGAGCACGATCTCGGGCGTGAACGCGTCGAGGCCGCCGGTCAGGGTCGGGACGTTGAAGACGCGGTAGTTCCCGATCCACGCACGAGGCGCGATCCCCGAGAGCCCGGTCACCGCCGGGTGGTCGGGGCCGGCTGCGACGACGGTGCCCGCGACCCCGGCCGCGATCCCCGCGACGTGCGTACCGTGGAAGGAGCCCGGCCGCCAGAGCGCGAGTCGGCCCTGCCGGCCGGAGCCCGGCCCCGGAAAGGCGCGCGCCACGATCACCTTGCGCGTCGTCCAGATGCGCCCGCCCCTCGGAAAGCCCGCGGGATACGAGAAGCCGGCAGCGCTGAAGTACGGGTTCGACATGTCGACGCCGTCGTCGACGACCGCGATCTTGATCCCCTGGCCGAAGCCTCCCGTATGCGCCCAGAACGTGTCGGCGTGGATCATCGACGGGCTCTTGTTCGTGTCCAGGTGGTAGCGCAGGCTCGGGTAAACCTTGCGCACCCCCGCCACCTCGAAGAGCTTCGGCAGGTCACGGTACGGCAGGCGCACCGCGAAGCCGTCGAGGATCACCTTGTAGCGGTGGAAGATCTGCGCCTTCGGGATCGCGCGTCGGATCTGCCTGGCCGTGGCCGCCTGTGCTCGCTCGAGCCGCGCGAGGTAGGCCCGAGAGGACGTGCTCGTAGTGTCGAGCTTGCGGCGCGGCCCGAAAGCTTGCAGGCCGGGCCCGTAGCGTGCCGCGAGAGGAGGCAGGCGCAGCCCGACGAGCACCGTCACGCGCCCGGCAGCGTGACCCGCAGGGATCCGGATCACTCCGTGCCGGAGCCTCGGAAGCGTCGTCTCCCCGCGCTGAGGCAGCCGAATCGGGCTGAGTGCGGCGGCGGCGGCGGCGGAGGTGGCGAGAACGAGCAGCGCCGCAAGAAGCGACAAAACGAGTGGGCGGCGCAAGAGTTCGCACAGTAGCGCAGAATCGCCTTCGTGGACGGTCGATTTTCCGGCAAGCGCGGCCTCGTTCTCGGCGTTGCGAACCGCCGCTCGATCGCGTGGGCGATCGCCCGGCGCCTCGCCGAGGACGGTGCAAGCCTTGCCTTCACCTACCAGGGCGAACGGATCGAAAAGAGCGTGCGCGAGCTGGCCGAGTCGGTCGCCTCGCCGCTCGTAACCTCCTGCGACGTGCGCGCCGACAACGACCTCGAGCGTGTCTTCAGCGAGGTCAGCGACCTCTTCGCGGGCAGGCTCGACTTGCTCGTGCACTCGGTCGCCTATGCCTCGGCGGAGGATCTCGAGGGCCGTTTCACGGACACCCCGCGCGACCGCTTCTGGATGGCCCTGGACGTCTCGGCCTACTCGCTCGTCGCCTGCTCACGCCTGGCGGAGCCGCTGATGGACGCCGCGGGCGGCGGCTCGATCCTGACGATGACCTACCTCGGAGGTGAGCGCGCCGTGCCGCACTACAACGTGATGGGTGTGGCCAAGGCAACCCTCGACGCCTCCGTGCGCTACCTCGCCTGGGACCTCGGCAAGAAGAACATCCGGGTGAACGCGGTCTCGGCGGGACCGGTGCGGACCCTGGCCGCCCGCTCGATCGCAGGGTTCCCGACGATGGAGTCGATCGTCGACGAGCGCTCGCCGCTGCATCGCCCGATCGATGCCGACGACGTGGGCGCGGCTGCCGCGTACCTGCTCTCGGACGAGGCCCACAACGTGACCGCAACGACGCTCTACGTCGACGCCGGTTACCACTCGATGGGGATGTAGAACCTCTTGACATATCGACATACATCGTTACGATGGATGTCGATATGAAGACGCTCGATCTGATCGACTGCTGTCGGCCGCTCGATGCGGAGGGCCTGGCCGACGACGAGGCCGAGGCAACCGCGCAGATCTTCAAGGCGCTCGGTGACCCGGCGCGCGTGAAGATCGTCAATCGGCTTGCCCGCGCCGATGCCCCCGTGTGCGGCTGTGAGTTCCAGCCGGAGCTCGGGCTTTCGCAGGCGACGGTCAGCCACCATCTGAAGACGCTGACCCAGATTGGGCTGCTCGAGCGCGAGCAGCGTGGCAAGTGGGCGTACTTCACCCTCAACGCGGAGGCGAGCTCGCGACTCGGGCGCCTCGTTCACATCCCGGAGGTCGTGAGATGAGCACAGAACTGCGCGAACAGGTACGGCAGCGCTACGCGGAGGCGGCGAAGGCGGGCAGCGGCTGCTGCAACGAGTCCTGCTGCAGCGAGGACTTCGGGGAGGCGCTCTACACGACGGAGCAGCGCGGCGAGCTACCGGATGCGGCTGCGCTCACGTCGCTCGGCTGCGGCAACCCCACCGCGGTGGCCGAGCTTCACGAGGGTGAGACCGTGCTCGACCTCGGCTCGGGCGGAGGCATCGACGTGATCCTGTCCGCCAAGCGCGTCGGGCCGACCGGATTCGCCTACGGGCTCGACATGACCGACGAGATGCTGGCCCTGGCGCGCGTGAACGCGGCCGAGGCGGGCGTCGCCAACGTCGAGTTCCTGAAGGGCGTGATCGAGGAGATCCCGCTGCCGGCGGGCTCGGTCGACGTCGTGATCTCCAACTGCGTGATCAACCTCTCGGTGGACAAGCCTGCGGTGCTCACCGAGATGGCGCGCGTGCTCAGGCCTGGCGGGAGGGTTGGAGTCAGCGACGTCGTGGCCGAGGATCGCCTCGATCCCGAGGAGCGGGCGGAGCGAGGCAGCTACGTCGGTTGCATCGCGGGTGCGCTCTCGCGCTCGGAGTACGTGGCAGGCCTAGAGGCCGCCGGCTTCGAGGACGTCTCGGTCGAGTTCACGCATGAGGTAGCGGACGGAATGCACGGCGCGATCGTGCAGGCGCGCAAGGTCTAGCGGCTCACTGCCGCGATGAGGCGATCCGCCCGGGCCCAGAACGCCCTCCGTGCTCCAGGGCTGTCCTCAAGCACGGAAAGGTGGGTCGCCCGGAAGGAGCCTTGCGAACGGACGAGCTCTGCGCGCAGCAGCCGGCGCGGATAGCCGGCGCGCAGAAGCTGCTCCAGAAGGTCCCGGGCGCCGTCGGCGCCGACCTGCGTGTCCCGGTCACCGACCAGGAAGAGGAACCGGACCCGCGGTGGAATCGAGCGCAGGTGCAGGCGCGCGTCCAGCAGCACCGGGAAGACCGCGAGAACGGCTTTCGGAATGCCGACCTCCGGGTGCAGCGCCGCGTAGTCCACGGCGAGCCCGCCGCCCCGCGAGTAGCCGATCAGGATGACGGGAAGGCCCTTCGGTAGGCGCGCTGCGGCGGGCGGGATGGCGTCGACGAGGAAGCGCAGCGCGCGCGCGTCGCCCGGAGTCTTCTCGTAGCGCGGGTAGAGGACCTCGTTGCCGCGCTCGGCGAGGTGACGGAGCCAGGGGCGGTGATAGTAGGGCGTGTCTTCGCGCGCATCGCCCCGACCGTGGAGAAAGACCACGAGCGCCTTCGGCTCCTGCCCCTTCGGCTCGAACAGCCAGACCTGGTGCGCGCCTTCTCCAACGCTGCGCACCGTCACGCCGCGCTCGGGCTCCCCGCTGCCGCCGCAGCCGGCGAGCAGGCCGGCGACGAGGAATGGCGTCAGGTATCTAACGGCTAACACTCCTGACGGATTTTAGGCGAAGTCCCCGGTCGGTTCTGGTGATGTCGACTCCGACGAGATGCCAGCCGCTCGTGCCGAGGGGCACGGTGGCAACGGTCGGGGCCGTCACCCGCACGGAGGTCGTCCGGCGCCCGTCGACCGAAAACGTCGTCCGGTCGGGATCGCGCGTCGTAAGCGCCACCCTCAGCCGGGAGCCACGAGCCCAGAAGGCCGTATGCCGGTGGATCGGCGAGCGCCCGCTCCAGCCCTGGCAGAAGACGATCTTCCGCTGCGGCTCCGGCACCTTCGGCTCCCCGCGCGGCTGGCCCTGGTCGAAGAGCGTGATCGCCCCGTCGCTAGCGAAATCTCCGTAACCGTGGTCGACCAGCGTCTGCCAGGCGAACCACGCGCGGCCCGTGCCGGCGTAGAGCCCGGCGTGGAGGGCGAAGTACCGAACTCCCAGCCGGCGAAGCAGTGCCTCGGTGTCCGGCCGCCAATCGCCGCAGTTCAACGGTTCCAGCCGGAGGGCGAGCTGCGCGGCTTCCTGCGGAGCGATGGTGGAGTAGCCTCCGGGCCGTTCGCGCAGGGCCTCCTGGTCGTAGTAGGGGTAGAGGCTCCCGAGCTGCACCGACGGGTGAAAGACCGGCAGCTCGAGGAGGCGGCCCGGCGGTTGGGAGCGAAGTGCCTCGTAGGCGCGGTTGCCCGAGTCCGCAGCCGCGGCGTCGTAGACGCGCACGTGCAGGTCGGCGGCCAGGGCGACGAGGGCGAGCGGGAGGATCAGCGCCCAACGCAGCCGCGCAGCCGCAAAAGCCGCCAGGGCTGCGATCGCGAGGCAGGCGACAGGCATCTGCCGTTCCGGCACCCGCGGGTAGCGGAGCGGCGGGAAGTGGTGCCAGAGCGCCGAGTAGAGCGGCAGGTTCGTCCCGAAGGCGAGCAGAATCGGGACGAGCGCGCCGAGCAAGAGCGCGAGCGCCAGACCGCGCCGTCGCGCCTGCAGCAGCACCGCCAGGCCTGCGATCGCGAGCAGCGGCGTGAGCCAGCCGAGGAAGACGAAGCTCTCGAGCCCGTGGCGAGGGTGGCGCGTGACGAAGTCCAGTCCGTCCGCCGAGTAATGCGAAACCTCCCGGAGCGTCCGGCCGCCCGCGCCGATCGAGCCCGAGACGGCGAAGCGGCCCACCAGAAGCCCTGTGCCGATCGCGGCCAGCGTCGCGAGCGCCGCGCCGACGAGCACTCGCACATCGCGGCTCCTGCAGAGTGCGTAGAGCGCGAAGAACGGCACCGCCCCGAGCGCGAGATGGACATCGGAGAAAGGGATCGACGCGAGTGCCGCCCCCGCTCCCGCGAGCCACCAGGAGCTCCCTCTTCTCGAGCGCTCGAAGGCCCAGAGCCCAAGCGGCATCAGCGTCGAGATCGGCCCGCGCAGGTGACCGGCGCTTTGCGCCACCCGATAGGGCGCGAGCGCGAACACCAGCCCGCCGACGAGAGCAGCTCCGCGCGGTAAGCCGAGCTCCCGTAGCCAGAGGTAGACGAAGGCTCCCGCGGCGAGGTAGGTGAGCAGCAGGAGCAGGTTCCAGCCCGGCACCGGGCCCAACAGCGCCCTCAGCGGCCAGAACGGCAGGCCGAAGGGCCAGCCGCCGAAGTTCGCGCGGGGCGGGCTCTCGGGCCGGAAGGTGTACGGGTCGCGCCAGGGCGCGCGTCCGTGCTCGAGCTGGTGGCCGACGAGCCAGAGGTGGTATTCGGCCTGGAGGTGGTCGCCCGCGGCAGCCTCGCCGGGCACCGCTGTCTCCTTGGCAAGGAAGTGCGAGCCGGCGTGCTGGAGCGCCGGCCAGGTCGCAACGACGCCGGCGCCCAGGTAGAGCGCGCAGACGAGCGCTACAACGCCCGGGCGGCCGAGAGCAGCTCGTCGAAGTCCGGCACCTCGGCCGTCTCGTAGCGCCATGCGCCGCTGACCGTACCGCCCCGCGCGACGAGGAACGCCGTCCGCTCGGCCACGTCCTTGAAGCCCCGGTACTCGTGCGCCACGCCGAAGCCCCGTACCGCCTCCGCGTTCCAGTCCGAGAGCAGCGGAAAGTTCAAATCGAGCGCCTGCATCCAGGAGACGTGCGTCCAAGGCGAGTCCCGCGAGATACCGAGCGGCTGGACGCCTGCCTCCTCGAACTCCGCGCTCCTGTCACGCAGGAGCTCTACCTCGTCTGTTCAGGTCGCGGACCAGTCGAAGAGGTAGAAAACGAGCAAGAGCGACTTCTCCTCGGCAAGCCCGCGCAACGAGACCCGCTCCTGCGTGCCCATCCAGACGTTGACGTCCGGGATCGAGTCACCAACAGCCAGCACGGGTCGAGCTTACGGGAACCCGATTTGACTCGCCTGGAGCTATCAGACCACTAGCGGCTCGTGCTCCGTCGCGGCCGCCAGCTCGCGGACGACCTCGACGAGATCGCGGTTTGCGTTCCAGATGCGTCGCTGGCGATCCGAGCCGTTTCCTTTCCCGAGGATCTCCTGGATGCCCTCCAGCTCACGGTCGGAGCCGAGCTCGCGCGCGTGCGGCTCGAGCTCCTTCAGCGTGCGCCTGATCAGTTGGGCGACCGGAATCCGGTTGCGGCGCCCGGTGGCAAGGTCCATCACCGGCGCCTCGAGCCCGTAGCGGGCCGCAAGCCACTTGTTCTCGGTGGTCAGGATGCGATGGTACGACGGGATCTCGGCACCGACTGCGTAGTGCTCGCTGTAGAGCTTCACCAGCGCCTGGCAGAACGCTGCCAGCGCCACCGCGTCCTCGACCCGCGTGACCGCGTCGCAGATCCGGATCTCGACGGTACCGAAGCGCGGGTGGAGCCGGATGTCCCACCAGATGTGGGTGTAGTCCGCGATGCAGCCGGTCTTCTCGAGCTGGCCGACGACCTCGGCATAGTCGGAGTAGTCGCGGAAGCGGGGCGGAGGGCCGGAACGAGGGAAGGCGGCGAAAACCATCTGCCGGCTCGATGCGAGGCCCGTGAGCTCGCCGCGCCAGAAGGGCGAGTTCGCCGACAACGCGAGCAGTGACGAGAGGTGGGCGAGCAGTCCGTTCACGACCTTGACCGCCTTCTCCGCATCGTCCACGGCGACGTGCACGTGCAGCCCGAAGATCAGCTCCCGGCGGGCGATGTACTGGAGCTGGTCGACCAGGTGCCTGTAGCGGTCGCGCGCGGTGATCCGCTGTCGCTCGAACAGGCTGAACGGGTGCGTTCCGGCCGAGCCGACGCGCATCCCCTGCTCGGCCGCGAGCCCGGTCACGTAGCCGCGCAGCTTGCGAAGCTCGACCTCGACCTCGGCCGGCGTGCGGCAGACCGGCGTCGCGATCTCCAGCACCGACTGCATC
>Ga0126307_10000474_pt1 | contig 25759 bp, 29 predicted proteins | sample Plot28_FD_89955 | JGI IMG/M metagenome (GOLD analysis project Ga0126307, IMG submission 89955) | Serpentine soil microbial communities from UC McLaughlin Reserve, CA, USA - Plot28 | ecosystem: Environmental > Terrestrial > Soil > Grasslands | place: USA: UC McLaughlin Reserve, Lake County... | reverse complement strand
CCGCCGACCTCACGCTCGAGAGCGTGGTCGAGGGCATCTTCGTCCGGGGTTCGCTCGAGGGGCGCTTCGCGATGCGGTGCGCCCGATGCCTCAAGCCGTTCGAACGCGACTTCGACGTGGAGATGACCGAGCTCGTCGCGCGCGAGCCCGGTCCCGACGACGACTACGCGCTCGAGTCGGACCTGACGCTGGACCCCGAGCCGATCGTGCGCGACGCGGTGGTGCTCGAGATGCCGTTCTCGCCGTTGTGCCGTCCCGACTGCCTGGGACTGTGCGAGATCTGCGGCGGCGATCGCAACCTGGGCGAGTGCCCCGGCCACGAGGTCACCGACCCCCGGTGGGACGCCCTCGACGTGCTGCTGCGGGACCTGGAGGCGCCGCCGAACGAGGGACCGTCCGGCGGCGACGACCGTACGACGACCAGTTAGAGAGGATCGACATGCCGGTACCGAAGCGACGCCAGAGCCACACGCGCGGAGCCAAGCGCAAGGCGGCTTGGAAGGCGCAGCCCCCCACCTACTCCGAGTGCCCCCAGTGCCACCAGCCAAAGCTGCCCCATCGGGTCTGCGGGAACTGCGGGTACTACGCGGGTCGCCAAGCGATCGAGGTCGAGTAGCGCGTGGCCCGAGGGCGCGCCCCGGGAGGGCCGAAAGCGCTCGACCACATGCTCGGCGTCCGGTTCCGTGATGCGTCGCTTCGGCAGCTCGCGCTCACCCACCGCTCGTATGCGTTCGAGAACGAGCTGCCCGCGAACAACGAGCGACTCGAGTTCCTCGGCGACGCGGTCCTGGGGATCGTCGTCACCGACATGGCCTTCGGCGAGTTCCCCGAGATGCCCGAGGGTGAGCTCGCGAAGCTGCGTGCCGCGATCGTCAACATGAGCGCACTCGCGGACGCGGCGAGGGACCTCGGGCTCGGGCGGTTCGTGCTGCTCGGTCGCGGCGAGGAAATGAGCGGAGGACGCGACAAGACCAGCATCCTGGCCGACGCGCTGGAGGCGGTGCTGGGGGCGGTGTACCTCGATCGCGGTCTCCCCGCCGCGCGCAAGCTGATCGAGCGGGTGTTCCGGCCCCGGATGATCGCCTATGTCCGTGGTGAGGGCGAGCGCGACTACAAGACGATCCTGCAGGAGTTGGCCTCCGCCGAGATGCGCTCGGTGCCGGAGTACCGGATCCGCGAACGCGGGCCCGACCATCAGAAGGAGTTCACGGCCACCGTGTTCCTCACCGGCAACGAGTTGGGTATCGGCATCGGCCGCTCCAAGAAGGAGGCGGAGCAACAGGCCGCCCATCAGGCCTACGTCCGCCTGTCCGAGCGTGGCGAGCCGGCAGGGGCATGGGGGGGCCGGGGGGCTCCAGAAGCGAGCGCGGACGCGCGAGCGGCAGGCCCCCGGAAGAAGGGGTCCTAGTGGAACTTCCCGAGGTCGAGGTGATGCGCCGGGACCTCGAGAAGGACGTCGTGGGGCGCAAGGTGGTCGAGGCGGAGGTCCGGCCGTCGAAGAACGCGATGCGTGTGATCCGTCGGCACGCCAAGCGCAAGGAGTTCAGCGATCTCGTCGTGGGGCGCAAGTTCACCAAGGCCGAGCGACGCGGCAAGTACGTCCTGTTGCACATGGACAACGGCGACGTGCTGGTGACGCACTTCGGTATGAGCGGGCAGTTCGTGCGCGCCAACAAGCGGGTGGCGCTCCCGCCGCATACCCACGTGGTGCTCACGTTCCAGCAGGGCGGCGACCTGCGGTTCGTCGATCCGCGGACGTTCGGCGAGATGTTCGTCGCCACCGCGGACGAGCTCGGCAAGGTCAAGGAGCTCCAGCACCTCGCGATCGATCCCCTCGACCACGTGTTCACGTGGCAGGCCTTCGGATCCGCGCTCGCGCAGCGGGCGACCAAGATGAAGCAGCTGTTGATGGACCAGAAGTTCGTGAGCGGCCTCGGGAACATCTACTCCGACGAGGTCCTGTTCGCCGCCGGTCTGCGCTTCGACCGCCCGTCGGACTCCCTGTCGTCCCAGGAGGTGCGACGGCTCTACCGCGCGATGCAGGAGGTCCTGCAGGAGGCGATCCGGTTCCGCGGCACGACGCTCGAGGACGAGGCGTACCTGGACCTGTTCGGCAAGCCGGGCGAGTTCCAGAGCGAACTCAAGGTGTACGGACGGGCGGGCCTCCCGTGCCGGCGCTGCCGGACGCCGATCCAGGCCGTCAAGATATCGGGGCGGAACGCGTACTTCTGCCCGCAATGCCAGTCGTAGTCGCCGGGACCGTTACAGCCGTTACAGAAGGAGCGCGCCGACGTCGCGCATGCGTTCGAGCGCGCGTTGCCCGTCGCCGCTGCGCAGATCGACCGCGCGGATCGCGGACGTGAGGACATCCACCTCGAGGTGGCGGGCCCGCGCGTCCGAGACCGACTCGACCACGCAGTAGTCGGTCGTGAGGCCGCAGATGACGACGTGTCGGATCATCCGGTCGCGAAGCACCGTGCCGAGCGCGGTCTCCCACGACTCCCCGCTGCGCACGTCGCGCACGCTGAACGCGGAATAGCCGTCTTCGCCCATGATCCCCTTGCGGATGACCGGGGCGTCCTCGACCACCCGGAGCTCGGAGTGGAACTCCGCCCCCCACGTATCCCGCACGCAGTGCACGGGCCAGATCCCCCCGTCCTTCTCGAAGTGCGGCGTGCTCTCCGGGTGCCAGTCCTGCGAATAGACGACCAGCGCGCCCGCGTCGAGGGCCGAGGCCACCTCGTCGTTCACGAGGGGAACGATCTCCTCCGCGCCCCGGACGTAGAGGCTGCCGACCACGTCGGCGAAGTCGTGTTGGACGTCGACCACTAGCAGGGCGGTTCTCGTGTCGTAATCGGGCACGGACCTAGTATGCCTGGATGAAGCGGATCCGCGTCGTCGCTTCGGGCCGTGTCCAAGGCGTCTTCTACCGTGCGACCTGCGCCCGTCTCGCGCGGGGGCTCGGGCTCACGGGGTACGTCCGCAACCTGCCCGACGGCCGGGTGGAAGCTGCGTTCGAGGGTTCCGATGCGGCGGTGGACGAGATGGTCACGTGGAGCCGCGTAGGTCCGGACCTCGCGAAGGTGGATCGCTTGGACGTGATGGTCGAGGACCCCTCGGGAGAGACCGGGTTCCGGGTCACCGGATGAGGTTCGGGGCACGGAACTTTCCCCGGCGAGATGCCCGGCCGGGGCGAAGGCCACTGTTAGCATCGACCTCCGATGTTCCTCCGCTCCCTGCAGATCCGAGGCTTCAAGTCTTTCGCCGACAAGACGGTCCTCGAGTTCGCTCCGGGCGTCTCGGTCATCGTCGGACCGAACGGCTCGGGCAAGTCGAACCTCGTCGACGCGATCAGCTGGGTGCTGGGCGAACAGGGAGCCCGTGCGCTCCGGGGTGGCCATATGGCCGATGTGATCTTCGCCGGCAGCCCTCAACGGTCGGCGCTCGGGATGGCCGAGGTCCGACTCGTGATCGACAACACGGCCGGGTTGATTCCGGTCCCGATGACCGAGATCGAGATCAGCCGGACGATCTTCCGCTCGGGCGAGAGCGAGTACCGGATCGGTGGCCAGGTCGTCCGTCTCCTCGACGTGCAGGAGCTGCTCTCCGAGTCCGGGATCGGGCGGGCGCTCCACACGGTGGTCGGTCAGGGCCAGCTGGAGGACGTGCTGACGGCCCGGCCCGAGGACCGGCGTACCTACATCGAAGAGGCGGCCGGCGTCGCGAAGCACCGCAAGCGCAAGGAGCGCGCCGAACGCAAGCTCGCCGGGCTCGATCAGGACGTGCTTCGGCTCCAGGACGTCCTCACCGAGCTCCGTCGCCAGCTGAAGCCGCTCCGCCAGCAGGCCGAGATGGCCAAGCGGCACGAGGCGCTGACCGCCGAGGCCGATACCGTCGCGGTGCGGCTGGCGGCCGCGCGGCTGCGCGACCTGTGGGACGAACGCGATCGGCGCAAGGCGGGATGGGACGAGGGTCTCGCGCGACGAACCGCCGCGCGAGAGCGGCTGGACGCGCTGGACGGACGGGTCGCGACCGCGGCCGACGAGCGCGCCCGGTCGGTCTGGGCCCTGCAGGAGGCCGAGGCGTCGTTCGTCGAGGCGCAGAGCGCCAAGTCCGCGGCCGAGCTCGAGCTCCGGCACGCGGTCGAGCTCGAGTCCGAGGCCCGTCAGGCGGTCGCCGCCCAGACCAACCGCGGCGTTCGGCTGGCCGCGCTCGATGAGGATCTGCGGCGGCTCGAGGCCCGGTTCGCCGAGACGACGAGTGAGCTCGAGGGGCACGGCCACGGGCTCGAGGCGGCGGAGTCCGCGTTCGCGTCGGCGGCGGATGCCAGGCGCGACGCCGAGGACGAGCGCCGACGCCTCGCCGAGGAGGCGGCGGCGCACCGCGCGGAGATGGAGACGTTCCGCCGGTCGCTCGCCTCGCACGATCGGGAGCGCTCGCGGCTGGAGGAGTCGCTCGGGCAGGTCCGAGAAGGCAGGATCGCCGGCGAGGCGGAACGCGAGGCGCTCGCGGCCGACGTCGAACGCCTCGACGCGTCCACGGCACCGCTCGGCGATCGCCGGTCGGAGCTCGAGCGCGAGCGGCACGGTCTCTCGGACACCGTGGCCGAGCTCGAGGAGGGTCTTCGCGGCCTGGAGCTGCGCCGGGACGTGCTGCGAGCCCGGCTCGACGACCTCGAGCGCACCCCGGGTTCCCGCTTCCTCGAGGAGCACGCCGGCCGTGGCGTCGGCCTCCTCGGCCGGCTGATCCGCGCGGTCGACGGCTGGGACCGTGCGCTCCGGGCTGGGCTCGGCTCGCTCGCCGACGCCGTCGTGTACGAGGACGCGGGGCGTGCGCTGGCCGACGCCCCGACCGGGGAGGGCGCCACGCTCGCGGTGGCCGGCGGCGGGCCCGCCGCGTTCGAGCTCTCGGGCGAACGGACGTTGCTTTCGATCGTCGACGCGGACCCGGCGGTGCGGGGCCTTGCCTCGACCCTGTTGAAGGACATCTACCTGGCCGAGACGCTGGAGGAGGCGGCCGCCAAGCACGGCGAGCACCCGAAGGCGTCGTTCGTCACGCCCGAAGGCGTGCTCGTCGGACCCGCCCTGATCCGCACGACGCTCACCGCGGACTCGCGCGCCGAGGAGGTGCGCCGCGAGCTCGTCGTCGTCGAGCGAGACCTGGCAAGGTCGGTGTCGGTGCTGAGGCCGCGACGCGCCAGGCTCGACGAGATCTCGGGGGAGCTGGCCGAACTCACGGAGGCGATCGAGGACGCGGACGCACGGATCACCCGCGCCGCCGAGCGCATCGCGAGGATCGACGGAGAGCTCTCCTCGCTGGGCAAGCAGGATGAGATCCTCACACAACGGCTGGCGGGGATGGACGACGCGGCCGCCGCCTGGCGCGAGAACCTGGCGGCCGCCGAGCCCCTGACCCTCGAGCTCCCCGAGTTGCCGCCGACCCCGGAACCCCCGATCCAGGCCCGAGTCGCCGTGGAAACGCTCCGCCGCGAGCGCGACCGGATCCAGACGCGATTGTCGTCCGTCCGCGCCGATCGCGACGCGCTGGCGGCGCAGGACGCCGACACACTGCGCGCCCAGGCCGACGAAGCCACGCGCGCTCGCGCCGAGGTGGAGTATCGGCTGGCCGCTGCCGAGACCGCGCTGGAGGCGGGGACCGCCGCACGGTCGGCCGCCTCGGTCGCCGAGCGCGCGGCCACCGACGAGGAGGCGGAGGTGAACCGCCTGTGGCGAGAGGCCTCGACCGAGCTCGAGCGACTCCGCGAGACGTACGAGGACGAGGATCGCACGCGTGGTGACCTCGAGCGCCGGATCCGGGACGCCGAGCGAGTGCTACGTGAGGGCCACCAGCGCGAGCCGGCCGACGCGATGACCGAGCTGTCCGAGGACAACACCGTCCTCGGGCTCGAGCGCTCGGCCGAGCTCGTCCAGCGGCGGCTGGCACTCCTCGGACGGGTGAACCTACTCGCCGGGGGCGAGTTCGAGGCGCTGCAGGAGCGGCACGACTTCCTGCACCGGGAGCTGGACGACATCCGCAGGGCGCGCCGCGACCTGCTCGAGGTGATCCAGCGGATCGAGACCGAGATCGTGACCACGTTCGAGGCGGCCTACCGGGACGTGGCCGCCGAGTTCGAGCGCCTGATCGGCGAGTTGTTCCCGGGCGGCGAGGGCCGGCTGGTGTCCACCGAGCCAGGCGACCCGCTCTCCACCGGGATCGAGATCGAGGCGCGCCCGGGTCGCAAGCGGGTCAAGCGCATCTCGCTGCTCTCGGGCGGCGAGCGCGCGCTCACGGCGCTCGCGTTCCTGTTCGCCATCTTCAAGGCGCGCCCGAGCCCGTTCTACCTGATGGACGAGGTTGAGCCGGCGCTCGACGACATCAACCTGCACCGGTTCATCGGCCTGATCGAAGGCTTCGCGAAGGATGCTCAGGTGTTCGTCGTGACCCACCAGAAGCGCACCATGGAGGTCGCCGGGATGATGTACGGCGTGTCGATGTCCAAGGAGGGCACCTCCAAGGTCCTCGCCCAGCGGATCGACGCACCGGCGGCCGGCGACACCGCGGGGGCGGTCGGCGCGGACGTCGCGGTCCCCGCGCCCGACGCCGTCCGATAGCCTCGGCCACCGTGGAACTCGTCGTCGCGATCGTCGTCGGCCTCGTCGTCCTCGGCATCGTCCTCGGCGTCGTCCTGTCGCGGCGGCGGCCGGCTCCGGGCCCGACGCGACGAACCGATGGTCGCGATCCGGGCCTCGCGACCGGCGATCGGCAGACGGCAACGGCCCCCACCGCTCCGTCCCGAGCGCCCGCCCCCGGGCTCGGGGGGCGGATCCGGTCGGCGTTCGGGGCCGGGGTCCAGGACCCGTGGAACGAGCTCGAGGGGCTGCTCGTCGGCGCGGACGTCGGCCCGTCGACCTCGGCTCGGATCGTCGGCGACGTCCGGGCGCGCTACGGGCAGGGTGACGACCCCTCGGCGCTCGTCGGCGAGGAGGTCCGATCGATCCTGGGAGGCCCCTCGCCGCTCGAGTTGCCGACCGAGGGCCTGGGGGTGGTGTTGGTGGTCGGGGTCAACGGCTCCGGCAAGACGACGACGATCGGCAAGCTCGCGGCTCGGCTTTCGAGCCAGGGCAAGCGGGTGAGCATCGCGAACTCGGACACCTTCCGCGCGGCGGCGTCGGAGCAGCTCGGCGTCTGGGCCGAGCGCGCCCGCGCGCATCTCGTCCGCCAGGCACGGGGAGCGGACCCCGGGGCGGTCGCGTTCGACGCGCTCCAGGCGGCCCGAGCACGTGGGTCGGACGTGCTGATCGTCGACACCGCCGGCCGGCTGCACACGAAGCAACCCCTGATGGAGGAGCTGAAGAAGGTTCGGCGAGTGATCGAGAAGGCCGTAGGGCGACCGCCCGACGAGACGCTGCTCGTGCTGGACGCCACAACGGGTCAGAATGGCATCGCGCAGGCCCGCGCCTTCGCCGAGGCGGTGGAGGTGACGGGCGTGGCGCTGACGAAACTCGACGGCACGGCGAAGGGAGGAGTCGTCCTGGCGGTGCGCGACCAGCTCGGGGTGCCGGTCAAGGTCGTCGGCACCGGTGAAGGCATCGGAGATCTGGAGCCCTTCGACAGCGAGGCATTCGCGACCCGCCTCCTTGGGGGCTGAGACGTGGCCCGGGCCGAGATCCTGATTGTCGAGGATCACCCGACGATGCGCGAGGCGATGCGGCTGATCCTGGAGAACGCCGGTTTCGACACGCGCGAGGCGTCCGACGGCAAGACGGCGCTGTCGATGGTGCGCGAGCGGCCGCCGGACATCATGTTCCTCGACCTCAACATCCCCGGAACCGGAGGCGCGGACGTGCTCGCCGAGCTCAAAGGCGACGAGTCGACCAGCGACATCCGCGTGATCATCATCACCGCGACCGGCGAGGAGGGACGTGAGTTCGTCCTGTCGCTCGGCGCCGACGAGTACTTCACCAAGCCCTTCCCACCTACCGAGTTGCTCCGAACCGTGGAACGCGTCCTGGAGGGACCTCCCGAGACGTCCCCGGCCGGGTCGTAACCTAGGTCCTCGATGTTCGACACCCTCACCGGCCGTCTCGACGGCATCTTCAAGAAGCTCCGGTCCCGTGGCAAGCTCCACCCCAAGCAGGTGGACGTGGCGCTCGCGGAGATGCGCGTAGCGCTCCTGGAAGCCGACGTGTCCGCGGAGGTCGCCGACGCCCTCCTGGCCCGTGTCCGCGATCGCGCGCTGTCCGAGGAGGTCATGAAGAGCCTCACGCCGGCCCAGCAGGTGATCAAGGTCGTGCGGGACGAGCTCCAGAGCACGATGGGTGGCACGCAGGTGGCGTTCACCTTGCCGTCCGTCAGACCGGCCGTCGTGATGATGGCCGGCGTGCAGGGCTCGGGCAAGACCACCGCCTGCGCGAAGATCGCGCTCCACCTCAAGTCCAAGGGCAAGCGCCCGCTGCTCGTCGCCGCCGACCTGTGGCGTCCGGCCGCCGTGGAACAGCTGCTCACCCTCGGGCGCGAGATCGGCGTGGACGTGGACTCTGACGGCAAGGACGCGGTTAGGGTCGCGAAGGCCGGGGTCAAGCACGCCGGTCGCGAGGGCTACGACGTCGTGATCGTCGACACGGCCGGGCGCCTGCACGTCGACGAGGAGATGATGCGCGAGGCCCGGCGGGTGAAGGATGCGATCGATCCTCATCACGTCGTGATGGCGTGCGACGCGATGACCGGTCAGGACGCGGTGATCCAGGCGCGTGCCTTCATGCGAGAGGTGGACACCACCGGGTTCGTCCTCACGAAGATCGACGGGGACGCGCGCGGGGGCGCGGCGCTCTCGATCACGGCGGTGACGGGCAGGCCGGTCTTCTTCGCGGGGACGGGGGAGAGGCCCGAGGACCTCGAGCCCTTCTACCCCGACCGGATGGCGTCACGGATCATGGGGATGGGCGACGTGCTGTCCCTGATCGACAAGGCGCAGGAGAACCTGGATCAGGAACAGGCCGCCGAGACGGCGGAGAAGATGCTCTCGGCCCGGTTCACCCTCGAAGACTTCCTCGTTCAGATGCAGGCGCTTCGTAAACTCGGCCCCCTGCAGGATCTCCTCGCGATGCTGCCGGGCGTCCCCGGGGGCAAGAACGCGATCAAGGACCTCGAGGTCGACGAGGGCCAGCTCGGCCGAGCGCAGGCCATCATCCAATCGATGACCAGGGAGGAGCGGCAGAATCCCGCTATCATCGGCGGGTCTCGGCGCTCGCGGATCGCGCGCGGATCCGGCGTGACAACCGCGGAGGTCAACGCGCTGCTCAAGGAGTTCGAGCAGGCGAAGAAGATGATGAAGAGTGTGCTGGGCGGCAAGGGCATGCCGCGGATCCCGGGGATGCCGAACCTCCCGGGCATCGGTTAGGAGTCCATCCGTGAGGAGTCCATCCGTGAGGAGTCAGGGAACATGTCGGTACGTATCAGGTTGAAGCGGTTGGGGGCCAAGAAGCGCCCCTTCTACCGGGTCGTGGTCGCCGACCAGCGGAGCCCCCGCGACGGCCGGTTCATCGAGAACATCGGCAGGTATCAGCCCATGGACGATCCGTCGGTGATCGAGATCGACGAGGAGCGTGCGCTGCATTGGCTTCGGGTCGGCGCGCAGCCGTCCAACACCGTGAGGGTGTTGATGACCAAGGTCGGCATCTGGGAGCGCTTCGCCTCCGAGAAGAGGGACGCCAAGGGCGCGCGGGCCTCCTGAGGGCCTGGCAGAAAACGTGCCAGAGAACGTGCCAGAGAACGTGCCAGAGAACGTGCCAGGGAGCATGCCAGGGAGTATGCCAGGGAGTATGAAGGACCTGCTCGACTACCTCGCGCGCGAGTTGGTCGACGATCCTGACGCAGTCCAAGTTGAACAGGTCGACGACGAACGCGGCGTGCTACTCACCCTCCGCGTCGCGCAGGACGACATGGGCAAGGTCATCGGTCGCGGCGGCCGCACGGCTCGAGCCATCAGGATCGTGATGAAGGCCGCCGGGATGCGCGCAGGGATCCATCACACCGGCGTCGAGATCGTCGACTGACCGTCTGGGTCCGCGAACGGCGAGGAGGGGATGATGGACGAGCCGACCGTCGTGGTCGGCCGGATCACACGCGCGCACGGGCTGACCGGCGAGGTCGCCGTCCAGGTGATCTCCGAGGTCTCGGGGCGGTTCGACGACGGGGCGACGGTGTGGCTCGAGGACGGCCGGACGCTGACCGTCGAGTCGTCTCGGCCGCACAAGGATCGACTCCTCGTCCGGTTCCGAGGCGTCGAGGACCGCGCCCAGGCCGAGGCGCTCCAGAAGGCCCTGCTCGTCGTCCCCGAATCGGCGTCTCCCCGGCTCCCCAACGGCTCGTGGTGGGACCATCGCATCGTCGGTTGTGTCGTCGAGACCGATACCGGCCGCGAGCTAGGTACCATCCGCGACGTGATCCACACCGCGGCGAACGACGTCTGGTCGGCGGTCGACGACGAGGGCGTCGAGACGCTCGTCCCGGTGCTCAAGGATGTGATCCTCGACGTTGACATCGACGCGAAGAGGATCGAGGTGCGCGAGATCCCTGGTCTGACGGCACCGGAGTGAGCGCTGCCCCCCCGCGTGGCGCGCGGCATCGGTGGCGCTAGCCTGCCGCCGTGCGGATCGACGTCGTCACGATCTTCCCCGGGATCTTCGAGAGCCCGCTGCGCGAGAGCCTGCTCGGGCGGGCGATCGAGGGCGGCCTCCTGGACGTGCGTGTTCACGATCTGCGTGACAGCACGTCCGACAAGCATCGCCAGGTGGACGACGAGTCCTACGGCGGCGGACCGGGGATGGTGCTGAAGCCGGAGCCGGTGTTCGCGGCGGTCGAGTCGCTCGGCGCGGGCGAACGACGCACGCTCCTGCTGTCGCCGGCCGGACGCAGGCTGGATCAGGCCCTCGCACGCGAGCTCGCCGGCGAGCCCTGGCTGGTGCTGATCTGCGGGCGCTACGAGGGTGTCGACGAGCGCGTCGTCGAAGGCCTGGGGGCCGAGGAGGTCTCGATCGGCGACTACGTCGTCGCGGGGGGGGAGCTCCCCGCCCTGGTGGTGCTCGAAGCGGTGACGCGGCTGGTGCCCGGTGTCATCGGCCGCGAGGAGTCGCACGAGCAGGATTCGTTCGGCGACGACGGCGTCCTCGACCACCCCCACTACACGCGCCCGGCGGAGTTCCGTGGGATGCGGGTCCCTGACACGCTGCTCTCGGGCAACCACGCGGAGATCGAGCGCTGGCGCCGCGAGGCCGCCCTCGAGAAGACCCGCCGCAACCGCCCCGACCTGCTCGAACACTGACCGGGCGCATCGCGGCGCCTGTTACCATGGGCGTCCCGCCATGAACAAGACCGATCTCGTCGACGCCCCCTATCTCCGCACGGACCTGCCCGAGTTCCGGCCGGGCGACACCGTGAAGGTGCACGTTCGTGTGGTCGAGGCGGGTCGCGAACGCATCCAGGTCTTCCAGGGCGTCGTGATCCGGCGTCAAGGTGGCGGCCTCCAGGAGACGTTCACGGTCCGGAAGATCTCGTTCGGCGTTGGTGTGGAGCGGACGTTCCCGCTGCACTCGCCGTCGATCGGCAAGCTCGAGGTCGTTTCGCGCGGCCACGTACGCCGGGCCAAGCTGTACTACCTTCGCGAGCGCCGCGGCAAGAAGGCGCGGATCCGCGAGCGCCGGCTCGGCGACGAGGAGCTTGCGGCGATCGCGGCGGCCGAGGCCCAACGCGCCGCGGCCGCCAGCGCCGCCGCCGATGACGGCTCGGCCGATGGAGCCGACGATGCGGTCGATCAGTCGGAGACCACCGACACCGGCGCGCCGGATGTTGAGGCTCCGGACGCCCAGACCGGCGCCGTCGATACTCCGGCAGCCGAGACCTCGGCGCAGGAGGCACCCTCGGCCACGTCGGACGGCGAGGTGGCGCAGGCCGAGCCCGCCGAGACAGAGATCCAGGGCTAGTCGGTGACCGAGCACCCGACGGGCTCCGAGGAGCCCGCCGGCGGGTTCACGCTCTCGGAGCCCCGGCCCGCCGAGAGGGTGGAACGCGGCTCGTTCCTGCGCGAGCTCCCGATCCTGTTCGTCGTCGCGTTGGCCGTCGCGATCGTCCTCAAGACCCTCGTCGTCCAGGCCTTCTTCATCCCCTCGAGCTCGATGGAGCCCACCCTGGCCCCGGGAGACCGCGTCCTAGTCCAGAAGATGGTGTACGGTCCCGATCGCGGCGATGTCATCGTGTTCTCGGACCCGCAGGGGCGCCCCGGCCCGGATCGCGGGATCGTTGGCGGGTTCGTCCACTGGTTTTCGAGCACGCTCGGTATCGAACGCCCCGAGCACGAGGACTTCATCAAGCGGGTGATCGGGCTCCCCGGCGAGACGGTCGAGCTGCGGGACGGGAGACTGTTCGTCGACGGGGTCCAGATCAGCGAGCCCTACCTGAAGGGAGCGGTCGACACGAGGGACTACGGCCCGGTTCGGGTTCCGGAGGGTGCGCTCTTCGTCCTGGGCGACAACCGGCTGAACTCGAACGATTCGCGGTTCGGCCTCGGGTTCGTCCCGCTCGACAAGGTGGTGGGGAGGGCGTTCGCGATCGTATGGCCAGCGTCGAGGGTCGGTTGGATCCACTAGTCCTGGACCTCGGGCGCTACGAGCGCGGTCTGCGAGACCAGGGCTTCCGCCTGATCGCCGGCGTCGACGAGGCCGGGCGAGGGGCCCTCGCCGGGCCGCTCGTGGCCGCGGCCGTGATCCTTCCCGCGGAGTTCGACCTGGAGGGGATCAACGACTCGAAGGTGCTGACCGCGCTCCAGCGCGACGCGGCGTTCGTGCGCATCGCGCACCATGCCGTCGCTCGTTCCGTGTGTCGATGCACGCCGACGCGGATCGACCGGCGGGGCCTGCACAAGACCAACGTCTGGCTGCTCCGTCGGTGCATCACCACCTTGCCCGTCGCACCCGATTACGTCCTGACCGACGGCTTCCCCGTGAAGCGGCTCGGGATCCCGAACCTGTCGATCAAGAAGGGGGACGCGGTCACCGCCTCGGTCGCGGCCGCGTCGATCGTGGCCAAGGTGACCCGGGACCGGATGATGGATCGCTATCACCGCAGGTTCCCCGCCTACGGGTTCGACCACAACCGGGGATATGGGACCGACGAGCACCGCGAGGCGATCAGGCGCCACGGACCCTCGCCGATCCATCGGTACTCGTTCAAGGGCCTGCGGACCGGTTTCTACGACCGCGATAGGGTGGAGGAGCCGTGAACCCCGAAGAGGACGACATCGAGCGGTACGAGGAGCAGCGTGAGCTCGAGCTGTTCCGGGAGTACCGCGACATCGTGCCGATGTTCGCCTACGTGGTGGAGACCGAGCGGCGCTTCTACCTCGCGAACACGGTCGAGCTGAATCAGCGCGAGGACGGCTGGGTCGAGGTGGTGCTCGGCGATGCCTGGGTGTGGGACATGTACCGCCCCGCCCGCCTCGTGTCGAACGTGCGGGTGCTGACCCGCCACGACGTTAACGTGGAGCAGCTGCGTCAGGAGGACACGATGCGGCTCCCCGAGTAGCGACCGACCGAGCGACGGCCCTCGCCTGCGGGCGTTGTCGGCGACGCGGTCTAGCGTCGCCTGGTGAGCGGATCCACGACCGACCGGCGTTCCGAACGCGGCCGCACGGGCGAGGACGCGGCGCTCCGTGTCTACGAGCGGCGGGGGTTCGCGCTGGTCGCGCGCAACTGGCGCTGCCGCCTGGGCGAGCTCGACCTCGTCGTCGTGCGGCGGGATCTGCTGATCGTGTGCGAGGTGAAGACGCGCTCGGGGGCAGCGTTCGGTGGCGGGTACGAGGCGGTGACGCGAGCCAAGCGCAAGAAGCTCCGGAACCTCGCGGACGCGTTCCTGCAAGGGAACGCGTTCGAACATGCCCGCGTCCGCTTCGATGTCGCGAGCGTCTGGGTCGGTCCGCACGGCGCTGACGTCGAGATCTTCGAGGACGCGTTCTAGGTGTCGGTGGCCGGCGCTAGGGTCGGCCGACCGTGTACGGACGCGTCAACGGCGTCAGCGTGGTCGGCGTCCGTGGCCATCTCGTCGCCGTCGAGGCGCACGTCGGTCGCGGACTCCCGTCGCTCATCCTGACCGGGCTGCCCGGCGCCGGCGTGCAGGATGCGCGCGATCGGATCCGACCGGCGGTCGAGAGCGCGGGCCTTGCATGGCCGCTCCGTCGCGTCGTCGTGAACCTGTCGCCCGGGACGCTCCGCAAGGAGGGCCCGGGCCTGGACCTGCCGGTCGCGATGGGGGTGCTCGCGGCCACGGCGCAGGTGCCCGCGGCGGGGCTCGAAGGGTGGGCGTTCGCCGGTGAGCTGTCGCTCCGAGGCGGGCTGGTCTCGACCCCAGGGGTGCTGTCGGTGGCGATCGCCGCGGCGCGCGCGGGACTGCGAGGCGTGGTCGTCCCGGCGTCGAACGCGGCCGAGGCCGCGCTCGTGAACGGTCTCGAGGTCGTCGGCGCGGGGTCGCTCGGGGAGGTGGTCGGGTTCCTGCGAGGGACGTGGCGGCCGACCGCGCCCGAGGCTACGGGCCCGCGCGATGACGCGCGGCACACGGTCGATCTCGCCGAGATCCGAGGCCAGGCCCAAGCTCGCCGGGCGCTCGAGGTTGCCGCCGCCGGAGGACACAACGTTCTCATGGTCGGTCCACCCGGTGCGGGCAAGACGATGCTCGCGCGCCGCCTCCCCACGATTCTGCCGACGATGTCGCGCGACGAGGCGCTCGAGGTCACCCAGCTGCACTCGGTGGCCGGCCTCCTGGGCGGGGGCCTCATCCACACGCGCCCGTTCCGCTCGCCGCACCACACGGTGTCGCCCTCCGCCCTGCTCGGCGGGGGTGCGGCGTTCCTGCGGCCGGGCGAGGTGTCGCTGGCGCACCACGGGGTGCTGTTCCTCGACGAGTTCACCGAGTTCCGCCGCGACGCGATCGAAGGCCTGCGCCAGCCGCTCGAGGACGGGCGCGTCGTCGTCACGCGGATGGTGGGCTCGGTGGTGTTCCCGGCGAGGTTCACGCTCGTCGCCGCGGCGAACCCGTGCCCGTGCGGCTTCGCGGGGGACGCCGTCCGCCGTTGCACCTGCCGGGAGGACCGCCTGCAGACGTACCAGGCCAAGCTCACAGGCCCGTTGTTGGACCGTGTCGACATCCGGCTCGTGATCCCGCGCCTCACCAAGCGCGAACTCCTCGGCGAACAGGCGGGGGAGTCCTCGCCGCCGGTCCGCGAGCGCGTCGAGCAGGCGCGTGCGCGGCAGCGCCGGCGCTACGCGCGGTTCGGCTTCCCGAACAACGGCCAGCTCCCAGGCCCGCTCGCGCGGCGCGAGGCGAGGATCTCCGCGGAGGCTCGCGACCTCCTCGCCTCGGCGGTCGACCTGCACGCGCTCACGGGTCGCGGGTTCGACCGCACGCTCAAGGTCTCGCGGACGATCGCGGACCTCGCGGGGGCGGATCGCGTCCAACCCGATCACGTCGTCGAGGCGCTGGCGTACCGCTCGGCCTCGCCGGTGCCGGAGCTCGAGCGTGCGGTCTGAGGACCGAGCCGGAGGCCCGTGGCCCACGTGGCCGCCGGGTTACGGCTCGGACGATGAGGACCGACGAGCGCTGTTCGTCCTGTCGGCGCTCCGTGGGATCTCACCGAGGAGCCTGATCGCGCTGGCGGTCGAACGTGGCTCGGCGGCCTCGACCCTGGCCTGGATCCGTGAGGGCCGGGGCGGCAGAGTCAACGACCAGGCGTTCGCACGTGCACTGGACCCCGACGCGATCGCCGGTGCGGCGAAGGCGTGCGGGGCTCGCCTGGTCACGTGGGCCTCGATCGACTACCCGAGCCAGCTCCGCCACATCCCCGATCCACCCGGTGCCATCTACGTGATCGGTCGGACGCCGCCGGACGTGACCTCGGCCGTCGCAACGGTCGGCGCCCGGCGTTGCACCGCCTCGGGGCGGGAGGCCGCGCACGCGATCGGGCGCCGGTTGGCGCTCGCCGGGCTCACCGTCGTGAGCGGCGCCGCCCGCGGCATCGACGCCGCGTCACACGATGGCGCGCTCTCGGTGCAGGGGCCGACGCTGGCCGTCCTGGGGTCGGGGCTGGATGTCGCGTACCCGTCGGCCAGTCGGTCCCTCATCAGGCGGATCGGCCGCGCGGGAACGCTGGTGAGCGAGTACGCGCCCGGAACGCCGCCCCGCCAGCACCACTTCCCCGCTCGCAACCGGATCGTCGCGGGGTTGTGCCGCGCGACCGTGGTGGTTGAGGGGGCGAAGGGGAGCGGCTCCTTGATCACGGCCGAGCACGCGATGGAGTTCGGGCGGGACGTGTACGCCGTGGCGGGTTCGGTCACCAGCGCCCTGTCGGAGGTGCCGCTGCAGCTGATCCGCGAGGGCGCGACCCTGATCCGCGATGCCGAGGATCTGCTCGGCGATCTCGGCGTGGAGGTCGTACCGAGCGAGGCCGCCGAGCGCCTGGCCCTCGACGACGCGGAGCACAGGGTCCTGGACGGCATCGTCGAACCCACCCTCCCCGATCGCCTCGCGTCCTCGCTCGGGATGGGGATCCATGAAGTGGTCGGCGTCCTGATGCGGCTGGAGCTGCGGGGGTTCGTCCGCAACGTGGGTGGCCGCTACGAGAGCACGCTCAAGGCGCGACCTCAGCGGGACGCGGCGAGCGAGCGCAGCGCCCGGGGAACGCCCGAGCGCGCCACGAGTCGCACCGGGACGTCGGCGCCGTCGAGCAGGCTCGCGGCCATCGACGAGCGATAGCCACTCGCGCAGATGACCGTCTGCCGCTCCGAGCGGTCGAACGCATCGAGACGTTGGGGTAGGTCCCCGACGAACAGGTGCCGCGAACCCTCGAGGTGCCCGGCGTCCCACTCCGTGGTCTGCCGAACATCGAGGATCTCGCCGGCCTCGCCGCGGGCGAGCTCGTCGATCAACTGCTCGAGCTTCAGGATCGGGAACGAGCGCGTGGCGCGACCCGACGCCGTCCACGCCTGGGTGCCGCCCGCGAGGTGGCCGAGGACCGCGTCCCAGCCGATCCGCCGCAGCTGCACGGATGCCTCATCGAGCGCACCCTCGTCCGGTATCGACAACACCACCGGTGTCGCGAACGGCAGCAGCCAACCGACGTACGAGGCGAAGGACGGCTCGAGCGGGACGCTCAGGGACCCGGCCACGTGTCGCCTGGCGAACGCCGACCCGTCGCGAACGTCCACGAGCCGCGCGCCCGCGACGAGCGCGTCCGCCACCTGGTCGGCGGTCATCGCCCGGGGTCTTGGCGGTGCGCCGACCACGGGTGGTCCGGCTCGGTTGATCGGCGCCATGTCCGCGAAATAGTCGGGGAACGCCATCATGCCGGTCAGCTGTCGTCGCACGAAGGCCTCCTCGTCCGTCTCCGTCAACGAGAGGTTGGTAGCCCGCTCCTCGCCGATCGTCGACGTCTGCTGTTCGCCCTGCGACCCGACGGCGCAGAAGCTCCCCGCCCCGTGGGTGGGGAGCACCCTGACCTCGTCGGGCAGGTCCGCGAGCCGCCGCATGGAGCGGAACTGCAGCCGCGTGAGCTCGTCCGTGCTCTCGGGACCGAGCAGATCGGTCCGCCCGGCGCCGCCGACCATGAGGCTTCCGCCCGAGAACAGCGCGATCGGTTCCGCCCCGTCGCGCAGGAGGTAGGCGAGATGCTCCGGGGTATGGCCGGGCGTCGCGACACCGAGGAGGGACGCATCGCCGAACGCGATCTCGGTCCCGTTCTCCACCGGCCGGTACCCGAACGAGTACCCCGCCTCGGCAGGGCCCCAGATCTCGGCGCCGGTCGCCGCGCGGAGCTCCAGCGCGCCCGAGACGTAGTCGTTGTGCACGTGGGTCTCGACGACGAAGCGGATGACTGCTCCGTGGGCATCCGCGGCGTCGACGAACCGTTCGACGTCGCGTTGCGGATCGACGACCGCCGCCTCGTCACCCCAGCTCAAGACGTAACTCGTATCCCCGAGCCCCTCGGTGACCAGGACGTCGAACTCCATCGCGCGCATGCTACGACCCCCGCACCACCGGTCTCCGATCCGGGTCCGCTGCTTGAACGGGCCGACCTCGATTGGTACAAGGGGGGACCGCCGAACCTGGAGGAGCATGCCCGCCCGCGACATTCCTCAGCCTGACGTTGCCCTGATCGACGGGTTCGGGGATCACCTCGCGCTCGAGCGCCACCTCGCGCCCTCGACCGTGGACGCCTACCGCCGAGACCTGTCGCAGCTGGCCGCGTTCCTGCGCCGAGCCCGGCGGGACCTACCGGGGGCGGAGCTCGACGACCTGCGGAGGTTCCTCGCCCAGCTCACGAGCCTCGGGTACGCGCGCGCGTCGATCGCGCGGCGTGTCGGCGCGATCCACACCTTCTACCGCTGGGCGGTCTCGCGGGAGGTCGTCGCCGAGGATCCCGCGGCGCTCCTCGGCCGGCCGAAGGTCGTGAACCGTCTCCCGGTCGTCCTGCGCGTGCCGGAGGCGGCAGCTCTCGTCGAGGCGCCCGTCGTGAGCGCGGATACGAGCGACGTCGTTGCCGCGATAGCGCTGCGGGACCGGGCGATCCTCGAGCTGATGTACGGGTCGGGCCTGCGGGTGAGCGAGGTCGCCGGCCTCACGATCGACCGCGTCGATCTCGAACGCGGCCGCGTGACGGTGGTCGGCAAGGGCGATAAGGAGCGCGAGGTACCGTTCGGCGACCCGGCGCGGGAGGCGATCGCGACCTGGCTCGCGATGCGCGGTGTCCTCGGCCCCGGCAGGGACGACGACCTGTTCATGAACCGCAGGGGTCGGCCGATCGGCCCACGCGACATCCGACGGCTTGTGGGACGATACGCGGGCGTAGCCCTTTCGGGCCGGCGGGTGACGCCGCACACCCTGCGACACTCGTTCGCCACGCACCTGCTCGAGGGAGGAGCGGATATCAGGTCTGTCCAGGAGATGCTCGGCCACGCGAGCGTGGCAACGACCCAGCGGTACACCCATGTGAGTCGCGCACGCCTGTTCGAGGCCTACGAGCAGAGCCACCCGAGGGCCTGATGTCTCGATCGCCCAAGGCCGAGAAGGCCCAGACCCCGGTGGAGCTCTCGAAGCCGACGAGGGCTGACAAGACCGCCAAGACGGTGAAGGCCGCCAAGTACGACCGGCCCGCGACTCGGTCCGGATCGGTCAAGGTGGGCTCGTCGTCCAGGGCCTCCAGCCGCCCGCCCGCGACGCCCGACGAGCTCAACGAGCTCGCCCGGTTGTGGGACGAGTTCAAGCAGAACGAGGTCTCGGGCGCTCGCGAGGGCGCTCGCGAGCGCCTCATCCTGCACTACGCCCCGTTGGTGAAATACGTCGCGAGCCGCGTGGCGACCGGGCTCCCGGCGAGCGTGGATCAGGCCGACCTCGTCTCGTACGGGATGTTCGGGCTGATCGACGCCCTCGAGAAGTTCGACCCTGGCCGCGGCAACAAGTTCGAGACGTACGCGATCCCGAGGATCAAAGGCGCGATCATCGACGAGCTCCGGGCGATGGACTGGGTGCCGAGATCCGTCCGGTTCAAGGCGCGCGAGATCGAGAAGGCGTACTCGGACCTCGAGTCGATCCACAAGCGCGGCCCGACCGAGAAGGAGGTGGCCGCGCGTCTCGGCGTGACGCTGCGCGAGCTCCACGAGGTCATCAACCAGATCTCGTTCGTGCAGGTGCTCCAGCTCGACGAGATCCTGAGCGTCGGCAGCGATCGCGGGGAACAGGTGTCGCTGCTGGACACGCTTGCCGACCGCGGGACCGACCCGACGACGGCGCTCGAGGGAGAGGAGACGCGCGGACTGCTCGCCGCGGCGATCAACTCGTTGTCGGAGCGAGAGAAGATCGTGGTCACCCTGTATTACTTCGAGGGCCTCACCCTCGCCGAGATCGGCGACATCCTCGGCGTGACGGAATCGCGGGTCTGTCAGATCCATACGAAGGCGGTCGGCCAGCTCCGCCTGCAGCTCGTCGAGACCGAGTAAACCGATCGCCACGCATGTGAGTCGCGTCACGGTTCGCGTCGCACCGCTCGCCTAAGCTCCTCGCTCCTGTCGTCGATCGGAGAGCCCCGTGGCGTTCCGGGTGTTGGTCTTCTCTCTGCTGATGGTGGCCCTCACGGGTCCGTCATCGTTCTCGGTCGGACCGACGCCGAGCGGCTCCGGGACCGACCGCATCGGGTTCGTCCCGGTGCTGCAGGTAGGGACGTGGGCCTGGCCGGTGCAGGGACCGGTGATCCGTGGGTTCGACCCGCCCGACACACCGTTCGGGGCCGGCCACCGCGGGATCGACATCGCGACCGCCCCCGGGACGCCGATCCTCGCCCCCGAGGCGGGGACGGTCTCGTTCGCCGGCAGGGTGGGCGAGGAACTGTTCGTCACGATCGTCCACGGTGGCGGGCTCTCGAGCACGTACTCGTGGATCTCGTCGACGACGGTCCGCAAGGGTGATCTGGTCTCGAGGGCGCAACCTATCGGGACCACCGGGAACGGAACGCCGGGGGCGAGCATCCCGCACCTGCATTTCGGCGCGAAGCTCGACGGAGAGTACGTGGACCCACTCCTGCTCCTCGCACCGCTCGGGGTGCAGGGCCTGATCCGGCTCACGCCGATCCTGACCTGACCCCGACCGCCTCGGGAGCCGAAGCATCGGGGTCGCGGGAAGGTGACTGCGGCTAGCATGTGCGCCCCCGTCGGAGGAGAGACCACCTGTTCCCGATGCGCCGTGACCGATCGTCGCACGCCGTCCGCGTCGCTGCGGCGGCGGTCGCGACGGCACCGCTCGTGCTCCTGTCGGGCGCGGCGAGCCCGCAGGAGGCGCCCACCTGGTCGCAGTTCCAGGGAGGACCCGGGCACTCCGGGGTACTGGCCGACGGCCCCGAACCCCCCTTCCGCGTCCGATGGACCCTGCCGGCGCCCACGGGCGACGCCCTCTCGGGCGCCGTGGTCGCGGGCGACCTGGCCGTCTCGGTCGGAGACGAGGCCGTCTACGGGATCGGCGTCGCCTCGGGTGCCATCGAATGGCGGGTAGCTCGGGACGGGGGACCGCTGTCGATCCCGGCGATCGGAGCCGGCCCCCGGGGGCGGATCCTCGTGTACCTCGATGGGCCCGGTCCGGCCGATGCGGTCGGAGCGCCGGAGGAGTCGCCGAGCCCGAGCGCGAGCGCCACCCCGAGCGGTTCGACGACGGGGGCCAGCCCTTCTCCCACGGGACCGCGGGAGCAGCCCGACGCCTCGACGCTGGTCGCGGTCTCCCTCGCCGACCGGACCGAGCTCTGGCGAACGCCGCTGGGAGCGACCTCGCGGAGCGGGGTCACGATCGAGGGAACGAACGCGTTCGTGGGTGACCAGGCCGGGACGGTGTACGCCGTCTCCCTGGAGAGCGGCACGATCACCTGGTCCGCGGAGATGGACGGGCGCGTCGACTCGGCGGTCGCGGTCGCCGATGCCCAGGTGGTCGCGGCTGCCCGGAACACCGACACGGCGCAGGTCGTCGTCGCGGCGTTCGACGCGGCGACGGGGGAGCGCTCGTGGCCGGCGCTTGCCATCCAGGCGAACTCCACGGCCGGCACCGCGCCCTCGCTCGCCGGCGGCTCCGTGTTCATCGGGTCGGCCGACCGGCGCGTGCGGGCGCTCGACACCGAGAACGGGAACGAGCGGTGGACGACGCTGGCGCTCTCGCTGTTCTCCCCCGCGACCTTGCTCGCGCTCGACGAGGAGAGCGTCTTCGCGGCGGACATCGCCGGGGGCCTGTATCGGCTGGACGCGGCGGACGGCGGCCGCCGGTGGAGCTACCAACTGAACGAGGTGGTGCTCCGGAGCTCGCCGGTCGTGTCCGGATCCTCGGTCCTGCTGGGGCTCGGCGACGGACGCCTCGTCGCGGTCGACGTCGCCTCCGGGCATCTGGTGTGGGAGAGCGCGCCGTCCGCGGGATTGGTGGGGACGATCGCGCTGTCGAGCGAGGCGGTCGTCGCCGTGAAGGGGGGTCGGAACGCCGGGCTGATCGCGTTCGAACACGACCCGCAGGGCGCGCTGGTCGACGTCCCGTCGCCGACGCAGCTCGAAGCCGGGACCACGTTGACGCGGTGGGCGCTCGCGGCGGTGATCGTCTTCGCGGTCGCGTTCGTCCCGGGTATCTGGGCAACGCGGCGGTTCTCGGGGGTCGCCGACGACGGGCCCCGCGGCGACGGGGCAGACGGGGTCTCGGACCCGGGGGAGGGACCGTGAGCGGGAAGCGGCGGCGTCCGGCGCGCCCGCGGCCGGCTCAGGTGGTCGAACCCAGCGAGACCGCGGTGGACTCGACCGATGCACCGGCCGAACCGCGTCGCGGGTTCGGCGGCGCACTCTTCGGGCAGCGCGGCGGGTCCGTGATGCCGCCGGTCGGGCGCTCGCTCGGGCGTGGCCTCCTCGCCGTCGTGTCCTCGCCCATCCTGGTGGCGATCGCCGTCCTCGTGCCGCTGATCGCGTGGCTCGCCCTGTTCGCGCTCGGGTTCCAGGGCCGACCCGCGCTGCTGGTCGACGTCCTCGCACTCCCGCCGATCGCGACGTACTTCGATCTCGGGACAGGGGAGAGCCTGTTGGGGCTCGGACCGTCGTTCCTGATCTTCACCGGCGTGGCGATCCTGATTCGGGGCGTGCTCTACGGCCTGCTCGCGGGGATGATCGTGGAGTCGCTCGAGGACGGTCGTGTGAGTTCCTGGGGGCTGCTCCGAGGCGTCGCGGCGATCCCGACCGTGATCGTCGTCCAGGTGCTCTCGTTCACGCTCATCCTGGCCAGCAACATCATCTTCCCGGTCCTCGGCCCCGGGATCGGGCTGCTCGCCGCCGTCGGGTCGCTCGTCGGCGGCCTGTTCTTCCTCGGGTTCGCGCCGACCGCTGCCGTCCGGCAACGCCGAGGCGTGGTCGAGACCATCCGGCGTTCGGGTAGGGCCGCGATGACGCCGGGGAGCCGGCATCTCCTGTTCTGCGGCCTGTACTTCTTCATCGCACTGCCCGTCGTCGTCGGTCTGGCCCCGGGCGGGGGAGAGGTCACCGCGAACCCGTCGTTCTTCGGCTGGGTCTTCGTGCTTGCCGCGAGCGTGCTCCACCTGGGCTTCATGGGCGGGCTCGCCTACCGCTGGATCGTCGTCGAGCCTTCCGTCCCCGAGCAACCGGTGCAGCGCCGCAGGGCTTCGCAGCGCCAGCCCTCCCGGCGCGCCTCGAGCCGGCGTTGATCCGGAACGCCGAGGCCCGGCCGCGACAACGTCGCTGGTAGACTGCGCGTTCGCCGGCGTTTCGACGCCGAGCTCACACGCCCGGGGATCGCCCCGCGGGGTCCCGGCCGGGTTCAGGGTCAAGCAAGCGACGCGCGAGCGGCAACCCCTGAGCACGAGCCGGGCCGCTGGCGAGCCGAACCGGGCGGAGGGACGAACCGGAAGGAGGGCACCATGCCTGTCGTCACCAGGCGGGAGCTCCTCGAGGCAGGGGTGCACTTCGGGCACCAGACCAGACGCTGGAACCCGAAGATGGGCCGGTACCTGTACGGGGAACGCTCCGGGATCTACATCATCGACCTCGAGAAGACTCTGTCGGGTCTCGAGGAGGCCTACGCCCACGCGAGGGATCTCGGCCGCCGCGGCGGGGTGATCCTGTTCGTCGGGACGAAGAAGCAAGCGCAGGAGGTCATCTCCGAGCACGCCGCACGGATCGGGATGCCGTTCGTCACGACACGCTGGCTCGGCGGGATGCTCACGAACTTCCAGACGGTCTCGCGACGCCTGCTCCGCCTGCGCGAACTGCGCGAGATGGAACGCACGGGCGCGTTCGACTTCCTCCCCAAGCGGGAGGCGATCCGCCTGCGGCACGAGAAGGAGAAGCTCGAGCGCAACCTCGGCGGCATGCAGAGCCTCGAACGGCTCCCCGACGCGATCTTCGTGATCGACACCAAGAAGGAGCACATCGCGGTCAACGAGGCGCGCAAACTCGGCATCTCGGTCATCGCGATCGTGGACACGAACTGCGATCCGGACGAGGTGGACTTCGTGATCCCGGGCAACGACGACGCGATCCGATCGGTCTCGCTCGTCACCCGGCTGATCGCGGATGCCCTGACCGAGGGACGGCAGGAGGGCCGGGAGGCCGTCGTGACGCGCGCGACCGGTCCCGAGATCGAGCCCGAGCCCGCCCCGGCGCCCAAACCCACGGCCGCGCCCGGTCCGACACCCGATCCCGCCCGGGCCCCCGAACCCGCTCCCGCCCCCGAGGTGGCCGCGGAGGCCGAGGCGATCGTTCCCGATACGGTCCCGGCCGCCGAGGCCGAGCCGACGCAAGCGGGCTGAAGGCCGATGGCGGAGATCAACGCACGCCTGGTGAAGGACCTCCGTGATCGCACCGGCGCCGGCATGATGGAGTGCAAGAAGGCGCTCCAAGAGGCGGACGGCGATCTCGACAAGGCGGAGGAGATCCTTCGGACGAAGGGGCTCGCGTCTGCGGCCGGCCGGGCGGGTCGCTCGGCGAACCAGGGGCTCATCGAGGCCTACATCCACTTCAACAACACGGTCGGGGCGATGGTGGAGGTCAACTGCGAGACGGACTTCGTCGCCAACACGGACGAGTTCAAACAGCTCGCCAAGGACCTGGCGCTCCACGTCGCGAGCCCCTCGGCGCCGAGGTACGTCACCCGCGACGAGGTCGCCGCGGACGAGCTTGCGTCCGAGCGACGCATCTTCGAGGCGCAGGCCCGGGACATGGGCAAGCCCGACGACGTGGTCCCCAGGATCGTCGAGGGCAAACTCAAGACGTTCTACGCAGAGACGGTCCTGCTCGACCAGCCGTACGTGAAGGACGACTCGAAGACGATCCAGCAGCTCCTCGACGAGATGTCGTCCAGGGTCGGGGAGAAGGTGGCCGTGCGTCGGTTCGTTCGGTATCGGCTCGGCGAGGAGACCGGGTAGGGTAGGCGTCATGCCGGAGGGGGACGACGCGCAGGAGACGATCCGGCCGCTCTACCACCGCGTGCTGCTCAAACTCTCCGGGGACGCCTTCGCCCCGACGGACACCGGCTACGGCATCTCGACGGCGTCCACGGGCCTGCTGGCGCGCGAGCTCGCCGACGTGGTGGACCTCGGGGTGCAGTGCGCCGTCGTCGTCGGCGGCGGCAACATCTTCCGCGGGCGCCAGGCGCCGGGGATCGATCGGTCCCGCGCGGACTACATGGGCATGCTCGCCACCGTGATGAACGCGCTCGCGCTGCAGGACGCGCTCGAGAAGATCCACGTACCCACGCGGGTCCAGACCGCGATCCACATGGCGCAGATCGCCGAACCCTACATCCCTCTCCGCGCGATCAGGCATCTGGAGAAGGGTCGGGTCGTCGTGTTCGCCGCCGGGATCGGGGCGCCGTACTTCTCGACGGATACGACCGCGGCCCAACGTGCGCTCGAGATCGGCGCGCAGGCGATCCTGAAGGGGACGAAGGTCGACGGCGTGTACACCGCAGACCCCCACCTGGACCCCACGGCGGAACGCTTCGAGACGATCGAGTACCTCGACGTACTCCGCGAGGGGTACCAGGTCATGGACGCCACGGCGATCAGCCTCTGCATGGAGAACGGCCTGCCGATCATCGTGTTCGACTTCCGATCGCAGGGGAACATCCGCCGAGCGGTGTCCGGCGAGCCGATCGGGACGCTGGTGCACGGTGGTGTCCGATGACGGTGGACTCCGCGCTG
>Ga0126307_10000473_pt1 | contig 25796 bp, 31 predicted proteins | sample Plot28_FD_89955 | JGI IMG/M metagenome (GOLD analysis project Ga0126307, IMG submission 89955) | Serpentine soil microbial communities from UC McLaughlin Reserve, CA, USA - Plot28 | ecosystem: Environmental > Terrestrial > Soil > Grasslands | place: USA: UC McLaughlin Reserve, Lake County... | reverse complement strand
CGGTCGCCCCGTAGAGGGGCATCAGCAGTGGACGCCGTGCAGGACGAGGTGTTCCGCGGGTTCGTGGCGGCCCGCGGGCACGCCTTGATCCGCACGGCGTACCTGCTGACCGGGGACCAGCACCTTGCCGAGGACCTGGTGCAGACCGCGCTCGAACGTGCGGTGCAGCACTGGTCGAGCATCCGGGACGTCGGCGCCGCCGAGCAGTACGTCCGCCGCACCATGTACCGGGAGAACATCTCGCTGTGGCGGCGGCGCAGGCTCACCGAGCTGCCCACCCAGGTGGTGCCGGAGCCGCGCCGCGAGCGCCCCGCCGCCGACCCGACCGACCGGTCCACCGACCGGATGGTCCTACGGGACGCCCTGATGCGGCTGGGCCGGAGGCAGCGGACCGTGCTCGTGCTGCGCTTCTTCGAGGACCTCACGGAGCAGCAGACCGCTGACCTGCTCGGGATCAGCGTGGGCACGGTGAAGAGCCAGTCCCACAAGGCGCTGCACGCCATGCGCTCGGCGTGCCGTGACCTGGCACCAGCAACGGGAGGCGAGCGATGAGCATCGACGTCGAGGACCAGGTCCGGACCGCCCTGCACGAGATCGCCGACGACGCCCGGCCGGCACCCCTGATGCAGCGACTCGAGGCGGGCCGCGGCGCGACGCGGCCACGACTGCTCCGGCATCGATCCGTGGTCGGTGCCGTGGCGGCAGTGGTCGCCGCGCTGCTCGTCGCCGCGCTGATGTCGCGGGCCGAGCACGCCCGCCGGATCGACCCGGCCGAACGGCTGCCCAAGGTGATCACGCTCTCCGAGTCGGGGACGCTGAGCCCAGGGCGGGTGCTGCTCGCCATCTCGCTCGCCGCGGACAGCGAGAACGACAACACGCCCTCCTACCTCCTGACGAGCAACGAGACCGAAGCCGTGCTCCTTCCCCAGACCGGGGAGGTCCAGGGGCACTGGACGCAGCACCTGTCCGCCGACGGCGCCAGCTTCGTCCGGCAGGGCTGGCAGACCCAGGCGGACGTCGAGATCGTCGACCTGCGGGCCGGGAGCGTCGACCACGCCGGCGGCGCACGAGGCCACTGCCCGACGCTGTCGCCGGACGGCAGCCTGTTGGTCGCGGCGGACTACGCGACGGGCGACGTGGTCCTGATCGACCGGGTCAGCGGGACAGTGAACCAGATCGCCGCAGAAGGCCCGGAGTGCGGCTACCACTCGTTCGCCTGGGCCCCGGACAGCGAGCGGATGGTCGTGCGGGGCAGGTACGGGTCCGGGCTGCGCGACCTGCATGGCCGACTGCTCCGTGAGCTGCCCGGGCGTCTGGCCAACGGGTCGATGTCCTGGTCGCCCGACGGGCGTGACCTTCTCATGTACCGGTCCGCCACCGGTGGTTTCGCGGTGGTGTCGGTCGCTGATGGGACTGCGACCGCCCTCCCCGCCCCGGCAGGCGACGCGCGACCGCTCGGCTGGACCGGTGACCGGGTCGTCTGGCTGGTCGGGGGCGTCGGGGACCAGCGGCTGGTCACGACGGACCGTGAGGGGCGCGACCGCCAGCTGTGGACACGTCTGGCGCTCGGGACGCGCCAGGTCGACAACATCACCTGGTCCCGTGCCCTGACCGGCCGCGGCTGACCTCCGAGGAACCGTCCCCGCCGTATCCTCGGCCCGGTGCGCCTCCTCGACCACCTTCCCGGGCCGGAGGCGGCGGACCCCGACGCGCTGTTCGAGGCGTTCACCGGCTGGACCACCGAGCAGGGTCTCGACCTCTACGCGGCGCAGACCGAGGCACTGATCGAGCTGGTCTCCGGCAGCAACGTGATCCTGGCCACGCCGACCGGCAGCGGCAAGAGCCTGGTCGCCGCGGGCGCCCACTTCGCGGCCCTGGCCGAGGGGCGCCGGAGCATCTACACCGCACCGATCAAGGCGCTGGTGTCGGAGAAGTTCTTCGCCCTGTGCGACATGTTCGGCGCTGACAAGGTCGGCATGCTCACCGGCGACGCCACGGTCAACCCGGACGCCCCGATCATCACGGCGACCGCCGAGGTGCTGGCCAACCAGGCGCTGCGCGAGGGCGCCGACACCGACGTCGGTGTCGTGGTGATGGACGAGTTCCACTATTACTCGGACCCGGACCGCGGCTGGGCGTGGCAGGTGCCGCTCCTCGAGCTCCCACACGCGCAGTTCCTACTGATGTCGGCGACCCTCGGCGACGTGTCGTTCTTCGAGTCCGACCTCTCGCGGCGTACGTCGCGAGCGACCGCGGTCGTCGCCACCGGCGAGCGGCCCGTCCCGCTGACCTACTACTACGCGACCACCCCCGTGCACGAGACGCTCGACGAGCTGCTGCACACCGACCGGGCGCCGGTCTACGTCGTGCACTTCACCCAGGTCGCGGCCATCGAGCGGGCGCAGGCCCTCACCAGCGTCAACGTCGCGACGCGCGCGGAACGCGACGAGATCGCCGAGATGATCGGCGGCTTCCGCTTCTCGGCCGGCTTCGGCAGGACGCTGTCCCGGCTGGTGCGGCACGGGATCGGCGTGCACCACGCCGGTATGCTGCCCCGCTACCGGCGACTGGTGGAGACCCTTGCCCAGGCCGGGCTGCTCAAGGTGATCTGCGGCACGGACACGCTCGGCGTGGGCATCAACGTGCCGATCCGCACCGTCCTCGTCACGGCGCTGTCCAAGTACGACGGGTCACGCACACGGCACCTGACCGCCCGGGAGTTCCACCAGGTCGCCGGCCGCGCGGGCCGGGCCGGCTTCGACACGGCCGGCACCGTCGTCGTGCAGGCGCCCGACCACGTCGTCGAGAACGAGAAGGCGAAGGCCAAGGCCGGCGACGACCCCAAGAAGCTGCGCAAGCTCGTGAAGCGCAAGCCGCCCGAGGGGTTCGTGTCATGGGGGGAGCCGACGTTCGAGCGCCTCGTCTCGGCCGCGCCGGAGCAGCTCACGTCGTCCTTCTCGGTCACCCACTCGATGCTGCTCAACGTCATCGCTCGGCCCGGCGACCCCTTCGCCGCCATGCGCCGGCTGCTCGAGGACAACCACGAGCCGCGCGAGCGCCAGCTGCGGCACATCAAGCACGCGATAGCGATCTATCGGGCACTGCTCGCCGGCGGCGTCGTGCAGCAACTCGACCGGCCCGAGCCGGACGGCCGGCAGGTGCGGCTCACCGTCGAGCTGCAGCCGGACTTCGCCCTCAACCAGCCGCTGTCCCCGTTCGCCGTCGCCTCGTTGGAGCTCCTCGACAGGGCCTCGACGACGTACGCCCTCGACGTCCTCTCGGTCCTCGAGGCGACGCTGGAGGACCCGCGCCAGGTCGTGCAGGCGCAGCGCAAGAAGGCGCGCGGCGAGGCGGTGGCGGCGATGAAGGCGGAGGGCATCGAGTACGACGAGCGGATGGAGCTGCTGGAGGACGTCACCTACCCGCAGCCGCTGCGCGAGCTGCTCGAGCACGCCTACGAGACCTACCGGCGCGGGCACCCGTGGGTCGCCGACCACGAGCTGAAGCCCAAGTCGGTCGCGCGCGACATGTCGGAGCGGGCGATGACCTTCACCGAGTACGTCGGCTTCTACCAGCTCGCGCGCTCCGAGGGGCTGGTGCTGCGCTACCTGGCCGACGCCTACAAGGCGCTGCGCCAGACGGTGCCCGAGTCGGCGCGCACCGAGGAGCTCACCGACCTGACCGAGTGGCTCGGCGAGCTCGTGCGCCAGGTGGACTCCAGCCTGCTGGACGAGTGGGAGCGGCTGACCAGCATCGACCAGGTGGAGCAGGCCGACGTGGCGCGGCACCACGTCCGGGACGAGAGGCCGCCGGCGGTCACGTCGAACGCCCGGGCCTTCCGGGTCCTGGTGCGCAACGCGATGTTCCGGCGGGTGGAGCTGGCCGCGCTGCGGCGCTACGCCGACCTCGGGGAGCTGGACGCGGACGCCGGCTGGGACGCGGCGGCTTGGGCCGACGCCATGGCCGGCTACTGGGCCGACCACGACCAGCTGATGACCGGACCCGACGCCCGCGGGCCGGCCCTGCTCATGGTCACCGAGGAGCCGGGGCGCTGGGTGGTGCGGCAGGTCTTCGACGACCCGGCCGGCGACCACGACTGGGGCGTCTCGGCCACGGTCGACCTGGCCGCGTCGGACGAGGCCGGCGAGGCGGTCGTCGTCGTCACCGCGGTCGACCGCACCGACTGACCCGGTCGTCCCCCACCGGCCCAGCCTGCTCTGCCAGGGTGTGCGGGTGATGCGCAGCAGGGTCACTCGGCCGACGCTGGCTGCCGCCGCTCTCGTCGGAGCTTTGCTCTGCCCCGTCGGCCCGTCACCGGCGCCCGGTGCCGTGGCAAGCCGGGCCGCCGACGGACTGCCGGAGTTCCGGTCGGCCGTGCGCGTGATCGGGACCGACCTCGCCGACCGGATGCGGCCGTCGACCTGGCGGCCCGGCTGCCCGGTGCCGCTGCGGGACCTCCGCTACGTCCGCGTCTCGTTCGTCGGCTTCGACGGGACCGCCGGCTACGGCCGGCTCGTCGTGCACGAGGACCAGGCGGCGGCGGTCGTCGAGGTCTTTCGGTCGCTGTACGAGCAGCGGTTCCCGATCCGTCGCCTGCGGCTGGTCGACGCCTACGACGGCAGCGACGCCCGGTCGATGGCAGCGAACAACACCTCGGCGTTCAACTGCCGCCGGGTGACCGGCGGCACGTCGTGGTCCGAGCACTCCTACGGCCGGGCGGTCGACGTCAACCCGGTACAGAACCCTTACGTGTCCGGGTCGATCGTGGAGCCACCAGCGGGTGCGGCCTACGTCGACCGGTCACCCCTGCGCAGGGGCATGGTCACCCGCGGCGTCCGGTCGGCGTTCGCGTCCATCGGGTGGGGCTGGGGCGGCTCGTGGACGACGAGGAAGGACTACCAGCACTTCTCCAGCACGGGCCGCTGAAGCCGGCCCGGTCAGTCCCGCTCGACCTTGCCCCAGCCGTGCCACCGGTCGACCTCGACCCAGGCGTTGACCCGCCCACGCCGGCGGTTGCGGTAGGGGGCACCGCGGTAGTGCGTCGAGAGCCGGTCGATGCCGGCCAGCCCCTCGTCGTCGGACATCTCGACGACCCGGCCCTGGATGCTCACGTGGGTGTACCAGTCGTCGCCGTCGAGCACCGTGATGCTCACTCGTGGGTCGTTGCGCAGGTAGTCGAGGCGCTTGCGACCCTGGTCCATGTTGACGAAGACCCGGTCGCCGTCCATCAGGTACCAGGTCGCCACGGACACCGGCTGCCCATCTGGCCGCACCGACGTCACGACGGCCGGGTTGGGCCGCTCCAGCAGTGCGCGCACGTCCGGCGGGAAGGTCGAGTCGCTCATGCGGCGGCGCCTACCCTCGCCGGCTGCGTCCTACGCCGCCTCAGGCGCCGAGCGCCCGCCACACGCCGACTCCGGCGATGCCGTCGGTCTCCCAGCCGTGCCGGGCCTTGAGCCGGTTGACCCGCTGCTCGGTGATGTCGCCGAAGAAGCCGGTGCGGTACTTGGGTCGCATGTTCAGCGCGACCTGCAGCGCGCGCACCACGACGCCCTCGTCGCCCTTCTCGAGGAAGGTGTACTGGAACTTCGTGATGCCCGAGCGGACCGGGATCACCACGGTCTGGCCGACCCGGATCAGGTCGCCCGAGAGCCCGCTCGCCGATCTGATGCCGGCCACCGTCGAGTGCCAGGTCTTCGCCAGCCGGCTCAGGCTGTCGCCGGGCCGCACGACGTAGCGCATCCGCGACGGCAGCGCCCTCGACGAGGTGACCGACGTGGCCGGCGGCGCTGTCGGGGCGGCCGCGCCGCTGCGGGCGGCCGCCCAGGTCGGGTGGGTCGTCGTCCCGGTCACCTCGAGACCGCGGGCCTTCTGCAGCGTGCGTACGGCTTCCTCGGTGATCGGGCCGAAGAACCCCGTCACCGGCTCGACCGACAGCAGCCGCTGCAGCTGGAGGACGTAAGCACCGGTCGACTCGCGCTGGAGCAGCGGCCGGCCGGTGAGCGACATGGCGCTGGCCGGCTCCGGGCAGGGCGTGGACCTCGGCCCCGACCACGGCGTGGCCTGGTCCCCCTCGACCTTGACGCACGGCCCGTAGTCGATGGCGGCGGCCTTGCCGGTCCACCACGAGGTGCGCTTCATCGCGCCGTTCCAGGCCATCGAGATGTGCAGGTGGTCACCGTGGCTCTCGCCGCCGGTGTACGCCCGCCAGCCCTCCCCGGCGCGGTAGGACGACCAGATCCGACCGTCGTAGATGACGTACATGACGCCGAGCCGCCGGGCCTGGAAGCCGCCCATCCCGCTCGGGCCCGGGGCCAGCAGCCAGTCCAGGAACTGCGTCGCGAGCGCCTCCTCGGCCGGCTTGGACGCGTCCAGGCCCCAGTCCCAGGCCCGGCCCTCCTTGTGCTCGCTCTGGCCGCCGATGTCGCAGGCCCGGGTGATGCCGAGGTCGCGGCCGCCGTAGGCGGCGAGCAGCATGCTGCGCAGGGCCAGCGTTCCCGGCTTGACCACCGGGTCGCAGGAGGTCTGCGGCAGGTACGGCGCCCACCCCTCGGTGACCGACGGGGCGGCGACCGAGGCTCTCGGGTCGGCGACCGCGGCCTCGGCGCCGGCCACCGGGCCGGCGGCCAGCCCCCCGGTCAGCCCCCCGGTCAGCCCCCCGGTGAGCACCGCGACGGCCACCATCGTCCCGAGACCGCGTCGACCGTTACCTCGACCCGCACCGCCGTACCGCACGCTCTGCTCCCGACCCCGTCGATGGCCCGTGACCCCCGTCCGGGATCATGCTCGGCCGTCCCAGCAGCCACCTGAACCCCATTTGTCCCACATCTGGGAAAAACTTGGAAGATCAGCGGTGCGTCGACTTGCACTCCGCCCGGCGAGCCCGCTCAGCCATCTCGCTCAGGCGGCCGCGGTACCTCGGGCAGCGCCGCCCAGTCCGCCCAGCTGATCTCCCGGGGGACGTACCGCGGCTGCTCGAAGGCCCACTCCTGGGCGACCCAGTAGGGCACCAGCTCGTCCAGCTCGGCCTCGACGTCGGACCCGACGAGGCGGTCCACGACCCACCACGAGACGTCGGCGTCAGCGCCCACCCGCTCGGCCGGGTCGAGGTAGACGCATCCGAGCAGCTCGGTCTCGTCCTCGTCGAGCAGGGCGTAGTTGAACGACTCGTGCGCCTCGATCTCGCGCTCGTGCCGCTCGAGGTCCTCGCGGTCCTGCTCGACCGTCATCGTCGCCGGCGGCCAGCCCCAGGCCTCGCCGTAGATGGACCAGAGCCGCTCGCGGGAGCCCATGACGGCCGGGTAGTCGATGTCCACGTCGCTGCCGCGGATCGGGCGCAGGTGGTGACCGGTGGTCAGGTCGACCCGGGTCGGGTGCTCGAAGTCGTCGGGGAGCCAGCCCATGATCGCAACCTACCGGTCGGCTAGACCTCGCGGTCCAGCCGCTGCTGCATCTGCCGGAGCGCGGTCTCCGCGGCCCGGCGCACCTGCTCCTCGGGGTCGTCGGCGACCTGGTGGAGTGCAGTGGCGTGCTCGCCCTCCCCCACGACACCGAGCCCCCGCGCCGCCGCGGCACGGACACGCGGCACCTCGTCGTCGAGCAGCGGCACCAGAGCGTCGGCCGCCTCGCCCACCTCCCAGGTGGCCACCACCTTGGCCGCCATCTCGCGCACCCGCCAGTGTTCGACGCCCAGCGCCGCCACGACGTCGCGCCCGGCTACCGGCTGGTAGCAGTGCAGCAGCCCACGGGCTCCCCATACCCGGACCCAGTACGCGTTGACCCGCAGCTGGTCGCCATCGAGGCCCATCAACCAGGCAGTGGCGCGGCCTCCCAACCAGGCCAGCGACGGCAGCTCGGGGTCGTCGTGGGCCGCCCGGCCGGCCAGCAGGTCGGCGCACCAGGTGACCACCTCCTCGTGGCCCACCAGGTCGACCAGCTCGGCGATCCTGGCCGCGGGCGTGCCGTCGAGCGACATCGGCTCCTGCACGGCGCCAGGCTAGGCAACCGTCCCGACAGGCAGGACCGTGGCAGGCTGCGGACATGTCCGGCGTCGCGCTGTTCACCGTCGAGGAGGCCCGGGCCGAGCTGGCCCGGCTGCTGCCGGTGCTCGACGAGGTGGTGGCGCTGCGCGCCGACGCGGCCGAGCTGGCGGTCAGACCTGCGGACGGGCCGCCGAGTCCCCTGGGCGGCCTGCCCGAGCTCAAGGCCGCGCAGGCCCGGCTCGACGAGCTGCTCTCGACCGTGCAGCAGACCGGCGTCGAGCTCAAGGGCTTCGCCCCGCTGCTGGTCGACTTCCCGAGCGAGCTGGCCGACACCCCGGTGCTGCTCTGCTGGCTGGAGGGCGACCGGTCGCTGGGCTGGTACCACCGGCTCGACACCGGCTTCGCGGGGCGGCGGCCACTCCCGTGACGGAGCCGCCGGAGGACGAGGCGGCGCGGTACGCCGTCCTGACCGACCGGGTGCTCGCCCTGTACGAGGAGCAGCAGTACGTCGCCGCGCTGGGCAGGATCGACGCCGAGCGAGGCAGCGTGCCGGCGTACCGCTCCGACCTGGCCCACCTGGCGGCCTGCCTGCACGCCCTGGCCGGCGACCCGGCCGCGGCGCTGCGCGACCTGCAGGACGCTGCGGCGGTGGGCGGCTGGTGGCACCCGCGCATCCTGCTCGACGACGACGACCTCGAGCCGGTCCGTGGCCTGCCGGGCTTCGAGGCCCTCGTGGCGCAGGCGACTGACCGGAGCACGGCGGCACAGGCCGCCGCCCGTGCCCGGCCGCCGGTTGTGCACCGGCCGCCGGACGAGCGGCCGGCGCGCGGGCTGCTGGTGGTGCTGCACGGCGCCGGGCAGGGCGCGGCGGCCACGGCGGCCCGGTGGGCGCCCGCCGTCGACCGGGGACTGGTGCTGGTGGCGGTCGAGTCGTCGCAGCTGACCACCCCCACCTACCGCACCTGGCCCGACCCGGCGGCCGCGGCCGCTGACGTCGCGGCGGCTCTCGGGACGCTTCCGGCAACCGATCGCCTGCTGCCGATGGTGGCGGGCGGCTTCTCGGCGGGCGCCAGGGCGGCGCTGCTGTGGGCCCTGCGCGGACAGCCGACCGAGATCGCGGCCGTGCTCGCCGTGTCACCGGCGATCTGGCCGGAGCAGACCGCGGACCCGACCCACCAGCCGGTAGGAGTGGTGATCATCGGCGCTGCCGACGAGCTGCTGCCCACCACGCGGGCGGCGGTCGACCGGCTTCCGGACGTACGCCTGGAGGTCGTCGACGGGCTCGGGCACGACTACCCCTACGACTTCGGCACCTGGCTGGCCGCGGCCCTCGACGAGGTGCTGCCTCAGCCGTAGCGGCGGGTCGACTCCGCCGCCACCGGGCAGCGCCCTTCCGGACGCCCGCAGGCACCGGTGTCGCAGAGCCGGCAGATCCAGCGGGTGGCGCCGGGGCCGCGCATCATCGCGACCAGCACCGTGCCCAGTGACCGCTCGAAGGCGGCCCGCTCGGCCGCCGGCACGGCGGACAGCGCGGACATGGCCCGGTCGAGGACCTCGGCCCGGGCCGCGACCACCCCCGCCGCCGCCCGCCGCCCGGACGCGGTGAGCCGTACCGCCGTGGTCCTACCGTCCGGCCCGGGCACCCGGCGGACGTGGCCGGCGGCAGCCAGCCGGTCGACCAGCCGTACAGTGCCGGAGTGGGTGAGCCCGAGCACCTGCCGCAGCAGGTCGACCGACGGGTCGTCCAGGAAGTCGTGCAGCGCCGACAGCGCGGTCGCCGTCGTCAACGACTGGCCCGAGGTCGCCTCGAGCTCGTCGGTCATCCGGTCGGCGACGACCAGGCTCAGGGCGCCGAGCAGGTTGGCGGTCCGGTCCACCGCCGTCGCCCCTCTCAGCCGCCCGATCAGCCGAGGTCGTAGTCGAGGGTGACCTCCGGCGCTCCGGCGAGCGGCGCCCGGAACGTCCCGCTGCCGGTCAGCCCGGCCAGCCCGTCGGTACCCGACCCGGCGACCACCGTCCAGGTGCCCTCGGCGACCGCGCCGTCGTACGCGCCCTGGGTGGTCAGTAGGAAGCTGCCCTCGGTGCCGCCGAGGGTGCCGGTCACCCGCTGGAGGCCGACGTACTCGGCGGACTTCTCCGACGTGTAGGCCATCAGCCAGGTCACCGAGCCTTCGCCCTCGATGTCGCCGCTGAAGGTCTGCCCGACCTCGGCCCTGGACAGCTTTGCGCCCGGCCCGAGCTCGGCGTAGACGTCCTCGTCCCAGCCGCTGATCTGGAAGGTCGCGGTGGCGCTGGTCATGAGCTGGCTCCCGTCGATCGCCGGTTCATCCCTGTTTGTCCGATTAGCATATGCGTGAATCAGTCATATGTCTAGGCAGTAGCGACCGCGGACGATTCGGTAACGGTCTGCCGACCGGTTCGCCCGGTATCACCCGTCCTGCACGTCATGTCGTCCGGTCCGGTGACGCTGTGCCGACAGCTCGACCGCCGAGAGCCACCACTCGGCGAAAGCCTTCCCGTCCACGGCCGTGACCGCGCGCCGGCCGACGCCGGTCGAGGCCACCGTCACGCCGGGCCAGTCCAGGGCGGTCGCGACCGTCAGCGGGTCGTGCAGGAAGTGCAGCAGGTCGTCGGGCAGGCCGGCATGCGCCGCGGCCAGGGCGCCGTGGTCGCGCAGCGCGGCGTACTGCTCCGCCTGCCGGGCCAGGAGCGCGCCCACCCGCCCGGCCGCGCGCAGCCGAGGCAGGTGCTCGGCCCGCACGGAGGTGCGCAGGGTGTCGGCGAGCGTGACCTGGGTGAGGTCGCCCGCCGCCGCGAGCACGGTGGCCGCGGCGTCCGGGTCGCCGGCCATGTTCCAGTCCCGATCCGGGCCGTACGCCGGCAGGTCGCTCCCCGGGGGCCGCAGCCACCCACCCATGACGACGACCCGTGCCCCGCTGAGCAGCCCGGGCTGGGTCCGCTCCAGCAGCGCCAGGTTGGTCAGCGGCCCGATCGCCACCACCGTCGCGCCGCTGCGGACCGACGCCGCGAGGAGCCTGACCGCGGCGCCCGGTGGCGACGGGGCAGCCGGCAGGTCGGCCGGCCACAGCTGCGGCAGCGGGTCGATGCGGCGCTCGGTGAGCGTCGTCCCGGCGCCGGCGGCCACCGGCACGTGGCCGAGCCCGAGCAGGTCGAGGACGTGCCGCGCGTAACCCGCCCGGACGCCACCCGGGTCCACCGTCGTGGTGATCGCGAGCAGCTCGGCGTCCGGGCGGCCGGCCACCAGGGCGAGCGCGGCCAGGTCGTCGGGGTCGCCGCCGATGTCGGTGTCGACGTGCAGCCGGTGCACCGGGCCACCGTAGGCTCCGGCGCGCCGGCCGGGAGCGGCCCGTCCCGGCACGGGAGGCGTGATGGCCGGCTTCGACGAGGCGACCGCTCTGCATGCCGCCGGACCCGGCGCGTTCGACGTCGACCTCGACGACGCGTGGAGCATCGGCGGAAAGCTCAACGGCGGCTACCTGCTGGCGCTGCTCGGCCGGGCCGCGAGCGCCGCGGTGGGCAGCGAGGGGCACCCGCACCCGGTCGCCGCGAGCGCGCACTTCCTGCACGCGCCGGACCCGGGGCCGGCCCGGGTCGAGGTCGCGGTCCTGCGGGCCGGCCGGACCCTCGCCCAGGTGCGGGCCTCCCTGCTCGCCGGCGGCCGGTCGTGCGTCGAGTCGCTGGTCACGGTGGGCGCCCTCGACGGCGCGACCTGGTGGGACGGCGTCCCGCCGGTGCAGCTCCCCGCGATCGAGCAGTGCCCCCGGCTGCCGGTTCAGGGGCCTGGCATAGAGGTCCCACTGATGGCCGTCGTCGCCGAGCACCTCGACCCGGCGGTGATGGGCTGGGCGGTGGGACGCCCCAGCGGGGTGGGCGAGCTGCGCGGCTGGGCCGCCCATGCCGACGGCCGCGACCCCGACCCCGTCTCCCTGCTGATGTTCGTCGACGCGCTGCCGCCCGCGACGTTCGACCTGGGCAGCGCGGGCTGGGTGCCGACGCTCGAGCTGACCTGCCACGTCCGCGCGGTGCCGGCACCGGGCCCGCTCGCCATCCGTCAGCGGGTCCGCCACGTCGCGGGCGGCCGGGTCGACGAGGAGTGCGACGTCTGGGACTCGACCGGCCGGCTGGTCGCGACCGGGCACCAGCTCGCCGGCCTGCGGGTCACCGAGGGACAGGCACCGGCCGTCCCGCGCTGACCGGCCACCCCGCTCGGCGCAGGATGGGCCCATGTGGCGGACGACCGACCTAACCCGGCTGCTCGGCTGCGACGTACCGATCGTGCAGGCACCCCTCGGCGGTGGCCCGGGCACCGCCGAGCTGACGGCGGCGGTGGGCACGGCCGGCGGCTTCGGTGTCGTCGGCGGCGGCTACCTCGACCCCGACGACCTGGCCGACGTCCTGGCGCGCACCCGGTCGCTCACCGACCGCCCGTTCGGGGTCAACCTGTTCCTCGTTCCCCTGCCGCAGCGGACCGGGTCGGACGCCGCTCGCGCCGCCCTGTCCGGGGTCGCCGCCGACCTGGGTCTGGACGTCGCCGTCCCCGAGGAGCCGCGCGGGCTGCCCGACCCGGTCGCCCAGCTCGAGGTGGTGCTGGACTCGGACGCCCGGCTGGTGACGTTCGCGTTCGGGGCGCCGTCGCGCGCGGTCACGACGAGGCTGCACGACGCCGGCCGGCTGGTGGGCGGCACCGCGCAGTCGGCGACCGACGCCCGCGAGCTGGCGGGGCTCGGCGTCGACGTCGTCATCGCCCAGGGGGCCGAGGCGGGCGGCCACCGGGGCGGGCTCCCTCGTGCGGCCGGGGCCGGCGACGTACCAGGCCTGCTGGCACTGCTCCCTGCCGTCGTCGACGCCGTCGACGTCCCCGTCGTGGCGGCAGGTGGCATCGCGGACGGCCGCGGCGTGGCGGCCGCCCTCGTGCTGGGAGCGCAGGCCGCGGCGCTGGGCACCGCCTTCCTCCGCACCCCGGAGGCCGGCACCGCGGCGGCCTACCGCCGGGCCCTCGCAGGCGCCGACGAGACGAGCACCGTGACCACCAGTGCCTTCTCCGGCCGGGCCGCCCGCGGGCTGCCGAACGCCTACGTCCGGGCGTTCGACGGTGAGGCGCCGGTCGAGGTGCCGGACTTCCCTGTCATGAACTACCTGAGTCGCCCGCTGCGCGCAGCGTCCGCCGCGGCCGGCACCGCGGAGGCGCAGTCCCTCTGGGCCGGCCAGGGCGTCGGGCTGGCCCGCGAGATTCCGGCCGCGGAGCTCGTCGCGGCCCTGGTCGCCGAGACCGAGAACGCGCTCGCGCGCACGTGCCCCTGACCGCCAGGCTGTGCGGCCATGGCGACCGAGATCGACGCCGTACGCCCTCAAGCACTGCACCACGACGTGCCCTACGCCTACGCCACGGTCGCGCCGGCCGGTCGGCTGGTCCTGACTGCGGGTGCCTGCCCGATCGACGCGGACGGCGTCGTCGTGGCCCCGGGTGACGTGGGCCGGCAGGCGGCCCAGGTCATGGCCAACCTGGAACTCGTCCTGCGTGAGGCCGGCTGCTCGGTCGGCGACGTGCTGCGCACCACGGTGTGGGTCGCCAGCAGCGACCGGGCGGACCTGGTCGACGCGTGGCAGGTGGTGCGCGAGACCTTCGGGACGTGGGACCCGCCGAGCACCCTGCTCGGTGTCACCGTGCTCGGCTTCCCCGGCCAGCTGGTCGAGGTCGAGGCGACCGCCGTCCGGCGGTCGTGACGGTCAGAACCCCTGCACGAGCTCGTAGAGTCCGCCGTCAGGGGCGACGAAGTGCGCATAGCGCTGCCGATCGGTCTGGCCGGGGTCGTCCACGTCGAGGCCGGCGGCGCGCAGCTCGCGCACCGCGTCGTCGAGGTCGGCGACGAGGAAGCCGATGGTGCGCGACGTGCCGCCGCCCGGCTCCCGCTCATCGGCCACGCCGAAACGTGAACCGTCGGGCAGGTCGAAGAGGTCGGCGTCCATCCCGGGGTCGGCGACTCTCGCCATACCCAGCACGTCAGCGACCAGCGTCGTCATCTCCGCCCGGTGCGGCGTCGCCGTGCCGGCGAACACCAGACCCAGGATCTCCACCTCAGCGTCCCGCCGAGGGGGTGGCTGCATCCCGCAGCGGGAGCGCCGCGCCCTCGCAGCAGGGAGTGATCCACCGGCAGCGCACGCACTGCGAGTGAGAGGCGACCCAGACCTGCTCGGCCCCGCAGCGCGGGCACGGCTCCAGGCCGCCGCCGTCGTCGTCCGTGCCGGCCACCCGGCACCCGGTCTCGTCCACCCGGCCACGGTAGGTCGCTTCCCCTCCCGACGGTGCGCTGCCGCACCGGACACGCCGGTGGGGTGGTGTGTCGACGCACGGTCGAGCAGGTCAGACGCGGGCGTACTCGTCGTCGCGCTCGTCGCGCTCGTCGCGCTGGTCGCGCTCGTCCCGCGGGCCGGGCAGCGAGCCGGCATCCGCCGGGGCGCCGGCAGCGTGCGGGTCCGACATCGGCACCGTGCGCAGGAAGACGCCTCCGATGACACCCGCGGCGAGCGCCGCGACGGCGCCGGCCAGGAACGCCACCTGGTAGCCGCTGTTGAGCGCCGCGACCTGCTCTGTGCCGCCGGCGACGAGGTCGCCCGTGCGCCACGCAGCGAGGCTCGCGAGGACCGCCAGGCCCAGGGCGCCGCCCATCATGAACGAGGTGTTGACCACGCCGGACGCCAGCCCGGCGTCCTTCGGCTCGACCTCGCTCATCGCGGACAGCAGCACCGGGTTGAAGGCCATGCCGGCGCCGATGCCCAGGAGCAGCATCGCGGGCAGCACGTCGGTGACGAACGTGCCGTCGACCGGGGCGCGGGAGAACAGCACCAGGCCGACCGACGAGATCGCCAGCCCGAGCGCCAGCGGCACCCGGGTGCCGAACCGCATGACCATCTTGGCGGACAGGCCGAGCGAGAAGGCCATCATGATCAGGTTGGACGGCAGGAAGGCCAGCCCGACCTGCAGCGGGTCGTAGCCGAGCACCAGCTGCAGGTAGAGCGCCGAGAGGAAGAACCAGGCGAACATCGCGGCGGCCCACAGGACGCCGACCACGTTGGCGACCGCCACGCTGCGAAGGCGGAACAGCGACAGCGGCACGAGCGGCGCCGCCGACCGGTGCTCGATCACGAGGAAGGCGGCGACCAGCACGACGCTCACTGCGAGCAGCCCCAGGGTCTGCCTGCTGGCCCAGCCCGCCTCGTTGCCGTTGACGATCGCGTAGACGGCGGTCATCAGGGCGGTCGTCACCGTGACCGCGCCGGCGACGTCGACCTTCGCCGCTCCCAGGCCCGAGCCGCCGGGCAGCAGCACCAGGCTGGCCGCGATCACTGCGACGCCCACCGGGATGTTGACCAGGAAGATCCAGTGCCAGTCGAGCAGGTCGGTGAGCACACCGCCGGCCAGCACCCCGACGCTGCCGCCGCCGGCGCTGACGAAGCCGATGACCCCCATCGCCTTGGTGCGCTCGGCCGGCTCGGTGAACAGCGTCATCACGATCGAGAACGCGACGACCGACACGACGGCGCCACCGAGCCCCTGGACCGCTCGCGCGGCGACGAGGAACGTCTGCGACGAGGCCAGGCCGCAAGCCAGCGAGGCCGCGGTGAAGAGCGTGAGACCGCCGACGAAGAGCCGACGGTGACCGAAGAGGTCGCCGAGCCGGCCGCCCAGCAGCAGGAAGCCGCCGAAGGTCAGCAGGTAGGCGTTGACGACCCAGGCCAGCGAGGACTCGGAGAAGCCGAGGTCCTCGCGGATCGAGGGCAGGGCCACGTTCACGATCGTCGAGTCGAGGACGATCATCAGCGATCCGCTGCACAGGACGAAGAGGGCCAGCCAGCGGCCGCGGTGGTCGAGCTCGGTCATCGTGGTCTCCGGGTCAGGGTCGGTCCAAAGAGTGCTGCTACGCACGGGAGAAGTGACCCCGCGGGCCTGCCGAACTCATCGGTCCGGCCGGACCGAGCAGTGCTGGCGGTGCCGTCGGTGCTGTCAGGCGTCGAGGTGCAGCGGCAGGCCGAACATCGGGTAGGAGGACGCGACGTCGAGGAAGAAGACGACGCCGCGCAGCCGCTGACCGTCAGGGTCGACGTCGAGCACCTGCAGCGACCAGGCGGAGAACCCGCCCTCGGGGTCGGGCTTGTACTGCGCGAAGGCCGGCGACCCGTTGGCCTGGACGGGCACCAGCTTGGATCCGTCGCAGCCGATGCCGGGGCCGAGGCACCACTCGACGATGTCGTCGTGGGTCTGCAGCCACAGGTCGAACGGCGGCATCGACCACGACGCGTCCTCCGCGAGCAGCGCGGTGAGCCGGTCCATGTCGTAGGCCTCGAACGCCTCGACGTAGCGCGCGACGAGCGCCTGCTCGTCGGCGTCGAGCGGCCGCTTCTCCGTGTGGGGGTCGCCGTTGCTGGCCAGGGTCGCGCGGGCTCGTTGCAGGGCGGAGTTGACCGACGGGATGCTGGTGCCCAGCAGCTCGGCGACCTCGGCGGCCGGCCAGGCCAGCACCTCGCGAAGGATCAGGACGGCACGCTGGTTGGGTGGCAGCAGCTGCAGGGTCGTGATGAAGGCCAGGCGCACGGTGTCGCGGAGCTCCGCGATCTCCGCCGGGTCGGCCGCGGACGGCACGACGCGGGCGTCAGGGACCGGCTGCAGCCAGACCGCTTCCGGCATCGGGGCGGGCAGCCCGTCCGCCGCGGGGCGGGCCGGACCCATGTCCATCGGCAGGGCCCGTCGCTGGCGGCCGTCGAGCATGTCGAAGCAGACGTTGGTCGCGATCTTGTACAGCCACGAGCGCAGCGAGGAGCGCCCCTCGAAACGCTCGGCCGCCTTCCAGGCGCGGACCAGCGTGTCCTGCACCGCGTCCTCGGCCTCGAAGGCCGAGCCGAGCATCCGGTAGCAGTAGCCGGTCAGCTCGACCCGGTGGTTCTCGAGCGTCGCGTCGAGGTTTTTCAGCAGGGCTGGGCCCACCGGCGTGCTCTCCGGCGCCCCCGTCTCTGGAGTCGTCACGCCCGCCACCATAGGCCCGCCGGGCGACAGTGCGGCCACCGAGTATGTGCCCGGTCCGTCCCGGCGGCGCGTCACGCGGCGACGTGCCGCCCGACCCACTCCGCGAGCGGGCGGACCGCCCGCCAGGCGTCACGTACCTCGTCCGCCGCGCGTGGCGTCGCCAGCCAGTCCGGCGCGCCGAACCGGCGAAAGACCATCAGGGAGCGGGCCCGCATCAGCTCGAGGCGGGGATGGTCGGCCGGCACCCCGCGCGGCCTGGTGGCGACCCGGTCGCCCTCGACGTCGAAGCCCGCTGCCTGGAGCCCCGCGACCAGCCGCTGCAGCTCGCTGCCGACGGCCAGGGAGTCGACGGAGGCCCGGTAGCGCGCGATCTCGTCGGTGCCGTGCGAGCGCCAGCCGCCGCCGGCGAGCAGGCCCTCGGCGTCGACCTGGACGTAGAACCCGACACCGACGGTGTCCTCGTTGACCGGGACCAGCGCGCCCTGGTGGGTCTTGTACGGCGTCTTGTCCTTGCTGAAGCGCACGTCCCGGTTGGGCCGGAACATCTTGGCCGGGCCGAACTCGTCCTCGAGCCGGGCCAGCAGCGCGCGCATCGGGTCGCGGACCTCCGCCTCCCAGTCCGGCTTGTGCCGAGCCCAGTACTCCCGGCTGTTGTCCGCCTCCAGGCCGGCGTAGAGCTCGAGCGCGCGGTCGGAGAAGCCGGCGAAGCTGCCCATGCGCACGACCCTGTCACGGCTGCGAGAAAGCGGTGGACGCGGCCGGTGGCGACGGCGATGGTCGGGGCGAGCCGCTGCCGCTGGGAGCGGCCCGCGGGACTGAGGGGCGGGACCTGAGGGAACGGAGCCGCGATGACCTTCGACGTCCGGCCGATGGCCGACGCGGACCGCCCCGCTGTCGCCCGGCTGCTGGCCGAGACCACCCGCCAGTCCCCCGCCGGGGCCCGGCGGATCCTGGGGTACCTCGACCGGGTGACCCTGGTCCACCTGGTCGCGGTCGTCGACGGTCAGGTCGTCGGGCGCTCCGGCGTCGCCCGGCCGCCGATGCTGCCGGAGGGCACGGTCGCCCTCGGCGTCGGCGTCACCGCGCCGTCCCGCGGCCGGGGCGTGGGCGCGGCGCTGTTCGACCACGCGGCACGTGGCGTCCCGCCCGGCACCGGACGGGTCATGGGCTTCTCCGACGACCGGGACGACGCGGCCGTCCTCCCCTGGCTGGCCCGACGGCACTTCGAGGCGTTCCAGCACTCGATCGCCAGCGAGCTGGACCTGACCTGCTGGCAGCCGGACGCCCCGGCGCCGGCCGACGTCACCGTCCGGGTGGTCGACCCGCAGTCGACCCGCGACGACGAGGCGGTGGCCCGGCTGTACGCCGACAGCGACACCTCGCCGGAGGCCGACGAGATCGGCGAGACGACCTGGTCGACCCAGCTCGACGCGGCGGCTGCGGGCGGGACGGGCGGCCGGCTGGTCCTGCTGGACGTGGCCGGGGTGCCGGTGGCCATGTCCCTGGCCCAGCAGGAGTCGGACACCGACTGGGAGGTGCACTACACGGGCGTGCACCCGTCGGCGCGCGGCCGCGGCCTGGCCAGGGTCGCGAAGGCCGCGCTGCACAACGACCTGGTGCGGCTCGGCGCCACCCGCCTGGAGACGTACAACGAGGCGGGCAACGCCGGCATCCGGCACGTCAACGCCACGCTCGGCTACGTGCGGGTCAAGGGCGCACGGCGGCACCGGCGTGATCTGGCCGCGCACCCCCTCGCCTGAGCCGGCTGTCCGCGACGGGCGAACACCATGCGGTGGCGGACGCCGTCCGCCCGCGGTCTGCTGGAGCGGTGGAGCGACCGGGCGAGGGAGCGGGAGCCGACGCGGCGGCGGCCGCCGGAGCGGGTGCGCTGGACGCGTACTCCCGGGTGGTGACCGACGTGGCGGCCGCGGTCACGCCGCACGTCGCAGCGGTGCTCGTACGACGGGGTGCCGGATCCGGCGTGGTGGTGACCGACGACGGGTTCCTGCTCACCAACGCCCACGTCGTCGGGTCGTCGACGGGGGGCGAGGCGGCCTTCGCCGACGGCACCGAGGTCGGCTTCGACGTCGTCGGCTCCGACCCGCTCTCCGACCTGGCGGTGCTTCGGGCGCGCGGGGCCACCCCGCCGCCGGCCACCCTCGGCGACGCCGACGGGCTGCGGGTCGGCCAGCTCGTCGTCGCCGTCGGCAACCCGCTCGGCCTCGCCGGCTCGGTCACGGCGGGAGTCGTCAGCGGCCTCGGCAGGTCGCTGCCCACCCGCTCGGGCCGGGCCGGCCGGGTGATCGAGGACGTGATCCAGACCGACGCGGCGCTCAACCCCGGCAGCTCCGGTGGCGCCCTGGCCGACGCCACCGGCGCGGTCGTGGGCATCAACACGGCCGTCGCCGGCATCGGGCTAGGGCTCGCGGTGCCGGTCAACGCCACCGCCCGCCGGATCGTCTCGTCGCTGATCGCCGAGGGCCGGGTGCGCCGCGCCTACCTCGGGCTGGTGTCGACCCCCACCCCGCTGTCCCCCGACGTGGCCGAGCGGCTCGGGGCCGGGCGCGCGCTGCGCATCGTCGAGGTCGTCGCCGGGGCGCCGGCCGACCGGGCCGGACTGCGGCCGGGCGACGTCGTCGTGACCGCCGGGCGGGCGCCGGTCAGCGACGCGCAGAGCCTGCAGCGCCTGCTGTTCGCCGACGCCATCGGCCGGCCGCTGCCGGTCACCGTGCTGCGCAACGGCGCGATGGTCGACGTGATCGCGGTGCCGGCCGAGCTCACCGGCTGAGAGTCAGAGGTTGCCGCCCGTGCCGTAGCTGCGGTCCTCCCGCTGGATGGGCGGGTCGCCCTTGCCGTCGAGCGAGCGATGCCCGCGGCCGTCGACAAGAGTGCCTTTCGGGTTGCGGCGACGCAGCGTCCACAAACCCGACCCACAAACGCCGAGGACGACCAGGACCAGCAGGGCCACGATCTCCATGTCTGCCTCCAGCACCCCGAGGGCCGCCCGGGCGGGGCCGCCGGAGCGTACGCAGGTTACCGTTCCGGGTGCGCACGTTCGTGGTCTTCCTGCTCGTCCTGGCCGGCGCCGCGGTCGCCGGTGACCGGGTCGCCCAGCACCTTGCGGCTGGCGAGGCCGAGTCCCGCCTCGCCGACCACGGGCTCACCGACCCGCAGGTCGACGTCGGCGGCTTCCCCTTCCTCACCCAGCTGGCCGCGCGCGAGTTCAGCGACGTACGGGTGACGGCGTCGGTCCTGGACGTCGAGCAGGGCACGGCGCAGGACCTCGACGTCACGGCACGTGGTGTGGCCGCGCCGGCGGGCGGGGACGTGACCCTGGGCGAGGTCGAGGGAAGCGGGTTGGTGACGTACGACGAGGTGGTCGCCCGCGCCGGCGTCCCGGACCTGCAGATGCGCGCCGGTGACTCGCCGGACACCGTGCGGATGACCAGCACGGTGCAGGTGCTGGGCGAGCCTGTCGACGTGGTCGCCACCAGCCGGGTCCGGGCGACGGGGCGCACCGTCCGGGTCACCCCGCGGTCCTTCGAGCTCGCCGACGGGACGTCGGTCGGCGGCAGCCTCACCGCGACGCTGGCCGGCCGGCTCACCGTCGTCTACCCGCTGCGCGACCTGCCGGACGGCGTCACGGTGCGCGAGGTGCGGGCGACGGCCGACGGGTTCGAGGTCGCGGTCGAGGGTCGCGACGTGGTGCTGCGCGACCTGGGCTGACCGTACGGCGACTGGCGGAATCGGCGGGGATGACCGCCGGCCAGGCGGGTAGGTGCCTGGCATGACCCAGGAGACCTCGCACGACCGTACGACGGGGCCAGGCGCTGCCGAGCTCGCCGACGACGACCTGCTGCGCGAGCTCGAGCACCTGCACGAGACCCGGCACGAGACCTTCCTGCACGGGTCCGAGTCGGCCCTGACGGCGCACACCCACCGGATGGAGGCGCTCGAGCAGGAGTACCTGCGCCGCAACCCGCGACGCGAGGTCGACCCCGACCGGTTGCGGTCGGGACGGCGGGACGACACCCAGGAGGGGTGACGACATGGCGACGACCAAGCAACGGGCAGCAGCCCGCAAGAACGTGAAGAAGGCGGCCGGCGCCGCCCGGGCGAAGAAGTCCATCGCGAACATGCCCAAGTCCACCCGGACCGCTCTCGGCAAGCAGGGCGCTGCGGTGGCGGCGCGCAAGCGCAGGGGCGGCAGCACGCCGAAGACGCGCGCCGAGCTCTACGAGATGGCCAAGCGGAAGGACATCCCGGGACGGTCCCGGATGGGCCGCGCCGAGCTTGCCAAGGCCCTCGGCACGAGCTGACGACATCGCAGTCGCAGCGTTCTCGGACCTGGCTTCTCAGACCAGGAGCACGAGCACGACGGCAAGCGCGGCCGCGAGCAGGGTGCCGGCGGTGAGCACCGTCGTGACAGGTGCCCGCGGCAGGGGCCGCCCGTGCCGCATCGCCCGGTCGACGGCTCGCCACCGCAGCCGCGCCGTCGCGGTGACCAGCAGCCCGGTCCCGACCAGCACCAGCCCCATGACCCGGCGCAGCCCCTCGTGCCCTACGTCCGGGAGGACGCCCACGACGGCGACCCCCGCGGCGAGCAGGGCCAGCGACGTGCGGACGTACGCGAGGTACGTCCGCTCCGCCGCCAGGCTCATCCGGTAGTCGGGCTCATTCTCTTCCTCGAGCTCTCCGGCCACTCGTGCAGTGTGCCGCTCAGCCAGCCGTGCCGATACGGTGCCACGGTCCGGTGATGGCATAGACGTGCCCGGGGTGGAACAGGTTGGCGAACAGAGTCGACTTGTCGGCGGAGTAGGTCGGACCGGTCATCTCCCCGCTGCCGTCGCCGACCTCGTTGCGGGCCAGGAAGTAGGTCACCCCCTCCGCCGTCGCGCCGACCAGGTGCTGGCGGGTGCCGGCCGGTCAGCCGTGGCGACCGAGGTGGCCCAGGAGCTGCTCGGCCGGACCGGCTTCGCGGCGTACCGCCACGGCGGGACCGAACCGGTGCGGACGGTCACCGTCGTCGACGAAGAGAAGTGCCGGCGCGAGCAGGGCGGCGGCGAGGGCGGACGGGATCGGCCGGTCGGCGCCGCACGCCCGCCCGACGTCCCAGCCGTGCACGGCAACCTCGACGGCCCCCGCGACCGCGAGGATGCCGGCGGGCAGGCCGGCGTCCCCGATGGTGACCGCCGTCGGGCCGCGCGGGTCGGCCCACGCCCCCATCATCCGGCAGGCGCGGCTGCGCAGGGCGCCGACCGGGTCGGTGACGGGGTCGCCGTAGTCGGCGTCGGCCGTTGCGCCGGCGGAGAGGTCGAGGTGGCCCGCAGCGATCGCCTCGTGCAGCGTCCGCAGCGACTCGTCCATGTGCTGGAGCAGCCGGCGCAGGTCCCACCGGGCACAGGGCGTGGGAGCGGTCATCAGCGCCGGACCGACAAGGACGAGGCTGCCGAGCGTGTAGCCCATTGCGCGCTCGAGAAGCGCGAACCCCTCGCCCACCGTGGCCGGCAGCGCGACCGGGTGTGACGCGGAGGCGGTCATGCGACCAGGGGAAGGCGAGCGGGCAGTCCGAAGGTGCCGAACAGGGTCGTGTCGAAGAACGCGGCGACGTGCGAGATGCGGCCGTCGGTGACAGTGAGCACCTGCAGCTGGAACGGCTCCCAGGCGTCCTCACCGCGAAGGTAGACCGCGCAGGCGGGCTGGCCGCCGTTGGCGCGGGTCGGCAGCGTGAGCAGGTCGCCCGGGCCGGCCGGGCAGTGCTCGCCGACGAGGGTGCCGATGGCCTCGGCGCCGTGGTACCACGAGGTGAAGGGCGGCATCTCCCAGACCGCGTCGGCGGTGAACGCCGCGACGATGCCGCGCACGTCCTTGGCCTCGAGCGCGCGGACGTAGTGGTCGAGCAGGGCGCGCTGCGCCGGGTCGTCCGGCTCGACGACGTCGTCCTCGCGGACGTCCATCGCGTCGAGCTGGGCGCGGGCGCGCTGCAGGCTGCTGTTGACGGCCGCGACCGTCGTGCCGAGCATCTCGGCCACCTCGGCGGCCGGCACCTGCATCACCTCGCGCAGGACGAGGGTGGCCCGCTGGCGCGGCGGCAGGTGCTGCAGCGCGGCGACGAGCGCGAGCCGCACGGTGGACCGTGCGGTGACTACGGTGGCCGGGTCGTTGGGGTCGCCACCGACCATCGCGTCCGGGACCGGCTCGAGCCACAGGATCTCGGCCTGCTCCAGCGGGTCGGACGGGTCCGAGGCCGGCCCGCCGAGCCCTGTCGGGAGGGGGCGGCGGTTGCGGCTGTCCAGCGCGGTCAGGCAGGCGTTGGTGGCGATCCGGTAGAGCCAGGTGCGCAGCGAGGACCGTCCCTCGAAGCCGTGGTAGGACCGCCAGGCGCGCAGGTAGGTCTCCTGCACCAGGTCCTCCGCCTCGTGGACGCTGCCCAGCATCCGGTAGCAGTGGGCCAGCAGTTCCCGCCGGAACGGCGAGACGACCTCGAGGAACTCGTCGTCCGTCGATGCCGCCTGTGGTGCCCTCGATGCCGCCTGTGGTGCCGTCGATGCCGATGCCGACGTGGTCGCGGCCATGGCTGAGCCTCCGGGTGGTGGTCCGTCACGAGGTCAGACGGCACCGAGCCCCGGAACTCATCGGTCAGAACGGCGGAACGTCGGGAACGTCGGCGAGGTCGACGAGGTCGGCGAGGTCGGCGAGGTCGATCCGCTCGAGGACGGGTTCGACCGGGATGCGGTAGCTGCGCCCGGAGGGGTAGGTGATGCGCAGGTCTCCGGGGTCGCCGTGCGGGTCGGGTCGGATGGTGGTGTCGGTGAAGGTCTTGATGTCATGGTCGGGTCGGCAGCCGGCGTCGAGGTTGCCGGCCGCGGTGGGTCCGCGCGGGTAGTTGACCCGGTGGTCGATGTCGCAGCGGTCGGCGGGCATCCGGCAGCCCAGCCCCCGCCGGCAGTAGCGGTCGCGGGCGAGCACGTGGTCGAGCAGGTCCCGCGGTGGGTCGTGGGTGTCGACGGAGAGCTCGTCGAAGCGCCCGGTCCGCGGGTCGGTCAGCAGCCGGCGCCAGGTGCCCTCGCCGGCGATGCGGCGGGCGGAGTCGGCGGTGATCGGGCCGTGTCCGACCAGCTCGCCGGGCAGCTCGTCGACACCGAGCAGCGTGTCGATGCCGACCACGACCTGGATCTGGGGCCGCCGGCCCTGCCGCCTCGGCAGCCCTCGGGGCGCCCCTCGCCCGGCACGCGGCGCCGGGGACACCGCAACCGGCGTCGCAGGGTGGGCTGGGGCGGGGTCGGCGGACTCTGCCGGCACGTCGGGGTGGGTGGTGTCCTGGTCGAGGCCGCGGCGGCCGAGGTCGGCGAGCACGTCGGCACGCGCCTGGTCCAGGGTGCGGGTGTCGCCGGGTCCCTTCGACGCGAGGGCGGTGGCAGTCAGCCACGTGTAGAACCCCTCGATCGCGACCGGGTCGTCGAGCCAGGTGATGCCGCCCGCACCGTTGCTGGTCTCGAAGCGCTCGACCGTCCGGTCCGCCTCGACCTGCCGGGCCCGCTTCTTTGCGGCGTCAGGGTCGACGGCGATGACCGCGCGGCGCAGCGAGTCGCGCAGCTGCCGGTAGGTGCGCCCGGCCGCGCCTGCCACCACCGCGGCGTCCACCCGGGCGGCTGCCGCGTCGTCGAGGGGGCGCAGCAGCTCCAGGACCATCCGGGCCTTGGGCAGGTCGAGGTCGCCGCGGGCCAGGGCCAGCCGGGTCTGCGGAACCCGCGCCAGCTCGGTGGCCTCGCTGACCCGGCGCATCGCCGAGCCCGGCGAGAGCCCCAATGCGGCACCCAGCTCGGCGGCGGCCATCCGCTCGGCCTGCACCGCGGACTCCTTGTGGTGCGGCGCCCCGGCCGGGGTCACCCCGCGCCACCGTCCGGCCCGCGCGACGAGGGCGGCGGCAGCGTCCGCCTCGACCGACGCGGCCCATGCCTGTAGCCGGGCCGCCGCGCCCGCCAGCCCGACCACCATGTCGTCCGAGCACGTCGCCAGGTCCACCTCGCCGGCCAACGCCGCCAGCAACACACCCGGCGCCGTCTGGTCGACCAGCCGCGCCGGCGGCCACTCCGGGCGAAACCCGTCGCCCAGGGCCGCCGCCGCGAGAGCGGCTGCCTCCCGGCCCGGGTCGGGAACCAGCGACAGCAGCACTTCCTCGGCGGAGGGCAACGGCTCCCGCGGCTCCCGAAAGGTGCCCCCGTCCGGGTCGAGCAGGCCGAGCGGGCCGAGCGGGCCGAGCGGGCCGAGCGGGTCCACGGACGGCGCGAGGCGCTCGGCCGTCGCCGCCCCCGTAGTCGTCGCCGCCGTGCGCGTCATCGGACCTCTCCTGATCGAACGTATGTTCTAATTCTAGCCGACCCGCAACCGTCGCACCAGATCTGTGCACAGCTGCGCGGACCGGAACGCCGTCGGCTCCGGCGGTGTAGACACGGTGCAGCCCCGAGGACGGAGCCGCCGATCAGCACGGACCGCGACACGGCCAGCAGCGACGACCGATCTACCCCGACGCGTTGGGCGGCCCGTGGATCGCCACAGCGGCCGCGGACAGTGCAGAGCCGGTCCCGGAGTGGGCGGACGACGACCTGCTGACCAGGGCGCCCTGACGGCGCGGCCCGCTCCAGGTCGTGCGTCCGACGGCCGGTCGCGATGACTCCCGGCGGTCACCGTCGTCTATACCTGCAGACGAGGCACCGACCAGGCGCCCGCGCTCGGGAAGGACGACGACATGCCCTCCATCACGCCGTGCCTGT
>Ga0126307_10000472_pt1 | contig 25830 bp, 26 predicted proteins | sample Plot28_FD_89955 | JGI IMG/M metagenome (GOLD analysis project Ga0126307, IMG submission 89955) | Serpentine soil microbial communities from UC McLaughlin Reserve, CA, USA - Plot28 | ecosystem: Environmental > Terrestrial > Soil > Grasslands | place: USA: UC McLaughlin Reserve, Lake County... | reverse complement strand
CATCCGGGTCGTCGCTCGCGAGCTCGCATCCTGCGGGCCGACCGTCTTGTGAGCCTCGTGCGCGACACGCTCGGCCTCCTCGACCTTGCCGCGCTGGACCAGCAGCTGGGCGAGCGAGCGCTGGCTCTCGCACAGCGTCCCGCGGTCCTCCAGCGGCTTCAGGATCCGGATCGACTCGCGGAAGAGCTTGTCGGCGCGGTCGAGGTCCCCGGTACGCCAGGCGAGCCACCCGAGCGCGTTCAGGCTGCGGGCGAGCGGCTGTGCAACCCCGGCCTCCTCGAACAGCGAGCGCGCATCCTCGAGCGCTGTCTTCGCGTCGGCGAACTCGCCGTGAATCGACAGGAGCTTGCCTCGGGAGGCGAGCGCCGCGGCCCGCGCGACGATGTTGCCGCTCGCCTCGGCGAGCTCGAGCGCGCGCTCGACGAGCGGCACCGCGTGCTCGACCTCGAACCGGGCGAGGTAGATGTCGGCGAGCTGCTGGGCCGCCTGGCTCTCGTGGTCCTTCCGTCCCGCCGACTGTGCGAGCTCGAGCGCCTCCTTCACGAAGCGCTTGTCGTCGGCGAGATCTCCGCGGATCCAGCCGATCCACCCGCGCATCATCAGCGCGTCGAACCGTCCCCCTACGTCGTCCTCCGGCATGACCGTCAGAGCCGCCTCGGCGAACTCTCGGCCCCGGTCGAGGTCTGCGTCGCGTGACAGGGAGACATCGGCCAGAGCCGTGAGGGCGCGGCCCTCGAGATCGCGCTCGCCCGAGGCCCGCGCCTCGTCGAGGACCGTATCGATCTCTGCGGCCAGGGCGGGGTAGTCGCTGAGGCGCCAGGCCGCCACGGCCGCCCGGTAGCGGCGGTCGAGCGTCGGCTCGAGCTCGACGGAGCGGAGCAGGAGCTTCCGCGCGGCGCGGTTCGCCTGCCGGGTGAGCGCACGCTTGCCGGCGACCTCGAGCGCAGCCGCCGCTTCCGCGGCGAGCTCCGGCGGCGGCGCGCCGTCGAGCTCTGCCAGGAGCGTCGCCGTCTGATCGAGGTGGTACGCACGGATCTCGAGCAGCTCGTCACCGACGCGATGGTGAAGCCAGTAGGCGAAACGCCGATGGTGCTCGGCGCGATCGGATTTCGGCAGGCCTCCGTACGCAACCTCGCGGATCAGGACGTGCTTGAAGCGGTACGCCTTCTCGCCGCTGATCGTCGAGCGTGCCTCGCGCTGGACGAAGTCGCGCCGCAGGAGCTCGTCGAGGAGCGGGTCGACCGCCTCGAGCTCCGGCGCGAGCGCGTCCAGCGCTCCGCGCCAGAACGTCCTTCCGATCACTGCCGCCCGCTGGAGAAGCGTCTTTTCCCCGGCCGGCAGCCGGTCCATACGGGCAGCGATGATCGCCTGGAGCGTGCCCGGGATGCCGAAGCGCCCGTCGCCTCCCTCGGCGAGCATCCGAACCGTCTCCTCGACGAAGAGCGGATTCCCCTCGGTCGTCGAGAGGATGTCCGTCCGGCACTCGTCGGGAACGGGCGACTGGGCCAGGAGCGCATCCACGAGCTGCTCGCTCTCGCTCGGCGGCAGCGGATCGAGCTCGACGGCGGCGCCGCGCAGGCGTCCACCGCCCCAGCCCGGCCGCACGTCGAGCAGCTCGGCCCGCGCGAGACAGAGAATCAAAAGGGGCGCGTCGCGCACCCAGTCGGCGAGGTGCTCCACCAGGTCGAGCAGCGGCTCCTCGGCCCAGTGGATGTCCTCGAAGACGAGCACCACGGGCATTGCCTTCGCGAGCGTCTCGGCCCACTCGCGGGCGGCCCATGCGATCTCCTGCTGGCTGCGCTCGCCCTCGACCGCCTCGAGCACGCCGGAGGCGAGCCCGATCAGGTCGGCGACGGCCTCGTCCTCGCAGCAGACGAGCAGCTTCTCGTGCGCCTCGTCGACGGGATCGTCGTCGGAGATCCCGGCCGCGGCCTTCACCATCTCGGCGAGCGGCCAGTAGGTGATGCCCTCGCCGTACGGCAGGGCGCGACCCGAGAGGATCACCGCGCCTTCGAGCCCGTCGACGAACTCGTGCGCGAGGCGGCTCTTCCCCACGCCCGGCTCGCCGTACATCGTGACGAGATGCGCGCGGTTCGTACGCACGGCGCGATCGAAGGTGTTCTCCAGCAGGTCGAGCTCTGCGTCGCGACCGACGAACGGGGCCTCGAGGCCCGCGAACGGCTCGACCTCGTCGGGCACGCCGAGCACGCGCCAGACAGGGAGGCCGTCGCCGAACCCGCGCAACGCGCGGGTTCCCGCGCTCTCGAAGCTGATGCGCCGGAACGCGAGCCGGTAGACGCCCGGTCCGACGAGGATCTCGTTCGGTGTCGCCGCCTGCTGGAGGCGTGCGGCCAGCGAGACGGCCTCGCCGGTTGCGAACGTCGAGTCGCCGTCGTCCGCGACCACCTCGCCGGCCTCGACGCCGATGCGCGCCTCGAGCTCAAGCTCGCGCACGCGCTCGAGCACGGCGAGCGCCGCCCGGACGGCGCGCTCGGCGTCGTCCTCGTGCGCTTGCGGGATGCCGAACGCGGCCATGACGGCGTCGCCGGCGAACTTCTCGACGGTGCCGCCGTGCTGCTCGATGCAGCGCGAGACGTCGCCGAAGAACCCGGTGATCCGGCGGCGGACGACCTCCGGATCCGTACCGGCGAGGAGCGTGCTCGACTCGACGAGGTCGACGAACAGGACGGCCGCCAGCTTGCGTTCCATGCCTCTAGTGTAGGAACGTCGAGCGACGCAGAAGCTTCCTGTGGACGACGAGCGTGACGCCGACCCTATGGCGTTCGGCTGCCCGGGCTCCAGCAGGGGAGGAACTCGTCGAGCGGAGACGACTTCATCCCGGGCGGCCACGCACGTGGCGTCCGGTACGGGCGAAGCTTCTGCGTCGCCGGACGGAGCAGTACGCCGAGTAGCATCGCAACCCGTGCTCGACCCGAAGGTCTTCAAGGCCTACGACGTCCGCGGCATCTACCCCGACGAGCTCGACGAGGAGGGCGGCTACGCGATCGCACGCGCGTACGTCGAGGAGTTCGAGCCGCGCCGGATCGCGATCGGCCGCGACATGCGGGTGTCCTCGCCGGCGCTGGCGCGGGCCGCGATCGACGGCGCGACGGACGGCGGAGCGGACGTCGCGGACATCGGAATGGTCGCGACGGAGATGCTCTACTTCGCAGTCGGCGAGCTCGGCCTCGACGGCGGGATCTGCGTCACGGCCTCGCACAACCCGGGCGACTACACCGGCATGAAGATCGTGCGGCGAGGCGCGCTGCCCGTCGGCGGCGACTCCGGGCTCGCGGAGATCCGCGAGCGCGCGGAGCTCGGGTTCGGCGAACGCAAGCGCCGAGGCGAGGCTCGCCCAGAGAACATCTGGCCGGCGTGGCGCGAGCGCGTCCTGTCCTTCGTCGACGTCGAGGCGATCAAGCCGCTGCGCGTGGTGATCGACGCCGCCAACGGGATGGCGGGGGCGATGCTCCCGCCCGTGCTCGAGCGGCTGCCGCTCGACGCACGCCGCTTCTTCTTCGAGCCCGACGGGACGTTCCCGAACCACGAGCCCAACCCGCTGCTGCCCGAGAACCGCGAGTTCATCATGCGGACGACGGTCGAGGAAGAGGCCGACCTCGGCGTCGCCTTCGACGGCGACGCCGACCGCTGCTTCTTCGTCGACGACACGGGCGAGTTCGTACCGGGCGACTTCGTGACCGCGCTCCTAGCCGAGTCGGTGCTCGAGAAAGAGCCCGGAGCGAAGATCATCTACGACGTCCGCGCCAGCTGGGCCGTGGCCGAGACGATCCAGCGGGCCGGCGGCGTGCCGCTCGTCAACCGCGTGGGCCATGCGTTCATCAAGCACCGGATGCGCAAGGAGGGCGCGGCGTTCGGCGGCGAGGTCTCCGGCCACTACTACTTCCGCGACTTCTCACAGGCCGACTCGGGCGTGATCCCGTTCCTGCTGCTGGTGGAGCTGATCTCGAAGAAGGGCCGGAAGCTGTCCGAGATCCTGGCGCCGTACCGCGAGCGCTACTTCCTCACCGGCGAGCTGAACACACCCGTCGCCGACGTCGCGCTGAAGCTGCAGGAGCTCAAGGAGCGGTTCGCCGACGACGGCCGCGTCAGCCACCTGGACGGCATCTCGGTCGACTCCGACGACTGGCACTTCAACGTCCGGCCGTCGAACACCGAGCCGTTGCTCCGCCTGAACCTCGAGGCGCGCTCCGAGGAGCTCCGGGACGAGAAGCGCGACGAGGTGCTCGCGGTCATCCGCTCGTGAACCGCTCGCGATGAGGGTCGGCGAGCTCGAGCCGGGGCCGCGCGACTCCATTGCGGACGTCGCGGGCCTGCGCGTCGGCCACACGACGCTGATCGAAGGGGACGACGTCCGTACCGGCGTGACGATGATCGTGCCGCCGGAGCGGCCGCTCTTCGTCGGCGTCCACCGCCTGAACGGCAACGGTGAGTTGACCGGCCAGGAGTGGATCCGCGAGTCCGGCTTCCTGACCAGTCCGATCGCCCTGACGAACACGCACAGCGTCGGCGTCGTCCGCGACGCGATCGTCGCCGCGCGTGCGACCGAGGGCTACTGGAGCCTGCCGGTCGTGGGCGAGACGTGGGACGGCGTGCTCAACGACATCAACGGCTTCCACGTCCGGGCCGAGCACGCGCATGCGGCACTGGCCGCGGCTTCCGAGGACGTGGCGCAGGGCAACGTCGGCGGCGGCACGGGATTGATCTGTCACGAGTTCAAGGGCGGCATCGGCACGGCGTCGCGGCGTGCCGGCGACCACCTCGTCGGCGTGCTCGTGCAGGCGAACCACGGGCGCCGCTCACGCCTGCGCATCGACGGTGCGCCCGTCGGCCGCGAGCTCGGGCTCGACCGGATCCCGGGCCCACCGCCCCTTCCCGGCGGGTCGATAATCGTCGTCGTCGCGACCGACGCGCCGCTCCTGCCGCACCAGTGCGTGCGCGTCGCGCAGCGTGCGTCGCTCGGCGTGGCACGCACGGGCGGCGCCGGCGAGACGACGAGCGGCGACTTCATGCTCTGCTTCTCGACCCAGGAGGTCGGCGACACCGTCGGGATGGTGCGCGAGTGGTCGATCGACCCGATCTTCTACGCCGCCATCGAGGCGACCGAGGCGGCGATCGTGAACGCGCTGCTCGCCGCCGAGACGATGAGGGGGCGCGGGATCACAGTGCACGCGATCGACGAGGGCGTGCTCGCCGAGATGCTGAGCCGGTACACGTGAACGCCGACGACGGCCAGGCGCCCCCGGTGACGCTCGAGCTCGGGCACGAGACCGGCCGCAAGCCGCCCTTCAAGTACGCCGCCTACACGCGCGTCGGCTTCTCGGACACCGACGCGCAGGGCATCGTCTACTACGGCCGCTATCTCCCCTACTTCGACCTCGCCCGCGTCGAGTACCACCGCCACTTGCAGCTGTTCCGGATCGATCGCGAGCACGAGTTCGTGATGCGGGCGTCGTCGGTCGAGTACTTCGCCCCGGCCGGCTTCGACGACCTGCTCGAGGTCTTCGTACGCCTCGCCCGGATCGGCCGGACGAGCGTGACGTACGAGTGCGCGACCTACCGCGTCGACGACGGCGCACTGATGGTGACGGCGAAGCAGACGCTCGTGCTCGTCGATCTGGAGGAGCGCCGCGCCCGGCCGATTCCGGACTCCTTCAGGGAGCGGATGCGCGCCTTCGAGGGCGACGACCTCGACCTCGCCGTGCCGGCGTGACGACCGAGCACGCACGAGGCGGGGCGCTCGAGGCGCTGGAACGGGTGCTGAACCGCGGCGGCGACGCGGACGACGTCCTGCGCGCCACGGTCCGCGTGCTTCATGGGCTGTACCGGTACGTCGGGATCGACTTCGTCGAAGGCCCGGCTCTCGCGACGGGGCCCGCCCTGGGGAACGCGTCGCAGGCGGAGCGCCGCTATCCGATTCGCTTCGACGGCGCCCGGGTCGCCGAGCTGGTCGTCGGCGGCTCCGGCTCGGAGGACGACGCGTTCCTGGAACGCGTCGCAACGATCGTCTCCCCGTACTGCCTCGTCGGCTGGGACACGGGCGGCGAAGCGTGGGCCCCCTGACGCCGCGGCTACGAGGGCGTTACTCGGTAGGCGTCGAAGACCGACTCGATGTTGCGGAGTGAGGAGAGCAGGCCGCGGAGCGTCTTCGTGTCGCCGATCTCGGCCGTGTACCAGTTCTTCGCCAGCTGATCCTCGACAACACCGCCGTAGGAGACGATGTTCGCGCCGTGCTCGGCGAAGGTTCGGGCGACGTCCTCGAGCAGGCGCGGCCGATCCCACGAGTCGACGCGTACCTGGACGCGGAAGCTCTGTGAGCCGTCCCCGTCCCACGCCACCGGCGTGAAGCGCTCCGGGTTGCGCCGCAGCGCCTTGACGTTCGGGCAGTCCTCGCGGTGGATCGTGATCCCCTTGCCGAGCGAGATGTAGCCCACGACGGGATCGCCCGGTACCGGCGTGCAGCACTTGGCCAGCCGCACCAGCACGCCCTCCGCTCCCTCGACGCGGATGCCGTAGCTCTCGCTGTCGGTCGCGGTCGCCGTCTTCGGCTTCTTGAGCGGGAGCGGGTCCTCCTCCGCGACCTCGTCCGTCTTCAGGCGCTGAAGCACCTTGCGGACGATCTGGCTGGGCGGGAGCTTCCCCGAGCCGAGCGCGAGGTAGAAGTCGTCCGCCTTCTTGAAGCCGGCCTCGCGGATCACCTGTGCGAGCAGCGCCGAGCCCGCGAGCTTGCGGTAGGGCAGGTTCTGCGAGCGCAGCGCCTGCTCGAGTGTCTCGCGGCCCTTCTGCTCGGTCTCCTCCCGCGTCTCGCGCGAGAACCACTGACGGATCTTGTTCCGCGCCCGCGAGGAAACCGCGAGCGTGAGCCAGTCACGCGACGGCCCGCGGTCGGCCTGCTTCGACGTCAGGATCTCGACCTGGTCGCCGCTCTTCAACCGGTAGTGGAGCGGAACGATGCGCCCGTTGACCTTGGCGCCCGCCAGGCGGTGGCCGACGTCGGTGTGGATCGCGTAGGCGAAGTCGACAGGCGTGGCGCCGGCCGGGAGCGGCTTCACCTCGCCACGGGGCGTGAAGACGTAGACCTCGTCGGCGAGCAGCTCGGTGCGGAAGTTCCGCATGAACTCGTTCTCGTCCTGGTCGGTGTCGATGAGCTGCTCGACCAGCTGGGCCCAGCGCTCGTCCGTCTGCTTGCCGCCACGCTTGTACGCCCAGTGCGCCGCGATGCCGAGCTCGGCCTCCCGGTGCATGTCGCGCGTGCGGATCTGGATCTCGAGCGGCCGCCCCTCGGGCCCGATCACCGTCGTGTGCAGCGACCGGTAGCGGTTGAACTTCGGCATCGCGATGTAGTCCTTGAACCGCCCCGGCATCGGCTTCCAGAGCGAGTGGATCAGGCCCAGCGCGGCGTAGCAGTCGCGCGTTCCCTCCTCGCCCGAGCGCTCTGCGATCACCCGCATCGCGGTCAGGTCGTAGATCTCGTTGAACTCGCGACCGCGCTTGTTCATCTTCTCGTAGATGGAGTAGAAGTGCTTGGCGCGGCCGGTGATCTCGGCCGGGATCTCCGAACGCTCGAGCTCGGCCGACAGCAGCACGCCGGCGTTGCGCACGTGTTCCTCGCGCTCCGCACGCCGCTCGCTCACCATCTGCTTGATCTCGTCGTACTTGCGCGGGTGCAGCGTCGCGAACGCGAGGTCCTCGAGCTCCCACTTGACGGCGTGGATGCCGAGCCGGTGGGCCAGAGGCGCGTAGACCTCGAGCGTCTCCTTCGCCTTCTGGATCTGCTTCTGCTTGCCGAGGTACTCGATCGTCCGCATGTTGTGCAGCCGGTCGGCGAGCTTGATCAGGATCACGCGGCCGTCATCGGCCATCGCCAGGATCATCTTGCGGTAGTTCTCAGCCTCGGCCTGCTCACGGCTCTGGAAGCTGATCCGCGTCAGCTTCGTCACGCCCTCGACCAGGCGGGCGACCTCGTCGCCGAACTCCGCGCGCAGCTCCTCCACGTCGGCGTCGGTGTCCTCGACGACGTCGTGGAGCAATGCCGCCGCGATCGTCTGCTCGTCCTGGCGCAGCTCGGCGCAGATGCGCGCCACGCCGACGGGATGGTGGATGAAGTCCTCGCCCGAGCGGCGCTGCTGGCCCGCGTGCGCCTCGGCGGCGTAGCGAAACGCGCGCAGGATGAGCTCGCGATCGACCGTCGGGTTGTACGCCGAGACGTCCTCGAGCAGGGCGTCGACGAGGTCCTGATGCTTCTCGTATGCCTCGACTACCGCCATGAATCAAGTGTACTCGGGCGGTTCTTCGTCCCCTCCCGGGTTTGTGGCGCGCGCGACCGGGAGAGGAACCCCGGGCTCGACGCGGAAACGGGGGGATCCATGCGTTGGTGGCAGCGAAGACGTGAGAAGGATCTGGCGCGGTTGCTCCTCGCGCTGGATCGCGCCGCAGCCCGGCCCTAGCTCGCCTTCGCTCGTCGAGCACACTCCGGCGCTCGGCTACGGTGAGAGCGAGGCAGATGGGCGCGAGCGACCAGCACGGGGCTCAGCCCGGCGAGACCGACGTCCCGCGCGCGCCGCGCCCGGCGCGGACATGGCTCCCGCGAGCACCGTAGTCCACGCACGCGCGGACGCGACCGTCGCTCGCACCATCCTCGCCAACAGCGCCTACAGCGCAGGGTCGAACGTGGTCGCCAAACTCGCGACGGTCGCGCTCTGGCTGCTGCTGCGGAGGCTCGCAGCGTGACGTGGTACTTCGCCGTCGCCGAGCGCGAGCACGCCCTCCAGAACCCGACCAGCGCGGAGAAGGTCCGGCTCTCGGGCGAGCGGATGCGCCTCGGACCGCAATCGCGCCTCGTCGACCTCGCTGTGGGCCGCGGAGGGCCGGCGATCGTGCTGGCGGAGGCGTTCGGGTGCCGGATCACGTGCGTGGAGCGCGCGCCTGAGTTCGCCGCCGTCGCTCGTGAGCGCGCCCGGGAAGCGGGGCTCGACGAGCTCGTCGACGTCGTCGAGGCCGACGCGCGCGCGTTCGCGCTCGAGCCCGAGGCGTACGACGCGACGCTCTGCCTCGGCGCGTCGTTCGTGTGGGAGGGGCTCGACGGGACGCTCGACGCGCTCGCGCCGGCCGTCCGCCCGGGCGGCTATGTCTGTGTCGGCGAGCCCTTCTGGCGCGTGTGGCCGCTTCCCGACGGTGTGGACGCCGAGGGCTACGTCGGCCTGGCCGAGACCGTCGAGCGGATCGAAGCGCACGGGCTGCCGGTGATGTCGCTCATCGCAGCCTCGGAGGACGACTGGGATCGCTACGAGACCCTCCACTGGCAGGCAGTCGAGGAGTGGCTGGTCGAGCAGCCCGCAGGACCCCGATGCCGACCGCATCGCGGCCGACTACCGGCGCTGGAAGGACGAGTACCTGCGCGAAACGCGTAACCGCCTGGGCTGGGCGATCTTCGTCGCGGCAAAGTCCTAAGCGGCGCGAGCGAGCGGCGGCTCGGCGAGCAGGCGGCGGAACGTCGCTGACTCGAGGAGATGGCGGCGCCCTCCGGCATCGAGCGCGAGCTCGCCGAAGACCTCGACCGCGACCGGGTCGCGCGCCTCGGCCGCCAACGCGAACTGCTCGACGAACCAGGCGCGGAGCTCCTCGACACGGTCGTCGGCGTCGAAGACGCGCCGAACCTGGAGCTGCGGGGCAACCGTGCCGTTCCAGTGGTTCTCCTCCAGCCTGAACGCCACGTCGTACCGGCCCGCGCGGGTCAGCCGGTCGTGCTGCGCGCCGAGCCCGAACGCAATCGCGCCGCCCGCGTCGGCCCCATCGCGACGGACCCGGAAGCGGAGATGGCGGCCGTCCCCCACGCGCGCCAGCTCGGCCAGCTCACAACCCGGGGCGAGGAGCGTCACCTCGGGGTTGCCGAGTCCGAACGGGGCGAGCCGTGCGAGCTCCTCGCACAGGCTCAGCGTGAGGCTCGTTCGCGACGGCAGCACGGCATCGACCTGCGTCATCGGCACGAGGTCGGCCTCGCTCAGCGTGCCCTCGGCGGCGGCCGCGAAGGCGGCCGCGAACTCCGGAAGCCGCTCGGGCCGGATCGAGAGGCCGGCAGCCGCCCGATGGCCGCCGAAACGCTCGAGCAGCGACGCGCACGCCGCCAGTCCCGCGTGCAGGTCGAAGGCGGCGATCGACCGCCCCGACCCCTTCCATGCATCGCCGGTGCCCGCCACGAGCACGACCGGACGGTGGAAGCGCTCGACCAGCCGCGACGCGACGATCCCGATCACGCCCTCGTGCCAGCCGGCGTCCGCGAGCACGTACGCCGGTCGGCGCCGATCGGCCTCGCTCCACGACCCGACCCGCTCGACCGCCTCACGCACGATTCGCTCCTCGACCACCTGCCGCTCGCGGTTCAGCCGCTCGAGCTCCCGGGCGAGGCGCGCCGCCTCGGCCTCGTCGTCGGTGAGGAGCAGATCGAGCGCGGCCCGCGGATGGCCGAGCCGCCCGGCCGCGTTGATGCGCGGTGCGAGCCGGAAGCCGACGCCGCGAGCGTCGACCGTTGCCGGATCCACGCCGGCGACGCGCATCAGCGCCTGCAGCCCCGGCTTCTGTGTCCGCGCTAGGGCGCGCAGGCCGGCGATGGCGAGCGAGCGGTTCTCGTCCACCAGCGGGACGACGTCGGCGATCGTCGCGAGCGCGACGAGGTCGAGATGGCGCCGGGCATCCTCCGCTCCGACTCCGAGCAGCGCCTGTGCGAGCTTGAGGGCAACGCCGGTTCCGCAGAGCTCGGGGAACGGATAGCTCGACGGTCGCGTGGCAACGAGAGGGCACTCCGGCAGGGCGTCGCCGGGGCGGTGATGGTCGGTCACGATCACCTCGAGGCCGTCGCGGGCCGCGGCGGCGACCTCGTCGACCGCGGTGATGCCGCAGTCGACCGTCACCACGAGGCCATAGCCGTCGGCAGCCAGGCGCGAAAGGGTTTGCCCCGAGAGGCCGTAGCCCTCGTCGAAGCGGCTCGGAAGGTGCCAGCCGACGTCCGCGCCGAGCGCCCGGAGCGTCAGGACAGTGAGCGCCGTCGCGCAGATGCCGTCGACGTCGTAGTCCCCGTGCACGCAGATCCTGGTGCCGCTGTCGATCGCGGCGCGGATCCGCTCGCACGCGACCTCCATGTCACCCAGCAGGAACGGGTCGTGCGGCTCGAGCTCGCCCGCGAGGAACGCCCGCGCAGCGGCCGGCTCGGCGTATCCCCGCCGGACGAGGATGCTCGCGGTGATCTCGCTCAGCTCGAGCTCGCGCGCGAGCGCCGTGACGTCGGCGTGCGCGCAGGATGCGATCGTCCAGGTGCCGGCTTGCACGGGCTGGCAACGGTACGAGTGGCGTCGGACGGCTCCCTGCGTACGATCCGTCCGTGTTCACCGTCGGGGAGCGTGCGAGCCGGACGCGCCTCGTGCGCGCCGAGGACATCGAGCTCTTCACGGAACTCACCGGCGACCGCAACCCGCTGCACTACGACGAGGAGCTCGCGGCACGCAGCCGATTCGGCGGTGTGATCGTCCAGGGGGGCGTCACGTCCGGCCTCCTGAACGCGCTCGTGGCCGAGCAGCTGCCGGGGCCGGGGAGTGTCTTCCTCCACGTCGACTGGCGCTTCACCGCGCCCGTCCGGCCGGGCGACGAGATCACCGCCGAGGCCGAGGTGCTCGAGGTGCGGCCGGACAAGCCGATCACGACGCTTCGGACGACGGTCGTGAACCAGGACGGAACGGTCGTCCTCGACGGGCGAGCCGTCGTCTGGACGGAGCCGCTCGAGGCGTAGAACTCGTTTCGGGATGACGCTTCGTCGTTCGGTTCCGCTGGGCGTCCGCGACGCAAGGACGCAGGGAGGCCTCTAGTAGCCGCCGCTCGGAAGGTCGACGAAGAACGACAGGACGACGAGCAGGGCGAGCGCGGCGACGCCGGCCGCGACGATCCGCAGCGGATGCTGCTGCCGCCGCAGCGCGTCCACGACCACCTTGATCCAGAACAGGAAGAGCAGGATCGTTACGCCGACGGTCGCCACGATCACGGGCGCGAGGAGGATCGCCTTCTCGAGCGGCCACTCGAGCAACCACGCCGTCGCGAGGACGAGAACGATCGCGGCCGCCGTGATCGTCGGGACGACGGTACGCGAGGCGCGCATCGAAACCAGCGTAGCGCCGAGCTATCCTCGCGGCCGTGACGGAGGCGAACTACCGGTCGGGCGACGACTTCGAGATCGAGTTCCTGTCGTACCGGTTCGGGTTCAACCACGACGACTTCGAGGAGCGCGTGATCGCCGCGGCGGTCCGGCTCGGGCTCGTCCCCGACAACGAGCTCGACCCCGAGGAGACGGCCGACCTCGTCGAGCTCGTCTCGAGCCCTGTCGGCGGGATCGTCGAACCACGGAGCTCACTCGGGCGCTACGTCGTCCGCCACTGGGAGCGGCTCTCGCTCGTCGAGGGCGAGTCGCTCGTGTACTGGCTGAAGAAGCTCGTGTTCCGGGGCGCGTGGCTCGATCATCGCGTCAAGGAGGGGCTGATCGAGGTCGCGTGGGACGACGCGGCCGCCGACTTCGCCTACCGCGACCCGTACGGCGGTCGCGCCCTACTCGATCTCGCCGCCGTGCCGTCGTGGCACGAGGTCCAGTACCGGCGATGAGCCGTCCGGCGCTCGTCGCAGCAGGAGTCGCCGCCTACCTCGCGGTGCTGCTCTTCGCGGACCGCTACGTCGCGCTTCCGGGTCAGCTCGCGCTCGGCGTCGTGACGGCGGCCGTCCTCGTCGCCGCGCTGGTGCCGCTCCCTCCCGTGCTTCGTGCGCAGACGCTCGTCGTCGTAGGGGTCGCGACCGTCGGCGAGGTCATCGGCTCGATCGTCTGGGGCCTCTACACGTACCGGCTCGAGAACCTGCCGGCGTTCGTCCCGCCCGCCCACGGGCTCGTCTACCTCGGCGGCGTCGCGCTGAGTGCATGCTTCGCCGCTCGCGAGCGCCTGCTCGTGGCGTCCGCGCTCGTCGCGGTGCTCGCGTGGGGCGCGGCCGGCGTGACCGTGCTCCCGCGAGAGGATCTCGCCGGCGCGCTCGGCGCGCTCGGGCTCGCGATCGTGCTCCTCCGCGGCCGGGCGCCCGCCGTCTACGCGGGCGTGTTCGCGGTCGTCGCGGCGCTCGAGCTGTACGGAACGGCGCTCGGAACGTGGACGTGGGCCACGACGGCGCCGGGCACGCCGATCTCGCAGGGCAACCCGCCGAGCGGGATCGCCTCGGGCTACGTCCTGTTCGACGTGGCGGCGCTCGCGCTTGCGCCCGCCGCGCTTACCCTCATTGCGCGGGTGGGCTCGGGCAATCGTGTCGACCGGTCACTTCAGACGGACGCGCGGCCAAGCCACGCATCCTGATGTCGGCGTCGCAAGCGCCGCCTTATGCGCGCGAGCGTGGTCGGGCAATCGTGTCGACCGGTCACTCCAGACGGGCGAGCGTGGTCGGGCAGTTGTGTCGACCGGTCAGTTCAGACGGACGCGCGGCCAAGCCACGCGTCCTGAATGTCGGCGTCGCAAGCGCCGCCTTGTGCGCGCGAGCGTGGTCGGGCAGTTGTGTCGACCGGTCAGTTCAGACGGACGCGCGGCCAAGCCACGCGTCCTGAATGTCGGCGTCGCAAGCGCCGCCTTAGTGCTCGGGCACGGAGAAACCGAAACGGGCCCGCGCTTCCTGTGCCCGATCCAGCTCGATCCGCTTGATCGCGCCCACGGGGACGATCACGGTCTCGGGGAGGTCGTCCTCCTCGTGCGGATGCGGCCGCAGGGTCACGAACCCGAACCCGGGCTCGGCTTCGATCGAGTCGAGCGCGAAGCGCGAGCCGTCGAGGAGCTCGACGACGACGTAGGCACGCTCGACCTGCGCCTCCTCGGCGAAGCGCGTGATCTCGCGGTGGAGACGTTCGACGAAGTCGTCCAGCGGCCCCGCCGGCATGCCGGGGACCCAGAGCTGGCTCATCCCTAGAACAGCGCGCCGTCGCGCGCGGCCCCGAGGTGCTCCCGACCGAGATCCGTGACGACTCGCCCACGCGGCGTGCGCTGGATGAAGCCGAGCTGGAGCAGGAACGGCTCGTACACGTCCTCGATCGTGTCCGACTCCTCGCCGAGGGAAACCGCGATCGTCGAGAGCCCGACCGGGCCGCCGGCGAACTTCTCGACGATCGTCGCGAGCAGCTCGCGGTCCGTGCGCTCGAGGCCCCGGTCGTCGACCTCGAGCAGCTCGAGCGCCTCGCGTGCGATCGGCGTCGTGATCCGTCCGGCGTGGCGCACTTCGGCGACGTCGCGGACGCGGCGCAGGATCCGGTTCGCGATCCGCGGCGTCCCGCGCGAGCGGCGCGCGATCTCCTGCGCGGCCTCGTCGTCGAGCTCGACCTCGAGGATGCGGGCGGAGCGGCGCACGATCGACGTCAGCTCGTCGAGCTCGTAGTAGCCGAGGCGGAACGTCATGCCGAAGCGGTCGCGGAGCGGCGTCGTCAGCAGGCCGGTGCGTGTCGTCGCGCCCACGAGCGTGAACGGGGGCAGGTCGAGCGTCAGCGTGCGTGCGGCGGGGCCCTGGCCGACGACGATGTCGAGGCGGAAGTCCTCGAGCGCCGGATACAGGATCTCCTCGATCGCGCGGTTGAGCCGATGGATCTCGTCGACGAAGAGGACGTCCCGCTCCTCCAGCGCCGTGAGGATCGCGGCCATGTCGCCCTTGCGCTCGAGCGCCGGGCCCGCGATGGTGCGGATGCCGACGCCGAGCTCCTCGCGCACGATGAACGCGAGGCTCGTCTTCCCGAGACCAGGCGGGCCGACGAGAAGGACGTGGTCCAGCGCCTCGCCCCGGGCGCGAGCCGCCTCGAGCGCGATGCCGAGTTGCTCTTTCACGCGCGCCTGGCCGACGAAGTCGTCGAGCCGCCGCGGCCGCAGCGAGCGGTCGAGCTCCTCTTCGTCGGCCGCGAGCGCGGGCGCGAGGAATTGGGTCTCGCTCATGCCGCCCTCCGCAAGGCGAGCCGGACGCGTTCCTGGGGATCGAGCCCCGCGTCGGTGTTCGCGAGCGCCGACTCTGCCTCGGAGATGGAGTAGCCGAGCTCGACCAGCGCTTCGCGCGCAATCGCATGCCCTTCGTCCGCCCCTCGAAGCGACGCCGCCGGTTCACCTGCAGCGTCCGCGAGCTTCTCCTTGAGCTCGAGCACGATCCGCTCGGCCGTCTTCTTGCCGATGCCGGGGATCGCCTGGAACCGTGCCGCGTCCTCGCGTGCGATCGCCCGGCGAAGCTCCCTCGCCGGGGAGCCGGACACGATCGCGAGTGCGACCTTCGGGCCGACGCCGTTCACGGACAGGAGCTGGACGAACAGCTGCCGCTCTTCGGCATCCGCGAAGCCGAAGAGCTGAAGGGCGTCTTCGCGAACGTGCAGGTACGTCTCGACGCTCACCTCCGCGCCTGGGGACGCGTTTCGCACCGCGCTCGGCGTTGCCTGCAACAGGTAGCCGACGCCGCCGACGTCGAGCACGAGGCCGTCGGGCGTCGAACCCAGCGACCTCCCTCGCAGACGCGCTATCACGAGGCGAGGTTACGCGCGGCCGCGGACGTTCCTCCCCGCGGCGCTCAGCCCGCGTAGCGGAGCAGCGGCGGGGCGAGGGCGTGGCAGATTGCGACCGCGAGCGCGTCGGCGGCGTGGTTCGGAGTCGGCTCGCGATCGAGGCCGAGGATCGCCGTCACCATCCGCTGCACCTGGCGCTTGTCGGCGCGCCCATAGCCGCAGACGGCCTGCTTCACACGTGCCGGCGGATACTCGGCGCAGCCGATCCCGGCGCGGGCGGCGGCGACGAGCACGGCCCCGCGCGCCTGACCGACGGAGAGCGCGATGCGGGCGTCGGCGCCGACGTAGGACTCCTCGAGGACGACCGCATCCGGGGCGTGTGCCTCGATGAGCCCGGCGACGCCGTCGAAGAGCGTCAGGAGCCGTAGTTCCCGGCGCTCCCGCGCGTGAGTTCGCCACCAGCCGTGGTCGAGCGCCCGCAGGCGCCCGTCGCGCTGTTGGACGATCCCGTAACCGCACGCAGCCGTTCCTGGGTCGATGCCGAGAACCTTCACGGCGACACGTTAGAGCGGTGCCCGGATGTTCCTGCCTTCGGGTACAACCCCGGCGTGACGCTCGCAGCGCTCTACGACGTGCACGGCAACGTGCCGGCGCTCGAGGCGGTGCTCGCCGAGCCCGACGTCGTCGCGGCGGATGTCGTGCTCGTCGGCGGCGATTGCGTGTCCGGCCCGGAGCCCGCCGAGGCGCTCGACCGCCTCCGCGCTCTGGGTGATCGCGCTCGCTACATCCGCGGGAACGCCGACCGCGACGCGGTCGAACGCTTCGAGTCAGCCAACGGCGACGACGAGATCGCTCGCGCGCAGCACTGGGTCGCGCGCCGGCTCGGCCGCGAGCGGCTCGACTTCCTCGCCGGCTTGCCGCTGACCGCCGTGCTCGACGTCGACGGTCTCGGCCCGGTGCTCTTCTGCCACGCAACACCGCAGGACGACGAGACGATCTTCACCCGGCTCACGCCGGACGAGCGCATGCGCGAGCTCCTGGCCGGCGTCGAGCAACGCACCGTCGTCTGCGGCCACACGCACGTACAGGTCGACCGTCTGGTCGATGGGATCCGCGTCGTCAACGCGGGCAGCGTCGGCATGCCGTACGAAGGTCGTCCGGGCGCGTACTGGGCGCTGCTCGGACCGGACGTCGAGCACCGGCGGACGGAGTACGACGTCGAGGCGGCGGTTGCAGCAGCCGCCGACGCGCCGCACGAGTCGTTCGTGCGCTACTTACGCGAGCCGCTGTCGGCCGACGAGGCGAGCGAGACGTTCGAGCGCATGGCGCGCGGCGAGCCGCCCGAGTAACGCACGGCGTAGCGACACGGCGCCACCGCGAACCCTCAAGTAACCCTCAAGGGGGTCTGACCCCGTGCCAAGAGTGTCGCAACCTTTCCACAGGCTCCTTCGCGGCCGACGGCGCGTTCAAGCGGAAACCGACCGCGTTCAACCCTCAACCACCCTCGAGGGGTCTGACCCGTCGAGGGTGGTCGAGGGTTACAAGCGCTCGTCGGGCTCGGGTCTACGGTCGCAGGTGGTCGCGGTAGAACTCGGTGATCGCCTCGTAGCAGCGCACCTTGTTCGGCAGCTTCAGCACGTCGTGCCCCTCGTCCTCGAAGACGAGGAGGTCGACGTCCTTGCCCTGCCCGCGCAGCTCGTCGACCAGATCTCGCGACTCCTGCTCGACCACGCGGGGATCGTTCGCGCCCTGAATGACGAGCATCGGGCACGAGATGTCCGAGACGTACGTTCGCGGCGAGCGCTCGAGCAGGAAGTCGCGGTCACGCTCGGGATGGCCGAGAGCGAGCTCGAAGTACGGCCGCCACGTCGGCGGGATCCGCTCGCTGAACGTCGTCAGGTCATACGGACCGAACATGTCCACCGCCGCTGACCACAACTCGGGATGCCGGCCGGCGAGCGTAAGCGTCATATAGCCACCGTACGAGCGGCCGACGACGCCGGCCCGCGTCGCGTCGACCCGATCGTCCTGCGGCAGCACCTCGGTCATCGCGTGTACATGGTCGAGCCGGTCCTGGCCGCCCCAGTCACGGTCGACGCGCTTCATGTAGTCCTGCCCGTACCCAGTGGAGCCGCGGGCGTTCGGGACGAAGACCGCGAACCCCTCCAGCGTCAGGATCTGGATGAGCGGCATCGAGAACCACGCGAAGTTCGGCCGCTCCTGGCCCTGGGGGCCACCGTGCACGTAGTAGACGACCGGGCGGGGGCCGTCGTAGCCGAGCCGCTCCGACGGAAGGTAGAGACGGGCCGAGACGCGCAGCCCGTCGTGCGAGACGAACGACGCGTCCTCTCCCGCGGCGAGCAGCTCCGGCTCGAGCCCGAGCGGACGCTCTCGCGTCTGGGCCGCCGGCCGAGCGCCGTCCTTCGCGTCGACCACATACAGCTGCGTCGGCGTCGTCGCCGTGCAGAACGCGAGGGCGAAGCGTCCGGACGACGGGTCGTGGTGCAGACCGTGGAGGACACCGCCCGCGAGCTCGCCCTCGCCGCAGAGGACGCGCCCGAGGGTCAGCTTGCGGGCATCCTCGTCGAAGGTCGCTTCGTACGTCCACGAGACGCCGTCGATGTTGAAACGGGCCAGGTAGCGATCGCCGTCCATCCGGTCGAAGCCCTCGAGCTCCCCGTCGCCCTCGTGGGCGGCACCCTCGAGCGCGACCTGCTCGACCTCGCCGCTACCGTCCACCGGCAGGTATCCGGGCCCGTAGGTGTCCTCGAAAAGGCTCGTCGCGACGAAGAGCCCGCGGCCGCTGTCCGAGAAGTGCACCGACTGGAAGCCCGATAGCGGGTACTCCTCCCCCTCGGCACGCTCATCGATCGGCGTCCCGTAGAGCATGCGCCGATCTCCGCTCTCGACGTCGCGCTCGTAGAGCACGGCGTCGCCGAACGTATATCCGTCGGCCAAGACGGTTCGGCTGTGGTCGGGCGTCCATGCGACGGGGAAGGCGCCGTACGCGCTCTCTCCGATCGTCTCAGCCGCGCCGGTCTCGAGGTCCACGCGGACGGCATAGCTCGTCGCCTCCTCGCGCGACTCTGCGAGGACGTAGCCGGTTCCCGTCTTCGGATCGACGTCGACGAGGTGCGACCGGCGCCCCGAGAACACGTCGTCGTTCAGCGGCTCAGGGAAGCCTCCGCCGAGCGGGATCACCAGCGGTTGGTAGTTCTCGTCGCCGTCGCTGTCGAGCATCACGACGATCCGGTCGAGATCGGGCAGGACGTAGAACGGATAGCCCCCGACCAGCTCGGGGTTCTGCATCGCGATTCCGGGTGGCAGCAGCGGCTGCGGCACGCTGCCGCCCACGTCGATCGCGTACAGGCTCAGCCGACCCGCGAGGTCGCTGACGAAGTAGACGCGATCGTCGGCGAGCTGCGGGTTCAGGAACAGCCGAGCCGACAGCAGCGACTCGATCCGACCGGCGGTGCGTGTTGCGACGGCCATACATGCCCTCCTTAGGCGGCTTCCACGATTTCGATGACGTTCTCGGGAATGTCGAAGTTGGCGTACGCGTCCTGGACGTCGTCGTTCTCGTCCAAGGCGTCCATCAGGCGCAGCAGCTTGCGCGCGGACGCATCGTCGTCGATCGCGACGGTCGTCTTCGGCACCATCGTGAGCTCGGCGGCGTCGACGGTGAAGCCGGCCTCCTGGACGGCCTGCCGAACGGCCGCGAGATCCTCGGGGGCCGAGGTCACCTGCAAGGTCGAGCCGTCGGCGGTCACGTCCTCGGCGCCGCCCTCGGCGGCCGCGAGCGTGAGCTCGTCCTCGTCGACCCCTTCGCCGTCGACGAGCACGACGCCCTTGCGTTCGAAGAGCCAGGCGACCGACCCCGACTCGCCGAGGTTGCCGTCGTGCCGCGCGAAGACGTGTCGAACCTCGGCCGCCGTGCGGTTGCGGTTGTCGGTGAGCGCCTCGACGAACACGGCCACCCCCGAGGGCCCGTACCCCTCATAGGTGACGTGCTCGAACGACGCGCCGTCACCCGCTGCGCCGGACCCGCGGGCGATCGCACGCTCGATGTTCTCCTTCGGCATCGAGGCCTCGCGCGCCTTCTCGATCGCGTTCTGGAGCGCGAGGTTTCCCGCGGGATCCGGCCCGCCCTCGCGGGCGGCGACGATGAGCGCCCGCGTCAGCTTCGAGAACAGCTTGCCGCGGCGCGCGTCCGTCGCCTTCTTCTTGTGCTTGATCTGGGCCCATTTCGAGTGGCCCGCCATCTACGCCGCCTTCTCCGTCGCCTGCTCGCGCACGAGCGCGAGGAAGCGCTCGTGCACGCGCGTGTCGTCGGTCAGCTCGGGGTGGAAGGACGCGACGAGGAAGCGCCCGTCGCGAAGCAGGACCGGCTCCCCGTCCAGCCGGGCGAGCACGTCGACCCCGGGCCCCGCGTCGCGCACACGCGGCGCGCGGATGAAGACGCCGTGCAGCGGGACCGGATCGCGCTGGAGCTCGAGGTCGGCCTCGAAGCTCGCCACCTGGCGACCGTAGGCGTTCCGCTCGACGACCGCATCGACGAGACCGAGGTGCTCGCGGTCGAGGACGATCATCCCTGCGCAGGTCCCGAAGACGGGACCCGCGAAGCGGCGCACCGCCTCGTCGAGCCCGTAGATGCGCATGAGCCGCATGAAGGTGGTCGACTCGCCGCCCGGAATGACGAGCCCATCGAGCCCGACGAGCTGCTCGGGCTTCCGGATCTCGACGACTTCGGCCCCCAGCCGGCGCAACATGGCCGCGTGCTCCCGGAAGTTCCCCTGCAACGCGAGGACGCCGATCGTCGGATGCCGGCTCACGGGGGCGATTCTAGAGGCCATGCTGATGCGTCCTTCCGAGCCGCCTCGACGTGGAGGGCGGAGGCGCCAGGGGCGCCGCAGTCGCGTGCAGCGCAGTTCGCGCGACCGCAGGACCAGAGCCTGGGCGGCCAAGAGGCCCCGGCGCGAAGCGCCGACGCCGCTACCAGCGTCGAGACGGTCGATGTTCGAGCGTGTCGACCGGTCATTTCAGACGGACGCTCGGCTACGCCGGGCCTACTGATGTCGGCGTCGCGAGCGCCGCCTTACCGGCCGCCGAGACGGTCGACGTTCGAGCGTGTCGACCGGTCATTTCAGACGCACGCCCGGCTAAGCCGGCCTGCCGATGTCGGCGTCGCGAGCGCCGCCTTACCAGCCGCCGAGACGGTCGACGTTCGAGCGTGTCGACCGGTCATTTCAGACGCAGGCCCGGCTAAGCCGGGCCTGCTGATGTCGGCGTCGCGAGCGCCGCCTTACCAGCCGCGAGACGGTCGACGTTCGAGCGTGTCGACCGGTCATTTCAGACGCACGCCCGGCCAAGCCGGGCCTGCTGATGTCGGCGTCGCGAGCGCCCCCTTACCAGCCGCGCGTCTCGAGCAGCGCCTCTTCGGGCAGGGCAGCCGCGTCCAGGCCGCGCATCGGCTCGCCCAGGCCGCCGGAGACCCGAGCGAGAACCTCGCCGTCGCGGAAGTGCGTCGTGGCCTCCACGATCGCCTTCGCACGCTCGGCCGGGTTTCCGGACTTGAAGATCCCAGAGCCGACGAAGACACCATCGGCACCGAGCTGCATGCAGAGCGCCGCGTCGGCAGGCGTCGCGATGCCCCCGGCGGTAAACGTGACGACGGGAAGCCGGCCGTTCTCCGCCACCCACTTCACGAGGTCGTGCGGCGCCGCAAGCCGCTTCGCCTCCGTGAAGAGCTCGTCTGGGTCGCACGCGCCGAGGCGCCGGATCGTCCCGAAAACGGCGCGCATGTGCCGGACGGCGTTGACGATGTCTCCGGTCCCTGCCTCGCCCTTCGTCCGGATCATCGCCGCGCCCTCCGCGATCCGGCGCAGCGCTTCGCCGAGATCGCGGCAACCGCAGACGAACGGGACGGTGAACTTCCACTTGTCGACGTGGTGCTCCTCGTCGGCAGGCGTCAGCACCTCGCTCTCGTCGATGTAGTCGACCTCGAGCGCCTCGAGCACCTGGGCCTCGACGAAATGCCCGATCCGGCACTTCGCCATCACCGGGATCGTGACGGCCTCCTGAATCTCGCGGATCTTCTCCGGATCCGCCATCCGCGCGACGCCGCCCTCGGCGCGGATGTCAGCCGGGACGCGCTCGAGCGCCATGACCGCGACGGCGCCGGCCTCCTCTGCGATGACCGCCTGCTCGGCGGTGGTCACGTCCATGATCACGCCGCCCTTAAGCATCTCGGCGAGGCCGCTCTTCACCCGCATCGTCCCGAGTTCGCTCATGGGCGCGATTGTAGTCACGGCGCCGCTGTCTGCTCGCCCGCGGTTACTCCGCATCGATGAGCTCCTCGGCGAGCAGCGCGCCCGCGACCCAGCGCCACGCGAGGTCGTCGTCCTCGAGCAGCGCGTCGACGGCAGCGCGCACGCGGGCCAGATCGCGCGCGTGCGTCCGAAGCTCGTCGAGCGCCGCCCGCAGCGCTGCTCGGCGCTCCGGGGCATCGAGCTCCGCCGCCACCGTCCCGACGGCGCGGCTGTCGAGCTCGAGCTCGCGGTGCGGGTCACCTCCCGTGGCGAGCAGCAGGAGAGCGCGTCGACGCACCGCGGAGAGCTCAGCCTCGTCGACGTGGACGGAGCGGGAGGCGAGCAGCGCAAGCCCCGGCGAGGGGTCTCCCGGCTCGCGCTCGAGCCCCTCCAGGAGCCGACGAACGTCCATCCGGTCGATTTTCGCGAATCCGTTTTGGCGTCGGCGCCGTTGTGCCTGTGTGATGAGCCTTCAGGCCTTCATGCTCATGCTCTGCGGCGGTGCTGGCCTGCTCGGTCTCTGGATCGACGTCCGCTTCCCCGGGCTCGCCCCGGCCGACCTGATGCGAGCGGCGATCCGGATCGTCGCCGCCTTCGCCATCGGCTACCTCGTCGCGCCGGTGCTGACGCTCGCCGTCGGCGCGGGCCTATCACCCGCGGCGGCGCTGATGCTTCTCGTGCTGCCGGCGCTCGTGCTCTTCTTCCTGACCGCGATCTGGATGATGCGAGCGCTGCAGGCGATGCTCCCCGGCATGCACCGCTAGCCGCGCGGCGGCGCTACTCTCGCCGGAACAGGGGCCCGTAGCTCAGTTGGTCAGAGCAGCGGACTCATAATCCGCTGGACCCAGGTTCGAGTCCTGGCGGGCCCATCGCGCACCGCATGGCTATGCGGTTTTCGCGCAACCATGCGGGTCACCCGTGTCAGCGATGCCCGAGGATCGCCGTCCGGTGCCTCTGGGCGCCTACCTCAGAGGTCGTCCGCCCGTGGCAACCAACGAGCGGTGGAATTCGCCGGGAAACGGCTCCACCGTCCAGGTCGCGTGGAACGGGAGCTCGTCGTCCATCGTCGGCTCGATCGCGAGAATCCGGAAGCGCCGGCCGTCGCGCGGCATCAATACGTCGCCTTCCTGCCAGTCCGGGGCTGCGTAACCAACGCCGGATCGGCCGGGTCGCCGTCCTCAGCACCAGGACGTAGGTGAACGGCATCCCGTCAAAGACCCTCTTTGAACCTGCCGACATAGATCGTGACCGTGGTCCCGCGCTCCGCCGGCTTCCCGGCCGGCGGGTCTTGGTTGGAGACGAGCCCGTCGAGCTCAATGGCCGTGACGTTCTGATCCTGCACTTCGACCTGGAATCCGAGGTTCTCGAGTGACGCTCTCGCGGTCGCTTCTTCGAGGTTCGTGACGTCGGGAACGGTCCCGGTCTGCGGACCCTTCGAGACGGAAAGGGTGACCGTCGAGCGCTTCGGCCGCAGGGTGCGACCGGGCGGGTCCTGGTCGACGACGATGCCCTGCGGACGGTCGGAGGCGACTTGCCTGCGAGCGACGACGAATCCGCGTTCCTCTATCGACGCCTTCGCCTCCTCGTACGAGCCGCCGATCACCGAGGGAACCGTCGCCTGACTGATATCCGGCCCTGTCGGCGGCGGCGGCCGGGTCGAAGGTGGCGGCCCGGTCGAAGGTGGCGGCCCTGTCGAAGGCGGCGGCCCGGTCGAAGGCGGAGGACCGGTCGAGGGTGGTCGGTTGCTGCCCCGTTCACGAATGGCTACTGGACACACCGGCGGGGTGGCGTCGGTGACGACCGCTGTCACGTCGAACGCTGTCCCGTCGCGGAGGCTTACGGTCGCTTTCGGAGAACGTGGGCTCCCGATGCCCTCCTGCGGTCCTGTCTGCCGGTAGCAGAAGCCAGCATTCGCGCGGCGGTTGACGCGGGCCGACGTGCGCCGAGACGGCGGGAAGGGCAGTGTGTACTGAACCGATCCGATGCTCGCGGGCAGGTCACCGTCGCCGAAGATCCAGAGCGTGAAGTCGTAGTTCAAGAAGTTGTCGTACCTGACCGCGAAGCCTAGGCTGCGCAGCGACTCCAACTCCAGGTTCCTCAGCTCCTCGTCGTCGGTCTGGCCGCGCTCCACCCTAAAGGCGACGAGCTCAGTCTTCGCGCCTCTCTTCTGCACTTCCAGATCGTGGCGTCCGTCGCCGACGTCCGGAAGCCGGAAGTCGCCATCGCCCTCAGTCCGGAGGCCCGTGTCTTCGCCGTCTAAGACCAGGCGCGCGTCACTTGCCGGCCCGCCCGCGACGAGCACGCTTCCCGTGACGTCGACGCGTGTCGGGAAGAGCAGCTCGCGCAGCGTTTCTCCGAGCGGCGTAAGAGCAGTGACCGCGATCGCGCCGAGGACGGACACGACGATAGGGATGAGCACCTTCGACGTCCACTCGGGGCCGCGTCCGCCCGGCTGGCCTGTGGGTGAGGTGTTGTCGGCCTCCGCCATCCGCGCTGATCCGATGCGCCGGACACGCCGCTGATGCCCTTGCGATATCTTGCCACTCGCCGTCCGGAGAGACAACGCTCTCTCATTCGTCCACGTCTCTGCTGTACCAGCTTGTAGTCGAGGAAGGATGGGGAATTACGCTAGGCGCGAGCCACCGACGAGCGTAGCCAGGGCGAGCGCGCCTGCATGAGCGCCGTCGGGGAAGATACGACCGATGAAATGCCGCTCGCTGCTCGTGCTAGTGGTCGTGCGCGCCGGGTGCGGCGGCGGGCGCGGCGGCTCCGGCGGCGGAGGCGATGACGACAAGCCGCCGTTCTTACTCCACTCGGCGAAGACGTGTCTCTAACGCCAAGGACCAGACGTCCGAATCTGGAATCCCGTTGCAGCGTCGAAATGTGACGCTGGAGTGGCAGCGCGTTCCGAGCGCAAGTGAGAAGGCGGCGCTCGACGCCTGCCTGCCGAGCTAAAGCGGAAGCGGCTTGAGGTCGGGCTGCGCCGCGGCACCGGGTCGCGTCGGTAGTGCTCGCACGGTGCCTACCTCCGTGCCGCCCCCGCAGCCGGTTTGCAGGCCGGTTCGAGTCCTGGCGGGCCCATGAGACGCCGCACGCCATGCCCGTGCTGCGCGGCGTACGACCAACTTCGCTCCCGCGGACTCGGCTCTTACGCGCCGAGGCGAGTGCGGAGCAACTCGAACTCGGCGTCGGTGATGACGCCGCGCCGATGCAATTCCGTGAGTTCCCGGAGCGTCTCGGCGGAATCCGCGCCAGCCGGATTGTGCGCGCTGCGCGGAGCCGGCCTTCCGTGCGCAGGAGGGATCGCACCACGAACCATCTGGTCGGCCCAGCGTCCACCCTGGCGGTCAGCGAACCATGCGTGGACCTCGTCGGGGCGTCCCGTGATGGCCGCGCTGCGGATCATCTGGCTGAGGAGGGCGATGACGGCACGACCTTAGCGCACGGCACGCGGAGGTCCGGGGTAGACTCCGGCCTCGTCAGTGGTGCCTCCGAGGTTCTCCTGGTGAAGTCGTTCCAGCAGGAGCGTCACGTCCGGACGCGGGGCGGGCTCCACGTCATGGACATCACCGAAGACGTGCTCGAGACCGTCCGCGAGAGCGGCGTCCGCGACGGGATCGCATGCGTCTACTCCCCGCATACGACCTGCTCGGTGCGCGTGAACGAGTTCGAGCAGGGCTTCCTCGAGGACTTCGCCGAGATGCTCAAGCGCCTCGTTCCGAGCGAGCACTACTACGCACACGACGACTGGGACCGACGCACGGAGAACATCTGCCCCGAGGACATGGACTTCGGCAACGGCCACTCCCACTGCATGTCGATGCTCCTCGGGCCGGCGGGGGAGTCGATCCCGATCCGCGACGGCGAGCTCTGCCTCGGCACCTGGCAGCGCGTGCTCTTCCTCGAGCTCGATCGCGAGCGCGACCGGCGCTGGATCGTGCAGGTCGTCGGGACCTGACCGGCCGCTAGCGCACT
>Ga0126307_10000471_pt1 | contig 25839 bp, 24 predicted proteins | sample Plot28_FD_89955 | JGI IMG/M metagenome (GOLD analysis project Ga0126307, IMG submission 89955) | Serpentine soil microbial communities from UC McLaughlin Reserve, CA, USA - Plot28 | ecosystem: Environmental > Terrestrial > Soil > Grasslands | place: USA: UC McLaughlin Reserve, Lake County... | reverse complement strand
TCGACCCTGGACGACGTCGGGGACGGCGACGCGCTGGTCGGCGGCAACACCGCGCTCAACCTCGACGTCCAGACCGCTTCGCAACGGGACAACAGGGTCATCATCCCGCTGATCATGCTCGTGGTGCTGGCCGTGCTCGCCGTCCTGCTGCGGGCGATCGTCGCCCCGGTGATCCTCATCGCGACGGTGGTGCTGTCCTACGGCGCAGCCCTCGGCCTCAGCGCGCTGATCTTCGACTGGGTCGTCGACGTCGAGACGACGGACAGCTCGTTCCCGCTGTTCGTCTTCGTCTTCCTCGTCGCCCTCGGGATCGACTACAACATCTTCCTGATGACCCGGGTGCGCGAGGAGGCGTTCGACCACGGCACCCGGCGTGCCGCCCTCGTCGGGCTGGCCGCCACCGGCGGCGTCATCACGTCGGCCGGCCTGGTGCTCGCCGCGACCTTCGCGGTGCTCGCCACGCTGCCGCTGACGTTCACCATCCAGCTGGGCATCGCGGTCGCGCTCGGGGTCCTGCTCGACACGATCATCGTGCGCTCGGTGCTCGTCACCGCCCTCACCCTCGACGTCGGCCGGTGGATGTGGTGGCCCAGCAAGCTGGCGCACCGTCTCGACGAGCCCGATTCCGGCGGCCCGATCGAGACCGTGCACGTGCCGGCCCCTCGGCACGAGGCCGAGGAATCGGACGTCAGCCCTTCGGCCGGTCGCTCCCCCGGCCCTCGCGCACCTTGACCGACACCTCGATCGGCGTGCCCTCGAAGCCCCACCGCTCGCGCAGCTTGCGCTCCAGGAAGCGCCGGTAGCCGGCCTCCAGGAAGCCGGTCGAGAAGACGACGAACCGCGGCGGGCGGACGTCGGCCTGGGTCACGTACTTGATCTTCGGCGCGCGGCCGCCGCGGGCCGGGGGTGGCGTCTCCTGCACCAGCGCCCGCACGAACGTGTTGAGCTCCGACGTCGGCACGCGGGACTCCCACGACGCCAGCGCCGCCCGAAGGTGGTCGGCGAGCTTGTTCACGCCGCGGCCGGACTTCGCGGAGATGTTCACCCGCGACGCCCAGCGCACCCGGGCCAGCTCCCGCTCGATCTCCTTCTCCAGCTGGAAGTGCCTGTCCTCGTCGAGGGTGTCCCACTTGTTGATCGCGATGACCAGGGCGCGCCCGGCCTCGACCACCTGGCTGATCACCCGCTGGTCCTGCTCGCTGATCACCTCGTCGGCGGCGAGCAGGACGACGGCCACCTCGGCGGCCTGGATCGCCGCCTCAGTCCGCAATGACGCGTAGTACTCGGTGCCGCTGGCGGTGTTGACCTTGCGGCGCAGGCCGGCGGTGTCGACGAACCGCCACTCCTCCCCGCCCAGGACGACGATCGAGTCGACCGGGTCCACCGTCGTCCCGGCGACGGGGTCGACGACGGACCGCTCGTCCTTGGCCAGCCGGTTGAGCAGGCTCGACTTGCCCACGTTCGGGCGGCCCACCAGCGCCACCCGGCGCGGGCCGCCCTCCTCGAGCTGCTCGCGCGGCGCCTCCGGCATCGCGTCGAGGATCAGGTCGAGCAGGTCGCCGCTGGAGCGGCCGTGCAGCGCGCTCACCGGCTGCGGCTCCCCCAGCCCGAGGGACCACAGCTCGGCGGTGTTGGACTCGCTGCGCTCGTCGTCCACCTTGTTGGCCACCAGGATCACCGGCCGGTCGCTGCGCCGGAGGATGCGGGCGGCGGCCAGGTCGGTGTCCGTGGCGCCGACCTGGCTGTCGACGACCAGGACGATGACGTCGGCGGTCTGCATCGCGTACTCGGCCTGCCGGGTGATCGACGCGCCCAGCCCGCTGGCCTTCGGGTCCCAGCCGCCGGTGTCGACCAGCGTGAACCGCTTGCCGTTCCAGAGCGCCTCGTAGGAGATGCGGTCGCGGGTGACGCCGGGCGTGTCCTGCACGACGGCGGCGCGGCGGCCGAGGATGCGGTTGACCAGCGTCGACTTGCCGACGTTGGGCCGGCCGACGATGGCGACGACGGGCAGCGGCCCGGTGGGCTCGCTCACGACCGCTCCCCCACCGGCGCCGTCGCGCCGGCCAGTTCGAGGATCCGCTCGACGACCTGAGTGCGGTTCAGGTCGGTGCTGTCCACGACGACGGCGTCCTCCGCCGGCCGCAGCGGGCTGTCGGCCCGCTTGCTGTCGTACTCGTCCCGGCGCTTCAGGTCCTGCGCAAGCGCGGCGATCTTGTCCGGGTCGGTCACGCCCAGCTGAGCGGCCCGGCGCTGCGCCCGGACGTCGGGCGACGCCGTCAGGTAGACCTTCAGCGTCGCCTCGGGCAGGACGACGGTGCCGATGTCACGGCCCTCGACGACGACGGCGTCCGCCGCCTCCACCAGCTCCCGCTGCCGCGCGACCAGCAGCCGGCGGACGGCGGGGACGGCGGACACCGGCGACACCGCGCGGGTGACCTCCGCACCGCGGATCCGCTCGCGGACGTCCACGCCGTCGACCGTCACCACCTCGCGGCGCGCGTTCGTGCCCACCCGGATCTCCGCCTGGGAGACGGCGCGGGCGACCGCGATCTTGTCGTCGAGGCTCACGCCCGCGTCGAGGACGGCGACGGTCGCGGCCCGGTACATGGCCCCGGTGTCGAGGTAGGCGGCGCCCAGCTTGCGAGCGACGTCCCGCGCGACGCTGGACTTGCCCGTGCCCGACGGCCCGTCGAGCGTCACCTGGCCACGGAACGTGCTCTCGCCGCTCACTGGGCGATGTCCCGGCGCAGGGCGGTGGCCCCACGGAGGTACACGTGCTGGATCTCGCTGCGCGGCCGCTCCGTCTCGACGTGCGCCATGAGCCGCAGCACCCTCGGCAGGGCGTGCGCGACGTCGATCTCGGTGGCGCACATCAGCGGCACGTCACCCATGCCGAGCTCGCGAGCAGCCAGCGCCGGGAACTCCGACGTGAGGTCGGGCGTCGCGGTGAACAGGATGCTGATCACGTCGTCGTGGTCGAGCTGGTTGCGCTCCAGCACCGCGCTGACCAGCTCCCGCGTGGCCTCGAGCACCTGCTCCCGGTCATCGGCGTCGACCTGCGTCGCGCCCCGGATGGCTCGGACGGCCATGCACTCTCCTCGTTCGTCTGCAGGCCCGGATCGCCGAAGCCCTGTGAAGTCTAGGTTCGCCGCGCCACCTGCCTCCCGCTGCCCTGAGCGACGGAAGAGTGTGCGCGGATGCGCAGGAAGATCCGCTGAAACTGCTGATCTGCGCACCGCGGCGCGTTCCCGCGGGGGGAACGTCAGAGCCCGACCAGCTCCTGGAGGGCGCCGAGCTCCTCCTTCGACAGCTTCCGGATGGACCCCGACCGCATCCGCTGCAGCTGGATCGGCCCGACGGCGGTTCGGGTCAGCCGCGACACCGGCAGGCCCACGTGCGCCAGCAGCCGCCGGACGATGTGCTTGCGGCCCTCGTGCAGCACGACCTCGACCACCGACTGGCCGGCGTGGGTGTCGACGACGCGGAACGAGTCGACCTTCACCGGGCCGTCCTCCAGGTCCACCCCGGCGCGGAGCTGGCGGTGCAGGTCGCGGGGCACCGAACCGCTGACCTGGGCGAGGTAGGTCTTCTTCACCTCGTACGAAGGGTGGGCCAGGCGGTGCGCCAGCTCGCCGTCGTTGGTGAGCAGCAGCAGGCCCTCGGTGTCCTGGTCGAGCCGGCCGACGTGCACGAGCCCCTTGGCGAGGTCGCCGACCATGTCGCCGACGGTCGGGCGGGCCCGGTCGTCGCTCATGGCGGTGATGACGCCGGGGGGCTTGTTCAAGGCGTAGGTGACGCGGTCGTCGCGGATCTCGATCCGGACGCCGTCGACGGCGATCTTGTCGGTGGCCGGGTCGACCCGCATGCCCTGCACCTGGACGACGGCGCCGTTCACGCTGATCCGGCCGGCCTCGATCATGTCCTCGCAGACCCGGCGCGAGCCGACGCCGGCGCGGGCCAGCACCTTCTGCAGCCGCTCCCCCGTGCGGTCGTCGTCGTGCTCGGCGGGCGCTCGGTCGCCGGGGTGGGCCGGGGCGAGTTCCATGTCCTCCGACCACCCCTCGCCGGCTGCGGTGGTGGTCTCGTCGTCGGGTCTCGCGGTGTTCATCGGGTCCCAGTCTCCCACCGGTCGTGAGCGTCTCCGACCAGTGGAGGTCGGCCCCGCCCCCGGACAGCAGCGGACGTTGTCCCTGAGGCGGACATTCCGTGCCCACGGATGTCCGCCTGGGGGACAACGCTCAGCGAACCGCGCCTGTGGACAACCATCGGTCCACGGCCAGGCGCCGACCACGATCCGGACATGGCTTCGATGGACAGTTTCGAACCGAGCCCCTGGCTCATGGGCATCATCGCGATCGCCGGGGGCGTCGTGCTGTGGTGGCTGACCCCCGATCTCGTCCGCAGCGAGGAAGAGACTCTCCGGTTCGTGTCGGACCGGGTCTCCCCGGACCTGGCGCGGGGGCTGCGCTCCTATTACCGGATCGGCAGCCGCGTGGGCTCGGTGCTCATGGTCGTCCTAGGGCTGGTGATCCTCGGCGTCGCCATCGCCCGCGGATGACGGCTGCCGTCCCGGACGACGCAGGCACGGCACGCGGTCCCTGTGGTGTGCATTCCGGCGCCGGAAATGCCCACCGCGGGGACCATGCTCACCGACGCCTCAGCTGTCGGGGTGCTCGTCCAGCATGGACGACGTCTCGGGCAGCAGGGGCGCGAGCTCCGGCAGCTCGGCGAGGCTGGAGAGCCCGAGCCGCTCGAGGAACAGCGGCGTCGTCGCGTACAGGCCGCCCTGGCTGTCCGGATCGGTGCCCACCTCGTGCACGAGCCCGCGCGCCAGCAAGGTGCGCATGACGCCGTCCACCCCGACCCCCCGGATCGCCGAGATGCGTGAGCGGGTCACCGGCTGCCGGTAGGCGATGACGGCGAGGGTCTCCAGCGCGGCCTGGGTGAGCCGGCTCCGCTGGCCGTCGGCCAGGTACCGCTCGACGACGGGCGCGTGCTCCTCCCGCGTGTAGAGCCGCCACTCCTCGCCCACCCGGCGGAGCGTCAGTCCGGAACGCCGCCGGTCGTAGCCCTCGGCCAGCTCGGCCAGGCCGGTCCGCACCTGCTCGACCGGGCAGCGCAGCGCCGCGGCCAGGGTCTCCTCGTCGACCGGGTCGGCCATCACGAACAGGAGGGCCTCGAGCCCGCCGAGCAGCTGCTCGGGATCGAGCTGCTCGACCGGTTCCTCGAAGAGCGCCAGGTCCTCGTCCCCGGGCGCCGGCTCCCCCACCGGCACGTCGGGCGGCGTGGGGTCCTGCGGCGGCGCGGGCTCCTCCTCGACGGGCGCCGGCTCCACCGGCTCCTCAGCCGGGCGCTCGGCGACGCGGGCGGCCAGCTGCGCGGCGACGGCGTCCCAGGTGCCGGGGTCGGCGTCGCCGCGGCGTTCCGCCTCCTCCCGGGTCGACTCCAGCTCGGCGGCCAGGGCGTCCCACGAGATCGGCGTGCGCTCCTGCTCGGTCACGAGTACTCCTCCTCGACGTGCTCCACGCTGGTCCGGTCCGGGTCGTCGGTGTCGTCGTCACCGAGGGCCGGCAGCGCCCCGCCGGTCCAGCGGACGTGCAGCTCGCCCAGCGGCGTGAGCTGCTCGAACACCACCCGCTGCTGCCGGTAGAGCTCGAGCAGCGCCAGGAACCGGGCGACCACCTCGAGGGTGTGCCCGCAGTCCGATGTCAGGGACCGGAAGCTCGCCGTCCCCGAGCGGACGAGCTGGTTGCGGACGACGAGCAGCTGCTCGGCGACGCTGACCGCGGGAGCGTGGAGATGGGAAACGTTCACGACCTCGGGCGCCTTCGGGGCGAGGGCCCGCGCGGCGAGGGCGGCGAACTGCTCGGGGGTGAGGTCCAGCGTCACGTCGGGCACGAGGTCGGCGAACCGCGGCTCGGGCCCCGCGTCGCGGGGATAGCGGCGGGCGGCCTCGGCCTCGCGTTCCCGGAGGAACGCCGCGGCCTGCTTGTAGGCCTTGTACTGGAGCAACCGGGCGAACAGGAGGTCGCGGGCTTCGAGCAGCTCGAGGTCGTCCTCGTCCTCGACATCGGCGGCGGGCAGCAGCCGGGCGGCCTTGAGGTCGAGCAGCGTCGAGGCGACGACGAGGAACTCGCTGGCCTGGTCGAGGTCGAGCTCCTTGCCCAGGGCGCGCAGGTGGGCGATGAACTCGTCGGTCACCTGCGACAGGGCGATCTCGGTGACGTCGAGCTTGTGCTTGCCGATCAGTTGCAACAGCAGGTCGAAGGGGCCCTCGAAGTTGGTGAGCTTGACCGTGAAACGCGACGACGCGGCCCCGTCGGCTGCGTCAGCCGAAGGAACCGCGTCGGTGCTCACGGACGCCGAGCCTAGAGAAGGACCCCGTCCTCCTCACCCCTCGCAAGCTCGGGGCGAGCCTCGGGACGGGGCCGCAGCTCAGCTGCCGCGCAGCCGCCGCACGAGGACCGACTCGTCGCCCCGCTCACCGAGGTCGGCGAGCAGGACGGCGATCGCCTCCCGGACGATGCGGCCCCGGTCCGCGGCCACCCCGTGCTGGCCGCGGAGGGTGAGCCGGGCGCCCTCGAGCGCGAGCAGCTCGTCGGCGGAGATGTAGACGGTGATCTTCTCGTCGTGCTTGGCGCGCTCGGTCCGCTTCGCCGGACGGCCACGGGTGGGCACCGAGGGCTTCAGCACCGGCTGCTGCGGTGCGGGGGCGCGGAACGACGACAGGTCGTCGGCGTCCGAGCTCCCCGTTTCCGCGGCTCCGCCGGGGACCAGGGTGAGCGGCGCCGAGGCCTGCTCGCCCGACTCGTCCCGCCGCCCGGCGGTGCCACCGCGCAGCGCCGGCGAGCTCGTGGTCGTGCTCAGGCTGGGCAGCTCCGTCACCTCGGGCGCCGAGGGGGCGGTGTCGGTGCGGCGGAACAGCTCCGAGGCGCCGGGGAGCACAGGACGTCGTGTCACAGTGCCAGCACCTCCTTGGCGAGGTCGCGGTACGCCGAGGCGCCCGACGACGTGGGCGCCCACGTCGTGATCGGCTGCCCGGCGACCGTGGTCTCCGGGAACCGCACGGTGCGCTGGATGACGGTCTGGAACACCGTGTCGTCGAAGGCCTCGACCACCCGGCTGAACACCTCGCGGCAGTGCACCGTCCGGGAGTCGTACATCGTCGCGAGGATCCCGGAGATCTCCAGCGACCGGTTGAGCCGCTCCTTGACCTTGTCGATCGTGTCGACCAGCAGGGCCACGCCGCGCAGCGAGAAGAACTCGCACTCCAGCGGGATGATCACGCCCTGCGCGGCGGTGAGCGCGTTGACCGTCAGCAGACCCAGCGAGGGCTGGCAGTCGATGAGGATGTAGTCGTACTCGTCGCGCACGTCGGCCAGCACCCGCAGCAGCGTCTGCTCGCGCGCCACCTCGCTGACCAGCTGCACCTCGGCGGCCGACAGGTCGATGTTGCTGGGCACCAGGTCCAGCCCCGGGATGTCGGTCGGCACGCGGACGTCGGCCAGCGTCGTCCGACGTTCCATCAGGGCGTTGTAGATGGTCCGGTCCATGTTCTGGGCCGGCACACCGAGGCCGACCGACAGCGCACCCTGGGGGTCGAGGTCGATCAGCAGCACGCGGCGTCCGTACTCCACCAGCGCGGCACCCAGGTTGATGGTCGACGTCGTCTTGCCGACGCCGCCCTTCTGGTTGCACATCGCGATGATCCGGGCCGGCCCGTGCTCGGTGAGGGGCTTGGGCTCGGGCAGGGGACGCTGGCGCGCACGCGCGGGGTCCTGCTGCTTCGAGACCGCCCCCATCTCGGGGCCGCTGTCGTGCGGGCGCGCGACGGCAGAGGCCGCGTCCGCTCGGGTAGCCATGGGTCTTGTTGCCTCCACCTCGTGCCCGATCCCGGTCGTCCGGGTGCGGTCAGCCGTCCTGCCCGCTCGGGTGATGAGGACGCTACGAAGGGTGGCTGGTTCTCCCAAGCAGCCACGCCGGGATACATGTCGACATGGCGATCACTGACAACACGTGTGACAGCGCAACCCGAACCGGCGCCAGATCCTGCCAAGAACAGGTCGGCGCACGTGTCAGCTCAGGGCGCGTGGGTGGCTCGTCGCGTAGACCTCGCGCAGCTTGTCGACGGTGACCAGCGTGTACACCTGCGTCGTCGTCACCGAGGCGTGGCCGAGCAGCTCCTGGACGACGCGCACGTCGGCGCCGCCGTCGAGCAGGTGGGTCGCGAACGAGTGCCGCAGCGTGTGCGGCGACATCTCCGCCGTCACCCCGGCACGCTCGGCCGCCGACCGCAGGATCGCCCACGCGCTCTGCCGGGACAGCGGCCCACCGCGCACGTTCAGGAACAGCGCGCCGCCCCGCACACCCCCGCGGCCGGCCGCGGCCAGCGCAGGGCGGGCGCGCACCAGGTACTCCTCGACCGCGCGGAGCGCGTAGCTGCCGACCGGCACGATCCGCTCCTTTCCGCCCTTGCCCGCCAGCCGGACGACGGCCTGCCCGCGGTCGAGGTCGTCGACGGCCAGCCCGACCGCCTCGGAGATGCGCGCACCGGTGCCGTAGAGCAGTTCGAGGAGGGCGCGGTCCCGGAGCCCCCGGGGGCCCTCCAGCGAGCCCGCCGCCTCGATCAGCGCGACCACCGACTCCACCGGCACCGCCTTCGGCAGCCGCCGTGCCGGCGTCGGCGGCTTCACCTCGTGCGCGACGTCGTCCGGCACCAGGCCGTCGAGCAGGGCGAACCGGTGCAGCCCCCGGACGGCGACCACCGCCCGGGCCGCCGACGTCGCCGACAGCGGGGGGTGGTCGTCGTCGCCCTGGCGCAGCGCCGTCAGGAACCCGGACACGTCGGACTCGGCGACCTCCGCCATCCCGCGCACACCGGCGGCGGTGAGGTACTCGGTGTACCGGCGCAGGTCACGGCGGTACGAAGCGATGGTGTTGGCCGCCAGGCCGCGCTCGACGGTGAGGTGGTCGAGGTAGCCGGTGACGACGCGCTCGAGCGCCGCCCCGGCTGCCACGTCGGTGGTCACGCTCAGGGCAGGACCTCCGCCAGCGGGACGGCGGTCATGCCGTGCGCCTCGGCGACCTCGGGCAGCACCACCTGGCCGGCGACGACGTTCACCCCGTGCCCCAGCGCCGGGTGGGCGTGCACGGCGGCCGCCGTGCCCTCGTTGGCCAGGGCCATCACGTAGGGCAGCGTCACGTTGGTCAGCGCGTGGGTGGAGGTGTTGGGGACCGCACCGGGCATGTTGGCCACGCAGTAGAAGACCGAGTCGTGCACCCGGTAGGTCGGGTCGTCGTGGGTGGTGGGGTGGGTGTCCTCGAAGCAGCCGCCCTGGTCGACGGCGATGTCGACGAGCACCGACCCGGGCTTCATGCGCGACACCAGGTCGTTGCTCACCAGCGTGGGGGCCTTCGCGCCGGGCACCAGCACCGCGCCGATGACCAGGTCGGCGTCGAGCACCGCCCGCTCCACCTCGTAGGCGTTGGACGCGACCGTCTGCAGGTGGCCCTGGTAGATGCGGTCGGCCGCGCGCAGCTTGTCGATGTCCCGGTCGAGGACGACGACCTCGGCCTGCATGCCGAGCGCGATCGCCGCGGCGTTCATCCCGGAGACGCCCGCCCCGATGACGACGACCTTCGCCGCGTAGACGCCCGACACGCCGCCGAGCAGGACGCCGCGGCCGCCGTGCGCCCGCTCGAGGCTGTGCGCCCCGACCTGGGGGGCCATCCGGCCGGCGACCTCCGACATGGGCGCCAGCAGCGGCAGGGCGCCGTCCGCGGTCTGCACCGTCTCGTAGGCGATCGCGGTCGTGCCGGAGGCGATCAGCCCGTCGGTGCACTCCTTGGACGCGGCGAGGTGGAGGTAGGTGAACAGCGTCTGGTCGGCGCGCAGCCGGTCGTACTCCTCCTCGATCGGCTCCTTGACCTTGAGCAGGAGGTCGGCGGCGGCCCAGACGTCGTCGGCGTCGGCCACGATCCGGGCGCCGGCGGCGGCGAAGTCGCCGTCCGGGATGGAGGAGCCCTCCCCCGCGTGCGCCTCGACGAGCACCTCGTGCCCGGCCCGCACCAGCTCCGTCACCCCGGCCGGGGTGAGTGCCACCCGGTACTCGCGGTTCTTGACCTCTCGGGGAACCCCGACCCGCATCGTCGCTCTCCTGGTCCGGCGGGCGTCCCGTGGTGACGGGTTTCCCACCTCGTCGTGGGTGCGCCCGGTCGGGACGCGCCTCGGCCGGAGTCTAGGCACGCCGGCGGCCTCTCCCCGGCTCGCACGGAGTTCTCGCCCGTTCTGACCGGGATCCCCGCCGCGCCCTCCGGGTGATGGGTTCGTGCCGCACGGCGTGTCGACGCGTGTCGCCGCCCGCAACTGCGCACTCGGCCTGCGCGGCCGACGGCCGGATCGAAGGATGAGGCGATGCAGCTCTACGCCCAGACCCCTGCTCTTCGCGTCCGGCAGATCGCCGCTGACGTGGGCATGCTGACCTGGGCGGTGCTCTGGGTCGGGGTGGCCCGGGTCGTGCACGGCGCGGTGCTCGTCCTGGCCGGGCCGGGCAGGGCGGTCGAGGACCTCGGCAGCTCCGTCGCCGGGAACATGAGCTCGGCGGCGCAGGCAGCCGAGGACGTCCCGCTGGTCGGCGACGAGCTGTCGGCCCCGTTCGACGCCCTCGCCGACGCCGGCGGCTCGGTCAGCGGCGCCGGGCAGGCCGCGCAGGACGCCGTCGGCACGCTGGCCACGGTGCTCGCCGTCGTCCTGGTGGTGCTGCCGGTGGGCTGGCTGCTGCTGCGCTGGCTGCCGTGGCGCCTCGGCTACGCGCGGGAGGCCGGGGCGGCCCGGCGGCTGACGGCGACGCCGGACCTGGAGATCCTGGCGGCGCGGGCACTGGCCACCGCTCCCCTGCCCCGGCTCGCGGCGCTGCCGGCCGGCACCGGTGCGGCCTGGCACGCCGGTGACCCGGTCGCCGTCCGGGCGCTCGCCGCGCTGGAGCTCGACCGGCTGGGCCTGCGGGTGCCCGAGTCCGCCGGGCCGGGGTCGGCGGCGAGCACCAGCTGAGCTATTCGGCGTCGACCGGGCGCAGCTTCGGGGAGCTCGCCCGGTACTGGGCGGCGGCCAGCAGGCCGGCGACCGCCGAGGAGTTCACGATGTCGCCGTCGAACACCCGCTGGATGGCGTCGGCCAAGGGCACCCGGTCGAGGGTCATGTCCGCCTCCTCGTGCTCGACGAGGAACCCCTCGGGCCGGTCGTCCGGGGACAGGTCCTCGGCGAGGTAGACCAGCACCATCTCGTCGCTGAATCCCGGCGAGTTGGCGACGGTGAGCAGCAGCGACCAGCGGCCGGCGGCCAGCAGCGCCTCCTCGGCCAGCTCGCGCTTCGCCGTCTCCAGCGGTGGCTCGCCGTCGGCGTCGCGCAGGCCGGCCGGCAGCTCCCAGAGGTGCCGGCGGAGGGGGTGCCGGTACTGGCGGACGAGGACGACGCGGTCGTCGTCGTCGAGCGCGACGATCGCGACGGCGCCGGGGTGGGTGACGATCTCGCGGACGCTGTCCCCGCCGCCCGGCATGGCCACGGTGTCCCGCCGCAGCGAGATGATCCGGCCCTCGTACACGGTCTCGCTGTCGAGCACCGTGAACTCGTGCGGCGCGGGGTCAGCCATGTCAGATGCCGACCTTCTCGCCCTCGTCGAGCGGCAGCCGCGCCGACTCCTGGTACTGGATCGCGGCCTGCACGAACGCGGCGAACAGCGGGTGTGGCCGGGTGGGCCGGCTCTTCAGCTCCGGGTGGGCCTGCGTGCCCACGTAGAACGGGTGCGCGTCGCGGGGCAGCTCCGCGAACTCCACCAGCAGCCCGTCGGGCGAGGTGCCGGAGAAGACCAGCCCGGCCTCGCCGAGCCGGTCGCGGTACTCGTTGGCGACCTCGTAGCGGTGCCGGTGCCGCTCGGTGACCTCCGTCGACCCGTAGGCGGCCGCGGCCACCGAGCCGTGCTGCAGGGACGCCGGGTAGCTGCCCAGCCGCATGGTGCCGCCCATGTCGCGGTCACCGGCGACGACGTCGACCTGGCTGGCCATGGTGGCGATGACGGCGTCCGGGGTGTCGGGGTCGAACTCGGCCGAGTTGGCCTTCTCCAGCCCGGCGACGTTGCGGGCGTACTCGATGACCATGCACTGCAGGCCCAGGCACAGGCCCAGCGTCGGGATGCCGTTGGTGCGGGTGTACCGGAGCGCGCCGAGCTTGCCCTCGATGCCGCGCACCCCGAACCCGCCGGGGATGCACACGCCGTCGACGCCGGCCAGCGCGTGCGCGGCGCCCTCGGGCGTCTGGCAGTCGTCGGAGGGCACCCAGCGGATCGCCACCTTGTTGCGGTGGGCGAACCCGCCGGCGCGCAGGGCCTCGGTGACCGAGAGGTAGGCGTCGGGCAGGTCGATGTACTTGCCGACGAGCGCGATGGTGACGGTCTGCTTGGGCTGGTGGACCCGGTCGAGCAGGTCGCCCCACACGGTCCAGTCGACGTCCCGGAACGGCAGGCCCAGCCGGCGGACGACGTAGGCGTCAAGCCCCTCCCGGTGCAGCACCTTGGGGATGTCGTAGATCGACGGCGCGTCGGCGCAGGAGATGACGCCCTCGGCGTCGACGTCGCACATCAGGCTGATCTTGCGCTTGAGGCCGGTGCCGATCTCCCGGTCCGACCGGCAGACCAGCGCGTCGGGCTGGATGCCGATGCTGCGCAGCGCCGCCACCGAGTGCTGCGTCGGCTTGGTCTTCAGCTCGCCGGACGGCGCGATGTAGGGCACCAGCGAGATGTGCAGGAAGAAGCAGTTGTCCCGGCCGATCTCGTGCCGGACCTGGCGGGCGGCCTCGAGGAAGGGCAGCGACTCGATGTCGCCGACGGTGCCACCGATCTCGGTGATGACGACGTCGACCCGCCCGGGCCCCTCCCCGCCGGCCATGATCCGCGACTTGATCTCGTTGGTGATGTGCGGGATCACCTGCACGGTGTCGCCCAGGTACTCACCGCGCCGCTCCTTGGCGATGACCTCCGAGTACACCTGGCCGGTCGTGACGTTGGCCCGGCCGGAGAGGTCGATGTCGAGGAACCGCTCGTAGTGCCCCACGTCGAGGTCGGTCTCGGCGCCGTCCTCGGTGACGAACACCTCGCCGTGCTGGAACGGGTTCATCGTCCCGGGATCGACGTTCAGGTAGGGGTCGAGCTTCTGCATAGTGACCCGCAGGCCACGGCTGGAGAGCAGGGCGCCCAGCGAACTGGCGGTCAGACCCTTGCCGAGAGAGGAGACAACCCCACCGGTGACGAAGACGAACTTCGTGGGCTGGGAGTTGTGCAGGAGGCCGCGTGATGCGAAGGACTCAAGCGTTCCGGACGGTCGATCCACGGGATACGACCGTAACACGGTCGGCGCCCACGACCGGTCCGGAGTGGGGAGCGCCACGCGAGGTCTCCCCCGTTCCGGTACCCCCGCTCGGGCTGCCGGCGGCGAGCCAGACCAGCAGCGGCACGAGCAGCGCGCCGGCCGCGGCCGGCACCGCGACGCCCGAGTCGTTGACCGCTGCGCCGAGGGCCAGGCTCAGCAGTCCGGCCAGCAGCGCGGCCCGGAGGACGGCGACGTCGGCCGGTCCCAGCCGGCTCGGCCCGGGCGACCGGAGCAGCCCCCCGGGCCGGACCAGCCAGAACGCCGCGACCAGGGCGACCGGCAGCATCCAGGCCAGCGGGCTGCGCAGCAGGATGTCGAGGTTGGCCTGCCCCTTGCGGCTGATCACCGTCCACGCCTCGCCGGTGAGCACCTGCTCGACGAAGCGGCCGAGGTGGCTGCGGTCGGCGGCGGGGCGCGTCCAGTCGAGGACGGCGACGGCTCCGACGGCGACCACCGCCGCCGCGAGGATCGCCGCCATCCGCACCACGGTCACCCGGATCCGGGCCAGCAGCATCGCGAGCAGGAGGAATCCCGGGAGGGCGGCGAGCACACCGCCGAAGTCGCGCCCCAGCCCCGGCGCGCCGATGACCCCGACGGTGACCAGGCCGATCGCCAGCACCGTGCCGCCGGTGGCCAGCCGCGCCCGCTCCGGCCCGGCGCGCCGGCCGGCGGCCGTCGCGATGGCGGCCGTGACGATCAGGGCGCTGACCGAGAGCAGCCCGAAGCTGAGGTTGCCGTAGCCGGTGAACCGGCCGGCCACGATGGCGTCGTACCCCAGCAGCCCGTTCAGCTCGAGTGTCGACCCGGTCAGGACGTCGGCGACGAGCGTGCCGACGGTGAGCGCGAGCACCGCGAGGGCCGGTCCGGCGGGGCGCCGTCGCCAGGGGCCGAGGAGCGCGACCGCGAGCACGACGAGGTCGGCGGCGAGGACGGCGGCCGCCAGGGCGAGCGCGGGAGCGTCCGCCCGCTCCCACGGTGCGAGCCCGGCCAGGTAGGTGGCAACCGGCAGGCCTGCGGCGGCGATCGCCGCGGTGCGCAGGACCCGGCGGCCCGCGGGCCGGGGCCGGGGTTCGGTCGGGCGGTACGGGAGGCCGCCGAGGACGAGCATCCCGACGACGACGAGCGCCGCGGCGACGAGCACCAGCGTCCAGAAGAAGAAGCCGGTGTTGCGGTGGTGCACCGTCGCCCCAGTGTTCACCCAGTCCAGCTCCTCGACGGCGCGGGCCTGCTCCGGCCGCTCCCCCGTGGGGCGCAGCGGCTGACCGTTCATCGAGGGCGGCTGGTCGAGACCCAGCGCCTGGAGCGCCGTCGGCGCGAGGTCGATCAGCTGCGCGAACGGCGCCCGTCCGGTGCTCGCGGAACTCAGCCAGCCGGACGCGGAGAAGCCGGGCCCGGATGCCATGCCGACGTGCAGCTGCGGCCGGCCGTCGTTGACCTCGGAGATCCCGGCCAGGAGCAGCAGCGTGTCGCCGGGCAGCGAGGCCACCGCCGCGCGGAGCCGCCCGGCGGCCGCGTCGATCCGCCGCAGCGCGGCCGCGCGGGGCTCCGGGTCGGTGCCGGTGTCGGTCTTCTGCGCCCCGGGCTGCCCGGCGTCGCTGAGCTGGTTCAGCGTGACCAGGGTCAGCGGGCAGCCGGTGAGGACGCCGGCCAGCGCCGCCGGGTCGACCGGCAGGTCGTCGACCCGGGTGAGCGGCACGCCGGGCACCGCCACCGCCAGCGTCGCCGCCCGGCCGGACACGGTGGCGCAGCCGACGGCCTCGCCGAGCGCTCCCGGCTCCGCCCCGAAGCGCGCGGTGCCCTGGTCCTCCGCGGTGAGCTTCAGGGTGACCTCGGGGTCGGCCAGGGCGACGTCGGCGGCCCGCTCCTGCAGCCCGCAGTGCGACAGCGAGGTGTCCAGCGGGGGCTCGGTCGTGCCGTCGCCGGGGGCCGTGGTGGGAGCGGCCTGGTCCTCCGGGAGGGGCACGGTCGGGAGCGGCACCGGGGGCAGGCCGTCGTCCGGCCCGGGAACCCGGGCCCGGTTGCCGGCCCCCAGCGTCGCCCAGCCGTCGAGCACGCACGTCGTCGACCGGGCGGCCCGCACCGACAGCGCGCCGATCGAGGACTCCCCCGCCAGCGCCCACAGCTCCGGAGTGCCGTCGGGGTCGATGTCGCTCCAGGTCAGGCCGGGCACGCCGACGACGAGGACACGGTCGGCCGTGGCGTCCTCCCCGGCGTCCCGGGCCCCGGCCGGCGACGGCGCGCCGAGCAGCGCCGCCAGCACGACGAGCACCAGGACGGCGGCCTGCCGGGCGGCCCGGCTCATGGCGGACCGTCTCCCGGCGCGCCCAGCAGCTCGCGGTACACCGCCACGATCCGCCGTCCCGCGGCCGCCTCGTCGGGCCAGCTGTCGGCCTGCCTGCGGCCGGCCTCGGCCAGGTCCCTCGCATGCGCCGGATCGCTCAGCACCCGGACGACCGCGTCGGCCAGGGCCCCGGCATCCCCGACCGGCACCAGGGACGCCCCGGACCCCAGCAGCTCCGGCAGCCCCCCGGCGCGGGTGGAGACCAGCGGAGTGCCGGCCCGCAGGGCCTCCTGCGCGGTGAACGGGCTGCCCTCCCAGCGGGACGGGAGGACGCACAGGTCCGCCGCGCCCAGCAGGTCCGCGACGTCGTCCCGGCGGCCCAGCAGCAGCACCGGCAGCCGGTCGGCGCGGATGCGCGCCGCCAGCTCGTCCTCGAGCGGACCGTCGCCGGCGATGGCGACCAGTGGCGCCGGATCGAGCGCATCGCCGGACTCCCAGCGGCGCACCGCGTCGAGGAGGACGTCGTAGCCCTTCTGCGGGTGCAGGCGGCCGATCGCGACGACCAGCGGGCGCCCGTCGTCCAGGCCCAGCTCCTCCTGGACCTCGGCGCGGGACCGGGTGGCCGACGGGCGGGGCGGGGCCATCGCGGGGGCGACGCGGACGTCGCGGGCGCCGAGGCGCCGGGCGTTGTCGGCGAGGTCGCCGGACACGGCCAGCACCAGGTCGGCGGCCCGAACCGTCGCTCCCTCGGCCGCCCGCAGCAGCCGCTGCTTCGGCCCGGAACCCTCCTGCAGGGCGTTGTGCAGGGTCAGCACGAGGGGTGGGCGCGGCGCGCCGGCCAGCCGGCGGGCGGTGGCGGCGACGAGGCCGGCGCGCAAGCCGTGGGCGTGCACGAGGTCCGCCGCGGCCAGGGCCCGGCGGAGCTGCAGGACGGCGCGGGCGTCGGCGACCGGCGCCAGGCCCGCGGCGATCCCCACCGGCACGAAGTCCGCGCCGGTGGCGGTGAACCCGAACAGCTCCTCGGTGGCCGGCGGTCCGCAGACGGAGACCATCGCCCCGGCCTCCCGGACGGCGGGCACGAGGGCGCGGACGTGGGTGCCGACCCCGCCGGCGCTGGTGGCGAGGACCTCGACGACGCGGCGGCCGTGCAGGGGCGACCGCTCAGTCACCGAGCACCTCCTGTCGTTCCGGCCGGGGGCTGTCGGGCGTGCGCAGCGCCCGTACGGCCCCGGCCAGCGGGGCGCGCGCCGTGCCCATCATGACCGCCGCGACGATCACGAGCACGGTCGCTGCGGCCGCGAGTCCCGCCCCCACTGCGCGCACGACGCCGTCCGGCACCGGGTCGGCGCCCAGTGCCCTGGCCACCCACAGCCCCCCGGCCGCAGCCAGGGCGGCGCCCACGATCGCGGTGCCCCCGGAGCGGGCGACCCCGTGCAGCGCCGCGGGCCCCGCGGCGCGGGCGACGACCACGAGCAGGCCGAGGCCGGCGACGGTGACCCCGAGGCTGTGCCCCGCAGCCAGGGCCAGCCCGCGGTCCTCGACGGGCAGCAGCCGGGCCAGGACGACGTCGGCGGCGACGGCCAGCAGCCAGCCGCCGACGACGCACACGGTGGGCGCCTTCCACAGGCCGCGGGCGTACAGGGCCCGGGTCAGCAGCGCCACCAGCCCGTAGCCGACGAGGCCTGGGGCGAAGGCGATGATCGTGTCCCGCAGGGCGGCCACGGTCGACTCGGGCGCGCTGGCCAGGAAGACCCGTGCCATCGGCCCCGACACCGCGACCAGCACGCCGGCCGCCACCGCCGAGGCGACGACGACGAGGACGGCGGCCGGGGCGAGGGCCCGGCGGTACCCCGTCTCGTCGGCCAGCTCGGCCTTCTCGGAGAGCCCGGGGTAGGCCGAGGTGGCCACCGGGACGGCGAGTGCGGCCCACGGCACGAGGAAGAGCGTCAGCCCGGCGAAGTAGACGACCTGGGTGCCGTCGGGACCGTCGTTGGCGAGCCGGATGGCGACCGCGGCCACGGCCTGCTGGCCGGCGAGGGTCAGCACTCCGGCCAGGGCCAGCCGCCGGACGCGGGGTGCTGCGCCGACCGGGAAGCGCAGCGACGGCCGCAGGCCCAGTCCCAGCCGGTGCACCGGGACGAGCAGGCAGAGGCTGAGCGCGACCACGCCGAGCGTCGTCCCCACGCTGAGCACGAGCCCGGCGGGCGTGGACAGATCGTCGACCTCGCGGCTCCCACCCATGCCGGCGAACAGCAGATAGGCGGCGGCCACGACCAGGCTGGAGAGCAGCGGCGCCAGCGCGGGGCCGGCGAACCGGCGGTGCGCCTGCAGCACCCCGGTGAGCACGATCCCGATGCCGTACAGCACGACCTGCGGCGCGAAGACCAGCAGGAAGCGCGCCGCCAGATCGACCTCGGCGCTGCCGCCGCCGCCGAGCAGCAGCTCGGCGATCGGCTCCGACGCCAGCGCGATCACGACCGACAAGGGCGTGAGGATCAGCAGCGTCCAGCCGAGCAGGGCCGAGGCGGTGCGCCGCACCTGCTCCCGGTCGCCGACGGCGATGCCGCCGGCGAGCATCGGCACGACGAGACTGGCGAGGGCACCGCCCGCGACGACCTCGAACACGATGTTGGGCACCGTGTTGGCGGCCAGGTAGGTGTCGCCCGTGCTGTCGGCGCCCACGGTGTTGGTGAAGACCAGCGTGCGGCCGAACCCGGCCAGCCGGGCCAGCAGCGTGAGGACGGCGATGAGGGCCGCAGCGCCGGCGACCCCCTGGACCGCCCCTCGGCTGACGGACGGGCGGCTCACGTCGGCAGGCGGCCGAGCCGGTCCAGCTCGCGCAACCCCGGCGTCGCCTCGATGACCCGCGTGAAGCTCACCTTCTCGCTGGCCAGGGTGAGGCCCACCACCCCGGACAGCAGGGCCGCCCGCCTGCTCGTACCCGGCACCGACGCCAGTCGCAGGCCCAGCAGCGCGCCCAGCGCGTTGGCGCCGCAATCGCCGAGCATGACCCGCTCCCCCAGGTCGTCGGGGAGCACCGCGAGGGTGGCGCCCAGGGGCCCGGCGACCAGGCCGCCGGCCGGCCCCCCGAGGGTCGCGGCGGCCGCCAGCGCACCGGCCTTGGCGGCCCGGCCCGGTCGCAGGTCGAGGAGGTTGACCAGGTTCGCCGTGCCCGCCACGAGGCCGGTGGTGAGCACGCCGTCGAGGACCGCGGCGGCACCGCGCCGCCGCCGGGTGAGGACCGCGGCCACGGCCGCCGCCGCGCCGATGCCGGCGACCTTCACCGCGCCCGCGGAGACCCGGCCCGCCCGCAGCGCGGCCAGGTGACCGGCCAGTCCCTTGTCCCGCGCCTGCTCGGGCCGGGCGCCCGCGAGGTCGTCGTAGCCGCCGACCAGGCCGGACACCGCTCCGACCACTGCTGCCGCGGCCCGGGTACCGGGCGGGGCGCCGAGCACCGCGGTCGCCGTGGCGGATACCGCGAGGGCCGAACCACCGAGGAGCGTCACCGGCCGCCCGGCGTAATTCATCCGCCGCCACGGCGCTCCCACCGGCCGGGCGGTTCCGGCGGCCGCCGCGGCGAGCGCCGCCCGGGCGGCCGCCGCGCCGACCAGCGCCAGCACTGCGCGGCGGCTCCGGCCGGCCCGCCGTGGCGACGTCACGGCGCCGCGGCGGGCACCGGAGGCACCGGCTGGGTGTCCTCCCCGGTGCCGTACGCCCCCGAGGTCCCCTCGCCCTCCGGTCCCAGGGCGAGCACCGTGCTGATCCGCCCGGCGGCGACCGTCGCGTTGTCGACGGTGGAGAGCGCGGCGGACAGGGTGGGGTCGGCGCGGATGACCCCCACCAGTCCGTCCGCACCGGCCGAGGCGGCGTCCCCGGCGACGACGGCACCCGATCCGGCCTCGTCCAGCGCCGAGGCCAGGTCCACCAGCACCGCGTTGCGCTCGGCGGCGTCCTCGCCGGTGAAGGCCCCCGCGGTGAGGACGATCGCGTAGTCGGCGGGGGCGACCGAGTCGCTCTCCTGGGTCAGCACGTCGAGGGCCCGCAGGCCGGCCAGCACGGAGGAGATCGCCGCGGCGTCCGGGGTGGGGCCGCCGGTGGCCGGGATCATCAGCACCTGCGCGAGCAGGGCGGCGACGAGCTGGCCCGCGTCGTCGACCTCCGGCAGCTGCACGCCGGTCGGCAGCCCGGGGCCGGTCACGTAGCTCTGCAGGCCGGCGGACGTCGACGGGTCGCTGTACTCGGGCTGGAGCCGGATGGTGCCGGTGACGGTGCCGCCGGCCTGCTCGACCAGTGCGGTCATCGACTCTAGGGTCTCCGCGGTGACCTGCTCGTTGGTGGCCACGAGCAGCACACCGGCGCCGTCCAGCGCGCCGTCGACCAGGGCAGGGGCGACGGCGTCGGCGAACGTGTCGGACGTGTCCACCTGCGCCTGCAGCTGCTGCGTGCGGTCCTCCAGCGAGCGCTTGTCCTGCTCCAGGTCGGTCACCTGGTTCTTGATGTCGGCGAGGATCGGCTCGTTCAGGGCCGTGGTGCCGATGATGATCCCGAGCGCGATGGCCATGAAGACGGCGATCAGCGAGACCAGGTGATAGCGGAAGTCGATCACGAGAAGAGGTTCTCCAACCAGAACAGGAAGCCGTTCCACTGGTCGAGCAGGAGGTCGAGGTAGACCTGCCCCGCCGCGGAGACGGCGATGGCCGAGCCGATGGCGACGAAGGCGGCCAGGACCAGGACGATGAGCGCCGTCGTGGAGATCCGGCTGCGGTAGAGGCGGCTCACGCCCTTGGCGTCGACGAGCTTGCCGCCCAGGCGCAGCCGCGTGAGGAAGGTGGATGCCATGCCGCCGCGGCCCTTGTCGAGGAACTCCACGAGCGTCGCGTGCGTGCCGACGGCGACGATCAGCCGGGCGCCCTTCTCGTCGGCCAGCAGCATCGCGATGTCCTCGCTGGTCGCCGCCGCCGGGAAGGTGATCGCCTCGACGCCCAGGTCCTGCACCCGGGGGAGTCCGGGCGCCCGGCCGTCGGCGTAGGCGTGCACGACCACCTCGGCGCCGGAGCGCAGGACGTCGTCGCTGACCGAGTCCATGTCGCCGATGATCATGTCCGGCGAGTAGCCGGCCTCGACGAGGGCGTCGGCGCCGCCGTCGACGCCGATGAGCACCGGCCGGTAGTCGCGGATGTAGGGTCGGAGCGCCTGCAGGTCCTCCTTGTAGTCGTAGCCGCGGACCACGACGAGCACGTGTCGGCCGTCGATCTCCGTGGCGACGTCGGGAACGCCCACCCCGTCGAGCAGGAGCGCACGCTCCCGCTTCATGTACTCCATCGTGTTGGCCGCGAACGCCTCGAGCTGCACCGACAGCCCGGCCTTGGCCTCGGTCATCGACGCCTCGACCGACGACCGGTCCTGGGCGGCGCCCTCCGCGAGGACGGATCCGTCGTCGGCCAGCAGCTGGGTGCCCTCGACGCGGACGTGCGTCCCCTCCTTGAGCCGGGTGAACACCTCGCGGCCGACGTCGTCCAGGAGCGGGATGCCGGCCTCGAGCAGGATCTCCGGCCCGAGGTTCGGATAGCGGCCGGAGATGCTCGGCGCGGCGTTGACGACGGCGGCCACCTTGCAGCCGACGAGCGCATCGGCGCTGACCCGGTCGATGTCGACGTGGTCGATCACCGCGATGTCGCCGGGGCGCAGCCGCTTGGTGAGGTTCTTCGTGCGGCGGTCCAGCCGGGCGGTGCCGGCCACTCCGGGCCCCGCCTCCTGGCTCCGGCCGCGCCGAAGGGTGCCGATGCGCATGCGCCGCATGGTTTCACGATGCGCGAAGGGCCCGACCCTCCGACGCGCGTCGGCTACCTCTCAGTCACGCACCGTGTCCGACACCTCGGGCGGAGCAACACGCCAGAACCGACGCCTCCGGCCCTCCAGCGGGACCGTTACCGACTCGTGACTAGCGTTGTGGATGTGACTGGAGTGGCCGGCGCCCTGCCCCGAAACCCCCTTCTACCTGGGGCTTCACCCGACGATGAGACGATCCCCGCCCCCGTCCCCACGCCTGCGGTGATCCGCGCGGTGCCGACCGCCCGGGGCGAGGCGGTGCCGCTCCACGACGACGCGCCGACGTCACTGGGCGTCCCGGGCGGTCGCGCGGCGGAGCGGGCAGCCGACACCGGGCGGAAGCGTTCCAAGGGTCCGGGAGCGCGGGAGCTGCGCCGGCAGGAGACGCGGGCACGGATCGTCGACGCCGCCACCGAGCTGTTCGCCGAGCGGGGCTTCGAGGCGGTCAGCGTCCTGGAGATCGCGAAGCGGGCCGGGGTGGTCGAGAAGACGGTCTTCAACCACTTCCCGGTCAAGGAGGGGCTGGTCTTCGACGCCGACCCGCCGATGCGCGCCGCCCTGCTCGACGCGGTGCGCCACCGGCCGGCCGGCGAGTCGGTGTCGGCCGCCGCCGGCAGCTTCGTGGTGACGGCCGTCGGTGCGCTGGGCGCGCCCGAGGCCGCCGAGGGTGTGGCGCGGATGGCGAGGGTGGTACGGAGCTCCCGCACCCTGCAGGTGCGGGAGCGGGAGATCCTCGGGGAGCTGACCGACGCCCTCGCGGGGCTCATCGCGGAGGAGACCGTGGCGACGCCCGGCCGGATCGAGCCGTGGCTGTCCGCCCACGCCGTCCTCGGGCTCTACGCGTCGCTGCTCGAGCTGGCGCGCGACCGCGTGCTGGCCGGGATCACCGGCCCGGAACTGGGCGCGGAGCTTCGTCTCCAGGGCCGCCGGGGGCTCTCGCTGCTGCAGTTCGGCCTCGCGGGCTACGCGAAGAGAAGGTGACGAAACGAGCGGGGGCCCGGAGGGCTCCCCGAGGAGCGTCAGGTACGGCTCAGCTCAGCAGGGGGACGGCACCTGGCCGCGGTGTCATCCGGAGGATGACGGTGTGATCTGCAGTGCTCGCAGCAGTTGCTCCGCGCGGTCGCCGGGGATGTCGGGGTTCCGTGTGAACAGCACGACGGCGACCATGTACTCGTCGTCCCCCGTCCACCCGTGCCCCTCGGCGCAGATGCGGCGGATGTGCTCGCGCACCTTCGGCTCGCTGCTGTAGGCGCCGTAGTCCAGGCCCATGGCGAGGAAGTTGCCGACCCGGTAGCCCAGGTCGGTGGCGGTGCGCACGGTGGTCTCCGGGTCGGCGTAGCTGGCGACCGCGGCGATGACGGTGTCGTAGCCGGCCTTGAGCAGGCCGAGGACGAGGTCGTTGCCGTACAGGCCGCCCCACAGCTCAGGCATCAGGATGTCGCGGTCGGGTGCCGGGATGTAGGGCGGATTGGCGATGACCGTCGACACGGCCGGGCCGCCGGCCGAGTCGGCCTGGTCGAAGAAGTCGCCGAGCTCGACGCTGTAGCGGTCGGGGACACCACGGGCGGCGATGTTGGCGTGGGCGTTCTCGACCGAGGACGCGCTGATGTCGAAGCTCCGTACCCGGAGGCCGGGGAGCGCCGCGACCACGCCGGCGATCGCGGTGGCGTCGCCAGTCCCGAGCTCGACGACGCCTTCCTCCTCCCAGCGCAGTGCGTCCCGGTACTGCTCGAGCAGCATGCAGACCGAGAACCCGTAGTGCGCCGACTCGTCGGCGGAGGAGAAGCAGCTCACGGGGACCGGCTACCCCCACCCGGTACGGGGCACGCCCCCCGTCACCTTTCCGTGGCCTGGCTCACATTCTGCCGGGTGACGCGGGGGCTCAGCCGCGGGCCGCGGCCGCCACGGAGAGGAGCTCGCGGGCGTGCGCCTGCCCGGTGTCGCTGTCGGCCAGGCCCGAGAGCATCCGGGCCAGCTCGCGGACCCGGTCCTCGCCGTCGACGGCGCGGATGTCGGTCGCGGTGACACCGGCACCGGTGTCGGGCGACTTGTCGACGACCAGGTGGGTGTCGGCGAACGCCGCGACCTGGGCCAGGTGGGTAACCACGACGACCTGGTGGTCGCTGGCCAGCCGGGCGAGCCGCCGGCCGATCTCACCGGCGGCCTGGCCGCCCACTCCGGCGTCCACCTCGTCGAAGACCATCACCGGCACCGGATCGGCCCCGGCGAACACCACCTCGATGGCCAGCATCACCCGGGACAGCTCACCGCCGGAGGCGCTCTTGTGCACCGGCCGGGCAGGGGCGCCGGGGTGCGCGGCCAGCAGGAGGGCGACGTCGTCCACGCCGTCCGGGCCAGGCTCGTCGGGACGGCTGTCGACGGAGAAGGAGACGGTGGCGCTCTTCATGGCCAGGCCGGCCAGCTCGCGGCCGACCTCGGCGGCGAACCCGTCGGCGGCGGACCGGCGGCCGGCGGAGACCTGCGCGCCGAGCGTGTCGACCTCGGCGCGGGCGGCGTCCCGCGCGGCCTGCAGGCCGGCGAGCGCCTCGTCGGAGACGTCGAGCTCGGACAGCCGCCGTTCGGCGTCCTCCGCCCAGGCCAGCACCCCGGCCAGCCCCTCCGCCGGCGCGGCGTACTTGCGCACCAGCGCGGTGATCGCGGCCCGGCGGTCGAGGACCTCGGCCAGCCGGCCGGGGTCGGCCTCGAGGTCGGCGACGTACCCGGCGAGCTGCCCGGCCACGTCGGACACCACGGCCACGGCATCGGCGAGGTCCTGCGCCAGCAGCACCAGGGCCGGGTCGTCGGAGCCGGCGAGCGCCCGCTCGGCGATCGCCAGGGCCGCGGTGGCGTCCTGGGGCACCTCGCCGCCGCCGAGATCGCCGGTCACGTCGCCGACCAGGGCCGTGCGGGCGTCGTCGGCGGCCGCGCGCAGGGCGTCGGCGTCGCTGAGCCGCTTGGCCTGGGCGTCGAGGCTCTCGTCCTCGCCCGGCTCGGGTCCCACCCCTGCGATCTCCTCGAGGCCGTGCCGGAGGACGTCGGCGGCCTGGGCCAGCTCCCGGGCCTGGGTGCGGCGGCGCTCCAGATCGGCGGCCAGCTCGCGCCATCGCCCGTACGCGTCGCGGTAGCGGTCGAGCAGCGCGAGGTGCCCGGCCCCGGCGTAGCGGTCCAGCGCACGCCGCTGCTCGGCGGGGCGGGACAGGCGCAGCTGGTCGGTCTGGCCGTGGACGGCGAGCAGTCCCTCGGCGAGCTCGGCGATCACGCCGACGGGAACCCCGCGGCCACCCAGGAACGCCCGGGAACGGCCCTCGGCGCTCACGGTGCGGGCGAGGATCAGGCTGCCGTCGTCGTCGGGATCGGCGCCGGCGTCGGCCGCCCGCTCCCACACCGGTGACTCCGGGGGCAGCAGCAGCCGGCCCTCGACGCCGGCCCGGCCGTTGGCGCGCACGCGTCCCGGGTCGGCGCGGCCGCCGAACAGCAGGGTGAGGCCCGTGACGACCATCGTCTTGCCGGCGCCGGTCTCGCCGGTCACCACGGTCAGCCCGCTGCCCAGCTCGAGGGTGACGTCGTCGATGGCGCCCAGGCCACGGATCCGCAGCTCGGTGAGCGTGCCCGGCCCACCGGTGCGGACATCCGGGCCCGCGACAGCCTCCGGCTCAGCGGTCGTCGTGCGTGCCGGCACCGGTCACCTCCCCCGCGACCACGTCGGTGCCGGTGTCGCCCTCGACGTGGGCGTCGACCGCGCTGCCGTCGCCCGTGACGATGTCGCGCGCCAACACGTTGCGGCTGGTGAAGAGCTCGTGCCCGGGCCCGGCATGGTGGCGGGCGTCGCGGAAGCCCCGGACGGGGAGGCCGAACTTGGCCACGAGCCGGTCGCCGAAGGTGGACGCGTGAACGCGTGCGATGTGCACCGGACGGTCGGCGCGCCGGACGGTGACGCGGCCGCCGTCGGGGATCTCGACGACCCGACGTCCGTCCGCCGAGATCCGGGCGCGGTTGCCGTCGGCGGGGACGGCGACGGTCAGCACGGAGTTCGGGGAGGTGACGAGCGGCCGGGCGAAGAGGGCGTGCGCGTTGCTGGGGACGAGGAGCAGCGCCTCGACGTCGGGCCAGACCACCGGACCGCCGGCCGAGAAGGCGTACGCCGTCGAACCGGTGGGGGTGGCGCACAGGACGCCGTCGCAGCCGAAGCTGGTCAGCGGCCGGCCGTCGATGGCGAGGACGACGTCGAGCACCCGGGAGCGCTCGGCCTTCTCGACCGACACCTCGTTGAGCGCCCAGGTTCCTCCGACGACCGTTCCGCCGGCGTCGAG
>Ga0126307_10000470_pt1 | contig 25854 bp, 24 predicted proteins | sample Plot28_FD_89955 | JGI IMG/M metagenome (GOLD analysis project Ga0126307, IMG submission 89955) | Serpentine soil microbial communities from UC McLaughlin Reserve, CA, USA - Plot28 | ecosystem: Environmental > Terrestrial > Soil > Grasslands | place: USA: UC McLaughlin Reserve, Lake County... | reverse complement strand
GTCGTCGGTGGTGGCGGTCGTGTCGTCGGTGGTGGCGGTCGTGTCGTCGGTGGTGGCGGTCGTGTCGCCGGTGGTGGCGGTCGTGTCGCCGGTGGTCTCGGTCGTCTCGCTTGTCCCGGCGTCGGACGGGATCTCGGGGGCAGCGGTCGCCGCCGGGGCGGTGTCGGCGGCGTCCTCGGCCTCCTCCGCCGTCGCCGCCGGGGCGGGAGCGGGGGCCGGGGCCCCCTGCGTGGCGGCGACGCGGGCCTCGCGCTGGCGGGACTCGGCGAGCGCCTGGCGGCGCGCCTCGGCCTGCTCGGCCGCGACCCGCCGGCTGTCGTCGGCGGTGCGGGCCGGGGCCGGGCTGCGCAGCGAGGCCATGTGTCGGCCCTCGATGACGGCGTCGGCAATGACCCGGCACAGCAGGGTGCCCGAGCGGATCGCGTCGTCGTTGCCCGGGATGACATAGTCGATGACGTCGGGGTCGCAGTTGGTGTCGACCACGGCCACGACCGGGATGCCGAGCTTGTTCGCCTCGGTGACCGCGATGTGCTCCTTCTTCGTGTCGAGCACGAAGACCGCCTGGGGCAGCTTGTCCATGTGGCGGATGCCGCCGAGATAGCGCTCGAGCTTGTCGAGCTCGCGCCCGAGCAGCAGCGCTTCCTTCTTGGGCATGGCGGCGAACTCGCCCGAGTCGCGCATGCGCTCGTACTGGAGCATTTTGTTCACGCGCTTGGACATGGTCTGGAAGTTGGTGAGCATGCCGCCGAGCCAGCGCTCGTTGACGTACGGCATGCCGCATTTCTGGGAGTACTGCTCGATCGGGTCCTGCGCCTGCTTCTTGGTGCCGACGAACAGCACGCTGCCACCCTTGGCGGTGGTGTCGCGCACGAACGTGTAGGCGTTGGCGATGCGGGCGAGCGTCTGCTCCAGGTCGATGATGTAGATGCCGTTGCGCTCACCGAAGATGAAGCGCTTCATCTTGGGGTTCCAACGGCGGGTCTGGTGGCCGAAGTGGACCCCGGCCTCCAGCAGCTGCTTCATGGTGACGACAGCCACGTGTTCTCCTCTTTCGTCCCATCGGTTGGTCGTTGCCGGCCCGGCGCCCGAGGGCGACCGTGGGATGGACCGGCTGCGATGTGAAGATGCGGCCCGGGTGGGGACCCCGGGCCAGCTGGTGAGCTTACCGGCGCCGACCCCCGACACGCCACGTGGTTGGCGGGAAGCGCGCTCAGTGTCGTGCCTCCAGGCAGCGCCGCCGGAGCGCCGGTCGGATCGTCGTTCGTGCCGGCAGCGCACGGTCAGGGCCCCAGCAGCAGGCCGGTGTAGCCGGCGACCGTCTCGGCGGTGGCGATGCCGCGACTAATCGTGACGTCGGCGAGCACGTCGCCGACGCCCTCGCACCCCGGGGGCCGGCGGGCCAGTGCCCGAGCCAGCTCGGCGGTGGCGGCGTCGGAGCCGACCAGATCGCCGTGGGCGTCGCGCCCGCTGACCGGCACGGTCACGTTCGTGGCGCCGTCGACCTCGGTGGCCGGGGCGGCGACGACCCAGTCGCCCCTGGCGGCGATCGAGACCAGGTCGACGCCCGCCGGCACGCCAGCGACGGCCAGCTCGTCGATCACGTCGGAGGTCTGGGCCAGCTGGCGGACGGCCTCGGCGTCGGGGTCGATGCCGGTGTCGACCGTGGCTTCGACGGCGTCGAGCGCCAGGTTCGTGGCGGTGCCGGTGTTGGCCGCCAGGACGGCGGTCGCCAGGTCCGCGCCCCGGTGGGGCGAGCCGAGCGTGGCGACCGTGCCGAGGCGGGACAGGTCGGCGCCGCGGCGCTCGAGCTCCACCAGGGCGAGGCGGGCCACGACGCCGCCCTGGGAGTGGGCGAGAAGGTCGACCGTCGCGTCGGGGTCGTCGGCGAGCACGGCGTCGACCAGATCGGCGAGGCGGTCGCCGGCCACGCGGAGGTCGCCCTGGGTGTCGCCGCTCCCGTAGGCGGTGGTGGGCAGGTCGAGCGCGGTGCCGGTGCCGGGCGCCCGGCCGCCGGCGTAGCTGAAGCGGACGACGCGGTCGTCGTCGTAGCCGAGCTCGCCGGTGCGCAGGTCGTCGATCGAGCCGCTCGTGGCGGAGGTGCCCAGCCCGGCGACGGTGACGGCCACGCGGTCGGCGCCGGCGACGGGGGTGGTCGGTGGTGGCCCGTCGTCGCAGGGGCCGGGCGTGAGCAGGCGGTCACCGAGCTCGAGGACCGTGTCGGTGGCGACGCCGACGGGGTCCAGCCGGTCGTAGTACCAGTACGTGGCCTCGGCCCGGTCACGCAGCCAGTCGAGCGTGCTGTCGGAGGGGAGGTCGGCTAGGCCCGGCAGGTGAGAGAGGGACGGGAGGTCGGGCAGGCCGATGTCGATGCCGAGGCCGGCGCCGCTGCCGTCGAAGGCCAGCTCCGCGATCGCCCGGCGCTCCTCGTCGGGCGAGCTGCCGGGCGGGACCTCGAACGGGACGAGCGCTACGTCGGTGGCGCTGGCGAACAGGCTCGCCGGATCGACGTAGGCGTCGCCGATGCGGGCGCCGAGGTGGAGCAGCTCGCCGGCCGCGCCGAGCGTGTCGCCCTGGTGGACGCTCTGGCCGGTGACGACGTCGATGGAGGCGAGGAACGAGTAGCTGGTGCGGACGCCGTCGGCGTGGCGCAGCGTGACGTGGAGGGCGCCGCCGACCTGACCGGCGAAGACGACGGTGCCGTCCGCACTGGCCCCCACCGCTTGGCCCAGGTCCGTGTCGTACTCGATGCCGCGGTTGCCGGCACGGAACGGCCCGTCCGGCAGACGGAAGGCGTCGGTGACGGGCGCCACCACCGGCGGCACGTACGTCACGCCCGCTTCCCCGCCAGGCTGACCGGCTCGGAGGACTCGACCGACTCGGGCGACTGGGGGGACTCGGCCGGCGCCTACTCGGGCGACGGCGACCACCTCGGACGGGACGAGGGCGGAGGAGGCGACGACGCCCGGCGAGGCGCCGACGCCCGGCGAGGCGACGGCGAACGGGACGGTGGCGAGGGACGGCGTCCGTGCCGAGGCGACCGACTGGGCCGGTGCGGCGGCCGCGGCCGGGGCGGTGGCGACGATCGACTCCACGGCGGCCAGCACGATGGCAGCCGCGACGAGGGCGGCCGCGGGTCCCGCGACCACCCGCCACGGCGGCCGGCGCCGGCGCTGGCGGTGGCGCTGCCGGCGGCGAAGTCGGACGGGTCCGGTCGGGCGGTAGATCGGCGGCATGGCCTCTCCCTGGGGCGCTGCGGTGACGGGCGTGAGCCGCCGGGCGCGCAGGCGCCGTCGGGCGAGGGCCGTGACGGCGGCCGGTCCGGACCGATCGACGGGCGGGAACGGGAGGCACGGCAGGAGACCGGTGACGGCCGCCCTGCTGGGCGGCCATCACCGGCGATATCGGGCTGCTGTCACTGCGGACGGCGAGGCGCAGCGAGGGATGCCGATCGGGCGGTCGAGCCGTCGGTGAGGAGCACCCGGAGAGGGGTGTCCTGGCGGCGCGAGACGTGGTCGACGATGGGAACGCCGCCGGCGATAGGTGACGGGCGCACGAGCGGCCCGGCCGCCCCTCCGCTCAGACGGGCGGGCAGGGCAGGACGGCGGGCAGGGAGGCACGTATCGGGTGCCGAGGAGCCGTCCCTCCGATCACGCGGAGCAGTCGGCGGAGGACGTCGCCATCGGGCAGGACGGGACGACGAGTGGGGCTGGCGGTCGGCGGCCGGGACCGCCGCGCGTCAGGCCGGTTCGCGCTCGGCCGCGGCCATGCGCAGACGGAGCTGCAGCACGACCTTGCCGTGGATCTGGCAGGCGCGGCTCTCGGTCACGCCGAGCACCTCGCCGATCTCGGCCAGCGTGAGGCCGTCGAAGTAGTAGAGGCTGACGACCTGACGCTCCCGCTCGGACAGGCGGTCGATCGCGTCGGCCAGAGAGCGCCGCATCTCGGCGACCTCGACGACGTCGACCGGGCCGTCGGCGCGGTCGACGAGCGTGTCGCCCACGGTGAGCACGTCGTTACCGTCGATCGACCTGCTGACCATGGCGTCGAACGTGACGAGGTTGACGAGCGAGACCTGGGCCAGCGCCGTCTGGAGCTGGTCGAGGGTCATGTCGAGGGCGTCGGCCACCTCCTCGTCGCTAGGCGGGTGGCACAGGTCGGCCTCGAGCTGCACACAGGCGTCCTCGATGGCCCGGGCCTTGCGGCGCACCGACCTGGGGACCCAGTCGAGCGAACGCAGCTCGTCGACCATGTTGCCCTTGATGCGGGCGATCGCGTAGGTCTCGAAGCGGAAGCCCCGGGCGGGCTCGAACTTCTCGATGGCGTCGATCAGTCCGAAGACGCCCGAGCCGAACAGATCGGACCGGTCGACGGTGCGTGGGAGGTTCACCGCCACCCGTCCAGCGACGTAGTGCACGAGCGGCGCGTAATGGAGGATCAGAGCGTCGCGGGAGTCACGACAGGCGTGACCCTTGTACGCCTTCCACGAGGAAGTTATGTCGACGTCATTGTGCGACATTGTCCTAGGCCCTCGGATGGGTGGCGGCGTGCACCGATCGGAGCCGTTCCTTCGAGACGTGAGTGTACCTCTGAGTGGTGGCCAGGTCCGTATGACCAAGCAGCTCCTGCACCACACGAAGGTCGGCACCCCCGTCGAGCAGGTGCGTCGCGAATGTGTGACGCAGGGCGTGAGGATGGGTCGGGGTGGCCGATCGGCGGTCGACGATGCGCCGCGCGTCGCGGGGCGTGAGCCGCCGGCCGCGGGCGTTGAGGAATACGGCCGCGGGCGGCGTCGCCTCGGTCACCATCGCGTCACGGCCCAGCCGCAGCCACCGGTCGAGTGCTTCGGCGGCCGGCTCGCCGAGTGGCACGGCGCGCTGCTTCCGGCCCTTTCCCCAGACCACGAGGCGACGCTGGGCCAGGTCGACGTCGCCCAGGTCGAGCCCCGTCAGCTCGGCGATGCGGAGCCCGCTGCCGTAGAGGATCTCGAGCACGGCGTCGTCGCGCCACCGGCGCGCGCCCCCGCCCTCGGCCTCCGAGGCGGCCGCGGTCGAGGCGGCGCCGTCGGTCGAGGCGCCGCCGTCGACCAGGTCGGCTGCGGGCGACGGGTCGCCGAGCAGCGTGCGTAGCTCGTCGGGTCGCAGCACCCGTGGGAGGCGGGCCTCGCCCTTGGGCGCGCTGAGACCGGCCGACGGGTCGGCGGTCACGGCGCCTGTGCGCAGCAGCCAGCCGAAGTAGCGGCGCAGCGCGGACGCCCGCCGGGCGATGGTCCGCCGGGCGTGGCCGCGTGTGGCGAGGTACGCCAGGTAGCGACGGAGCGTCGTGCGTTCGACGCCAGCGGGCCCGTCGAGCCCGAGGCGTTCGGCCCAGGCGACGAACGCCCGGAGGTCGCGGCCGTAGGCCTCGACGGTCGCCGGCGCCACGCCGGTGAGCGACCGCCCGAAGTCGTCGAGCTGCCACGACATGGGTGCGACCGTACCGGCCGGGCCCCCGCCGACCAGCCATCCTCCGGACGGCGCCCGGGTCACGACCCGCCCTCGGCGACCCGCTCGTACCACCCACCGTGCTGCACGACCCACCCTGCCTGGATCAGCTGGTGGAGGGACATCGTCATCGCGCCGAGGTCGCGCTCGGATCGCAGGAGCAGCTGGTCGAGCGTGGCCGCCTGCCAGCCGAGCACGTCGAGCAGCGCCTGGTCGTCGGGGGCTGGCCGTGGTCGGCGGTCCGCCGGCGGGTGCCGCCCGGCCGAGCCGAGCCCGAGCGCCATGAGCACGTCGTCGGCGCAGGTGACCGGCGCCCGGCCCTCGGCGAGGAGGCCGTTCGTGCCGGCGGCCGCCGGGTTGCGAACCGACCCCGGCACGGCCAGCACGTCGACGCCTCGCCGGTCGGCCTCGTCGACCGTGTGCAGTGACCCGCCACGACGGTGCGACTCGATGACGACGACCAGGTCAGCCAGCGCGGCGATGATGCGGTTCCGGGCCGGGAAGCGCCAGCGCTCGGGCCGGATCCCCAGGGGTGTCTCGGACAGAAGCACGCCTGTGTCGACCACGGCCTGCCACAGCGCCGCCTGACCACGCGGGTAGACGACGTCGAGCCCGCTGCCGGCGACGCCGATGGGCGGCGCGGCACCGGCGGTGAGCGCTCCGCGGTGGGCGGCGGCGTCGATGCCGGTCGCCAGGCCCGACACGACGGCGACGCCCGCCCGGGACAGGTCGCGTCCGAGCTCGAGGGCGACGCTGGTCCCCGTCGCCGTGCAGCGGCGGGTGCCCACGATCGCCACGCGCGGACCGGTGATCACCTCGGGTGAGCCGAGGTGGAAGAGGATGGCCGGCGGCTCGACGTCGTCGGCGAGCGCCGAGGGGTAGGCCGGTGAGCCGAGAGTCGCTACGCCGACGCCGGCGTCGAGGACCCGCTGCCACATGGCCGCCGGGCTGATGTCACGGGCCGCGCGCTGCCACCGCTCGACCAGCCGATCGGCACCCCCGCCGAGTGCCTCCCGGACCTGGCGCTCGCCCCAGCCGCGCCCGGACCCGACGCGGGCCCACGCCGCCGCCGGGTCATCGAGGGCCAGCACCGCCATGAGCCGCGCCGGACCCATGCCGGGAAGGGCGGCCAGGCAGGCGGCGTACGCCTCGGCCGGCAGCCCGCCGCCACCACCCTCTGCTCGGCCGCCGCTGCCGTCGCCTCCCCCGCCGCCGTCGCGGCGGAAGCCCGCGCCGTCGCCCCGGGATGGGGAGTCGCCGCCGGCGTCGCCGGCGCCCGTTGCCCCGCCACCACCCTCGCTTCCGCCGCCCCTGCCGTCGCCTCCCCCGCCACAGTCGCGGCGGAAGCCCCCGCCGTCGCCCCGGGGTGGGGAGTCACCGCCGACGCCACCGTCGCCCGTTGCCCCCGCATCTCGGCGGGCGGGTGGCAGCAGTTCCGGGGACCGAAGCGGCTGCATCGCAACCACGCCGCTCCCCAGAAGCGCGGGCCCTCCGCCGACGGACCAAGGGCTCGGAACGGGGCAAGGCGGAGACGGGGTCATGCGGCACGCCCGGCGAGGAAGATGGGCTCGGCCCGCAGGGCGAGGGCGGTGCTGACGTGCTCGCCGATGAGCGGACCGGTGGCGCCCGCCAGGTCGGCAACCGTGCGGGCCACCCGGCGGACGCCGCCCAGCCCCCGCCCCGACAGACGACCGGCACCGAGCGCCAGCTCGAGCACGCGGGTGGCGACGGCGTCGAGCGGGGCGTCGTCGTCGAGGCGCCACGACGGCAGGGTGGCGTTCGCGTGCACGCCCCGGGCCGCCGCCCGCAGCCGGGCCTCGGCGACGCGAGCCGCCACGGCTCGGCTCGGCTCGCCCGTGACGGAGCGGAGCAAGTCGGCGATGTCGGGCCGCCCGACCTCGACCCGGAGGTCGAACCGGTCGACGAGCGGCCCGGAGAGCCGGCGCGCGTAGCGCTGGCGCGCCGCAACGGAGCAGCGGCACCCGCCCGCGGGGCCGCCCTCGCCGCACGGGCAGGGGTTCATGGCAGCGACCAGCAGGAAACGGGCGGGAAACGTGACCTTGGCCGCCGCCCGGGACACGCGGATCACGCCGTCCTCGAGGGGCTGGCGCAGGTGGTCGAGCACCCGGGGGTCGAACTCGCCCAGCTCGTCGAGGAACAGCAGGCCCCGATGGGCGAGCGACACCTCGCCCGGCTGCATGGCCGCCGAGCCGCCGCCGACGAGCGACACGGCGGACGCCCCGTGGTGCGGTGCGCGGAACGGCGGGCGGCGCAGCAGCCCGCCCGGCGGCAGCGGCAGACCGGCGGCCGAGTGGATGCACGTGGCCTCGAGCGCCTGAGCCGGCGAGAGGTCGGGTAGGACGCCCGCCAGCCGGCGCGCGAGCATCGTCTTGCCGGCACCCGGCGGACCGACCAACAGCAGGTGGTGGCCCCCGGCCGCCGCCACCTCGAGGGCGAACCGGGCGGCCGGCTGCCCGCGCACGTCGGCGAGGTCGGCCACGGGCGGCGGAGGGGGCGGCTCGGGCGCCGGCGGGAGCTCGGGCCATGGGCACCGATCGGTCAGCGCGCCGACCAGGGCCGACAGCGTCGGCACGGCCCGCACGCGGTGCCGGCCGACCAGGCCGGCCTCGACGGCGCACGCCGACGGCACCACAACCTCGGGCTCGTGCAACGAGTCGATGAGCGGCAGCGCCCCTGGCACCGACCGCAGCGAGCCGTCGAGGCCCACCTCGCCCAGGAAGGCGCGCTCGTGCACGGCCGTGGGCGGGACCTGCTCGGTGACGACCAGCAGGCCCATGGCCATGGCGAGGTCGAGGCCGGCCCCGGCCTTGCGCAGGCCGGACGGGGCCAGGTTGACGGTGACCCGCTGGGTGGGCCAACGCAGGCCGCTCGACAGCAGGGCGGCCCGCACCCGGTCGCGTGCCTCGCGGCATGTGGTGTCGGGCAGGCCGACGACGGTGAAGCCGGGCAGCCCGGACGAGGCGTGCACCTCGACGCGGACGGGACGACCCTCGACGCCGAGGAGCGTCGCGGACAGGACGGAAGCGTGCACGGGTGGTGCCTCCTCACGCGGGGCGGGTGGTGAGGTGGTCGACCCACCGATCCGACCCTGCGCGGGCATGCCCGGCAGCGCGTGCGGGACAATGTAGCGGCGGGGTGTGACACACGGAAGGGCGGAGCGGGCGCCGCCGTGGGCGATACTGGCGCCCCGTGGGCCTGAACCCGTTCCGCCAGCACCGCCGCTCGCCCGCCGACTACCTCATGGTCGCCGTCGCCGTCGCCGTGTGCCTGGCGCTCGTGCTGTGGGCGGCGCTGGGCTGAGCGCCCGCCGCTCGTGAGCGACTCGTCCGACGGCGAGGTCGAGGTCCGGCGTCTCCAGCCATACCAGGCCACGAAGGCCTACATCTGCCCAGGCTGCAACCAGGACATCCCGGCCGGCACCGGCCGCCTGGTGATCATCCCGGCCGCCGCCCCCGACCTGCGCCGACACTGGCACCACGCCTGCTGGCGGCATCGCCACCGGCGCCGCCCCGGCCGCTCCCGTCCCCGATGAGCCGCCGCGACACCCCGCGACGTCGGGACGGTCGGTGAACCGCCGGCGACACCCGGACGTCGGGACGGTCCGACCGACGACCCCCCGGCGGCCACCCGGACGCCGAGAACGACCGGCGCTCAGAACGCGGCCTCGAGAACCTCGGCCGCGCCGCCCGTCACGGCGGCCACGTCGAAGCGCATGGCCGCCGGCGGGCGACCGCCGGAGGAGGCGACCGACGCAACGTAGCGGGCCGCCAGCAGCCGAAGGCGGCGCTGCTTGGCCGGGGTCACCGCCTCGGCGGCGGTGCCGAAGCGGTCGGACGTACGGGTCTTGACCTCGCAGAACACGAGCTCGCCTGCTCGCCGGACGATGAGGTCGATCTCGCCCTCACGGCAGCGCCAGTTGCGGGCCACGATCTCGTAGCCCCGGGCCAGGTACCAGTCCGCCGTGAGCTGCTCGCCCCGGGCTCCGAGCCGCTGACGGTGACCGCCGGCCGTCAGCCCTCCCCGTGGTGGAGATCGTTGACATGATCCAGCTCTTCGACGTTCACGTCCTTGAACGTGACGATGCGCACGGATTGGACGAACCTGCTGGTGCGGTACATGTCCCACACCCAGGCATCCTTCAGCTCGAGCTCGATGAAGGTGCGACCGCCCTCATGGTGCACCGTCTGGTTCACCTCGTTCGCGAGGTAGAACCGCCGCTCGGTCTCGACCACGTGGGAGAACATCGGACAGACGTCCTTGTACTCCTTGTAGAGCTGCAGCTCGATGTCGGCCTCGTAGCGCTCGAGGTCCTCACTGGTCATGGGAGCACCCTAGTGGTGGTGCGCGACACGCTCAGCGCTCGCGCTTCTCCTTGACCTTCGCGGCCTTGCCGACGCGATCGCGGAGGTAGTAGAGCTTCGCCCGCCGGACATCACCACGGGTGACGACCTCGATCTTTGCGATCGTGGGGGCGTGCAGGGGGAAGGTCCGTTCGACGCCGACGCCGTAGCTCACCTTACGGACCGTGAAGGTCTCGCGGATGCCGGAACCGGAGCGGGCGATCACCACGCCCTGAAAGACCTGGACGCGCTCCTTCTGGCCTTCCACGACGCGCACGTGGACCTTGAGCGTGTCACCGGGCGCGAAACGTGGAACGTCGGTGCGAAGGCTGGACTGATCGATGAGATCGGTGGAGTGCATGGCGCGTTCGCTCCGGGAAGCGTCGTTGGAGGCGGACGCGAGAGCTTAGCTTGGCACCGGCGGAACTCACAAAGCCCAGCTCAGCGGCCTGTTAGGTCGTCCGATAGTCCGTGTTCCGCCAACAGCGCGCGCTCCTCGTCGGTCAGCCCTCCGCGGTCACGGATGAGGTCGGGGCGGTGGCGCAGCGTGCGGTGCAGCGCCTGGGCGCGGCGCCACCGCGCCACCTTGCCGTGGTCGCCGCTGCGCAGCACCTCGGGCACTTCCCAGCCCCGCAGTGAAGCCGGACGGGTGTAGTGCGGGTACTCGAGGAGGCCGTCGCTGAACGACTCGTCCTCGGCCGAGACCACGTTGCCCATGACGCCGGGGACGAGGCGCCCGACGGCCTCGAGCACGACCATGGCTGCGACCTCACCGCCCGCCAGCACGACGTCGCCCACGGACAGCTCGCCGTCGACGAGGTGCTCGCGCACCCGCTCGTCGACGCCCTCGTAGCGCCCGCACAACAGGCTGAAACCGTCGAGCGTCGCCAGCTCGCGGGCCACGCGCTGGGTGAGGGGCCGCCCCGCCGGGCTCAGGTAGTAGAGCGGCCGGGGTGGGGCGACGGCCTCGACCGCGGCGAAGATCGGCTCGGGCATGAGCACCATGCCGGCACCCCCGCCGAACGGGGAGTCGTCGACCGACCGGTGGGGGTCGGTGGCGCACGATCTAAGGTCGTGGACCCGCACGTCGAGCACGCCGGAGCGCCGGGCCTTGCCGATCAGGCTCTGCTCGGCGAAGTTGCCGACCATGTCGGGGAAGATCGTGAAGACGTCGACGCGCATGGCCGGTCGAGCCTACGACCGGCGCCGCCCGAGGCGACCAGACCACGCCTGGAGCCGAGGCCCGAGCGGGTCCGGTCGGGCCCGGGGCCGACGCCAGCGGAGTGGGTCCGAGGGGCTGGGGCCGAGGCCGAGTGGGTCGGGTGGACGGGCGGCCACCCGCTCAGAGGTCGAGCAGGCCCTCGGGCAGGTCGACGGTAACCCGCCCGGGACCGCGGTCGACCACGAACACCACGGGCACGAGCGCCCCGGTGTCGAGCTCGAGGAGGTCGGAGGCGGGGTTGGCGACCACGGCCACGCAGCGGCCGACGAGGTCGCCGCCGACGGACACGACCTCGGCACCGACCAGGTCGTGGACCCACATCTCGTCGGGGTCGTCGAGCGCCTCGGCCCGGAGCACGAGGCCCCGCAGGGACTCCGCGGCGTCGCGGCCCGAGCGGTCGCGGAAGGCGACGATCCAACGGTCCTGGTGGGGCCGCGAAGTGACGACCTCCAGCTCGCCGGCATCGGAGTGCAGCACTGCGCCGGGGGCGACGCGCTCGGTGCGGTCGGTCGTCAGCGTGACGACGACCTCACCACGCAGGCCGTGGGCCTTGCCGATGCGTCCGACCTCGAGCAGCGGCGTACCGCCGCCCGGTCGATCGGCGCTCAATCCTCGAACTCGACCTCGACGTCGGTGCCGTCGCGCACGGCGGCGGCACGGACGACGGTGCGGATGGCCTGGGCGACCCGGCCCCGCTTACCGATCACTCGGCCCATGTCGGACGGGCCGACGCGGACGGTGAGGCGGGGCAACGACCGGCCCTCGGTGACGTCGATCTGCACGGCCTCGCGGTCATCGACCAGCGACGACACGACGTGGCGGAGCACGGCCTGGGCGGTGGCGAGCTCGCCACGGGCCTCGGTGCGCTCACCGGCCAGGTCGTCGGTGGGCAGGCCGGCGTCGGTGTCGGTGGTGTCGGTCACTCGGCACGCCCGGACGACGACGCCGAGGCGGCGGCCGGGCGGGTCGGCGCCTTGCCGAACGCCTCCCACGCGCCCGAGATCTCGAGCAGCTTCTGCACGGGCTCGGTCGGCTGGGCTCCCTTGCGCAGCCACTCGACGGCCTTGTCGTTGTCGATACGGATGGCGGAGGGATCGCGGCGCGGGTCGTAGATGCCGACGATCTCGATGAAACGCCCGTCACGGGGCGACCGGGCGTCGGCCGCGACCACGCGGTAGGTCGGCTGCTTCTTCTTACCCACCCGCATGAGGCGGAGCTTGACGGCCACTGGTGTCTTCCTTCGTGTCTACGTGAAAAGGGGGAGCCGGGACAGGTTAGTCAGTTGAGGCCCGGCAACGTGAAGGGCGACTTGGGCACCGGTGCCGTGCCGCCCCGCGGGGTGACCCGGCCGCCGGCCTTGCGGCCGCCCTTCTTGCCCTTCTTCGCCTTGCCGCGCCCCGCGCCGCCGCCGGGCAGTCCCGGCATGCGCTTCATCAACTTCTGCATCTCGCGGAACTGCTTGATGAGCTGGCTGACGTCGTTGGGCTGGGTGCCGCTGCCCTGCGCGATGCGCGTGCGACGCGACCCGTCGATGACGGTCGGGTCGACGCGCTCGGACGGCGTCATCGATCGGATGATCGCCTCGACGCGGCCGACCTGGCGCTCGTCGATCTCGGCGTTGCGCAACTCCCTGGGCATGCCCGGCATCATGCCCATGAGGTTCTGGAGCGGACCCATCTTGCGCACCTGCTGCAGTTGGTCGAGGAAGTCCTCGAGGGTGAAGCGGCCCTCGACCAGCTTCGCCGCTGCGGCCTCGGCCTCCTGCTTCTCGTAGACCTGCTCGGCCTTCTCGATGAGCGTGAGCATGTCGCCCATGCCCAGGATGCGGCTGGCCAGGCGGTCGGGGTGGAAGAGGTCGAAGTCCTCGATCTTCTCGCCCGTGGATGCGAAGGCGATCGGCTTGCCGACGACCTCCTTCACCGAGAGGGCGGCGCCGCCGCGGGCGTCGCCGTCGAGCTTCGTGAGGATGACGCCGTCGAGCGCGAGGGTGGCGTCGAACGACTCGGCCACCGTGACGGCGTCCTGACCGGTCATGGCATCGACGACGAGGAACGTGTAGTTCGGGTTCGTCGCCTCGGAGATGCGCCGGACCTGATCCATCATCTCGGTGTCGATGGCCAGGCGGCCGGCGGTGTCGACGATGCACACGTCGCGGCCGAGCCGGCGGGCCTCGGCGACGCCGGCCCGGGCCGTGTCGACCGGGTCGCCGGGCTGGCTGAACATCGGCACGCCGACCCGCTGGCCGAGCGTGCGCAACTGCTCGACGGCGGCGGGACGCTGCAGGTCGGCCCCGACGAGCAGTGGGTTGCGGCCCTGCTGGAGGAACCAGCGGGCGAGCTTCGCCGCGTTCGTCGTCTTGCCCGAGCCCTGCAGGCCGGCCATGAGCACCACGGTGGGCGGCCGCGACGCGTAGGTGATGCGCATCGTGTCGCCGCCCAGCGCCTCGACCATGGCGTCGTTGACGAGCTTGACCACCTGCTGGGCTGGGTTCAGCGCCTCGTGGATGCGCTCGCCGACCGCCCGCTCGCGGATGCGGGCGAGCATGGTCTTGACGACGACGAAGTTGACGTCGGCCTCGAGCAGCGCCAGGCGGATCTCGCGCAGGATCTCGTCGACGTCGGACTCGCGCAGCGTTCCCTTGCTGCGGAGCCGCTGGAAGATGCCCTCGAAACGTTCAGACAGCGACTCGAACATGAAGACTCGAGGCTACCGGTGCCCGCGGTCAGGTGGGATCGACGGGCACGCCGACGACGAGCCGGCTGTCGATCTCGGCGACTCCGGCCACGGCGGCCGCCGCCTGCTCGAGGTCGTCCTTGCCGGTGGCGTGCGGGGCGGCGCCGGTCAGGATGGCCGTGCCGGACACCACCTCGACTCCGGGCTGGGGCAGGTGCCAGGTGCGGGGTGAGTGCGACAGTTCGTAGCGGACGCGCTCGGCGATCTCGTCGTCGGACGCGGGCGCACGGCGCTCGTCCAGCTTGCGGCGCAGCGACTCGCGCAGCTCGACCCCCGACGTGGGCGCGATCAGCAGGCCGATGCCCACGCCGGCGGCGAGGGTGGCCATGCGGCCGTAGCCGAGCAGGCGACCCGCCTTGTAGGTGCCGGTGACGGAGGCCTTGCCGGCGCGGTAGCCGGTGCGGGCTGAGAGCTTGCTGACGCCGTAGGTGAGGCGGACGGGGAAGAGAACGGTGCGGACGAGCATGCGGCCTCCTGGGGTCACGGTCAGGTGAAGAGGGCCTCGACGTAGTCGTCGGGGTCGAACTCGACGAGGTCGGCGATGGTCTCACCCAGGCCGACCAACTTGATGGGGATGTCGAGGGCGGTCTGGATGGCGAGCGCGATGCCGCCCTTGGCGGAGCCGTCGAGCTTCGTGAGCACCACGCCGGTGAGATCGACGGCCTCGGCGAACTGCTGCGCCTGGGCGAGGCCGTTCTGCCCGGTCGTGGCGTCGAGGATGAGCAGCACCTCGGTGACGTTGCCGGGGTCGCGGTCGGCCACCCGGCGCACCTTGCGCAGCTCCTCCATGAGGTTGGACTTGGTGTGGAGGCGGCCGGCGGTGTCGGCGAGCACGATGTCGTGGCCCCGGGCGGCGCCGCGCTGTACGGCGTCGTAGACGACCGACGACGGGTCGCCGCCCTCGCTGCCCCGCACGATGTCGGACTCCGTGCGCTCGGCCCAGGTGGCCAGCTGCTCGGCCGCGGCGGCCCGGAACGTGTCGCCCGCGGCCATGATCACCGAGCGGCCCAGCGCCTGCTGCTGGTGGGCGACCTTGCCGATCGTGGTCGTCTTGCCCACGCCGTTGACGCCCACGAACAGCCACACGGCCGGTCGGGCGCCCTCGGAGCCGGGCCGGTCGAGGTGGAGCGCGCGGTCGCCCGAGGCCAGCTCGGACTTGAGCTGGGCCTTGAGCCGGTCGAGCAGATCCTCGGGATCGGAGACGGAGTCGGCCTCCGCGGCCGCGCGCAGGTCGCCGAGTATGCGCTGGGTGGCGGCCACGCCGACATCCGCGCGGATCAGCGCCTCCTCGAGCTCGTCCCACGTCTCGTCGTCGACCTTGCGTGACCGGATGGCAGCCAGGTAGCCGCTGACCGTGCCGCGGGCCTTGCCGAGGCGGTCGCGGAAGCTGGGCCGGACGGGGGGCGCGATCGGAGGCGCCTCGAGCTTGGGCGCGGTCGCCGTTGCGACACCGCCGGGCGCGATCTCGTCGGCCGGGATGGGCGGTTCGATCCCCGCCGGCCCCTCGCGCCGGTGGCTCAGGCCGATGCCGACGGTGACGCCGATCGCCAGCACCACGGCGGCCAGGGCGACGAGGACGATGACGATCTCCATGGTGGGGGCGAGCCTACCGGCCGCCCGCAGGCCGACCGGAAGCCGCGCGAAATGCCTCTTCAGGGCACGTGTGACGTCTCGGGGGCCGCTCTCGACCGTACCCTCGAAGGCCGTGACGACCCCGCACTCGATCGCCGACGACGCCACGCTCCTCGAGCAGAGCCTGTTCGAGGTCAAGAAGGTGATCGTGGGCCAGGACCGGCTCGTCGAGCGCCTGCTCGTGGCGGTGCTCGCCGGCGGCCACGTGCTGCTCGAGGGCCTGCCCGGCCTGGCCAAGACCCTGGCGGCGGAAACCCTGTCCACCGTGGTGGGCGGCACGTTCGCCCGCATCCAGTTCACGCCGGACCTGCTGCCGGCCGACATCACCGGCACCCGGATCTACCGGGCGTCGACCGAGTCGTTCGACGTCGAGCTCGGCCCGGTGTTCGTCAACTTCCTGCTGGCCGACGAGATCAACCGGGCGCCGGCCAAGGTGCAGTCTGCGCTGCTCGAGGTGATGGCCGAGCACCACGTCTCGATCGGCGGCACGACCTACCCGGTGCCGGAACCATTCCTCGTCGTGGCCACGCAGAACCCGATCGAGTCCGAGGGCGTGTACCCGCTGCCCGAGGCCCAGCGCGACCGGTTCCTCATGAAGGTCGTGATCGACCACCCGTCGCGCTCGGAGGAGATCGAGATCGTGCGCCGCATGGGCGTCAACCCGCCCGTGGCGAACGAGCGCATCTCGCTCGCCGACCTGACGCGGCTGCAGCGATCCGCCCGCGGCGGTATCTACGTCGACCGCGGCGTGCAGGAGTACGCGGTCGACCTGGTCTGCGCCACCCGCCACCCCGGCCGCTACGGCCTCACCGAGCTCGAGCCGCTGCTGACCTACGGGGCGTCGCCCCGGGCCAGCCTCGGGCTGCTCGCCGCCGGCCGGGCGCTCGCGCTGCTGCGGCGGCGCAGCTACGCCCTGCCTCAGGACGTGTTCGACGTGGCGCCCGACGTGCTCGGCCACCGGCTCGTGCTGTCCTACGAGGCCCTCGCCCAGGGCGTCGAGGTCGATCACGTGCTGAACCGGCTGCTGGCCACCGTGCCGGCGCCCCGCATCACCCCCACCCAGGACGCCACCGCCCGACCCGTGCCGCCGGCGCCGAACGGCGCGGGGCGGGCCGCCGCCGCCGTCGCTCCCGACGCCGGGTCGTCGACTGCTCCCCCCGTCGGCGCCGCCGGGGCGGTCGACGCCGGCGGCGAGGGCGGCGACGGCGACGAGGGCCAGGCGACCCACCGCGTCGTCATGCAGCCGGAACCGCCGTCGTGAGCCCCAACGTCCCCCCCGCCTCGGGCGCCCAGCGACCCGACGAGGTGCTGCGCCGCCTCGAGCTGGCCGTGAGCCGGCGCCTCGACGGTCTGCTCCAGGGCGACTACCGGGGCCTGGTGCCCGGTCACGGCAGCGAGTCGGGCGAGACCCGCCGGTACCTGCCGGGCGACGACGTCCGCCGAATCGACTGGAACGTCACCGCCCGCATGCAGCAGCCGCAGGTGCGCGAGACGATCGCCGACCGCGAGCTCGAGACCTGGCTGCTGGTCGACCTGTCGCCCAGCGTCGACTTCGGCACGGCCCTGTGCACGAAGCGCGACCTGGCCGTGGCGGCCGCCGGGGCCGTGGCCTTCCTCACGGGCCGCTCGGGCAACCGGGTCGGTGCCCACATCCTCACCGGGCAGGGCATCGCGACGGTCCCCGCCCGCAGCGGCGGCGTGCACGTGCGCGCGCTGATGCACCGCATCCTCACGGCGCCTCGGGCCGACGGCGGGCATACCGACCTGCCCGACGGGCTCGCCAGGCTGGCGGCGCCGTCCATGCGCCGGGGCCTGGCGGTCGTGATCTCCGACTTCCTGTCCCGGTCGCCGTGGCATCCGGCGATGCGCCTGGTGGGCGCCCGCCATGAGACCCTGGCCATCGAAGTGCTCGACCCCCGCGAGCTGGACCTGCCCGATGTCGGCCTGCTCATGGTCGTCGACCCGGAGACAGGGGCCACCCGCGGCGTGCGCACCGACAAGGCCGACCTGCGGGCCCGCTACGCGGCGGCGGCCCGCGCCCAGCGCGAGGCCAACGCCCGGTCGCTGCGCGAGGCACGCGCCGACCACCTGGTGTTACGCACCGACCGCGATTGGCTCGTCGAGCTGGTCCGGTTCGTGGCGCTGCGCCGGCGCCGCATCGATCACCTGCGGCGCAGCCAGGCGATGGCCGGGCAGACGGCGGGGGCGCTGTCGTGAGCTTCCTGATCGCCTGGCGCCTGTGGCTGCTGCTGGCGGTCGGCGCCCTGGCGGGAGGGTGGGTGGCGTCGCTGCGCCAGCGGCGGCGCGACATCATCCGCTTCACGAACGTCGACCTGCTCGACGTGGTCGCCCCGCACCGCCCGGACTGGCGCCGGCACGTGCCGCCCGTCCTGTTCCTCGTGGCCCTGGCCGCCCTCGTGCTGGGCTTCGCCCGGCCGGTGAGGGCCACCCAGGTGCCCGACGAGCGCGCCACGATCGTCCTCGCCATCGATACGTCGCTGTCCATGGAGGCCGACGACGTCCGGCCCAACCGGGTCGAGGTCGCGCAGGCGGCGGCGCTCGATTTCGTCGACGAGCTGCCCGAGGAGATCAACCTCGGCCTCGTGACGTTCAACGGGGTGGCCACCGTGCCCGTCGCCCCCACCGACGACCGCAGCGTCACGCGCACGGCCCTCGAGGACCTCACTCTCGGCGAGTCGACGGCCATCGGCGAAGCCATCTTCACGGCCCTCGACGTCATCGAGGCGGCGCCCGGCAGCGGCGAGGGCGAGACCGCCCCGGGCCGCATCGTGCTCATGTCCGACGGCGAGACGACGGTGGGGCGGCCCGACGCCGACGCCGCCGCGGCGGCGGCCGATGCCGGCGTGCCGGTCTTCACGATCGCCTTCGGCACCGAGGACGGCATGATCGTGACGCCGGACGGGCTCGAGCAGCCGGTGCCGGTCATGCCCGAGCCTCTGCAGGACATCGCCGACGAGACGGGCGGCCAGGCCTACGAGGCTGGCTCGCTCCCCCAGCTCAGCGACGTCTACAGCGACATCGGCACGGTGATCGGCTTCCGCGATGTCGACCGCGACATCAGCGGCTGGTTCGTCGGCCTCGGGCTGGTGTTGGCCGCCGCCGCCGGCGCCACGTCGCTCGTCTGGAACCAGCGCCTCCCCTGAGGCGCGGGGTCAGGTGCCCGCGCCGACCTTCTCGCTGACGACCTTGGACGAGCCGCCGGGCTGCATGGTGACGCCGTAGAGCAGGTCGGCGGCCTCCATGGTGCGCTTCTGGTGGCTCACGATGATGAGCTGCGCCTCCTGGCGGAACTCGGCCACGAGGTCGAGGAAGCGATGGAGGTTCACGTCGTCGAGGGCCGCCTCGACCTCGTCCATCACGTAGAAGGGCGACGGCCGGCTGCGGAACACGGCGAACAGGTAGGCGAGCGCCGTCAGCGACCGCTCGCCACCGGAGAGCAACGACAGCTTCTTCACGTTCTTGCCCGACGGCTTGGCCTCGACCTCGACGCCGCAGCTGAGCAGGTCGTCGGGGTCGGTGAGGCGCAACCGGCCCCGCCCGCCGGGGAACAGCATCTCGAAGAGCCGCTCGAAGTTCTCGCTCACGTCCGCGAACGCCGCGGCGAACACCCGCACGATCTCGTCGTCGATCGCCCGGATCACCTTGGACAGGTCGCGCCGCCCCGCCTTGATGTCGTCGAGCTGGCCCTGCAGGAACTCGTGGCGCTCGTGCAGCGCCTCGAACTCCTCGAGCGCCAGCGGGTTCACGGGACCCATGACACGCAGCTCGCGCTCGAGCTCGGCGACGCGCACGGTCGGCGTCATGCCCGGTGCGAGGTCGGGCGCCCGGGCGGCGACGGCCGCCTCGGGCTCGACGTCGAGCTGGGTCCGGCAGGTGGCCACGGTCTGTTCGAGGCGCATGCGCACCTCGGCCTCCTCGATCTCGACGCGCCCCGCCCGCTCGCGGACCTGCTCGAGCCGGCGCTCGGCCGCGCCGCGCTCCTTGCGGAGGCCCTCGAGCTCGGCGGACAGCGCACGCTGCGACTCGGTCTCGGCCCGGCGCCTCTGCTGCAGGTGGCCGAGGCGGGCCTCGATGTCGGTGAGCCGGTCGCCCACGAACGCCGCCAGCCGGTCGAGCGCTCGTTCACGGGCGTCGAGCTCGACGCGGCGGGCCTCGGCCTGCCGGCGGGCCTCCACCGAGCCGGCCAGGCGCTGCTCGACCTCGGCCAAGCGCCGGTGGAGGAACGACCGGCGGTCGTCGAGCCCGGCCGCCCGCACCTCGAGGTCGGTCCGGCGGGCGCCGACGGCCGCGCCCTGCTCGTCGAGGCGGCGGCGGGCGTCGGCCATGGCTCGGGCCCGGTCGGCCAGCACGGCCTCCTCGGCCTCCATCTCGGGGAGGCGACGTTCGAGCTCGGCGATGCGCTCGCGGTCGCGCTCGTGGCGGTCGGTGGTGTCGCCCTCCTGGTCGCGCAGGGCGGCGATCTCGCCCGCGGCGTCGTCGCGCTGGGCGGTCACCCGATCGACCGCGGCTCGCGCCGCCGCCAGGACCCGGTCGTTCTCGTCGAGAGCCCGACCGGCGGCACCGGCCGCCCTGCGGGCATCCTCGGCCTGCTGGCGGGCGGTCCGATAAGCCTCGGCGGCCTCCTCGGCGGCGGCTGTGGCGATCGCGGCCCGCTCGATGGCCTCGTCGAGCGCCGCTCCGGTCGCGCCGGTCGTGGGCGTGGCGACCCGCCAGCCGGTCACGCCGAAGCGCCCGCCGGTGCGGGTCACGACCACGGCGTCGCGGTGAGCGATGGCGGCGTCGAGCGCGCCCTCCCACGAGCCCTCGACCGCCACGGCCCGGGCGAGCAGGGCGTCGAGCAGCGGCTGGACCTCGGGGCTGCGGGGCCGCACGTGGGCCAACACCGGCTCGCCCACCGGCGGCGGCTGGACGGCGCCGCCGGCACCACCGGCACCACCCGCAGGGCCGGACCCGGCGCCGAGGGCTCCCACCGCCAGCACGGCACCTGCCACGTCGCCCTCGGCCAGCACGGCGAGCGCTCGCCGCCCGGCGTCGACCGACCCCACGACGACGGCGGCCAGCGCCTCGCCGCACGCGGCCTCGGTGGCGGCCTCCCACCCGGGGTCGACGTCGACGAGCTCGAGCAGCGTGCCGCGTACGCCATCGACGCCGGCGAGGCGCTCGGCGCCGGCCCGCGACCGGGCCTCGTCGAGGGCCAGTGTCAGCGCTTCGACCCGGGCCGTCCAGGCCTGGCGCTCGGACCGGGTCTCGTCGCGCACGGTCTCGGCTGCCGCCAGGGCCTCCTCGGCGGCCGAGCGCTGGGCTCCGGCGGTCTGGGCGGCCGCCGCCAGCTCCGGAGCGGCCGCCTCGGCGCCGGCGACCCGGGCGGCGGCATCCGCGGCCTCCGCGTCGAGCCTCGCGATGCGCTCGTCGAGATGGGCCAGGCGACCCTGCGCGCGCTCGTGGTCGGCGGTGGCCCGGGTGAGGGCGTTGCGCAGGGCGCTCAGCTCGCCGCGGATCTCGGCCGTCCTACCGGACGGCGGGGGCACCCCGTCGGCCCACTCGCCCTCGAACGCCGCCCGGGTTCGGCCCAGATCCGCCTCGGCGTCGGCCAGGGCGGCGGCCGCCGGCGCCAGCTCCTCCGCCTCCGCGTCGGCCTCGGCGACCTCGACCCGCAGACGGGCGGCGTCGGCCTCGAGCGAGGCGACGACCTCCTGGCTGACGAACGCCGCTCGCTCGCGCTCGATGCTGCGGCGGCGCTCGGCGATGACGGCGAGCTGACCCCGGGCCTTCTCGCGCAGCGCCTCGAGCTGCGCGAGCGCGTCGCCGAGGTCGCTGCCGCCGAGGGCGCCGAGCTTGGCCTCGGCGGCTATCACCGCCAGGTCCAGCTCGGACAGGCGCCGTTTCAGCAGCGTCTCCTCGTTGCGCTGCTCGGCCCGGGCAGCGCTCGCGTCGCCCAGGCGCCGCTTGAGCGTCGACAGCTCGCGCCCGATCACGTGCACCTGCAGCGCCCGCAGCTCGGCGATCAGGTCGCCGTGCCGGCGGGCGGCCTCGGCCTGCTTCTCGAGCGGGCGCAGCTGGCGGCGCACCTCGCGCACGAGGTCGGCGAGCCGCAGCAGGTTGCCCTCGGTGGCGGCCAGGCGGCGCTCGGAGCGCTCCTTGCGCCGGCGGTGCTTGAGCACCCCGGCCGCCTCCTCGATGATGAGGCGCCGCTCCTCGGGGCGCGCGTTGAGCACGGCGTCGATCTGGCCCTGCCCCACGATCACGTGCTGCTGCCGGCCCACGCCGGTGTCGCTGAACAGGTCCTGCACGTCGAGCAGGCGGCATGCCACACCGTTGAGGGCGTACTCGCTCTCGCCCGAGCGCCACAGCGTGCGGGTGACGGTGACCTCGCTGAAGTCGATGGGCAGCAGGCCGGCGCCGTTGTCGATCGTGAGGGACACCTCGGCCCGGCCCAGCGCCTGTCGCCGGGTGGTGCCGGCGAAGATGACGTCCTCCATCCTCTGGCTGCGCACCGCGGAGGGGGCCTGGGCGCCCAGCACCCAGCCGATGGCGTCGACGACGTTGGACTTGCCCGACCCGTTCGGCCCCACGACGACCGTGACGCCCGGCTGCATGTCGAGCGTCGCCGTCTCCGCGAAGGACTTGAAGCCCTTGATCGTCAAGGCCTTGAGGAACATCGGGACAAAAGTAGGCGCCCACCCGCACCAGGGCGCGCAGCCCCGCCGTCGGGGCCGCCCGCCGGTCAGGTCTCGGGGCTCAGACCTGGCAGTTGGGGCACCAGTAGGTGACGGTCTTGCCGCCCCGCTGCTTGGCGATCACGCCCCGGCAGCGCCGGCACGGCTCGCCGTCGCGGCCCCACACCTCCAGCTCGGCCTGGAAGGCGCCCTCCTTGCCGGTCAGGTCCGTGAACGGGCGCTCCGCGGTGGAGGCGCCGTGGTGCTTGGTCGCCTCGTGCAGGATCTCGACGAGCGACCGGTAGAGCCGGCGGATCTCCATCGTCGAGACGGTCGAGACCTCGCGGTCCGGCTTGAGCCCGGCGTCGTAGAGGATCTCGTCGGCGTAGAGCGGGCCCAGGCCGACCACGAACGTGGGGTCGAGCAACAGCTGCTTCAGCTTGGCGTTGCGCCGGGCCACGAGGGCGTGCGCGAAGGCCGTCCACGACACCGGGGAGGCGACCGGGTCGAGGCCCAGTTCGGCCAGGGCCGGAACCTCCGCCGCCAGCAGCTCGGGGGCGACAACGAACGCCTCGGCCTTGCCCTCGGCATCGGACAGGCGCAGCACGCCGCCCTGGGTGAAGCTGATCGTCACGGCGAGGTCGGGGCCGGCCGGGTCCTTCGGGGCGGCGCGCAGCAGGCGGCCCGAGTCGCCGATGTCGAGGACCAGCAGGTCGCCGCTGTCGAGGGTCAGCGCGAGGAGGGAACCGCGGCGCTCGACGCTCTTGATCTTCGTGCCCTCGAGGCGGGTCTCGAAGCCCTTCTTGCCACCGTTGCGCCTGACGGCATCGGCCACGGTCACCTCGGCCGACTTCACCCGCCGGCCGACGGTCTCACGTTCCAGACCGCGGCGCAGCGTCTCGATCTCGGGCAGGTCAGGCATCCTCGTCGTCGTTCCTCACCTCGGCCGCCAGCGTGGTGAAGGCAGCGCGGGCGGCGACCTGCTCGGCTTGCTTCTTCGACCGGCCGTCCCCGCGCCCCCGGGGGACGCCGGCCACGGACACCGTCACGTGGAAGCGACGGGCGTGGTCCGGGCCCTCGGCGAGGGTCTCGTACTTGGGCGCCTCGTCGAAGAGACGAGCGGCCAGCTCCTGGAGCCGGCTCTTGTAGTCCTGCCCACCCGGCCCCCCGGCGTGCGCCTCGGCGACCCGCGAGCCGAGCAGGCGCAGGACGAGGTCGTGCGCGGTCCGCATGCCGGCCGACACGTAGACGGCGCCCAGCACCGCCTCGAGCGCGTCGGCCAGGATCGACGGCTTCTCGCGCCCGCCCGACTGCTCCTCGCCCTTGCCGAGCAGCAGGTGCTGGCCGAGGCCCAGCTCGTCGGCCACCTCCGCCAGCGTCACGGCGTTGACGACGGCCTTGCGCACGTCGGTCAGCTCACCCTCGCTCAGCGCGGGGTAGGCGTGAAAGGCGTGATCGGTGATGATCACCCCGAGCACGGCGTCGCCGAGGAACTCGAGCCGCTCGTTCGAGTTGAAGCCGAGGTTCTCGGCGCACCACGAGCGGTGCACGAGCGCGGGCGCCAGCACCTCGGGTTCGGGGAGCTCTACGCCGAGACGCGCTGCCAGTTCGTCGAGGGCCGGGACGGGAAGTGGTATGACCGGCCCCTAGAGCCGCGCGAGGACGTAGTCGACGGCGTCACGCACCGACTTGATGTCTTCCAGGTCCTCGTCCTCGATGCGGAAGCCGACGCTCCGTTCGCCGATCTCCTCCTCCAGCGCCTCCGCCAGCTCGATCAGTGCGAGCGAGTCGGCTTCGAGGTCGTCGGTGAACGAATCGCCTTCGTGGATCGTCGCCGGCTCGACCTCGAGGATGTCGGCCAGGCGGTCACGGATCAGCTCGAACACCTGCTGGCGATCGAGCGGACCACGCTCGACATGGGTTTCGGCAGGCACGTTTGTCTCCTGTTTCGGGCCGGTGCGGGCGGCAGTGTAACGGGACCCCCAACCCGGCGCCCCAGATGTGGACGGGTGGCGGCGGTGCCGCAGGTCAGCCGGCGGCGATCGCCTCGCGCAGCCGCTCGACGACCTCGCCCTCGACCATCTCGCGCGCCACGCGGGCGGCGTTGACGACGGCGGTGGCCGACGACGAGCCGTGGCTGATGATGCAGACCCCGTCGACGCCGAGGAGCATGGCGCCGCCGGTGCTGTCGGGATCGAGCTCGGCGTAGAGCGGTAGCAGGGCCTCGACGGCCCGGTCGCCCACGTCGCTGGCGCCGAGCGTCTCGAGCACGGCGCGCACCAGGGCCTTCATGCCGCCCTCGAGCGTCTTGAGGGTGACGTTGCCGGTGAAGCCGTCGGTCACGATCACGTCGACGTCGGGCGTCATGATGTCGCGGCCCTCGACGTTGCCGACGAAGCGGGCACCGGAGCCCGCCAGTGCCCCGGGCTCGGCGAGCAGCGCGTGGGTTTCCTTCACCAGGTCGTTGCCCTTGGTGGACTCCTCGCCGATCGAGAGCAGGCCGACCCGGGGCTCGGCGATGCCGTAGCGGTGGCGGGCGAACACGGCTCCCATCTGGGCGAACTGCACGAGCCAGGCGGCCTGGCACTCGGCGTTGGCGCCGGCGTCGAGCAGAACCGTCGGGGTCGAGCCTACGACCGGGATGGGCGTGGCGATCGCCGGGCGGGCGACGCCCTTGATGCGCCCCATGCGCAGCAGCGCCGAGGCCATCGTCGCGCCGGTGTTGCCCGCGCTGACCATGGCCGAGGCCCTGCCGTCGCGCACCGCCTCGGCCGCGCGCACGAGGGACGAGTCCTTCATGCGCCGCACGCTGGCGCCGGCGTCCGCGTCCATGCCGATGACCTCCGAGGCCGCCAGCAGGTCGAGGTCGCCGCGCAGCGGGTCGGTCTCGTCGGGTCGCCCGACCAGCACGATCGGGATGCCCAGCTCGTCGGCGGCCCGGCGGGCGCCCTCGACGATGGCGCCGGGCGCGTTGTCGCCGCCCATGGCGTCGACGGCGATCGGCAGCATCGTGGTGGTGCGTGACGGCGCCAAGGGCGCCGTCAATCGACCTCGATGGCCTGGCGGCCGCCGTACCAGCCGCAGTTGCCGCACACCACGTGGGGCAGCTTGGCGGCGCTGCAATGCGGGCAGACGCTGCGCGACGGGCGCTCGAGGCGCCAGGCGGCCGCCCGCCGGCTGCGGCTCTTGGCCTTGGAGGTCTTCTTCTTGGGGACGGCCATGGGTCTTCCTACGCGACTCGTCGTTCGTGGGAGAGAGTGGACGCGCCCGCGGGCGCAAGGAGGAGATGCTAGCGGGTCCCGACCGCCACCCGGTAACCCGGCGACGGCCTGTGCGAGGTGCCGCTACCGGTCGAAGCGGAGCTGATCGAGGGCGGCCCACCGGGGATCGGCGGCCGCGCCGTCGACCCCCCCGGCCTCGGCCTCGTCGTCGCCGGCCTCCTCGCCCACGGGGTGGCCCTCGGGGTCGGGGCCCCCGCAGGCCTCGTCGCACAACGGGGCGAGCGGCAGGGCCAGGGCGATCGCCTCGCGCACGGCCGGGGCAAGGTCGACGTGGTCGGTGCCGAGCGGGTAGGTCTCGCCCTCGACGGGCTCGGGTTCGAACACCTCGTGCAGCTCGACCACCAGCTCACCACCGGTCGGCTCGAGGCAGCGGCGGCACTCCCCCGCCCATCGGGCCCGCACGTGGCCGGACACCGACACGCCCTGCGGGATCGACTCGAGGACGAGGTCGACCTCGAGGGGTTCGCC
>Ga0126307_10000469_pt1 | contig 25863 bp, 30 predicted proteins | sample Plot28_FD_89955 | JGI IMG/M metagenome (GOLD analysis project Ga0126307, IMG submission 89955) | Serpentine soil microbial communities from UC McLaughlin Reserve, CA, USA - Plot28 | ecosystem: Environmental > Terrestrial > Soil > Grasslands | place: USA: UC McLaughlin Reserve, Lake County... | reverse complement strand
GGACGAGATGGTCGAGCGCATCGAGACGCAGCTCGGGAAGCCCGACCGCTGCCCGCATGGCTGGCCCGTGGACACCGACTTCGAGCAGGCGGAGAACCGGGAGCTGCAGCCGCTCTCGGACCTCGCTGCCGGCTCAGAGGCCGAGATCGTCCGGCTTGCCGAGCATGACGGCGACCTTTTGCACTGGTACTACGACGAGGGCCTCGTTCCCGGCACGCGCATCGAGGTGCGCAAGGCCAACGGCGGCGAGCTCACCCTCAGTCTGGGCGGCGACGAGCGGCCGCTCGACGAGAAGCAGGCCGCCGGCCTCTTCGTGCGCGCGCGCTAGCCCGTTTCGTCGGCGTACACCACATTCACCGTGGTGAAGCCGAGCGCACTCAGCAAGCTCGAGAGCATCAGCCGCGTGTTCTCGCGCGCCCGCGCGATCAGCCCGGAGCCCTGCTGCGCCGCTGCGTTCATCTTCTGCACCGCGAGGACATTCAGCTGCTGCTGGTCGTGGTCGTTCGACGAGAAGATGTCGCCGATCTTGTTCAGCGCGCCCTCGTTCTGGTCGTAGATGTAGCTCCGGGTCGGGTCGATCCGCGCCGGGGACAGCGTCGGCCGCGGCAGCGTGATCGTCGCGCTCAGGCGGTCGTCCGAGACGTCGACCGAGTCGTCGTCGACGTTCGAGAAGTCGACGCTGGCGTCAACCGACCCGTAGGCGATGTAGAGCGTCCGGGAGCCGAGAAGCGCGTCCGGGAGTCCGCTGTCCTGGTGCAGGTCGACGACCTGCTGGAAGTTCCCGGTCGCCGCGTGGTAGGAGTGCAGGTCCTGCAGCGACCTGAGCACCGCCGGGCCGCTCCTGTCAATGGTCTGTTGCCTGAACGGGTTGTCGAAGTCCGGGAAGACGCCACGCACCCAGTTGATCCCGAAAACGATGGCCACGATGACGATCCCGAGGGCGACTAGGCCCCACGGAATGCCGCGTCGCGGCTCGCGCGGCGGCTCGTACTGCGGCGGTTCGGGTGGCGGCGCTTGGCGCCGCCGTTCGGGCGTGAGAACACCCATCACGGGGTTCCTACCCGCTCACGAGGCCGCGGGAACCTCCGTCGCGAGGCCGGCGGCAGCCCTCAGCGCGTCGGCGCGGTCGGTGCGCTCCCACGTGAAATCCTGCTCCTCGCGCCCGAAATGGCCATATGCGGCGGTCTGCGCGTAGATCGGCCGCCAGAGGTCGAGATCGCGGAGGATCGCGCCTGGCCGCAGGTCGAACTGCTTGCGAACGAGAGACGCGATGCGCTCGAGCGGGATCCGCTCGGTACCGAAGCAGTCGACCTCGATCGAGACCGGGTGTGCGACGCCGATCGCGTAGGACACCTGGAGCTCGCAGCGCTCCGCGATCCCGGCCGCGACGACGTTCTTCGCGACATAACGGGCGGCATATGCTCCCGAGCGGTCGACCTTCGTGGGGTCCTTGCCCGAGAACGCGCCGCCGCCGTGCCGTGCCGCACCGCCGTAGGAGTCGACGATGATCTTCCGGCCGGTCAGTCCCGTGTCACCCATCGGCCCGCCGACCACGAACTTCCCGGTCGGGTTGACGAGGACGAAGTCGCGCTCGTCGAAGCGGCGCTCGTCGTAGAGGTCGCGCGGCAGAATCGGGTGCAGGACGTGCTCGATGAGGTCGGGCTTGATGAGCGCCTCGGTGTCGAGCCCGTCCCGGTGCTGCGTCGAGACGAGGACGCGCACCACCTCGACCGGCCGCTGGCGCCCGTGCTCGTCGACCTCGTAGCGAATCGTCACCTGCGTCTTTCCGTCCGGCCGCAGATAGGGAAGGATCTGGGCCTTCCGCACCTCGGAGAGCCGCTTGGCGATCTTGTGCGCGAGCATGATCGGGAGCGGCATGAGCTCCCCGGTCTCCGTGCAGGCGTAGCCGAACATCATTCCCTGGTCGCCGGCGCCGAGCTGGTCGAGCGGATCGTCATCGCCGCGCTGCATCTCGTACGACGTCTCGACGCCGAGCGCGATGTCTGGGGACTGCTCGTCGAACGCGACCATGACGCCGCAGGTGTCCGCGTCGAAGCCGTATTTCGCCCGGTCGTAGCCGATGCCCTTGATCGTCTGGCGTACGAGGCGCGGGATCTCGACGTAGGTCTCGGTGGTGATCTCGCCTGCCACCACGACCAGCCCGGTCGTGACCAGCGTCTCGCAGGCGACGCGCCCGTTTGGGTCGTCGGCGAGGACTGCGTCGAGGATGGTGTCCGAGACTTGGTCTGCGACCTTGTCCGGGTGGCCCTCGGTCACCGACTCGGAGGTGAAGAGAAACTCGCGCGCCATGATCCGAAAAGGCTACTGAATCGAAAGCAATCCAACGAGCCTGGCCACGTCGCCGTCACGCTCGCCGTAGAGGACTAGTGACTGCAGGGGCTCGAGGTTCCGGTCGAGCCAGTCAGGGGTTGCCTGGCCAGTGAAGCCCATGAGTCCAGAGAGTATGGGCAGCGCCTGCTCGAGGTCGACGTAGAGGAAGCCCGTCGTCTCGTTGGGCATCCCGGCCGCTTCGGCCTCATCCTTGAACGCCTGGTCGTCGGCGAGCCGGCCGTCGTCGGCACGCAGGTCGACGATCCCCTGCTGCGAGGTCGTGATGACGAGCTTGCCGTCGAACGCTGCGTAATAGATGGAGAACAGCTGGTTGAGGGCGAGCTTCTTCGCCTGCACGTCGCCGATGTCGACGGAGTGCAGCTCCGCGGAGCCGTAGTACTCCGCGACCTCGCCGGCAAGTTTGTCGAGGACCGCGAGGGCGCCCGGTTCGTCGTCGACCTGGGTGACGATCGTGACCTCCGGGATCGGGAAGTCCGGGCGCATGTACAGAGCCGACTCGGCGGAGAAGAGCGGGAAGACGTCCTCGTCCAGCGAGACGCCGATCTCGGCCTCGGCGCGGGCGATGTCGCGCTCGATCCCCGGCGCCGCCTCGGCGAGTACGTCGCGCAGGGTTCCGAGCTGGCGCTCGAGATCGTTCGCGCTCGCATAGAGGAAGGCACCGCCGGGCACCTGGCCGGGCAGCTCGGCGGAGAACTCGTCCGAGAAAAGGTCGCCGGTCGCGGGGCTCGCCGCGCCCTCGAGGTGAATGCCGTCCTCCTGCGGGTCGAGAGAGAATGCCAGCGACGGGGTGTCCGAGCCGAAGAGACCCGCGAGCGGCGTCGAGTCGAGCGCCGAGCCTGCGACATACACCTGCGCGATTCCGTCGTCGGCCACCTCGCCGCTGACCGACTGGTAGCCGCTGTCTCCTTCGAGGGTGCCGTCCGCCTGCAGGCGCTCGAACTCGTCCAGGTTGGCCCCCGAATCCGAGAACGCGACCCAGCCGTCGATCTCCCGGGAGACGAGGGGCTCGTCGCTCTTGGTGAGCAGCGCGTCGAGCTTGACCGGGTCGTCCGGCTGGGTGAGGCCGACGACCTTCCCGTCGCCGGTCACATCGAGCGCGACGAAGTCGGTCTCGGGCCCGAGCGCAGGCTTCACATCGTCCTCGAAGTCGACACCCTCGCCGCCGAGCTTGCCGAGGATCCACTCGACCGCGCGGCCCCCATCCGGGAACTTGCCGACGAGAGCCCTGCCCGCTTGCCAGTTGGACGAATCGAAGCTCGTGTCCACACTGACGAAGACCTGGGAGGAGGCAGGGGCGACGCTCGCTCCCGCGGCACCCGGCGACGCCCCCTCTCCACATGCCGTAAGCGGTAGTACGAGCACGGCCAAGAGTGATACGAGGGCGACCCTATTCATCCGTCGGCCTCCGACCCATCAACCCTGAGACTAGCTGGCTCAGGCTCGCGCCATCGAGGACCTGGCATACCGCCTCTGTTATCGGCAGCTCGACGCCGTTCCTACGCGCGAGCTCGCGGAGAACCGGGGCCGTGGTCAGGCCTTCGACGACCTGGCCGATCTCGGCGGCAGCCTGGTCGGGTGTCGCTCCGCGCGCGATCAGCTCTCCGGCGCGGCGGTTGCGGCCGTGGCGGCTCCAGCAGGTCACCATGAGGTCGCCCATCCCGGCCATGCCCGAGAACGTTTCGCCGCGCGCCCCGCACGCCTCGCCGAGGCGCGCCATCTCCGCGAGTCCGCGGGTGATGAGCGCGGCCTTCGCGTTGTCGCCCGCTTCGAGGCCGTCCACCGCACCCGCGGCGAGCGCGATCACGTTCTTCGACGCCGCGCAAAGCTCGACGCCGACGAGGTCGGTGTTCACGTACACGCGAAAGCGAACCGAGTGGATCTCGTGCTGAAGCTCGGTGGCGAGGGCCTCGTTCGTGCTCGCCAGCACCGCCGCCGCGGGCAGGCCCTGCGCGATCTCCTCGGCGTGGTTGGGCCCCGAGAGCACGAACGGCTCCCGTCCCTCGACGACCTGCGAGAGGCGCCGGCCGGTCTCGGGATCGAGGCCCTTCGTGAGGATGAGGACAGGGGCGGCGCCCGGCAGCGCCGCGGTCACCTCCCGGAAGACCCGGCTCGGGACCGCGACGCAGACGAGCTCGGCCGCAGCCACCTCTGGTTTCTCCGGCGCGTCTCGGCCGGCGAGCGTCACCTCGTGCCCGCGCTCCTCCATGACGCCCGCGAACGCCGTGCCCCAGGAGCCCGCGCCGACGACAGCGACCTTCATCCGCGCCGCACGAAGTCGATGATCACGGGCACGCCCTCGAGGGCGAAGCGCTCACGGAGGCGGTTCTCGACCCAGTAGCCGTAGTCGCGCGTCACGAGACCGGGATCGTTGACGAAGAATCGAAAGCGGGGCGGGCGAGTAGAGACCTGGGTGCCGTACAGGAGATTCAGCCGCCGGTTGCCCTTCGCGGGCCCGGGCCGCTGCTCGCGCAGCTCGGCCAGGAAGCGGTTGAGCTCCCCGGTGGCGATCCGGCTCGTGTGCGTGTCGAAGAGCGCTTCCACGCGGTCGAGGAGCTTCCCGACCCCCCGGCCGGTCTGCGACGAGACCGCTGCCATTGTCGGCCGCTGGCGCAGGCGGCTCGCGAGGCGCTCCCGCACGTCCTCGATCCCCACCTCGGCGATGTCCCATTTCGACAGCACGACGAGCGTCGAGCAGCCGGCCGTGCGGGCGACGTCGGCGACGGCGAGGTCCTGGTCGACTACGCCCTCGCTCGAGTCGACGAGGACAAGAGCGACATCTGCCCGCTCGGCAGCGCGGATTGCTCGCAGCTCGGAGTAGTACTCGACCCCCTGCCGCTGCCGCCGCTTTCGCCTCATGCCGGCGGTGTCGACGAGCACGAACGTCCTTTCTCCGCGTTCGAGAATCGTGTCGACGGTGTCGCGTGTCGTCCCCGGCTCGGCGGAGACGATCACGCGCTCCTCGCCGAGGAGCGCATTCAGGAGGCTCGACTTCCCCACGTTCGGGCGTCCGAGAATGGCGACACCGATGGCGTCCTCCCCCACTTCCTCCCGCGCTCCGCCCGGAAGGGATGTCACGATCGCGTCGAGGAGGTCTCCCGTTCCGTGGCCGTGCATCGCGGAGATCGCAACCGGGTCGCCGAGGCCGAGACGGTGAAACTCGTACGCGGCGGCGTCGTTCTGCGAATCGTCGATCTTGTTCGCGACGACGACGACCGGCTTGTGCGCGCGACGGAGGATGGCGGCGATCTCCTCGTCGCCCGGGGTCACTCCGGCGCGCGCGTCCACGACGAACAGGACGAGGTCGGCCTCCCCGACCGCACGCTGCGCCTGCTCCGCGATGTCGCGGGTGAGGGGCGACGAGTCGGCCACGTCGACGCCTCCCGTGTCGACGAGGATGAAGCGCTTCCCCGACCATTCGCACACAACCTCCTTGCGGTCGCGCGTCACGCCCGGAGTCTCGAAGACGACAGCCTCGCGGGTCGCGGAAAGGCGGTTGACGAGCGTCGACTTGCCGACGTTCGGGAAGCCGACGACGGCGACCGTCCCCAGGAGGGGCGCGGTCATCCGGTTTTGGAGGGGACTGCCGCTCGGTGCGGCGGAACCGCGTCCGGCCGACCAAGCTCGTGCATCTCGACGAGGAAGCGCCAGAGGCGCAGGATCTCGTCCTGGATCTCCGCGGTCGCCTGCTTGTAGCCGTGTCCGTTTCGCGGGAGCTCGTCGAAGCGCATCGGTTCGCCGAAGGCGATCGACACCGGCGCGCGGTTCCACTTCCAGTACTGGGAGCCGTGGATCGCCGCCGGCACCACGGGCACTCCCTCCTGGATGGCCACCATCGCCGCTCCGGATTTCGCCTCCCCGGGCACCCCGGCCTTCTGCCGCGTGCCCTCGACGAAGAGGCCGAGCAGGTCGTTGTTGCGGACCGTCTCCCGCATAAGGCGCAGCGCATCGCGATCGGACTCTCCTCGACGGACGGCCAGCGCACCGTGTGCGCGCATGAGCTGGCCGAAGCCGTAGACGCCGTGCAGCTCGATCTTCGCGACGAAGACGATTCGGCGCGGGCACGCGGAGCCGACCACCGGCGGGTCGGCGTAGGAGAAGTGGTTCACGGCCAGCACGGCCCCACCCTCGCGCGGTACGCGCTCCTTCCCGTAGGCTTTGATCGGGACCATCGAGCGCGTGAGCGTGCCGAGGAGCGCCTTGCCGATCGCCCAGTAGACCGGTGAATGGAGCGGATGGATGCTCATGCGTCCGACCTCGCGAGGACGAGCTCCTCGATCCTGTCGACGACCTCGTCGATGGAGAGCTCGGTCGTGTCAATCTCCTGCGCGTCCGGCGCCGGCTGCATCTGCGCGGCGTCGCGCTCGTCGCGGAGGCGGAGGTCGGTGGCGAGAGCCTCCTCTCCGATCTCGGGCCGGTCGGCCGTGCGGCGACGAGCGCGCTCGGCTGCGTCCGCGACGAGGTAGACCTTCACGTCGGCGTCCGGGCAGACGACGGTGCCGATGTCGCGGCCCTCGATGACGGCATCGCCATGGGAGCCGAGCTCGCGCTGGCGCTCCCGCATCACCTCCCGGACCTCGGAGTGACGCGCGACCGAGGAGACGACGCGGTCGATCCGGGGCTCCCGGATCTCCTCCGTCACATCCTCGCCCCCGATGAAGACGCGGTCGCCCTCGAAGGACACAGCCTCGCGGAGTGCAAGGTCGCCCAGCGCAGGGCCATCCTCGAGCGAGACGCCCTCGTCGAGCGCGAGCTGCGTCAGCGCCCGGTACATGGCGCCCGTGTCGAGGTAGCGAAAGCCGAGCCGCGTGGCGAGCGTACGGGCGACCGTGCTCTTACCGGCTCCTGCGGGTCCGTCGATGGCGACGATCATGGGGAGGCTGGCCTACCTGGCCGCGAGGGCGTCGAGCATCGGAAAGAAGTCGGGGAAGCTTACAGCGACGGACTCGGCGCCCTCGATGCGGACGCCTTCGCGGGAGACGAGCCCGGCGACTGCGGCGAGCATGGCGATGCGGTGGTCGGCGGCGGCGTCAACCGTACCCCCGCCCTTAGGGCGGGAGGGAACCCCACGCACCCGGAAGCCATCATGCGCCGTTTCGATCCGGATTCCTAGTGGCCGTAGAGTGTTTCTCACAGTCTCGATGCGGTCCGACTCCTTGACGCGCAACTCCTCCGCCCCTCGCACGACGCTGTCCCCCCTGGCCATTCCGGCCACCAGCGCGAAGAGCGGCAGCTCGTCGACCAGCCGCGGCACCTCGGCCGGCTCGATGGCGGTCGCGGTGAGGTCGGCGTGCTCCACCTCCAGATCGGCGACCGGCTCGCCGCCCTCCGACCGCCGGTTGAAATGCGCCACCCGCGCCCCCATCCGCTCGAGCACGTCGAGCAAGCCGGTTCGCGTCGGGTTGACCCCGACGCCGTGGACCCTGATCGACGACGCGGGCAGGAGCGTCGCAGCGACGACGAACGGCGCCGCCGACGAGAAGTCCCCGGGGATCACGAGCGAGAGTGGCCGCAGCCGCTCCGCCGGCCAAACGGCCGGCTCGCCGGTTTTCCGCCGCACCCGCGCCCCGGCCGCCTCGAGCATGCGCTCCGTGTGGTCGCGGCTCGGATGCTTCTCGACCACGGCGGTCCGGCCTCCATCCGCGAAGAGCGCGGCCAGAAGGACGCAGGACTTCACCTGAGCACTTGCGACCGGCAGCTCGTAGCGGATCGCCTGGAGCCGCGCCCCGGCTTCGACGACGAGCGGTGCATGGCCGTCCTCCGTCTCCACCCGAGCGCCCATCTCGGCGAGCGGCTCGGCGATCCGCCCGAGGGGGCGCCGCGAGAGAGACTCGTCGCCGACGAGCTCGAAGCGACCCTCCTGTCCGACGAGCAGCCCGGGCAGGAGTCGCATCATCGTCCCGGAGTTCCCGCAGTCGATCGCGACACCGGGAGCTTGAAGCCCTCGAAGACCGACCCCGCCCACGCGCACCTCGTTCCCGTCCACCTCGACCTCCGCTCCGAGCGCGCGCATCCCGGCAGCAGTCGAGAGCGTGTCGGCCGACACGCCGAAGCCCGTGAACCGGCTCTTTCCGTCGGCAACGGCGCCGAAGAGGAGCGCGCGATGGGAGATCGACTTGTCGCCGGGGACGGCGAGGTCGCCGCGAAGTGAAACGGCCGGCTCCACGCCCAAACCCATGCCTACTCGTCCTCGAAGGCCGGCGACACGATCACGGAATAGCCCTGCGCCTCGAGGAGCGCAGCCGCGCGCCGCGCCTCCTCCTCGCCGGAGACCAGCACCGAAAGAGTCCCGCCGCGCTCGGGCGACATGTGCTGGAGCTCGAAGTCCTCGATGTTGATCTGCTCGGCGCCGAGCGCCTGCGTGATTCCCGAGAGGACGCCGGGCCGGTCCGGCACGTGCACGCGCACGCGTTGGAGCGCACCGGCGTCGTGGTAGGCCTCGTCCAGAAGCGTGCGCCGGTTCACGGCAGCCTCGCCGATCCAGCGTGCGAGCCACCCAGCGTCGCCCGCCCCGAGAGCGCGCTCGAGATCCTCGACGCGGCGGCGATGCTCCGCGAGCGACGCCCGCAGCTCCTCCGCGTTGTCGAGGAAGATGTCGATCCAGATGCGCGGGTTCGCGCCGGCGACGCGCGTCATGTCGCGAAGCGAGCCGCCGGCCGTCGCGAGCGGCTCATGCCCGTGCACGCGCACCGACCCCGCGTGGTTGAGGATGAGGTTCGCGAGGGCGTGGGGCAGATGGCTCGTGACCGCCATGAGCCGGTCGTGCGCGGCAGGGTCGATCGCCACCGGAATCGCTCCGAGCGAGGCGACGAAGCCGTGCAGGAGCCTGTAGCGCTCGGGCTCCGTCTCGGCGACGGGCGTGAGGAACCAGGTCGCGCCCTCGAAGAGCTCCGCGTTCGCGTGCTCGGGCCCGCGCGCCTCCGAGCCGCAGACCGGATGGCCGCCGATGAACCGCGCGCGTTCGGCCACCCGCTCGGTGAGGCCGCTCTTCGTCGAGCCGACGTCCGAGACGGTCGTCTCCGACCCGGCTCCGAGCACGGCCTGGACGGTCTCCTGCAGGGAGGCCACCGGCGTCGCCACGAGAGCGAGATCGGCGCTCTCCACCGCGTCGGCAAGCGAGCCCGCCGCGGAATCGACGGCGCCGCGCTCGGCCGCGACGCGGAGTGAATCCTCGTCCGCATCCCAGCCCACGACCTCGGAAACGCCTACGCGCTTCGCGGCCAGGCCGACGGAGGCCCCGATCAGCCCCGTGCCGACCAAAGTAAGCCGCTCCGGCGGCACTACGTGTCGAGCTCGGGCGTGCGCATGAGCTCGGCGAGGCGGAAAGCGAGATCGAGTGACTGGCGCGCGTTGAGCCGCGGATCGCAGAGCGACATATACCGAGAGGAGAGCTGCTCCTCAAGGACGGCTTCAGAGCCGCCGAGGCACTCGGTCACGTCCTCGCCCGTGAACTCCAGGTGTACGCCGCCCGGCCAGACCCGCTCGGCGCGACACGCCGCGAAGAAACCCTCGATCTCGGCCATGATCGCGTCGAAGCGGCGCGTCTTCACGCCGGAATCCGTCTTGAACACGTTCGCATGCATGGGGTCGCATGCCCACACGACGGAATGGTCGGCCTCCCGCACGGCGCGAAGGAGCGGCGGGAGAAGCTCGAAGACGTGCTCCGCCCCCATGCGCGAGACCAGGGTCAGCCGGCCGGGCATCCGCGCCGGGTTGAGCCGTTCGCAGATCTCGATCAGCTCCTCGGCGGTCGTCGTGGGCCCGACCTTCACGCCGAGCGGGTTGTGCACGCCGGAGAAGAACTCGATGTGGGCGCCGTCGAGCTTCCGCGTTCGCTCCCCGATCCAGAGCATGTGCGCGGAGCAGTCGTACCAGTCGCCCGTGGTCGAGTCGCGGCGCGTGAGCGCTTCCTCGTAGTCGAGCACGAGCCCTTCGTGGCTCGTCCAGACGTCCACCTGGTGGAGCTTCTGCTCGGCGACGACGTCGATTCCGCACGCGGCCATGAAGAGAAGGGCGCGCTCGATCTCGGCGGCGAGCCGCTCGTACCGGCGGCCCTCGACGGACGAGGCGACGAACTCCTGGTTCCACTCGTGCACCCTGAGGAGGTCTGCGAAGCCGCCCTTCGTGAACGCGCGAACGAGGTTGAGCGTCGACGTCGCGTGGTAGTAGGCCGCGGCCATGCGCTCCGGATCCGGGGTACGAGCCTCCTCCGTCGGCGCGTCGTCGTGAATCATGTGGCCCCGGAACGAGGGAATCTCTCCATCCCCGGCGGGCTCGGTCGGCGAGGTCCGCGCCTTTGCGTACTGCCCCGCGATCCGCCCGACCTTCACGACCGGCAGCGTGGCGCCGTACGTGAGCACGGCGGCCATCTGCAGGAGGATCTTCAGCTTCTCGCGGATGTGGATCGCCGAGATGTCGTTGAACGACTCGGCGCAGTCGCCCGCCTGGAGAAGGAACGCTTTGCCGGCGGCCACGTCGGCGAGCGCCGCACGAAGCTGGCGCGCCTCACCGGCGAAGACGAGAGGCGGCACGGTCGCGAGTTTTTCGCGCACGGCCTCCGCCCGCTCCTCGTTCGGCCACTCGGGCTGGTGGAGCGCGGGATACGACCGCCAGGACGACGGCGACCAGACAGAACCGGTGACAGCCATTTGCTCGTCAGTGTAGTTCGCGATAATCAAGCTCCAAATGCGCGTCCTTTCCGGAATTCAGCCGACGGGCGAGAAGCACCTCGGCAACTTCGTCGGCGCGATTCGCCGCTGGGTGGCCGAGCAGTACGAGATGGATGCTTTCCACCCCATCGTCGACCTGCACGCGATCACGGTCCCGCAGGAGCCCGACGCGCTGCGCGAGTCGACGCTCGACCTGGCTGCGCTGCTTATCGCCTGCGGCCTCGACCCGGACATCTGCACGCTCTTCGTGCAGAGTCACGTGCCCGAGCATCCGCGCCTCGCGTGGGTGCTGGAGTGCATGACGCCGTACGGCGAGGCGCGCCGCATGCCGCAGTTCCGCGAGAAGTCGGCGAAGAGCGAGAACTTCAGCGTCGGCCTCATGACGTACCCGGTCCTGCAGGCCGCGGACATCCTGCTCTACCAGGCCGATGTCGTCCCGGTGGGAGAAGACCAGCGCCAGCACCTCGAGCTTGCGCGCGACCTCGCGCAGCGGTTCAACCAGCGCTTCGGCGAGACCTTCGTCGTCCCCGAAGGGACCTACGGCGAGGTCGGGGCGAAGATCATGGACCTCCAGGAGCCGGCGAGCCGCATGTCGACCACGTTCAGCGGCGACCTCGGCCTCGTACGAGTCCTCGACCCGCCGGACGTGATCAGGCGCAAGCTCCGCTCGGCGGTCACCGACTCGGGCCGCGACGTCGTCCGCAGCGAGGACAAGCCCGGCGTCACAAACCTCATCGAGATCATGGCGGTGGCGACCGGCGAGAAGCCCGAGGCGATCGAGGCACGCTACGACGGAGCCGGCTACGGCAAGTTCAAGGAGGACGTCGGCGAAGCCGTCGTCGCGCTCTTCGACCCGATTCGGCTCCGCTACGCGGATCTCCGCGGCAATCCCGGCGAGCTGCACCAGATCCTTGCCCGCGGCGCTGACAAGGCGCATGCAATCGCCGCCGAAACACTCGCCCAGGCCTACGAGCGCGTTGGCTTCGTTCCGCCGTAAGCGCCCGCTCCCGGAGTACCGCCCGCCCGACGGGAGCTACCGCGCGACCGCCGCCCCGCTGACCCGCCGGATCGTCGCGGGGCTCGTGGACTGGACGATCGTCACGGTCTTCTTCCTGATCGCGCAGATCCCGCTCGGCGTCATCCAGGCGACCGCGGACGAGATCGGGGGAATCACCTTCTGGACGATCTTCTTCCTCACGCAGGCCGCCGGGCTCGCGATCGTCGCGGGCTACTTCGCCTTCTTCGTCTCGACCGGGCACACGCTCGGGATGCGCGCCGCGGATATCCACGTCGTCGGGGCGGGGACCGGCCGGAGCCCGGCACTCGCGCGCGCCGCAGGCCGAGGCGTGCTCGCCGTCATGTTCTTCCTCGCGTCATTCACTGCCTACACGTATGTCCTAGGTACCTACGACACGCCACTTTCCACCTTCCACGAGGTGTCGCGCGCCGTTTCGATCGCGATCGCCTCGATCGCGTTCTTCGGTCACCTTTGGCAGCTCGGTGACTCGGCCGGGCGCGGGCTCTGGGACCGGCTCTGCGGGCTCGCGGTAATCGAGGACATGATCCCGTCCTCGATGCCGGAGCGGCTATGGACCCCCTGGGGCACGTAGGCGCGCAACCTCGTCGGCGCTGAGCTCGCGCCATTCGCCCGGCTCGAGGCCATCAGCCTCGAGACCCGCGTACGAGCTGCGATGGAGCCGGGTCACAGGGTGTCCGACCGCGGCCAGCATCCGCTTGACCTGATGCTTTCGGCCCTCGTGGAGGGTCAGCTCGAGCCGGGACGGCTCCAAGCGCTTGACCTTCGCGGGCGCGGTGGTGCCGTCGTCAAGCTCGACTCCTTTGGTGAGCCGCGCAAGGGCCTCGTCGCCGGGCTCACCCTCGACTTCTGCCTCGTAGACTTTGTCCACCTCGTAACGTGGGTGCATGAGCCGATGGGCGAGCGGCCCGTCGTTCGTGAGGAGGAGCACGCCGGTGGTATCTGCGTCGAGCCGCCCGATCGGCACGACGCGCCGCTCGTGCCCGACGAGTCCGACGACCGTCGGCCGTCCGTGGGGGTCGCGGGCAGTGGTGACTACGCCCGCGGGCTTGTTCAGGAGGACGTAGGTGAGCGGCTCCGGTACGATTTCCGCACCGTCGACCTCGACGAGGTCTGCACCCTCGACGAACGTCGCCAGGCCTGCCACCTCCCCGTTCACGGTCACGCGTCCTGCACGGATCAGCTCCTCCGCGCCGCGACGCGATGCGATGCCCGCCCGGGCGAGGTAGGCGTTCAGGCGCACGAGCGGTCATTATCCCGCCGTGCCCGTCTACATCTCGCTCATGCACTGGACGTCGCAGGGCATTGGCGGCCTGCCCGCCTGGCGCGACCGGGTCGAGGAGAGCGACGCCGTGATCAAGGAGCGTGGCGGGAAGCTGATCGACGTGTATGTGACCCTCGGCCGCTACGACGTCGTCGAGATCTTCGAGGCGCCGAACGACGAGACCGCCTACGGCATCGTCCTCGAGCTGGCCCGCCACGGAACAGTCCGCACCGAGACCCTCCGCGCCTTCACGCGCGAAGAGGCTGAAGCGATCGTCAGAGGGAGCTAGGCGGCGAGGCGAGGCGGGGCGAGGCGAGGCGGGGCCAGGCGGGAACAAAGGGCGACGCCGGAAACACAAGTAACAGACTGTTACAAGGCTCCTTCGTACACATTTGGCGGCAGTTCGGTTCGAATCGACCAGACCGTTCGATGCCCGCACCCGCCCACGAGTTCAAGGTCGCGGGCTCGTTGCCAACCGCCAAGTAACAGTCTGTTACTTGGCGGTTCTTGCGTCGGTTTCTTGGAGGATCCGTTACACGGCGGGTTTGGGCGCCGGGATGAACTCGGACTAGGCGCCCCGGCTTCCGGCGACTTCTTCGAGGCGCCGGCGAAGACCCTCGTCGTCCTCGGCGAGGTCGTCGAGGCGCGGGAGTTCGGAGAGCCCGGCGAGGCCGAAGACGCGCTCGAATAGCGGCGTCGTCTCGTAGCGGATCGCGCCGCCCTCCTTGTCGCGGCCCGCCTCGGCGATCAGCCCTCGCTCCAGGAGCCCGGCAACGGCAGAATCGGCCGCCACCCCTCGGATCCGGGCGATCTCCGGGCGCGAGACCGGGCCGAGATAGGCGACGATCGCGAGCGTCTCGAGCGCGGCCTGCGAGAGGCCGCGTTGCACCGGTCGCTCGACGAGCCGGGCGCACGCCGCAGCGGCCTCCCTCGCCGCCCGGAAGGCGTACCCGCCGGCGACCTGCTCGAGGACGATTCCGCTCCGGCCCTCGCGGTAACGCGAGGCCAGAAGACCGAGAGCCGTCTCCACGCGTTCCGTCTCGTCCTCGGTGGCGGCCGCGAGCTCCTCGACGGAAAGCGCTGCGGGCGCGATTACGAGCAGCGCCTCGATGGTGCGCGCAAGGCGGTCTACCGGGTTGTCGATGAGTCTCAGGCCGCGCTGTTCCATACCGTGATCTCCTCGAAAGGGGCAGCTTGCCCGATGGCGATCTCGCCTGCCTTGCGCAGCTCGAGCAGGGCGAGGAAGGCGACGGCCTGCTCGACCCGCGTGAGCGTCTCGACCTCCTTGTCGAAGACGAAGCGGCCGCGGCGACGAAGCACCGCGCGGAAGCGCTCGAGAAAGAGCGAGACCGGCGGAAAGGTGAGCGTGATGTGGCGGAGCGACGGTGTTGGCGGCTCCGCGGCGAGTGCGCGCAATGCGGACGCCAGCGACTCCGGCTGCTGGGGTGCGAGCGGACGCTCGGGCACGGGCGCAAGCGGCGCCGGGCCGAGGCGGAAGAAACGGTCGGACTCGGAGTCGAGCTTGTGCTCGAGCCACCCCGCGGCGGCGCGGAAGCGACGGTACTGGGCAAGGAGCTCGGCGAGCTCGCCGGCAGCGCCGTCGGGGTCGAGATCCTCGAAGGGCACCTCCTCCTCCGGGAAGAGCCCGCGCGCTTTCAGCTCTAGGAGCGAGGCGACCAGGACGAGGAACTCCCCGTCCACCTCGAGATCCTCGCCGCGCTCCTCCAGGAACGTGAGGACGATCTCGACGACCTCGACGTCCGCGAGCTCGAGCTCTTCCTTGAGGACGAGCGTGAGCAGGAGGTCGAACGGCCCCTCGAAGGCGTCCAGGTCGAGCGGAAGCTCTGCGACGGCGGTCACGGGGCCAATCGTATTTTCAGCGGCGGACGCGGCCTTTCGGCACCGTCATCTTCGGCCCCTGCGGCGGAGCCGTGGGTCGCGGGCGCGCCGAGGTCTCCGTCCGGCGCTGCGACCAGACGAAGGCCGCGACCGCGAGCGCGAAGAGGGTGACCGACAGGTAGAAGTTCAGGCGCAACCCGAAGTACTCGTGCGACGGGTCGATGCGCAGCGTCTCCTCGTAGGTCCGAAACGCGGTGTACCAGGCGACGTAAAGGGCGAAGAGGCCCGGGGGGCGGATCTTGAGGCGGCGGTCGACGAGCAGCAGGAACCCGACGCCGATCAGGTTCCAGATCGACTCGTAGAGGAAGAGCGGATGGAAGGTCGGCTCGGCGATGTACTTCTCGGGGCGGTTCTGCACGTCGATCTCGAGACCCCAGGGAAGGTCGGTGGGCTTGCCGAAGAGCTCCTGGTTGAAATAGTTGCCCCAACGGCCGATCGCCTGCGCGAGCAGGAGTCCGGGCGCAACCGCGTCCATGAAGCGGTAAATGGAGTTGCCCGAGCGGCGGACGACGATCGCCCCCGCGATCACGCCGCCGAGGATCCCGCCCCAGACCCCGAGCCCGCCTTTCCAGATCTCGAAGACGCCCTGCCACTTCGGGTCGGGCACCTCGCTCCAGCTCGTGAGCACGTGGTAGAGCCGCGCACCGACGATGCCGCCCGCGACTCCCCACATGGCGACGCGGAAGACGAGATCCCAGTCGCCGCCCCGCCCCGTCCAGCGCACACCGGTGAGCCACGTGGCGGCGAGGATCCCGAGCAGGAGCATGACCCCGTAAGCGTGAAGCTGCAGGGGGCCGACGTCGATGCTGCCGCTGGAGGGGCTGGGAATGGACGCGAGCGGAAGGCTCACGCCGGAGAGTTTGGCGAATCCGCCGGAAGGGTGGCGCGCTTAGCGCGCGCTAGAGCAGGATTTTGATCGCCGTGGATTCAGGACACCCGCGCCGGAGAAGCTCGGTCGCGAAGTGCAGGTCGACGCCCTGGGCCTCGGCCAGCTGGCGGGCCGTGTCCCGGTCGTAGCCTGCGCGCTCGAGCTCCTCTTCACGCCACAGGAGCACGCGTTCGGCTTCGGTGTCGAGAAAATCGAGGTCTTGGAGTTCTGCCGCAGTCATTGTGCTCTTGAGTTCGGCTGCGACCCCGGATCGGTTGTCCCCCTGGAGGGTGATTTGAACTCCCCACGATGAGCTAGGCCGGTCAGCCCACCGAAGCGGCGATTCGGAGCGCTTCTTCCTTCGAAATGTCCGCTTCGAGACGCAGCGTACGGGTGCCGCGCTCCCACAGGAGCACGTTTCCGGCGAGCCTGACCTGCTCGGACTGTATGTCGCCCTGCCGGTCGATATACGAGAAGAAATGCGCCCCTTCGAGCCAGTACCCGGGCTGGCCATCGACCGTGACCGCCTCGACCCTCGTGTCGGGGGCGATCTTCTTGAAGACGACCTCGTCCACCCCTTTGGCGAACTGCGTGAAGAGGGCGTGCGGATCTGACTTCGTCCCGTAGATAAACGAGACCATGCCGCCGGCCGGCGGCTCGGACTGGAAATAGACCGCGTCAGGCGTCCCGAACGCCTCGGGCACGACGACGTCGAAGCCGGCGCGCTCGCGTGCCTGCTCCAGGGTGACGGGGTCTCCGAGGAAGGTGCCGAGCCCGCTCTGCACCGGTACCGTCGGCAGCTCGTCGACGCGCTCGATCGTCACGCCGCGGAGGTTGAAGAACTCGAGGATCGCCGCGCGGCTCTGCGGCACCGCGAAGACCGCGCCCACGGCCACGGCGATGACGGCAAGCGCGATCACGAGCGTTCGCCGCGGGACGGCTCGGCGACGCGCAGGGGCCTCGCGGACCCGGCGGAGGACGCGCTGCTCGAGGTCGGCCTCGGCCGGCCATTCGAGGCTCGTGCCCAGGTCGCGCAGTGCGAGCTCGAGCTCAGGCATACGCCTCCTCCCCCATCTGCTCGCGCAGGCGCCCGAGCGCGCGCGAGAGCCTGGATTTGACGGTTCCGCGCCGCCATCCGAGCGCGACAGCGGTTTCTTCCTCGGAGAGCTCGAGGAAATACCGGCACGCAATCACGAGCCGATCCTCCTCACGGAGCTCGTTGACGGCCGCGAGCAGCTCTTCCCGCTGCTCCGTGTCGATGGCGGTCGCCTCGGGGGAGGGGGCCGCCTCCCCCGAGGGCGTCGCCGCAACCGTCCGCAGCGTGAGGTGGGCGCGGCGGCCCGCGGCCCGGCGGCGGTTGCGGGCTTCGTTGGCGACGATCTGGAGGATCCACGGCCGAAACGGAGCGCCGGTCCGGAAGCGGCGCAGCGCCGACCAGGCCTTCACGAAGCCCTCCTGGGCGGCATCTTCCGCATCCGCGGCGCTCCCGGCGATGAGGTATGCCGTGCGAAACGCAATCCCCTGATATGCCTGCACGAGGTCTCCATAGGCGGCTTCATCGCCCTGCTTGGCCCGTTCGACGAGCTCCGATTCCGGCAGTGGACGGCCCTCCACTGCCTCCTTCTACACCTCCTGGCCGCGGCGGGTTCCGCGTCCGCTATGACTAGCCCCGTGCGCACGGCGCTCCTGCTCGTCCTGCTCCTGCCCGCCTGCGGGGGCTTCGCGACCCCGGAGAGCCCGCTCGCGCACCGCGTCGAGCACCTGAAGGAGCACGGCTTCGCCGTGAAGGAGCTGGCGCCCGAGGGCGACCCAATTCCCCAGGCGACGGCCGCCGTCCAGCTCGACGGCGCGACAGCGACGATCTATGCCTATGCGAACGAAGCGGACGCGCTTCGCGCGACGAGCGCCTTCGCCGCAGAGGAGCAGGGAGCCCCGGACAGCGTGCGTGTCCCGCGGGAAGGCCAGAACGTCTACGTCGCCCGGGCGCCCGCGAGCGGGAAGCTCCCGGCGACGGAGTTCGAGGACGTCGTCTTCACGTCCGAGGAGGAGCACTGAGCGGGCCTTGGCTCGGCGGGCCGGGGAGGGTAGGCTCGCCTCTTCGAGCCGCTCCCGTCGGAGGTACAGCTATGCGCACCCAAAACCAGGCCCCCTTTTTCATCTCGGCTGCGATGGGAGGCGCGGCGCTGGCCTACTTCCTCGACCCGCAGAACGGGCGGCGCCGCCGGCACCAGTCGCGCGACCAGCTTCTTTCCCTGGCTCGGCACGGGACAAAGCGCGCGCGCAAGCTCGTGCATCACGCAACGTCGGACGCGGCCGGCCAGGCCCGCCGTGCTGCTCACGTCCTTCGCCCGCCCACCGAGGTTGAGCTCGATGACGCGACGCTCGTGGACAAGGTCGAATCGATCGTCTTCCGAAAGCACGACCTCCCGAAAGGGCAGATCAACATCAACGCGGAGAACGGTGTCGTCTTCCTGCGCGGCCAGGTCGACCGGCCGGAACTCGTCGAGACACTCGAAGCGAGGGTGCGCAAGGTGCAGGGCGTGAAGGACGTGGAGAACCTCCTCCACACGCCCGAAGCGCAGACGTAGGGAACTTCAGGCCGGTCCAGACGGCTAGCTAGGAGATTGCAGATTCGCCGAGCAAGGATTTGACCTCGGCGAAGAAGTCGGGCTCGGGCCGCACTCGGTAGTCCGGACCGAATGCGAGGGTCACCGGCCCCGCTGAGGTCTCGATCGCCGCAAGTACTTTCGCGTCGCCCGGATACTCCCGCAAGAGGTCGGCGAGGTCGCGGACGAGCCCGGCAGGAGCCTTCCGCGCGTCGACTTTCAAACAGATCTCCGAGCGGTCCGGCGTCGCTTCGAAGGGAACGACCTCGATGGCGATCAGCTTCGTCTCCCCCTCCTTGTGATCGACGCGCCCCTTGAGGACGAGGACGCGGTCCGCCTCGAGGAAGTCGCGCGACGCCGCGTAGACCGAGTTGAAGACGACCGTCTCGACTGAGCCGGAGAGGTCGTCGAGGCGCATGAAGACCATCGGGTCGCCCTTCTTCGTCGTCAGGCTCTTGAGCGCGCCGACGATGCCGCCGACCGTGACGACCTCGCCGTCGCGGCGGCGCTCTAGCTCGGCAATCGGGCAGTCGGTCTTCTTGCGGAGCGACGCCTTGACGCTGTCGAGCGGGTGCTCGGACACGTAGAGGCCGAGCGACTCCTTCTCGAAGCCGAGCCGATCGGTCTTCTCCCACTCCTCCGTGGCGATCGGCGCATGGTGGCGCGGCCGGGACTCGGCCGGCTCGTCGCCGAGATCGAAAATGGAGCTCTGCCCTGCGAGGCGGTCGGCCTGCTGCTGTCCGCCCCAGGAAAGCGCTGGCTCGAGTGCCTCCCACATGCCACGGCGCGTCGCGCCGGTCGAGTCGAGCGCGCCGCACTTCACCAGGGACTCGAGGGCCCGCTTGTTCACGAGCTGCGGATCGACGCGCTCGCAGAAGTCCCAGATGGATGCGAAGGGCCCGCCCTCCTGCCGGGCGGCGATGATCGAGCGCACGGCGCCCTCGCCCACGTTCTTCACGGCGTTCAGGCCGAAGCGGATCTTTCCCTCGACCACGGCGAAATCGTGTGCGGAGGAGTTGACATCGGGCGGCAGCACCTCGATCCCGAGCTCATCGCAGGCGGCCACGTAGAAGGGCACCTTGTCCTTCGTGTTCATGACCGAGGAGATGAGCGCGGCCATGTACTCGGCGGGCCAGTTCGCGCGCAGGTAGGCCGTGCGGTAGGCGATCAGCCCGTAGCAGGCGGCGTGCGACTTGTTGAAGGAGTAGTCCTGCGCCTGCTCCATGTCCTTCCACAGTTGGTTGGCAACCGCGGGCGTGATGTTCGCCTTCGCGCAGCCCTCGAGGAACTTGTCCTTCAGGGATGCCATGAGCGCGTGGATCTTCTTGCCGATCGCCTTGCGCAGATCGTCCGCCTCGGCCGGAGAGAAGCCGGCGAGCTGCTTGGCGATCTCCATGTACTGCTCCTGGTAGATGCAGATGCCGTACGTCGGCCCGGTGATCGGCTCGAGCCGCGGGTCGAGGAACGTGACGGTCTCCCCGCCGGCCTTGCGGCGGCCGTAGACCGGGATGTAGCCCATCGGCCCCGGGCGGTAGAGGGCGACGAGGGCGATGAGGTCCTCGAACTCCGTCGGCTTCACCTGCCGGAGCGCCTCGCGCATGCCCGAGGACTCGAACTGGAAGACGCCGGTCGACTCGCCGCGCTGCAACATCGCGTACGTCTTCGCGTCGTCCAGCGGAATCTTCGTGATGTCGATCCCGCCGATCAGCTCGACTGCCTTGTCGATGACGTCCAGGTTCCGCAGGCCGAGGAAGTCCATCTTCAGCAGGCCGAGCGACTCGACATCCTCCATCGCGAACTGGGTGACGACCTCCTGGTCGGCCCCCTTTTGCTGCAGCGGCACGTAGTCGGTGAGCGGCCGGTCGCCGATGACGACACCGGCTGCATGGATGGAGTCCTGGCGGACGAGGCCCTCGAGGGGCCGCGCAAGGTCGACGACCTTCCGCGCGGTCTCGTCCTCGTCGTAAAACTTCTTCAGCTCCGACCCCGGCTTCATGCACTCCTCGAGGTAGACCTTCGGGCCCTCGGGGATGAGCTTCGCGATCTTGTCGACGGTGCCGTATGGGATGTCGAGCACGCGGCCCGCGTCGCGGACTGCGGCGCGCGCCATCATCGTCCCGAAGGTGATGATCTGGGCGACGCGATCGCGTCCGTACTTGTCGGCCACGTAGTTGATGACCTGGTCGCGCCCGTGCACCGAGAAATCGATGTCGATGTCGGGCATCGACTTGCGGCCCGGGTTGAGGAAGCGCTCGAAGAGCAGGTCGTACTTGATCGGGTCGATGTCGGTGATCTCGAGGCAGTAGGCGACAAGGGAGCCCGCTGCCGAGCCGCGCCCCGGGCCGACTCCGATCCCGTTCCGCTTCGCGAAGGAGATGAAGTCCCAGACGATGAGGAAGTAGTCCGCGAAGCCCATCTCGCGGATCGTCTTCAGCTCGAACTTCAGGCGGTCGGAGAGCTCCGGCGTCACCGATCCGTAGCGCTTTTGCAGGCCTTTTTCGCAGAGCTCGACGAGGTAGTCGAAGGCGTCGCGATCGTTCGGGACCGGATACGTGGGGAGCAGGATCCGGCCCAGCTCCATCGAGACGGTGCAGCGCTCGGCGATCTCGAGCGTGCGCGCGACGGCCTCGGGGTAGTCGGCGAAGTCCTGCGCCATCTCGGCCGGGGTCTTGAAGTAGAACTGGTCGGTGTCGAAGCGCCAGTGGTTCGGGTTGGCCAGCGAGTCGCCCGACTGGATGCAGAGGAGCGCCTCGTGCGCCCGCGCGTCCTCGTGGCGAAGGTAGTGCACGTCGCCCGTGGCGACGAGCGGCAGCTCAGTCGTCGCGGAGAGCTTCGCGAGGTCCGTGTTGATTCGCTTCTGGATCTCGAGCCCGGCGTCCTGGATCTCGAGATAGGTCGAATCCGGCCCGAAGATGTCACGAAGGTGCGCGATCTCCTTCTCGGCCTCGGTGGGGTTGCCGTTCTCGAGCGCCTTGCACACCCGGCCAGAGAGGCAACCGGAGAGCGCGACGAGCCCCTTGGAGTGGCTCTGCAGGAGCTCCCAGTCGACCCGCGGCTTGTAGTAGTAGCCCTCGAGGTAGCCGGCCGAGGCGAGCTTGATCAGGTTCGCGTAGCCCTCGTTCGACTCGGCCAGGAGGGTCAGGTGCGCATAGCCCTTCTGCTGCGCCTTCCGGTCGTCGGCGACGTAGACCTCGCACCCGATGATCGGCTTCACGCCTGTTTTGCCGGCCTCCTTGTAGAGCTCGACCGCGCCGGCGAGCGACCCGTGGTCGGTGAGCGCGACGGCCGGCATCTCGAGCTCCGCGGCCCGCGCCGCGAGGTCGGGGATGCGGCAGGCCCCGTCGAGGATCGAGTACTCGGAGTGGACGTGGAGATGGACGAACGGCGCCTCGGGCACGGGCAGCCCATCTTAGACCTGGGTCCCGACGCGACCCCCCTCGGCCTTCCGAATCAGGAGCACGCCCAGATACGCCGCCCAGGAGAACCAGACAAACGTGGTCGCACGGACCGCAGCGCCGTCTCCGAAAGCCGAGAAGGCGACTCCGACGGCGATGCCCGCCGGGATCTCGAGCAGCGAAGGAAGCCACGCCTCGCGCCAGCCAGGGTTTCGCCTGAACGCGAATGCGAGCACGAGCGGGGCCAGGAAGAAGGCGGCGACCGTGAAGCGCGACTCCATCGTGTGCGCGTCGGAGTGCCAGGAGTCGTTCATGCAGCCGCGGTTGATCCCTTGGCAGTCGAGGCGCAGGAACCCGTCGAGAAAGACGCCTAGCCCGACGAGGAAAAGCGCGCCTGCTCCGATCCTTCCGAGCAGGTCAGGGCTGAGAGCCCGCCAGACCCCAAGCGCGAGGACCATCACGAGGACGCCGGTCAGGTTCGCCCCGATCTGGTTGTAGACCCACGCGCTCGAAGCGGTCAGGGCGCCGAGGTCGGAGACGTCGTCGTCAGCGGAGCTGTAGGCGTCCGTCTGAGCCAGACCGCCCACCAACCACCCCAGGGTGGACGTCACGAGGGCCAGAAGGCCGCAGACCCCAGCGGCGCGGAGAGGCACTCCGCGACCCTTTCACAGCCTGCGGCGGAGGGCTAGAGCAGCCGCTCGATCCCGAGCACGTGCACGAAGTCGACCTCGAGAGTGCGGATCGCCTCGGCGACCGCGCCCGCGAAGTCCTCCGCCTCGAGCTCGCACTCGACCTCGCCCGCTCCTGGAAGCGATCGAAATGCCGGGTCTTCGAGGATGTGCGGAGGAATGCGGTCGAGATAGCAGATGAAGCGAAACGTCTCGACAGCACGATTCGAGCCCGCCTGGGGCTTGCGCCGCAGGAGGCTTTCCGTAAGCGCTCCCACGGTCGAATCGTGCGATTCGAAGCGGGCTGGAGCGTCCCCCGAACGCGGTATTCTTTGGTGCCGTGGCAGCGAAGGAAGAAAAGATCGAGATGGAGGGCGAGGTCGTCGAAGCCTTCCCGAACGGGATGTTCAAGATCCAGCTCGACGCCGGTCATGACGTGCTCGGCTACACCGCGGGCAAGATGCGCCGCTTCCGCATCAAGATCTTTCCCGGTGACCGCGTGAAGGTCGAGGTCTCGCCCTACGACCTCACCCGCGGCCGCATCGTCTACCGCTACCGCTAGAGGCTCTGGGCGGCCGCGCTGACGGCGGCTTCCTGGAGCCACGTGAGGAACGCATAGACGGCGAGCTCGTACGCGTGCGGCGCGTTTGGGTCGAACCCGTCCGCGAACTCATCCTCGCTGACGTTGAGCCGCGTGCCGAGGACGAGCCTCAGGTCGTTGAGCGCGGCGATCCAACGGTCGAGCTCCTCCCCGTCGAGCCGGTCGCGGCCGGCGGTCTCCTCCAACCCGCGAAGGTGCTCGAGGCGAAGCGATTCGAGCTCGGAGCCCACGAGGGAGCGGTACTCGCGCTCGACCTGCTCGTCCTCGTAAGCTCGCGGGCGAAGGCGCCGGAGAGACGAGTCCTCGGGCTCCGCCGAAAGCAGCTCCTCCAGCTCGGCGGTGAGCCGGCGCAGAAGGTCGCGCTCCTCCCGGCCGAGGTGGACGCGGAAGCCACCGTCCGCGGCGCGCTCGATCGGTGCGGGCGGCTCTGTCAATCCTGGCGGAGCGTCGCCCAGAGCCCGTGCGCGTGGAGGCGGGCGACGTCGTGCTCGGCCTTCTCGCGCGTGCCGCTCGAGACCACGGCCTTGCCGTCGTTATGGACCTGCAGCATGAGCTCCGTGGCCTTCGCGAGGCTGTAGCCGAAGAGCTTCTGCAGAACGAGCGTCACGTAGGACATGAGGTTGATCGGGTCGTTCCAGACGACCACGATCCACCGGCGGTCGTGCTCCTCGTGCTCGCTCTCGGCGGGCCGCTCCAGCTCGACGACGCCAGGCGCCGATGTGGAAGAGCTCACGCCCCCATTGTGCCGCAGCCGGGGCCTAGGTCTTGGCAGGCGAGGGCTGCGTCGCCTCGATGAGGCCGAGCAGCCGCTCCAGCGCGGCTGCGTCGAGTTCACCGCGGTTCAGCGAGAGCGCCGCGATCAGGGCGGAGAGGCGGCGATCGGGCTCGTCCTTCGTCGTCATGACGCAGAGTTCGCCCCGACCGCCGCCAGTCCTACCTAGTTGGAGATGCCCGGAGTCGGATCCCCGATCGTGAAGTCCGCCGAGTTCACGTTCGTGTCGTGTCCGTTGGGATGGCGCCCGTCGCTCTTCCCTGGAGGGGGCGCGATCGGAGGCGCAGCCGCCGTGGCTCCTTCGACGAACGCGTTTGTCGCGTCACCCCAGCCGACCGAGTCGACGATGTTTCCGTCGGCATCCTTGATCGCCACCCCGCCCGCGGCCGAGGCGAGGCCGGCCGAGAACGACTTGTCCGCCGGGTGCGCGCCCGCGTAGCCCGAGCCTCCGAAGAGGAAGAACGCTCCGGCAGCCAGCGTCGTGCCGTCGGCAAGCGTGCCGAGCGAGACGTCGCTCGTCCCCGCTCCGGACCGGTAGACGAGCTTCCAGCCCGCGAGGTCGGACGCCGCCGTGCCGGTGTTGGCGACCTCGACGAACTCGTCGCCGAGCGCGCCCTCGACCCCGACCGAGAACTCATTGATCCGGATGACCCCGTCGCCGCCCGCGCCCGCGACGCAGTGGATCTGCACGAGACCGGAGCCGTCGAAGGCGATCGATATCGCGCCCGCCTGCCCGCCGATGGTGCAGCCGAGGCCGGCGAGGGCATCGAACGAGGCGAGCCCGGGGCCCGCAGGCCCTTGCGGCCCCTGAGCACCGGTCGCTCCCGTGGGCCCGGTGGGGCCGGTCGGCCCTGGGGCTCCGCGCTGGTTCCAGGCGAGCGCGCGCTCTCCGGAGCGGCAGGCCGAGGCTTTCGCGACGACGCGGAGGGCGCCGCCGTCCACCTTGCGGCAGGCGTGGATGACACCGTTTCTGTCAGGGATGGCGGCGAGTGCCACACCCGCGAGCCCCACTGCGGCGATCGCGAGCGTGACGAGGATCTTCGAGCGCATGCTTCTCCTTCCATCGATTGGCATGCGCCGGTGATAGCTCTGCGATTCGCGCGTGAGTGTGACCGCGCGGGAACCGGCACAGATCCGCGTAAGAGGGGATTCAAATCTCGCCAGCGAATGCCGATAAAACCCCCGCTGGCTCCCCTCGGCATGGCAGACGACCCCCGCATCCCGGAAGACGGCTCGAACGCGCTCGCGGAAGCGCTCGCGACCACAGACGTGCTTCGCCGCGTCGCAGGCACCGTCGCCATCCACCTGTACGAGTCCGAGTATCTGGAGGACGGGACCTACGTCTGCAACACCTTCATCGGCGAGGGCCTCGAGAGCCTCCTCGGCCCCCTTCCCGAGGGCAAGACCCCCGAGGAGGCGTGGGAGGAAGCCGTCCACCCGGACGACCAGGACACCTACGACGTCACCACAAGGCTCGAGGCCGGCGAGTCGGTGGAGATCGAGTACCGCCTGGTCGGCTACGACGGGAAGACGCGCTGGGTCTGGGACCGCATGCGCCCGCGGCGGGGACCAAACGGTCAGCTGCTCGTCGAGGGGATCGTCGCTGACATCACCGAGCGTAGAAAGGCCTCCGACGCCCTCGAAGAGGCACGGCGCCAGCTCCAGCACATCGCCTTCCACGACCCGCTCACCGGCTTGCCCAACAGGGTCTCCTTCCAGGAGCGGCTGGACGAGGC
>Ga0126307_10000468_pt1 | contig 25867 bp, 30 predicted proteins | sample Plot28_FD_89955 | JGI IMG/M metagenome (GOLD analysis project Ga0126307, IMG submission 89955) | Serpentine soil microbial communities from UC McLaughlin Reserve, CA, USA - Plot28 | ecosystem: Environmental > Terrestrial > Soil > Grasslands | place: USA: UC McLaughlin Reserve, Lake County... | reverse complement strand
GGCCGACCATGCCGGCGCCGAAGACGGCGCACGTGGAGCCGGGCTCCACCGCCGCGGTCTTCATGGCCGCGCCGAGCCCGGTGGAGAGCCCGCAGGCGAAGAGGGCGGCGCCCTCGAGGGGCGCCTCCCGATTCACCTTCGCCAGCGCGATCTCGGGCATCACCGTGTACTCCGCGAAGGTGGAGGTGCCCATGAAGTGGCGGATCGGCTCGCCGTCGCGGGACAACCGCGTCGTCCCGTCCGGAAGGACGCCCTTTCCCTGCTGCTCCCGGATCGCCAGACAGAGATTCGTCCGCGGCGAGCGGCAGTGCTCGCAGTCGCCGCACTGCGGGGAGAAGAGCGTGACGACGTGGTCGCCAGCCGCGACCGACTGCACGCCGTCGCCCACACGCTCCACGACGCCTGCCCCCTCGTGGCCCAGCACCGTCGGGGCGTAGCCAGAGGGGTCGGCGCCGGATGCGGTGTAGAGGTCGGTGTGGCAGACGCCGCAGGCCACGAGACGGACGAGCACCTCCCCAGCCTTCGGCTCCGCGAGGTCCAGCTCTTGCAGCTCGAGCGGCGCACCGAACTCCTCCAGAACCGCGGCTCTGATCCTCATCTGGCGGCCCTCTCCGTCGCGTTGAAGCCGGAACTGCGGTGCGACTTGTCGCAGAACGGCTTCGTCGCCGAGCGCCCGCAGCGGCAGAGCGCGACCGTCTCGCCCTCCGGCAGCTCGTACGCATTGCCGTCCGCGTCGATCAGGTGGAATGGCCCGCTGATCCGGTAGGGGCCGTTTTCGCGCACCTTGATCGTGACCGCGGCCACGTGTTCGACTTTACACTCGGTCGAGTGAGGATCTGCCTCGTGACCCCATTCGCGTGGTCACTGCCGCACGACGTCAACCAGCACGTCTCCGGGATCGCGAAGGAGCTGCGCGCGCTCGGCCACAGCGTCACGGTGCTCGCGCCATCGGCGCGACCGTCCGAACTCGCGGCCGGCCGACGCGCCCTCGCACGCGGCGAGGACGCCGACATGATCGCGATCGGCACGGCAGTTCCCATCTCGCGCCGCTCGAGCCTCGGCGTACCGGTCGGCGTCCGCGCCAACCTGCGCCTCGCGCTCGAGCGGGGACGCTTCGACGTCGTCCACGGCTTCGAGCCCGGCCTGCCCAGCATCTCCTACCTCGCCCTGCGCGACTCGGAGGCGCTGGGGGTCGCAAGCTTCTTCTCACCTGAACGCCTCGGCTATCCGCCGCGCCGGGCCCTGCGCGAAAAGCTCCTGGCTCGGATCGACGCACTCATCGCCTCGTCCCAGACGACGGCGGCGGCGGCGGCCGAGCGCTTCCCCGGCGACTACCGACTCCTCTCGCCGGGCGTCGACGTCGAGCTCTTCAGCCCGTCCGCCAAGCGGAGCCTGGTCGTGATCGAGCTCCACTCGGGATCGCTGCCGGTCGCGCGGGCGGCGTTGCGATCGCTCAAGGAGCTGCCCGGCTGGGAGGCGGTGCTCCTGCGGACGAAGCCGCTCTCGACGCGCCCGGGAATCCCGCTCCCCCTGCGCGACCGCGTCCGTGTCCGCTCCGGCCGCACCGCCGAGGCGCGCGCGGGGGTCCTCGCGGAGGCGGCGATCGTCGTGCCGGCTCCGACGGGGTCGGCGCGGCTGCGGCTCGAGGCTGGAGCCGCAGGCGCCGCACTCGCTGATCCCCCCGGCGTGCTCGACCAGCCGGAGCTTGCAGCCGCGGCGCTCCAGCGCCTCGCCGAGAACGAGGAGCTGCGCGAGCGCAGGGGCCGCGAGGCGCGAGCGGCCGCGGAGGCTCAGAGCTTCGGCGCCGTTGCCCGCGAGCTCGAGCAGATCTACGGCGGCCTCGGCGGCCGTAAGCGGGCGCGGCGGCGTGACCTCGAGCCGCTCGCCGACCGTCCGTGGATCGTCGCCGACCTGCACATGCACACGCACTGGTCGCACGACTGCTCGATTGACGTGGACGAGCTGCTCGACCATGCGGAGGCGAAAGGGCTCGGTGCAATCGCAGTCACCGACCACAACGTCTTCGACGGGGCGCTCGAGGCGGTCGAGAAGGCGCGCGGCCGCAAGCTGATCGTGATCCCCGGCGAGGAGGTCAAGACCGACGACCAGGGCGAGGTGATCGGCCTCTTCCTGAAGCAGGAGATCCCGCGCGGCCTGACCTTCGCCGACACGGTCGCGGCAATCCGGGAGCAGGAGGGGATCGTCTACCTGCCGCATCCGTTCGACCGCATGCACGCGATCCCGTTCCCCGCGACGCTGCACCGGAACCTGCACGAGATCGACGTGCTCGAGGTCTACAACGCCCGGCTTCTGTTCGAGGGATACAACGACGAGGCGCTCCGCTTCGCTCGCAAGTACGGCCTCCCGGTGGGTGCAGGCTCCGACGCGCACGTGCTCCAGGGGGTCGGCACGGGCGCGCTGCGCATGCGTGCCTTTGCCAGTCCGGAGGAGTTCATGGTCTCGCTCCGGAGCGCCGAAATCCTGAGGCGGCCGAAGTCGCTTGCCTACCTGCAGAGCCTCAAGTGGGTCGCTCAGGTCAAGGAGAAGGTGCGCTAGGAGCGAACCGAGTGGAGACGCCCGTGGCTGCCGCATCGACCGACGAGATTTACGAGCGTTACCTGCAGAAGGCGATCTCCGAGATCAACGAGCTCGGTCATGAGATCGGCCGTGCGGGTGACGCGACGCACGTCCCCGTGCTGGGGTCCGGGCATCCGCTGGCGGACGTCTTCTTGCTCAAGCATTCGCCGAAGGCGTCGGAGATCCAGGAGGGCGTGGCCTTCTTCGGACGCGCCGGCGACGCGCTGAAGAAGTCGCTGCAGCGTCTGCGCGTCGACGCGATGGCCGTCTACGGGACGAACTGCCTCAAGTTCGGCGGCGAGACGTTCGACGAGGCGGCGCCGTGGTTGACCCGGGAGCTGCACATCGTCCAGCCGAAGCTGCTCGTGCTGATGGGCGAGCCGACGGTGGAGTTCGTGAACGCGCTCCGCTTCCCCCTCGCCGACGAGATCGACTCCACCGCGAGGGGCCCGCAGCGCTTCACCGCCACGATCGAGGCGCTCGTCACCCCGGACATCGACACGGCGCTCGACGAGGCGCCCGCGAAGACGGCCTTCTGGAACGCGTTCAAGGCCGTCGGCAGCTGGTACGCCGAGCTGCCTCCGTATTGAGCCGCGAGCGCTGGGCCGCCGCCGTCGCACTGACAACGGCGCTTGGCCTCTACACCGCGTGGGCGGACCGGCTCTGGGAGGCAGGGCTCTGGCCGGATCTCCTCTTCCTCACGCTCATCCTCTTTCCCGCGACGTTCGGGCTCGTCTGGCTGCTGCTGCCTTTGCGCGACCACCGCGCGATGCTGCCGGGCGGGCTCGTGCTCGCGGCGCTTGCGGTGGGGCTGCACCTGGCAGAGCTCGACGTCCTGACGAACCTCGCGAAGTTCTTCGCGCTCGTCTGCCTCGGCTTCTGGTTCCTCTCGTGGTTCGAGAACGTGATGTGGGCCGCGCTGATCGCTGTCGTGATCCCATGGGTCGATGCCATCTCCGTGTGGCGGGGGCCCACCGAGTACGTCGTGGAGCAGCAGCCGCAGGTCTTCGACACGGTCTCGATCGCCTTCCGCGTCCCGGGCGAGGACGCGACCGCAAATCTCGGGCCGCCGGACGTCCTTTTCTTCTCGCTCTTCCTGGCCGCGGCCGACCGATTCGCGCTCCGACGAGCCTGGACATGGCTGACGATGACGGCGCTGCTGGGCCTGACGCTGGTCGTCACGGCCACGACCGACGTCAGCGGGCTGCCGGCGCTGCCCGCGATCTGCATCGGTTTCCTGCTCCCGAACGCCGACATCCTCTGGCAGGCGCTTCGTCGCCGCGGGCGCGCGCCGGGCCGGATCTACGGGCGCACCGACGAGCGCTTCTACGACCTGGACGCGGACGTGATCGAGCGGACGCCGTCGAGGGTCGTGCTCCTGACGCGCGACCGGCCGCCGCTGACCGCCACGGTCGAGCCGGTCGCCGGCGACTCGTTCTCCGTCGAGCCGGATCCCGGCGCGCCCGGCATCCTCTGCCGGCTGACGCTGGCCGAGGAGGCTCTGGGTACGGCCCTCGTGCACGACCTGCCGAACGGAGTCGTGATCGTGCCGCAGGACGAGGTGTCGTCCTACCTGCACGTCGTCCATCCGGAGCAGCTTGCCGCCGACGAGGACAAGCTCGAGCGCCTCAAGCGCGAGCGGCGCTAGCGTTTCGACGATGGACGACCTCGACGGCCGGGTTCGGCGGGCGCTACACGACGCTCGGCTCGACCTCGCGCTCGAGTTCCGGCGCGGCGCCGACGGAGCGAAGCGCGGGACGCTCCTGATCGCCGACGCCCGCGGCGAGACGGTCGCTCGCGTGCCGCTCGAAAGCCCCGAGGCGATGAACGTCGCGCTCGCGCGGCTCGTGCAGCTCGGATTCGCGGACATCCCACCACCGCCGCGGCTCCCGCAGGCGGAGACGAGCGTTCTCGTGGCGGGCGTCGATGGCTACCGCAAGGGGTGGGTGGCAGTCGCACTCGACCCGAGCGGCGACGTGCAGGTTTCGACCCACGCGACCTTCTCGGAGGTGCTGTCGTCGCAGGCGCGCGTGATTGCGGTCGACATCCCGATCGACCCGCCCGGCCTGGGCGGCCGCCGCGCAGATGCCGGCGCGCGCGCCTTCGTCGGCGGCAGCCGCGCGAGCAGCGTCTTCCCGACGCCGCCGCGCGCGGCACTCGAGGCGCGGACGTTCGCGGAGGCGAATGAGCTCGCGCGCACGATCACCGGAAAGGGCATCTCGCAACAGGCCTTCGCGCTCGCCCGCAAGATCCTCGAGGTGCACGCGCTCGCCGAAGTCGACGAGCGCGTGATCGAGATGCATCCGGAGGTCTCGTTCCGCGCGCTCGCAGGTGAGCCCGTGCTCGAGTCGAAGCACACCGGCGCAGGCCTTGCCCGCCGGCGCGAGTTGCTCGCGGCGGCGGGAATCGCGCTTCCCGGTGCGGTGCCAGGCGTGCCGGAAGCCGACCTGCTCGATGCCGCGGCCGGCGCGTGGACGGCGGCGCGCTACGCGGCAGGTCGGGCGGAGCCGTTCCCGCCCGATCATCCGGAGCGGCTCGGCGCGATCTGGCGCTAGGCCGCCGCGGCTCGCTCGCGCGTCAGCAGCGAGACCGTCTCGACGTGCGGCGTATGCGGGAACATGTCGACCGGCTTCGTCCGGACGAGCTCGTAGCCGTACTGCTCACGCAGCACCTTCACGTCGGAGGCGAGCGTCGTGGGGTTGCAGGAGACGTAGACGAGCCTCGGGGCGCCGAGCTCTCCGGTCCGCTTCAGCGCTTTGCCGGCGAGGCCGGCGCGAGGCGGATCGACGACGACGACGTCCGGAGGCCCCGCGCGCTCGGCCAGCTCCTCCAGCACCTGGCCGACGTTGCCCGCGAAGAAGGCTGCGTTGCCGATCTGGTTCAGCTCGAGGTTCTCGAGCGCGCACGCGATCGACTCCTCCGAAATATCGACGCCCCAGACGGTCAGCGCCTTGTCCGCCATCGAGAGGCCGATGGTGCCGGTACCGCAATAGAGGTCGTAGACGGTTTCGGTGCCGGCCAGGCCGGCGTAGTCGATCGCGAGCTCGTACAGCCGCTCCGCCATCTCCGTGTTGGTCTGCAGGAACGCGTTAGGCCGGATGCGGAAGCGGTGGTCGAGCAGCTGCTCCTCGATCGCGTCGTCGCCCCAGAGCAGCGTCGAGGGCAGATTCGTCACCTCGGACGGCTGGTCGTTCACCGCCCAGTGGATCGACCGGACCTCGGGGAAGCGGCGCAGGACCTCGACGAGGTACGCGCGCTCGAACTTCTCCCCGGGCGCGGTCACGAGCATCACGAGCACCTGACCCGTGTTGCGCCCTTCGCGATAGACGAGATGGCGGAGGTAGCCCGTGTGCCCGGCCTGGTCGTATGCCTCGAGGCTCTCCTCGCGCGCCCAGTCGCGGACTGCGTTTCGGATCGTGTTGCCGAGGTCGGTTGTCAGCCAGCACTTCTCGACCTCGAGCACCTCGTCCCAGCGCCCCGCCTTGTGGAAGCCGAGCGCCGGCCCGGACGGCGTCTGCGTGAACGAGTACTCGAGCTTGTTCCGGTAGAAGAACTGCGAGGCCGCCGGCAGGATCGGCGCGACGGGCGCGTCGGAGATGCCCCCGATCCGCTTCAGCGCGTCGCGCACCTGCTCCTCCTTCGCCGCCACCTGCACGTCGTAGGCGAGATCCTGAAAGCGGCAGCCGCCGCACGCCGGGTAATGCGTGCACGGCGCCTCGACCCGGTGGGGTGACGGCTCGAGCACCTCCACGGCGAGCGCGTCGGCGAAGCCGCGCTTGACCTTCGTCACCCGAGCGCGGACGCGGTCGCCCGGCAGCCCCCGGCGGACGAAGACGACGAAGCCGTCGAGGCGGGCGACGCCGTTGCCGCCGTAGGCAAGCGAGTCCACCTGGAGCTCGACCTCCTCGTCCTTCCGCACCGGTGCGGCCATGTCCTGAGCCTAGGTGATGTCGCGGCCACTCGTCCGCGCCACGCCGAGCGCGCCGAGCAGGACGATCCAGCCGCAGCTGACCGCAAGCGCGGGCCAGTAGTCGAGCAGGTCGTCGCCCCCGGCGCCGTCGGCGCCGTCGAGCGCCTGGAAGGGAAGGTAGTTACCGACGCCCTCTGCGTCGAGAAGCGAGAGGAGGCCGATCACAAGCGTCTCGACGAGGAAGATCCAGATGAGCGTGCCGACGAGCGCCGCGACCTGGCTGTGCACGACCGCGCCGATCGCCAGCCCCAAGAGCAGCCAGAGGACGACGCCGACGAGTGTCTTGACCGCGCGTTCGGCGACGTCCGCGTCGGCGAGCTGCAGCTCGCCACCGCCGATCGACACCCAGACTGCCGCGACCGCGCCGATGACGACGAAGGCGAGCAGGGCGAAGAAGACCGCGATCAGCACGCCCGCGATCGACTTGCCTGCGAGCACGCGCCCGCGTCCGGGCGTCGCCAGCAGTGTCGGGGTGATCGTGCCGTGTCGGAACTCCGTGGTGACGATCGTGATCCCCAGGACGATCGCGAGCAGCGACGTGATCCCGACGAGGTCGACGAGCGCGAGCTGGAAGTCGAGCCCGCGGCGCTCCGCCAGGGAGCGAGAGCCGACCTCGGCCGCCGTCCCGATCCCGACGAGCGCGACGAGCACGATCAGGTACGCCCACCAGCCCCGCGTCGTCCGGACCTTGAGCAGCTCTGACCGGACGAGTGCGGTCATTGGGTCGTCTCCCCACCGGTCAGCTCGAGGAAGACCTCCTCGAGCGTCGCCTGCTCGACCCGCAGCTCGTGCAGGACGATGCCGTTCGCCGCGGCGAGCTCGCCGACGCGCTCAGGCGGCAGGCCGACCACCGCTCCGTCGCCACCCATGAGCACGTTCCCGCCCGCCTTCGACAGCACCCCGGCAAGCCGGTCGAGCTCCGGGCTGCGCACGACGGTGCCACCCTGTGCGCCGGCGAGCACATCCTCGATCGGCGCCTGCTTGACGAGCTTGCCGCGATGGATGATCACGACGCGGTCGGCGGTCTGCGCAACCTCGGACAGCACGTGGCTGGAGACGAGAATTGTCCGCCCCTCGGCGGCGAGCGAGCGGAGGAGATCGCGCAGCCACCGGATCCCGGCGGGATCGAGCCCGTTCGCCGGCTCGTCCAGCACGAGCACCTCCGGATCGCCGAGGAGCGCGGTCGCGAGCCCGAGCCGCTGGCGCATCCCGAGCGAGTAGCCCTTCACCCGCCGCTTCGCGGCGGCGCTCAGCTCGACGAGGGCGAGCACCTCCTCGACGCGTGACGCGGGCAGCCCCGCGGCAGCCGCCTGCACGCGCAGATGGTTGTGTCCCGACCGGCCCGGATGCACCTCGCTCGCCTCCAGGACGGCGCCAACTCGGTGGAGTGGCCGGTCGAGCTCCCCGTAGGACACTCCAAGCACGGTCGCCTCGCCGGCGTCCGGGTGGACGAGCCCCAGCACAGAGCGCAGCGTCGTCGACTTGCCGGCGCCGTTCGGCCCCAAGAAGCCGGTGATCGTCCCCGGCTCGACCCGGAAGCTGAGCCCCGCGACGGCCTGCGTCTTCCCGAAGCGCTTGCTGAGCCCGTCGACCTCGATCACGGCAGACGGTGACTCAGCACAGCGTGGTCACATAGACACGGCGCTCGCGTGGCCCGTCGAATTCGCAGAAGAAGATCCCCTGCCAGGTGCCGAGTGCCAATGCGCCCTCGCGGATCGGCACGAGCACGCTCGAGCCCATGAAGGCGGCGCGAATGTGGGTGGGCGCGTTCTCCTCCCCCTCCTCGATGTGCTGCCAGGGCCACTCCTCGGAGACGACTCGCTCGAGCGCAGCCTCGAAGTCGCGCGCCACGGCCGGGTCGGCATGCTCGTTGATCGTGACGCCGGCCGTCGTGTGCGGAACATAGACGAGGGCCGCGGTGGCCCCGGCCAGATCGCCAAGCGCCGAGCGCACCAGCTCGGTGACGTCCACGAGCTGGCTCCGCTTCTGCGTCGTGACGCTGAACTCGCGCACGGCGCGTATCCTAGGCAGCCGTGAGTGCCGGCACCCCCAGTGACCGCGAGCTCGACGGCTACCGCGCCGGCGCCGACCGCTTCATCGCGGAGCTGGACGAGGAGTACTACCTCCACTACGCCGGCCTGAAGCCTGAGTTCGAGCTGCGCCCGATCTACGAGCGCCACGCCGACCTGACCGACCTGGAGACGATCCGGCGCCTCGGCGAGGCCGTTGCTGGCAGGGAGAACCTCGAGCTCTTCCGCTTCGGCTGCGAGGGCTTCCTCGGCGAGCTGACGCGCGAGCACACGGAGAAGATCGCGGAGAGCGAGGCGACGCTCGAGATCCAGCACGAGGGCGAGCCGGTCGGCTACCGGATGCTGCCGCCGACGATCGCAAACACGGCCGACCGCGACACTCGCGCCAAGCTCGAGACAAAGCGGAACGAGCTGACGGAGGAGCACCTGAACCCGATCTACCTCGACGCCGCCGACACAACGCAGCGCGCGATCCCGGAGCTCGGCGCGCCGACGTCCTTCGAGCTCTACCGTGACCGCTTCCTGTACGACCTCGACGGGCTCGCGGCACAGTGCCGCGCCTTCCTCGACTCGACCGAGCGCCTCTACGAGGACTCGATGGACCGTGTGCTTCGCGAGCGCGTCGGGATCGGGCTCGCCGAGGCGGAGCGGTGGGACGTCCGCCGCTTCTTCCGCGGCTCCAGCTGGGACGAGGCCTTCCCCGCCGACCGGATGCTGCCCGCGCTCCGTGGCACGCTCGCCGGGCTCGGGATCGACCTCGACTCCCAGCAGAACGTCCACCTCGACGTCGAGGAGCGGCCGACGAAGAGCCCGCGCGCGTTCTGCGCGCCGATCGAGATCCCGAACAGGGTCATGCTCGTGATCCAGCCGCAAGGCGGCCCCGACGACTGGAACGCCCTGTTCCACGAGGCCGGGCATACGGAGCACTTCGCCTTCACCGATCCGAACCTGACCATGGAGGAGAAGCGGCTCGGCGACAACGCGGTCACCGAGGGCTGGGCGATGCTGTTCGACCGCCTGATCGGCGACCGCGCCTGGCTCTCGAGCATGCTCAGCTTCCCGCGCCCAGATGTCTTCGCCGCCGAGGGCGCCGTCCAGCTCCTCTTCTTCGTCCGCCGCTACTGCGCGAAGCTCCTCTACGAGATCGAGTTCCACGCGGCGGCCGACGTGACGCAGATGCAGCCCCGCTACGTCGAGATCCTCGGCGACGCGCTCAAGGTCGAGCCGAGCGCGACCGACTACCTCGCCGACATCGACTCGGGCTTCTACGTCACGAGCTACCTGCGCGCGTGGGCATTCTCGGCTCAGATGACGAGCTTCATGCGCGAGGAGTTCGGCACCGACTGGTTCAAGAAGCGCGAGGCCGGCTCGCTGCTGGTCGAGCTCTGGGCACTCGGCCAGAAGCCGAACGCCGACGAGCTGCTGAAGGACGTCACCGGAGCCGCGGTCGAGCTGGAGGCCGTCGCCGAGGACGTCCGCTCGGCGATCCCGACTCCCGCCTAGAGGGCCCCACCGGCGGCCGACGGCGCGCCGCTGTCCGCGCCCTCGTCGCCGACGACCTCCCGGGCGAGGAAGTCCTCGATCAGCATCACGTTGTCGCGCGAGCGCTCGGCGACGGTCAGCAGCGCACCCATCGACGAGACCTCCTCGCGCTGCTCCTGCAGGAACCAGTGCAGGAACTGCTCGCCGACGAGGTCGCCCTCCGAGCGGGCGAGCTGGGCGAGCGCCTTGATCTGGTCCGTGACCCGCTTCTCCTGTTCGAGCGCGAGCCGCACGGGCTCGACCACGTCGGCGAACTGGGTCTGCGGCGCCTGCACGCCCGGGACGGCGACCGGCTCGTCGGCGTCCAGCAGGTACTGGACGATCATCATCGCGTGGTTCCGCTCCTCGACCGCCTGGCGGTAGAAGTGCGCCGCGAGCCGGGGCAGCGTCTGTGCGTCGTAGTGCACGGCGATCGCGACGTATTGCTGCGACGCGGCGAACTCGTGCCCGACCTGCTCGTTCAGCCCTTCCGGGAAGGTCGCCATTGCGGCGACTCTAACGCGACGGGGCCGGCGCAGTCGCGCCGACCCCGTCCCGACTCGTCAGGAGTCGGAGCCGCTCTCGATCGTTGCGTGGCCGCCGCCGAGCTTGATCCGGCGGGGCTTGGGCTCCTCCGGCTTCGCAACGCGGATCTCGAGCACGCCGTCGCGGTAGTCGGCCTTGATGCCGTCCTCGGTCACGCCGGCGGGCACGCCGACGGCGCGGCTGAACGTGCCGAAGCGGCGCTCGAAGCGGACGAACCCCTCCTCGCTCCGCTCGGCCGTGCGCTCGCGCGTGGCGGTCACGGTGAGCGTCTCGTCCTGCAGCTCGACCGCGATCGCGTCCTCGGGCACACCCGGCAGGTCGAACGCATAGACGAGCTCCTGCTCGGTCTCCCACACGTCGACGGCCGGGACCCACCCCTGCACGGCGCGATCGTTGCCCTCGAAGAGGCCGTTCATCAGGCGGCTCATCTCCGTCTGCAGCGTGGCCAGCTCGCGAACCGGCTCCCAGCGAACCAGTGTTGCCACAGTCGTTCCTCCTTCGTCCTCGATGATCTAACTGCCTGTGCAGGATATTATCTGAGCGATGTGTTGTCAAGTATCGCCCGGCTAGCATCCCGATCCGATGCTGCCGCTCCGCGACAACGTCCCCACCCGGTCGCTCCCGGTGGTCACGTACGCCCTGATCGCCACGAACGTGTTCGTCTGGATGCTCTATCAGCTGCCCAGCCTGCAGGCATCTGTGGACGAGCTCGGGTACCACCCCTGCGAGGTCGAGAGCACGTGCCCGACCATCGGCGAAGGCTGGCTGCTGACCGCGCTCACATCGATGTTCCTGCACGGCAGCTGGGCGCACCTGCTCGGGAACATGCTCTTCCTCTGGATCTTCGGCAACAACGTCGAGGATGCGCTCGGGAGGATCCGCTACCTCGCCTTCTATCTCCTGGGCGGCGTCGCCGCGCTGGCGACGCAGACCTTCGTGACGCTGATGTACGCGAGCGACGTCGAGGCGACGATCCCCAACGTCGGCGCGAGCGGGGCCATTTCCGCCGTCCTCGGCGCCTACCTCGTGCTGCTGCCGCGTGCGAGAGTGCTCACGTTGATCGTCTTCGTGCTCAGAGAGATTCCCGCCGCCTTCTTCCTGCTGGCCTGGTTCGGATTCCAGCTCCTCGACGGCAGCGCGTCGATGGCGCACCCGGAAGAGGGCGGCGGGGTCGCCTTCTTCGCCCACATCGGCGGCTTCGTCTTCGGCGCTCTCGCCGTGAAGCTCTTCCAGAAGCGGCGCCCGCTCGCACCGGCGTACTGATGACCTTCGAGGAGCACGTCCGCGCCGCGCTCGACTCGCTGCCGCCGCACCTGGCCAAGGCGCTCGACAACGTCGCGGTCGTGGTCGAGAAGGAGAACCGCGACGAGCCCGACCTCTACGGCCTCTTCGACTGGCCCGAGTACATGCCGGCGAAGATCTCGATCTACCGCCGCCCTCTCGTCGAGGACTTCGAAGATCCGGCCGAGCTCGAGGAGCAGATCCGCGTCACCGTCCTGCACGAGCTCGCGCACTACTTCGGCATGGACGAGGACCGGATCTCCGATCTCGGCTACGACTGAAACGGCCAATGTTGCGCTTCGGTTCAGCCGCCCGGGTCTGGACTAAAACGGGACCAAACGACGTTTTCGGAGGCATGAGAACGATTCACGACATCCATGCTGAGATCGAACGCCTGAGCGAGGTCCGGGGCGAGCTGTGGCACCAGCTGTCTGAGGGCCGCCAGCAGGCGATCGTGGACGAGATCAGGCTGATCGACGACCAGCTCGTGGCGCTCTGGGACGAGCACCGCGCCGAGCGCGCGCGCATTCGCTTCGGCGAGCGCGACGAGATCGTGCGCCGCGCCCGCCAGGAAGAGCGCTTGGAGCGCGCCGCCTAGCCTGAAGTACCATTCAGCCCCGACATGGGGCTGAGAGGGCGTGGTCGCGACCAGTCCTCCGACGTGGAGTCGGAGCGGGATTCGCTGCGCCGGCAGCGGGCCGAGGCTGCGGCGGAGCTCGCGTCGCTGAAGCAGGCGCTGTCGGAGCGAGTCGCGCGCGTACAGGAGCGCGAGCGGGAGCTCGCGGACGCCCTCGCACGCGTCGAGAAGCGCGAGCAGAAGCTGGAGACAGCCGAGGGCCGCGGCTCGCGCCTCGATTCCGTCCGCCTCCGGCTCGCCGAGGCGAAGGAGGGCCGAACGAGCCTCGACACGCGCAGGAAGGAGCTCGACGAGCGGGAGCAGGACTTGGCTGCGCGTGAGGCGGCCGTCGCGACCGCGACGGGGCCTGTGGCTTCCGCACCTTCTGCTGCGGACGACCGGATCGAGCGGGAGCTCGCCGAGCGCGAGGCCGAGCTCGAGCAGCGGCAGCGCGAGCTCGACCGGCGGCAGGACGAGCTCGAGCAGCGAGAGACCGAGCTCGAGCACCGGCAGGCCAAGCTCGACGCGCGCGAGCAGGAACTCGCCGAGCGCGAGGCCGCATCGGTGGAGCATGCGGAGACGCCGGAGGCGCTCGCCGACATCGAGCCGAGGCTCGCAGAGCTGCGTGAGGCGGAGCAGGCGTTCCTGAGGACGCAGCACGAGCTCGCCGCCCGCAGCGACACGCTCACGGAGCGCGAAAAGGAACTGGCGGCGCGGGAGCGGGCGCTCGACGAACGCGAGTCGCCGCCGCCCGCACGGGACCTGGAGGAGCTCGAGGCGAGGATCCGCCGGCTCGAGCAGGGCGGCTGGTCGAGCCCGAGACCAGAGCAGCCGACGTTCAGCGCCGGACTGCGAGCGCTGCAGGAGCGCGGCCTCCGCGGCAGCCGCGACCCGGACGAGCCTTTACACTGATCCCGAACCCCGGGGCGTTAGCTCAGCTGGGAGAGCGCCGCCTTTGCAAGGCGGAGGTCGCCGGTTCGATCCCGGCACGCTCCACTGGTCCACAGAATCCTGAAGCGGCCCCCCTTCGCGGGCTGGATGCTCAGGCGGGACTTCTCCGGGGGCGAATCTCTTTTGCCGCTCCGCCCGTTACGGCTTCGAGCCTGGTGGTACCAGCTGGCGACTGCGTGCATGGAGTTCTTCGAGAAATACCGGCAGCAAAACGTCGGCACGACCCGCGCCCGGCTGGCCGAGCTGATCTCGATCTTCGAGGCCGAGCGTGAGCACATGACGATCTCCGAGCTGGAGGATCTCCGCATCGAGATGGACGAGCTGACCGAGAAGCTGCGGGTCGAGCGGGACGGGCTCTAGGCGGATTCGTCCCGCCGGTCCGACCCGCCGGCGCGGGCCTCGTCCTCCGGCGCGTCCATCGCCCTCCGCAGGTCGTCGCGCGGGTCGATCTCACCCACGCTGTCCTTCAACTCGCGGACGCCGCGCCCGAGCTGACGGCCGATCTGCGGCACGCGCCTCGCCCCGAAGAGGAGCAGCAGGACGAGCGCGAGCAGCACCAGCTCCCAGTGACCCGGCATCGTCGCAGCATAGTCGCGCGAATCCGCCGGAAGGATGAGGCCGGATCGTCGTCGCGGCCGATGCCGGCGGCCGGGGCACGCCGTACTCTCGGGCCATGAGACGTAGACGCCTGAGCTTCCTGATGCTGGCCCTGTTGCTGCTCGTGCTTGCGATCGGCGGGTGGGCGGTCGAGGGTGCCCGCTGGGCGCTCACGGGTCGACGCGCTCGTATCGCCACGGCATGATGAGGATCGTGAACACGACCCTCGCCGACGAGTCGCTGTCCGGCTCGTGGCTGTCGACGCGACTCGGGATCGGCACGCAGCGCCTCGACGCGATGCGCCGTGCCGGTGAACTGCTCGGCGTCCGCCGCCCCGGCGGCCACGACTATCTCTATCCGGCCTGGCAATTCGCGCCGGACGGGCAGCCGCTGCCCGTGATTCAGCGGCTCGTGCAGACCGCGCGCGGCGCCGGCATGAGCGACGAGCGCCTGTACGAGGTGCTGGCAGGCCGCACCGGCATCTCCCGGGGCATGCGCCTGGCCGACGCGCTCCGCCAGGGCAGGGACGACTACGTCCTCTCGGTCGTCCGCTCCACCGCCTAGCAATGGCGCTCGTCAGCCTGAACGCCGTCCGAAAGTCGTTCGGCAGCCGAGCCGTGCTCGACGGCCTCGACTTCGCGATCGAGCCAGGCGCCCGCGTCGGCGTCGTCGGCGCCAACGGCTCCGGCAAGTCGACGATGCTGAAGCTCATCGCCGGGCTCGAGGAGCCCGACGCGGGCACGGCGGTGCGCCGCCGCGGGATCAAGGTCTCGTTCCTGCCGCAGCATCCGCTCGGCGACGACCGGAACGCGCTCGAGACCGTGCGCGCGGCCCGCCCCGACCTGGACGAGCTCGAGCGCGACCTGCACCGGATCGCGGACCAGCTCGCCTCGCCGGCGCTCGCCGCAGACCTCGACAAGATGTCGCGCGTCCTGCAGCGGCAGGAGGAGCTCGTCGAGCGCTGGGAGGCGGCCGGTGGCCCGAGCGTCGACGGCCGAACCCGCGCGATGCTGCTCGACCTCGGCCTCGAGGAGCCCGATCTTGCCCTGCCGTCGCGCGCGCTCTCCGGTGGTCAGCGCAAGCTGATCGCCCTGGCGGCCTGCCTGGCGCAGGATCCCGACGTCCTCCTGCTCGACGAGCCCGAGGCCCATCTCGACGCTGTCGGGCGCTCGCTGCTCGAGCGCCTGCTCACCGCGTTCGACGGCGCCGCGGTGGCGGTCTCGCACGACCGCTACCTGCTGGACGAGACAGTCAGTCAAATCGCGGAGCTGCACCGCGGCCGGATCCGGATGTGGCCGGGCAACTACTCGGCCTATACGCTTGCGCGCGAGCTGGAGCTGGAGCGCCAGCGGCAGCAGTACGTGACACAGCAGAAGGAGATTGAGCGCCTCGAGGCAGCGATCCGCCGCTTCAAGGACTGGGCGAACCGGGTTGTCGACGAGCGCCACATCAAGCAGGCGCGCAACAAGCAGCGGCAGATCGACCGGATGGAGAAGATCGACCGCCCTGTGCTCGAGCGCCGCAAGATCGCGCTGCGCCTGCACCCGCACACGCGCGGCGGACAGCGCGTGTTCGAGCTCCGCCACGTCGGGATGCAGTTCGGCGACGACGTCGTGCTCGCAGACGTCGACCTCACGGTCGTTCACGGCGAGCGCGTCGGCTTCGTCGGCGCGAACGGCGCCGGCAAGAGCGTGCTCCTGAAGACGGTCGTCGGGGAGCTCGAGCCGACGGAGGGCGAGGTATGGGTGGGGCCGTCGATCCGGATCGGCTACCTCGCACAGGATCAGGAGACGCTCCATCCGGCGTCGAGCCCGCTCGAGACCGTGCGCCTCGCGCACCCTTGCTCGGAGGGAGAGGCGGTCGCGCTTTTGATGAAGTTCCTCTTCCCGTACGAGCAGGTGCGGCGCGCGAACAAGCTGCTCTCGGGCGGCGAGCGGACGCGGCTGCAGCTCCTTTTGCTGATGCTGGCCCGTCCGAACCTCCTCGTGCTCGACGAGCCGACGAACCACCTCGACATCGACTCCGTCGAGGCGCTCGAGTCTGCGCTCGAAGCGTTCGACGGCACTGTCTGTGTGATCTCGCACGACCGCTACTTCCTCGACCGCATCGTCGACCGGATCGTCGATGTCGGGGACGGCGAAGCGCGCGCCTACGAAGGCAGCTGGTCGGACTGGTACGAGCGCTCGAGCACCGGCGCGCGGGTCGGCTGAGCCTGCGAGCGTCGCCGCCGCGCCCCTTCGACAGCGATCGCGGCGCAGGAGCAGATGGCACGGTTCTTCTCCTCCGGCGGCGCGACGGTGATCGACCCGGACCGAGCCCGTCTGCTGTTCGAGACGCCGTTGAGCGTGCGGCCCTGAGAGCACCTCGGGTCGATCCCGTCGCCATAGGGTTCCAGCGTGCGTGAGCTGCTGGAACTGCTCGAGGCGGGGCCGGCTAGCAGCCTCCTACTCGGCCTCGCCTGGCTTGCCGGACAGGAGGTCGAGCTCGACGCGGACGAGCTGAAGGCGGCGACGCGTCGCGCCGAGCTGCTCCTTGCGACCGGCGGCGACCCGCGCCGCGAGCTCGATCTGAACGGGCGGGCCGTCGCGTCGATGGCGGAGGATCTCGACGACCCCGTCGCGCGCGACCGGCTCGAGGACGCGCTGGCCCGGCTCACCGCCGACTCGGAGGGGTTGGCGGCGGTGAGCGACGGGCTTGCACGGCTGCGGGCGCAGCCGGACCTGGCGTGGCGGAGCTACGCGGGAGCGCTGCTCGCCGAGGCGATCGGCGACGACTGAGGCTCGAGGGGCTCGAGCTCGGACATCTTTCCGACGGAGCGGAGGGGCGACACGAGAATCGGGACGATCGTGAGCAGGCCGCCCAGCGCTCCCACGACCATCGTCTCGCGCAGGCCGATCGTCGAGGCGAGCGCGCCGCCGGTGAAGCCGCCGAGGGGGACGACACCCCAGACGACGAAGCGGCGGGACGCGTTGGCACGGCCGAGAATGCGGTCGGGCGTGATCGCCTGGATCAGGCTGATCGCGGTGACGTTGTAGAGGATCCCGCCGAAGCCGATCACGATCATCGCTGCGACGATGAGCGGCAGTGCGTACTGCTCGGGCGCAAACGCGATCAGCAGCGTCCCGGGTCCGAACAGGCAGGAGGCGAGCAGAATCGTCCGCCCGACGCCCAGCCGATCGCCGATCCGCTTCGCGGTCAGCGCGGAGGCGAGCGTCCCCAGGTTGCCGACTGCGAGTGCGACGCCGATCGTGCCAGGAGAAAGGTCGAGCTCGCGGACGGCGTAGACGAGCAGGATGGAGAAGACGACTTGCCCGAAGAAGTTCGAGAGCGCCGTCATCGCCACCATGGTGCGCTGGTAGGAATGCGTGAAGACGTAGCGGAGCCCCTCTCCGAGCTCGAACCGGAGTGATCGCCGCTCCGCGCGCGCGGGTGCCTCCTCCTGCTTCCGGATCCCGAGGAGGAGGAACGCGGAGATCGCGTAGCTGGCCGCGTCGAGGAGCACGGCGACCGGCGCGGTCAAGAGCGCCACGAGCCCGCCGGCCATGCCGGGGCCGCCGATGTTGGCGGCCGCGCGGCTGATCTCGAGCTTCGCGTTCGCCTCGACAACGTCCCCCCTGCCGACGAGGGCGGGGATGTAGGACTGGTAGGCGATGTCGAAGAAGACGGTGCAGACGCCGACGCCGAAGCCGACGACGTAGAGCTGCCAGATTGTCAACGCGCCCGCCCAGTGGGCGATCGGCACCGAGAGGAGAGCGAGTGCACGCCCGGCGTTGCCGAGCACGAGGATCGGCTTGCGCCGGAGCCGGTCGATCCAAACCCCGGCCGGGAGCGTGAAGAGCAGGAAGGGCAGGTACTCGATGCTCGTCAGCGCCGCGATCTTGAAGGCGCTCTCCTCGAGCACGATGATCGCGACGAGCGGCAAGGCCAGCAGCGAGACCTGCGTCCCGAACTGGCTGATCGTCTCGGCCCCCCAGAGGGAGAGGAAGTCCCGGTGCCGCCAGAGACCCCCGCTCTGCGCAGGGTTGCGATCTGCGGAAGCAGATCGCAACCGCGCGAACAAGCTGGGCCGCCGCATCGTCAGGCGACCGCCTCGGCCGCGCGGGTGATCCGGACGTCGCCGCTGACGGTGCGGACGCGCAGGGTCGCCTCAGGCCCGTCGGTGCGGGTCGGGGCATCGTTGACGTCGAGCTCGGAACCGACGGAGCCGCTGACGGAGTTCACGTCGAGCCGGACGCGCAGGCCGCGGCGCATCGCGACGAGGACGTCGCCGGAGACGGCCTTCAGGCCGACCTCACCAGGCCCCGCCGCCCGCACGACGAGGTCGCCGGAGACGGTGCCGGCGAGCACGTCGCCGAAGACCTCTCCGACCATGGCATCGCCGGAGACCGAGTTGAGCGCGAGCCCGCTCATGGCGGTGCGCACCTGGACGTCGCCCGAGACGGTGTTGACGGCCGCCGGCCCATCGACGCGGTCGACCTGGAGGTCGCCGCTCGCCGACTTGGCCTCGAGCCGGCCCTGCACGCGCTCCAGGCGGAGGTCGCCGGAGGCGGTCCGCACGCGTGCGTCGCCGAGGGTGCCGGTTGCGCGCATGTCGGCGGAGGCGGTGTCGCACTCGAGGTCGGAGCCGTTCGGGCACGTGATCCTGACGCCGACTCGCGCCGAGCCGATGCCCCAGCTGCCGATCGAGATCGACCAGCCCCGGCCTCCCTCGAGCTCGACGACGACCTCGTCGCCGCGCGCGCTGACGTTGGCCCGCTCGATCGCCTGGTGCGTTGCGTCCGTCTCGTTGAGCGGCACGAGATCGACGGTGGTCTCGGCGACGTCTGCGGTCTCGATCTGGACGTCGCCGGCCGGGTTGCGGATTTTGAGCCGGGCCCGCTCCGTCGGAAACCTATGCATTGTCGTTGCCCTTCCTGCGGCGGCGGCGGGTCGGAATCACGATCCGCTCGTCGTGGACGGGGACATGCGGAGCGCAGTAGTCGGGCACGAGCAGGACGCCTGCGCCATACGGGATCGGGTGGAGGCGGGACATGTGAGCTCCTTTCAGCTCTCTGCGTAGCCGGTCAGGCGCCGGCCGGCGCGGACGGAACGGGTCTCGAGACCGCGAGCCAGCGCGCGCACGATCCACGAGTTGACGGACAGGCCCTCGCGCGAGGCGGCGAGCTCGACCTGCGCCTTGAGCGTGTCCGAGATGCGGAGCGTGATCCGGGCGGTGAGGGCGTCGTCGGCGGGTGCGGCTGCCGGCTCGGCCTCCTCCTCGTCCGTGTACACGAGCTCGGGCTCGCGGCCGGCGAGGCGGACCTCGACGCGGCCGGGAACCTGCGAGTTGAGCGACAGCGCGATCTCGCTGAGGAGGTCGAGCAGCCGCAGCTGAAGCGAGGGCTCGAGCGCCTGCGCGAGCCGCCGCCCGGCTTCCTGAGCGGCCTCGTCGCCCGCCAGCGAGGCGGCGTTGGCGAGGTCCTCCTGAAGCGCCTGAACGTACGGTGCCATCTGCATGACCGCACTGTGACATCGTAATGATGTCATGTCAAGTCGACTATGACGTCGTAGTTGATGTCGTTGTGCACCCTGCTGATACCGTCGTTTCGCGCCGTGCACACCGTCGATCCGCCCGATCTTGCCCTCCGGCCGACCCTGCGCCGTCTCCTCCCGCTCTGGTGGGAGCAACGCCGCCTGGTGGCGCTGGGGCTCGGCTGCGCGCTCGTGTTCACGGTGCTCTCGCTGTCGATCCCGATCCTGATCAAGCGGGTCGTCGACGAGGCAATCGAGGGGCAGCACGAGAACAGACTGCTCCCCTACCTCACGCTGATCGTCGTGCTGGCGGTCCTTCGCTTCGCCGTCAACTTCACCCGCCGCTTCGCGACGGCGCGTGTCGGCATTGCCGTGGAGGCGCGGCTGCGGGGGATGCTCTACCACGCCTACCTCACGTACCCGCGGGCGTTCTTCGACCAGCACGCGACCGGGGAGGTGATCTCGCGCGCCACGAACGACGTCTATCCCGTCCGCTACTTCATCGGCTGGGGCGTCGTGCAGGGAATCCAGAGCGCGATGATGATCGTTGGGGCCGCGATCGTGCTCGTCTCGGTCAATGCGCGGCTCGCGCTCTACGCGGCGCTCGCGATGCCGCCGATCGCGCTGCTCGCGTGGTTCTTCGCGCACCGGCTCTTCCCGATCTCCCGGCTCGTGCAGGCGCGGAAGGGCAACCTCGCAGAGGCGACGGACGAGGCGGTCGTCGGGATCGAGATGGTGCAGGCGTTCGGGCGCGAGAACGACGTGCGCACGCGCTTCCTCGGCCGGGCGGAGGCGGTCCGGCACGAGACGATGCGCGCGGCATCGGTCGAGGCGCACTTCCTCCCCGGCCTCCTCTTCCTGCCCTCGCTCGGCATTGCCGCGGTGCTGCTCTTCGGCGGCCGCGAGGTGATCGACGGCGAGCTGACGATCGGCGAGTTCATGCTCTTCATCACCCTCCTGCTCATGCTCGTATGGCCGCTCGAAGCGCTCGGCTGGATCATCAACCTCGGCCAGCGCGCGGTCGCCTCCGCCGGACGGAGCTTCGCCTGGCTGGAGGGAATCCATCCGCTGCCTGAGCCCGCCCAGCCCGAGCGGCTCCCGCAAGGCCCGCTCCGAGTCGCGTTCGAGGACGTCCGGTTCGCCTACGGAAGCGAGGCGGAGGTGCTCCGCGGCGTCGAGCTGACCGTGGAGCCCGGCGAGATCGTTGCGGTCTGCGGCCCGACGGGGGCGGGCAAGACGACGCTGCTCAACCTGCTCCCGCGGTTCTACGACCCGACCGGCGGCCGCGTCCTCCTCGGCGGCGTCGACACGCGCGCCGTACGGGTCACCGAGCTGCGGCGGTCGGTGGCGCTCGTGACGCAAAGGCCGGTGCTCTTCTCCGTCCTCCTGCGCGAGAACCTGCTCTCCGCACGGCCCGATGCCGACTGGGAGGACGTGCTCGCCGCGTGCGACGCGGCCGGCGTCTCCGCGTTCGTCGACGATCTGCCCGAGGGCTACGACACCCTGATCGGCGAACGCGGCGTCAACCTCTCCGGCGGCCAGCGACAGCGGGTTGCGCTGGCGAGGGCGCTGCTGGCAGGTGCACGCGTGCTCGTCCTCGACGACCCGATGTCCGCCGTCGACACCGAGACGGAGCGGCTGCTGGTCGAGAATCTCCGTCCGGCCGTCGCCGGGCGAACGGTGCTGGTCGCAACTCAGCGTCTGTCCACGATCGGCGTCGCCGACCGGGCCGTCGTCCTCGACGAGGGGCGGATCGTCGAACAGGGTCGGCCCGCCGAGCTGCTCGCCTCCGGCGGCCTCTTCACGGCACTCTTCGGAGACGAGTCCCTTGCCGCGTAAGCAGAGGACCGGGCTTTCCCGGCTGCTCCCTTACGCGGCCGAGCGCAAGGGCCAGGTGGCGCTGATCGCGCTACTCGCGGCGCTGTCGGCGGCGGCGCCGGTCGCCGGCTGGCTGCTCGTCGAGGACGCGACCAACAACGGCATCCGCGACGCCGACGAGCACCGGCTCCTGCTCGCCGTGCTCGCGTACGTCGGCGTCAACGCCGCTGCGTGGGTGCTGGGGACCCTGACATGGCTCGGCCTCGCGAGCGTCGGCCAGCGCATCGTGCTCGAGCTCCGGCGCGATCTCTTCCACCACCTGACCTCGCTCTCCCTCCGCTACTTCTCGCAGCAGAAGGCGGGGTGGATCATCTCGCGCCTGAACAGCGACGTCGATGCGCTTTCGGACGTGCTCAACCAGGGCCTGACGACGCTCGTCGTCAACACGCTGACGCTCCTGGCGGCCGTCGGCGGGCTCTTCCTGCTCGACTGGCGGCTCGGCCTGGTCGCGCTCTGCATCCTCCCGCCCGGGATCGTCGTCACCCGCTGGTTCCAGCGCGTCTCGCACTCCGCGGCCGCGGACGTGCGCACGCGGATCGCGATCGTGACGGCGCAGCTGGCCGAGTCGGTCGCCGGGATGGCCGTGATCCAGGCGTTCAACCGCGAGCGAGCGTTCCAGCAGGAGTTCGACGGGCTGAACGAGGAGAACCGGCTCGCGAACGTCCACGTGCAGAAGATCTATTCCGTCTTCTTCCCCGGCATCGAGCTGCTCGGCGCGATCGCGACCGCCGCGGTGCTCTTCGCTGGAGCGCACTTCATCGGCGCGAGCGCGATGGAGATCGGGACGCTGATCGCGGCCGTTGGCCTGCTGGCGCTCGTCTTCCAGCCGCTGCAGGAGCTATCCGAGCTCTACGGCCAGGTGCAGGCGGCGAGCGCGGCGATGGACAAGATCAGCTCGGTGCTGGATGCGGAGATCGACGTGGCCGACAAGCCCAGCGCCCGGCGGCTCGGGCGGATCGACGGCGCGCTCGAGCTCGACGGCGTCACGTTCGCGTACGGCAAGGAGCCGGTGTTGCACGAGATCGACATCTCAGTGCCGGCGGGCGGCTGCATCGCGCTCGTCGGCGAATCGGGCGGCGGCAAGTCGACGACGGCGAAGCTGATCGCCCGCTTCTACGACCCGGACGAGGGAGCCGTCCGCGTCGACGGCACCGACCTCCGGGACGTCGAGCTCGTCGGCTACCGGCGCCAGCTCGGCGTCGTGCTCCAGGACCCCTTCCTGTTCAGCGGCACGATCGCCGACAACATCCGCTTCGCCAAACCCGATGCCTCGGACGAAGAGGTGCGCGCCACCGCCGCCGCCGTGGGCGTCGACCGGGTAGCTGCGCGGCTCGATCACGGGCTCGAGCACGTCGTCCGTGAGGGCGGCGCCGGCCTCTCGGCGGGCGAGCGCCAGCTGATCTCCATCGCGCGTGCCCTGCTCGCCGACCCGCGGATCCTGATCCTCGACGAGGCGACCTCGAACATCGACCGGCCCACGGAGATCGTGATCGAGAAGGCATTCGACCGGCTGCTCGCCGGCCGGACGTCGATCATCATCGCGCATCGGCTCGCGACCGTCCGCCGCGCCGACGAGATCCTCGTGCTCGAGCACGGCCGGATCGTCCAGCGGGGAACCGAGCGCGAGCTGAAGAGCCAGGGCGGTCCGTTCCGCCGCCTGGCCCACCAGCTCGTGGAAGACTCACTCCCCGCAGCCTAGGCGTGGTGGCAAGCGGGCGAGCTGGAGCCGGCGGTCCTGGCGAGTGAAGAGCTTCGGACGGGGTACTGGAGCCCGATGACCACAACCGGGACTGCCGCCGAGTACCTGCCGCCGCGGCTGTCGCTGAAGGCAATGCAGGAGGCGGCGCGCACCTGCCGCGCCTGCCCGCTGTGGCGCACGGGCACGCAAACCGTCTTCGGCGAAGGCCCGGCGTCGGCGCGACTGCTGCTCGTCGGCGAGCAGCCCGGCGACAAGGAGGATGAGATCGGCCGCCCCTTTGTCGGCCCAGCCGGGCAACTACTCGAGGATGCGCTCGCCGAAGCGGGGATCGACCGCGCAGAGACGTTCCTCACCAACGCGGTCAAGCACTTCAAGTGGACGCCGCGCGGCAAGCGGCGAATCCACCAGAAGCCGAACGCGAGCGAGGTCGCAGCCTGCCGGCCGTGGGTCGTCGCGGAGCTGGAAGTCGTGCAACCGCGCGTGCTCGTCTGCCTCGGCGCGACCGCGGCGCAGTCGCTGCTCGGGCGCGGCGTACGCGTGACGCGCGACCGCGGCCGGCCGCTCGAATCATCGCTGGCGCCGGTGGCGTTCGCGACCGTGCACCCTTCCTCGATCCTTCGCGCCCCGGATGCCGAGGCGCGCCGGCGTGAGCGCGCACTGTTCGTCGACGACCTCCGCGTCGCGGCGGCCGCGCTCGCGGACTAGCGCCGCCCTCGGGCTGCGCGATCGGGGCCGAAGGTCAGTCGCCCCAGTCGAAGTCTCGGGACTTCGACCAGAGGCCTGAATCCTCGGACGTCTCGGCCGTGACGGCCTCGAGGGACTCCTCACCGGGCCAGGTAAGCGGGATCGAGTCGAACGACACGGCCGGCTCGTCGCCGTCCATCGTCTCCTCGAGACGTGCCTGCTCCTCGGTCTTGAACAGGGGGTGGTTGCCGAACGGATCCTCGCTGCGATAGCCGTGAAGCGGCATCGCGGGCTCGAGCTCCGCATTGCGCCGCTTTAGCTCGAGGTGATCCTGAATCACACGGGCAAACAGGGAAGGGGTTTCAACCGGCATAGGGATCTCCGTTGTGGGGGACGGGAACGGCCTTGCGGGGTCGCAGTCTAGCGGACGACCCGGAAAAAGAACCTGCACTCGCGGCGTTTGCTACAAGCGGGTAACCGGATCGGTTCCCGCGTAAACCTGATCCTTGCCCGCGCGCTTCGCCCGGTAGAGCGCTTCGTCGGCCGCTTCGACGAGCTGCTGCACCGTCGTCGTCGGGTTCGAGACGGCGACGCCGAAGCTGGCGGTGACGTGCAGGTGCGCGCCCTCCACCGACGGGATCTCTCGCTCGGCCAGCGCGGCGCGGATCCGCTCGGCGACCTGGGAGGCGCCCTCGAGGTCGGTGCCGGGCAGGATGACGGCGAACTCCTCGCCGCCCCATCGGGCCGCGGTGTCGATCTCGCGCACGTTCTCGCGCAGCGTCTCAGCGAGGTCGCGGAGGACGATGTCGCCGGTCGGATGCCCGAAGCGGTCGTTGACGGCCTTGAAGTCGTCGACGTCCGCGAGGATCAGCCCCACGGGACCGCCGAGCCGTTCCGTCCGGGCGATCTCGCTCGCGAGCGCCTCGTCGGCCTGGCGGCGGTTCGCGAGGCCGGTGAGCCCATCAACGAGCGCCTGCCGCTCGACCATCCGGTGGAGGCGCGCGTTTTCGAGCGCGACCACGGCCTGGCCGGCGAGCGCCGCGGCCGTCATCCGCTCCTCCTCGTCGAAATGCGGTCCGACGAGCACGAGGCGACCGAAACTCCGACGACCGCTCGTGAGCTCGAACTCGAGCCGTTCCCCGCCGGCGCCGACGTCGCCGGTCTCGACGTAGGAGCCGTCCTCGGCGATGACCACGCCGCCGTCCGCCTGCGTCGCCTCGACGGCCGACTCGACGACGACGCGGCGAAGCTGCTCCGGGTCGAGCGCGGAAGCGAGCGCGTCGCCGAAGCGCGCGTTCGCCTCCCGCAGGCGCCGCCGCTCGTCCTCGAGATCCTCGAGGCGTCCTTCGAGCTGAGCAGCCATCTGGTTGAACGCGCGCCCGAGCTGCGCGAACTCGTCGCGGCCTGTGACCGAGACGCGCTCCTGAAGTCGGCCTTCCGCGATCGAGTGTGCGGCGTCCGCAAGGCGGCCCAGCGCGCCGACGATCGAGCGGCCGGCCAGGTAGGCGACGGAGGCGATCAGCAGCAGTGAACCGAGCAGGCCGATGAGGAGCCGGCCGAGCACGTTCTGCTTCTCGGAGGCGATCGCGGAGCTCGGCGTGGCCGCCGCCAGCATGACCGTGCTTCCGGGGACGAGGCGCGTGCCGATCGCCCGGAACTCGCGCTCGCCGATCGACCCGCTCTCGACGCGGCCGGGGACGAGCCGGGTCGAGCCGTTGATCTTGGGATCGGAGGCGGCGCTGACACGCCGGTCGTCATCGACGAAGAGGAGCTCGTCGGGCGACGTCAACCCCGAGCGCGCGTGGAGCCGCTCGGCCAGCTCCCGGGTGAGCGGAACGGAGGCGATGATGGTTGCGGAGCGGGAGCCGGGGCCGACGACGCCAACGAGCGCGACCGTCGTCTCGACGGCGCTTGGCGGCACGCGGCCGACGGAGAAGCCGTCTGGCGTCTCGACCCGCAGCGGCGGGGATTTCGGCAGGAGCCTCTGGATTGCGCGACGGTCGCGT